>Ga0207702_10000484_pt1 | contig 44768 bp, 38 predicted proteins | sample KBSCornC62_FD_184302 | JGI IMG/M metagenome (GOLD analysis project Ga0207702, IMG submission 184302) | Corn rhizosphere microbial communities from Kellogg Biological Station, Michigan, USA - KBS Corn C6-2 (SPAdes) (version 2) | ecosystem: Host-associated > Plants > Roots > Rhizosphere > Soil ... | reverse complement strand
AAATGTTAGTTCGGCCTCGATGCCTTTGACCGTCGCCTCGCCCGCGTTGATTGTATCGGAGACGCCAGGATTTGACGGATCCAGCTGAAATATGACCTGTAGATCCTTATATTTGGATATGAAACCTGCCAAATTGAGGCGGATCCTCCGATCAAGAAGATCGGATTTTATTCCTAGCTCGTAATTTTTTGCCGATTCCGGTCCGAATGCCTTTTCAAACCGCGACCCCGTCTCCGACGTTCCGCCCGCCTTATAACCAGTGGCATATTTAGCGTAGAGGAAGATGTTTTCGCTGGCCTGAAAGTCGAGCGTTAGCGCCGGATTGAAACGGTTCCAGTGGCCGCTAAAACGCGCAGTCTGGGGACCCAAGCGGATATAAGTTCCAGCGCCGAGAAATAGTCGGTTGGCAAGAGATGAAATACTGGTTCCAGGCGCGGCAGAAAAAAAGAGGTCGTCTGTATAGCGGATTGCGGACCGATCATCATGGGTAAACCGGCCGCCCAGAGTGACGCGCAGCCTGTTCTCCAAAATCGGGGGGGTCACGGTGAACTGTCCGTACACTGCAAAAGATTTTGCGCGTGCGTTGATTTGGGCGTTCTGCAAGACTTCACTGTCGTTGGCACCACCAAACCATGCCGGATTAGGCACTATGTCATATTGTCGGTTATGTTTCACCCGTTCTCCGAAATAAAAGGCTCCGACGACATACGCGATGCGCTTGTCCGCCAGTGATCCCACTGCTTGCAACTCCTGGCTCCAGGAGTCGCTGATGATTTCATGGCGTTCAAGATACGGTACGAAAAACGCTTCGCCATAATCGCCGATTGATGCAAAATCGAGGTAGCGATAGCTGGAAATGGAACGCAGCGTCAATTCGGGTGAAGCATCCCAGGTGACGGTTATCGCGTGCCCCGTCGTTTTGGACGGAGATTTCGGTAAATAAAAGGGACGATAGCTCCTGTAAGCGTCTCCGGTATATCCGGGAATCAAACTGACCACGGCCGAATTCACATAAAGAACCGGTGTGGACTTCGAGTAGGAATAGTCCCCCGAATAGTCGACAGTGATGTTAGCGGCTGGCTTCCAGAGGAGACTTAGCCGCGCCCCGGCGTTGGAGCTTGCATTGAAATTGTTGGCCTGGGGCGTTCTAGTACGCTTCCCGATGTTGGTGGCATAGCCGTTATCGGAACTGTGGAGGAGGGTTACCTTTGCAGATACGTTCCCGGCCGACGGAAGATTGAGGTTGAGAAGCTCACGATTATAGCCGAACCGACCGACGTCTACAGTTCCGTCCAGTCCCAGCTCTCCGGTCGGCTTTCTGGTGATGATATTGACCGCGCCGCCTGTTGTGTTGCGTCCATAGAGAGTGCCTTGCGGTCCACGCAGTATTTCGACCCGTTTGACATCCGCAAGGTCGAATGACGCTGTCTGAGGGCGCGAAAGGTAAACCCCATCCAGATAGATGCCGACAGCGCCATCCTGGGTAACTACCATCGGATCGATCGTGCCTTGACCTCGAATGAAAGTGACTAGCGTAGTGGTCGATGATGGATAAGGCGTAATGGTCGCCGCAGGTGTGTGCTGCCCCAGATCAGCCAAGCTCGCGATACCCGCGCTTTGCAACGCATCGCTGGTCAGGGCAGTTAGTGAGATCGGCGTCTTCTGTAGACTTTCGGACCGCCTTTGCGCCGTGACGACGATTTCCTCAACACCGGATGCGTAATCGCTGCTTTGTGGATCCGTTCGTTGTGCATCAGTCCGATCCTGAGCCACGGCCGGCGCGGCGTAGATTATGAGGCAAGCCGTAAACGCCGGTCTGGTGAACTTCCCTTTCATCATGCGTCTCCCTTGATCTTTATGTTTGTCAGGCAACGGATTGCTCGGATCAGGAGGTCGTCATTTTGCTTCGCGCAGCGGCTGTGCGGCCCGCGATACGACCGAAGGCGAGCGCGTCGGCGATGTGGAAACCCCCATCTTTGCACCAACTATATGTCGAACTGACGCTCCCGGCAGCGAACAGGCCGGGCAGAACGACACCGAAGGCATCGAGTACTTCGCCATGTTCGTTCCGACGCGGCCCGCCGTTGCTCCAAGCGACTAGCGGGGGGCCGCTGAAATAATAAAATGGGGGTTTTTCAAGCGCGACAAGCGTGGCTGGATCGCGATCATATTGGCTATCGTTACCGGCATGGCAATCTGCGTTGTAGCGCCGAAGGGTGTTCGTGAGGACGGTGGGATCTACACCGATGTCCCGCGCCAGGTCGTCGATTGTATCGGCCCGCTTGATCCAGCCTTTCGCGACCTCGGTGCTGTTGTCTGCGCTCCAGCGATAGTTTTCGATCAACAGATTCCAGCCGATTGCGAAGGTAGAAATATTATCCGTCTGGATGTCGGCTGGTCCCAACGGGCTCGACATCGGCCCCAGAGGGCCACTTAGCCGGGCGGACTCGTCAAAGATCACGTGCATCGGCTGCGTCGGCCACAGCTCGTATCGGCCATTCACCAAAGCGTGTCCGTGGCGCGATTGCAGGGATTCGCTGGTGAAGCGCTTGCCTTCGGGGCCGACAAATATAAAGGCCTGGGCGCCATGGAGGCTGATTGGGAAGCCGGCTTCGAACTCACTGACCTTAATGCCGACATAGGTCATCATGTTGCCCATGTGCCAAAAGCTGGCGCCGATTTTCTGCGCCATCCGATGCCCGTCTCCGGTGGCGGCGGGCGAGCCCCAGATTCCGGCATTTGCAATGTTGAGGTAGTCGCGCGTCATCTGAGGATTGTTCTCGAACCCGCCCGTCGCAAGAATCACGCCGGACTTCGCCCTCACCCGGACCAGCTGGCCGAGGTGCTCGGTGACGACCCCCAAAATTGCACCCGTTTCGAGGTCCTGCACAAGTTCCCGCGCCGGGGTCTCGAGATGAATCGGTATCCCGCGCTTTCGGACCTGTTCGTACAGAAATTCGAACAGAAGCCCGCCACCCATGACACCCTTGATCCCGAGATAGCCGCCGTAGCACTCGCTTCCCTCCAGCTCAGGATATTCGGGAAGATAGCCTGGGACATGGCCTAACTGCGCGCCCAGCCGAGTTAGCCAGTCCGTATTAGCCGCGGTTTCCCTTGCCCAGGCCAGAATAACCTCCTCCGGCAGTTCAAAATCGCCGCATAAATTCCGGAGATAGACGGCCGCACGCTCGGCATTCACGTTATCGAAGCATATGCCCCCTGATACCCTGGTGTTGCCGCCTTCGCGACCCGCAGGCATTTTATCAAAAATGGCGACTCGCGCGCCAGCATCGTGGGCCTCGATGGCTCCCGCCATGCCGGCCGCGCCGCAGCCCAGGACGGCTACGTCGCATTCGCTATCCCAATGTTCAGCTCGACTGCTCATAATTTCTCCTCAATCGTCCAGTAGGCGGGGGCAAGTTCGAGCAGCAGATGCTCCAAATCGATCTCCGCGCATGAAGACTGCCTCGTGCTGTTTGATCGATATGCCGAACGCTGTTGACTTTGACGGCCGGATGGCAGGCGAGGTGCGCGCCTCTGTCCCGCTTCGAAGATCAGCCGGCTTCGAATTCGATCCGGCGCGTGAGGCACTTTTGACCTCATGGCTTTCCTCTTCCCCGCAAGCGCATCTAGCGCGCACCCAATGGGCTAACATTATGGCTGGAGGGCGTGGCACGGAGAGCCTATTTATGTCCGTAAAGGAGTCCAAAAATGTTCAGGGATGGAGGGTGAAGGGTGATCGTCGATCCACGCGCGCGGACGAAGCGGTTTACCGTCTCCAAAGGCTTGGCCGCTGTCATGATTCAGGCAACGGAAGCGATCGATGGAGATGTGGAGGCGCTGGTCGCGGCTGCTGGATGCTCGTCGCGGGATCAGCTCCTGCGCCAGGATGAGCAGGGCGAGCTTACGCGCGACTCATTCGCGCATTTCGCTCGCGAGGCGGTCCTCGCCTTCCAGGCGCATGCATGCCGACGCGACGCCCTCACTTCCATGCCGGTCGGCGATTTTCGGCTGATGTGCCTGGCGATGCTCGCCTGTCCCGATTTGGCCACGGCAATAGAAGTAGCAAGACAATTTCTAAAACTCACCGATAAGCGAAAAGATCTCCGGGTGATCCTGGAAGAGGATCATGCGATTATTTGGCTGGATATCGGAGTGCGCGGCCGCCAGTGGGCAGACTTGCTATTAGAGATTTTCGGTCTCTTGGCCTTTCAGCGACTTTTTGGCTGGCTTATTCAAAAGCAAATTCCGATCAGGAAGATAATGCTAGCATTTCCGCCAGATGAAAATTTCAACATTTATAAAGAGTTTTTCCAAGCGCATCTGGCATTCGACCACAAAACAAGCGCGTTTATGTTCGACCGCAAATATCTTTCGAGACCTATCCTCAGAAATTATCGAGACCTAGAATGTCTGTTTAGCTTATATCCTTTTGATTTTCTCCCTCCCGAATATGAAAGTCAGCCAGTTGCAGAACGAGTCCGCGCAATAACCGCCGCGGCGCTTTCGCGTAGCGAAAAGCCACCTAACATGAAACAAATGGCCATGATTTTTGGCTTGAGCCTTGGAACGTTCCGACGCCGCTTGGCGTCGGAAGACACGTCCCTGATGGCAATCCGCACCATGTGCCGCATCGAGATAGCGGATCGGCTACTTTCGGAATCCGGCCTCAGCATCAAGGAAATCGCTTTTCGCGCTCAGTTCTGCAACGTCAGCGATTTCCGACGCGTATTCAAAGCCCGGACGGGACGTTCTCCTCGCGCCGCTCGACTAGCGATGCGAGTGGCCCCAGCATCAACGGCACGGGACGTCGGGTAGACTAAGCAACGCGGGTCCATCCTGCGGTTACAACGCAACCCATCGACAGAACTGCAAGGGTATCCTTTTCGCGCGCCGACGCGTTACCACCTCCTAAGTACATCGTGGTAGGACCGCGACCGGAGTGGTTGGCAACGATCGCTGGCTTCGAGACTTGGCCAATAGGCACTGGCCATATGCGCTTGACGCAACTTCGAGTATTTCAGCCATCATGTTGAAGCCAGGCGGCGTCATCTAAGGGATTACACAGCTTTTGGTTGACTACTTCATGAAACGTGGACGATTGTTCATGGCAAACATAGGCATCCGCATCGATAGATGCCAGTGTCGTATTCTGGTTGAGTCCCGCCGACTGTGAACGCAGCGTCGTGGGACTTTTTTGCCGTTCGCGGGCAGCCCGTTGAACGTCAATCCACGCTCCAACCTGCCATTCTCAGGCGGGATCGCCGGGCATATTCGCTGCTATAGCTGCCATAAATGACGCTAAAGCAGAACCGTGATAGCAGTCTATCGCCCGTCGACCAATTGTCGGCAGGCCTTGGCCGTCTTCTCGGCCAGGCATGCCAACGTCACTACATCCTTCTCACGGCGTACGTCGATGCCCAGGGGAAGCCCTGCTCAATCCTGACATCCAAGTGCCGCGATATTTTCCCGGGCAAGCTCGGCAAAATGTGCGGCCGCCCGATCCAACCCATTGGCCGCAAGCAACGTGCAGAATACGTTCGGCAGTTCCGGTAGCCCGGAGTCGACGATGATCGGAGCCTCCATCGAGAACAGCGTCCTGCAAGTGATCCCTAAGCCTGCCTGGACTGACGCCCGCAGCGTGGTCAGATCGGGCGTTTCAACGGCAACGCGATAGGTCAGCCCGACCTCGTCCAACGATCGGAGGGCAATGTCGCGAAACAGGCAAGGCGTCTCGAGCACGGCCAGCGGCAGCGGTGTCTGCTCGACGAGACTGGGATTGCCATACCATCCTATGGGGGTCTCTGTGACCGCATCTGGATTGTGTTCGGCGCCGAAGCCGATGACGATGTCGAGCTGTCCCCGACCTAGCAGCGCCAGAAGCTCTCCGGTGCCGGCAATGCGAGAATAGATCTGCGTGTCGGAATGACGTTGATTGAATCGGTACAACAAGCCCGACAGTAACAATTCCGCGAAATCCTGCACCATGCCGATGCGAATCGGCCCGGAGAGCTGACCGGCGGACACTGCCATCACGGCCTCGTCGTGAAGCGTCAACAGCCTTCGCGCATAGTCCAGCATCAGCGCGCCCGAAGGTGTAAGTTTGAGCCGGCGTCCGTCGCGCAGGAACAACGTTTGTTGCACCATCTCTTCCAGCCGCTTGATCTGGAGGCTCAACGCCGACTGCGTGATGTAAACCGCTTCAGAAGCATGGAGCATCGTGCCTGTGTCGACGATGGCGACAAAACTTCGCAAAAGGCTCGTGGGAATGTTGACGGGCATTGGCGCGATCCGATCGGCATGCTTCAGGGAGATACAGGCCGATGTCTGCCTCCCTCCTGCCTCGCGAACTATAATTCTTCCTCAACAGTAGGCAACATTTTCTCGATGGTGGGACATCCCGCGGTCGCGTTACGTGCTGCCAGACAAACCAAACGGGCGACGACATGACGACGCGCAGCCTTTCCGGTCATTTCTCTGAATTGCAGATCGAGCGCCAACGAACATGGAGTGCCGAGGCGCTTGCTGCCAATGCTCGTCAACGGCAGATTCTCGTCGATCGAGATAGCGAACTTCGCCGGCCGGCCGCAGGCGACAATATTCCGTCGTTCTCGCTGCTGGACGCCCGCGGCGATACGATCGCCAGTGCGGCGCTCGTCGCCGACGGACCTGCAGTCATCATTTTCTATCGCTTTGGCGGCTGTCCAGCATGCAACATCGCAATGCCTTATTATGACCGCGAATTGTACCCTTTGCTGGAAGCGAGGGGGATCTCAATGCTGGGCGTCAGCGCACAAAATCCTGTCGACGCCCAGTTTGCTGCCCGACACGATTTGCATTTCCCCCTGTTTTGCGATCGTGATTACGCTTTGGCGCGCACGCTGGGGCTTACCTTCCTGCCAGAATCCCGGCCGGAACCGAAACCGGGCGAAGGATGGATTGGAACGACCATGGGAACCGACAGTTATGAGATGGTCAAGCCGGCAGTCCTGGTCCTTGAACCAGACCATCTTGTCAGCTTCATCGATGTGAGTCCGGATTGGATGGTGCGGACGGAAGTCTCGAAGATCATGGAGAATTTGGCGAAGCGCCGGCGTGGTGCAAGGACGGTCGAGCCATGACGAGAGCGATCCGCCCAGTGGCCCACATGATCAGGCGCAGGGGAACCATCTGGTCTGCCGGACATATTGCAGGCGCCAATACATGCGGCGTAGAACTCATTTTTATTCGCCCTCATCTCGAGCGATGATCTGCCTACCGAACGCTCATAAGGCGGCTCTCGCTGAATGCGGCGCCGCCCACAAGCAAGCACGCGACGGCCTGGTTCGATGAACTGTTTGAAAATGATTAGAGGATGTAGCGATGGCGATGAAAGATCGGAAATTCGAAATCCGACCGCTTACCGGCCAGATCGGAGCCGAGGTGCGGGGGATCGACATTTCGCAACGGCTGACCGAAGCCGAGCGCCAGCAAGTGCTCGACGCCTTCCTGCTGTACAAGGTATTGGTTTTGCGCAACCAGCAGGGCGCGAGTGATCTCGATTTCGTGGATTTCTGCAGGACTTTCGGCCCTCCGGAAGTCGAGAAGCATCCGCAGCATGCATCGGTGCCAGGCGTCCCCGCAATCAAAGTGCTGCGCAGCAATGCCGGCGATGAGGGCGAGGATCGGGAATATTCCTGGCACATGGATGGCTCGACACGCGCGTCTGGGGTCCGGCAATGGGTTTCGCTGCTTCGCGCTGTCGAAGTGCCGGAATTCGGGCGCGACACCGGGTTCGCTGACATGGAAGGAGTTTTTTACCGCCTCTCCGACACGATGCAGCGATTTCTCAGCGGCCTCCGGGCGACTCACTCATGGGGCTGGACAAATCCTGGTGCGCCCGAAGTCGTGCAGGAAGTAGCGCCGCTGTTCAAGCGCACCGGTCGCCGCCATCTCTATGTCAGTCCCCATTACACGACGGGCATAGTGGGAATGCGTCCGGATGAGAGCGAATTGCTGCTCAAGTTCCTGTTCAAGAAGGCAACCCGGCTCGAGCATCAGGTCCGCGTAAACTGGGAACCGGGAACCATCGGGATATGGGACAACGCCCGCACGCTTCACGCGCCGATCATGGACATCGCATTCCCCCGCGTCATGCACCGGGTGATGTTGCTCATGCCCGACGACGGCAAACCTTGGGAGGCTTGTGAAAGCCGCTGGCAGGAACTCGCGCCCGCCTGACAGTGTGACATCGCTTCCTGAGGAACCGAACAATGGCGACAACCACGTTCCCTGCACGGACAGATCTCGTATTTCGCCCAATCACAACTAACATCGGGGTGGAGGTAACCGGCGTCGAGCTGGGCGGTCACATGTCTCCAGACGATGTTGCCGCTATTCGCTCCGCCTGGCTGAAATGGCGCGTGGCAGTATTCCCGGGTCAAGACGGCCTCGATCGCGGCCGCCATGTCGCATTCGGCCGATTGTTCGGACAGGTCACTCCGGCACATAGGCTTGCCGGACGACCGGCAGATCAAGAGCACCCGGAAATCTATGTGCTCGATCTCCAGGAACTGCGGCGCACTTATCCAAGCTTCCAGGGAGTTCCGGATGCTCTCACCCCTTATAAGCCGGCCGGGAGCGAGGGCTGGCATACCGACCTCTGCTATGAAGCCGATCCTCCGCTGGGCTCGATGCTGCGCGCGATCGCCGTGCCTGAGTATGGCGGCGACACGATGTTCGCCAATCTCGCGGGGGCCTATGCGGCCCTTGCCCCCGCCACGAGGGACTTTCTGTCCCGCCTGCGTGCCGTGCACCGCATCGAGCATGTGGACAACAAGGCCGGAACATCGCGAATTGAGTCGGCGGCGGTGCACCCGGTCGTCCACGTCCATCCTGAAACGGGGGAAGCCGTCCTGTTCGTGAACCCCGGTTTCACCAGCCACATCGTTGGCCTGTCGCGCACCGAAAGCGACAGTATTCTGCAGATGTGCTTTGAAGTGATAACCAGTCCAGAGTTCGTATTGCGTGTCCGCTGGAATCCAAATACCTTGGTGTTTTGGGACAATCGTGCGACTTGTCACTTCGGGCCCATCGAAATGGGAAATGCTAATTATCACCGAGTGATGAACAGAATTACGATTAAAGGCGTGCCTCTCATTGGCATGCATGGAGACGTGTCTGAGACTATTATCTGAATCCCGATAATTATGAATAATGGGGGAACAGAATGGCTAAAAAAAGTTCCATCCGGCTCGCGAAGCTGTCGATCGGATTATCTGCCGCCATCACTGCGCCGACTTGCGCGGCGCAAGGTGCGCCGTCCGAGCACGGAACTCTGGAGGACATCGTCGTCACGGCGCGTAGGGTCACCGAGCGCTTGCAGGATACGCCGCTTTCTGTCTCCGCCGTGACCGGCGATACGTTGGCCAAGCAGGCAATCACCAACATCGCCCAACTTAACAATATCGCGCCTAACCTCAGCGTTCAGGCGTTCCCCGGCGATCGCACCGCGCCGATGTTCAATATCCGCGGGCAAATCACCACGAATTCCAATATCGCGATCGACCCCGCCGTGTCGGTTTACGTCGACAACGTCTATGTCGCCCGAACTGCGGGCAACATCACCAATTTGGTGGACGTCGATCGGGTCGAAGTGTTGCGCGGACCACAGGGCACCCTGTTCGGCCGCAACAGCACCGGCGGCGCAGTCTCGCTGATCAGCAAGCAGCCAACTGACCGCTTGGAAGGGACAGCGCAGATCAGGGCGGGAAACTACGGGCTGATCGAGGAAACCGGGGTCGTCAATGTCCCGCTAGGCATGGACGGCGTTGCAGTACGCCTGGTCGCGCAGAACAGCAAACGTGACGGCTACGACCGCGGATACAATCGCATCGAGCTCAACGATGACCACTCGCTTTTCCTGCGTGGCATCCTCAGAGTCGCGCCCGCCGGAAGCAGGCTGACTGCCACCGTCAGCGCCGACTATACCCGCTTCCATGGGACTGCGCAGCCGACCAAGTTCATCTTTGCCAATCCGGCCGGGCTTCCCGGACCTCTGAGCAGTTCGACAAGGAAGCTGGTGGCACTTTGCGGAGCGCCGCTGCTGCCGTCCGGCTGTCCAGCCGTTCCAGTCGGCCTTACGCTTGACAGCTTTACCTTGGGCAGCGTTCATCAGACTGGCACAGCCGCACCAACCGGACCCCTTGCGAAATACCCGCTGTTTGCAAGCCTTTTCTCGCGTTCCAAGGTGTGGGGCGCATCCATCAACCTCCAGTATGAGCTAGGCTCGGCTACTCTCAAGTCGATCACGGCCTGGCGCCATCTCGACCGGCAGCAGAGCAACGACCTCGACGGAACGCCTTATACGATCCTTGCCTCTGCACAGGACAGCCATCAAAGTCAGTTTACCGAGGAATTGCAGGCGTATGGTTCAGCCCTCTCCGACCGGCTCAAATACACGCTCGGCGGCTTCTACTTCGTCGAGCACGGATTGGAGAATTCCGCAACCGCCAATGTCGTTCCTCTCGCAGGCGCAGCAGCATCGATCAGCAACGTGAACGGAACCGCGGCCAACAAGTCTTATGCGCTATACGGTCAATTGAACTACAAGCTGACGGACCAACTCACACTTACTGTTGGCGGCAGGCACACTTGGGAAAAGCGCGGCATAGTCGTGCTGCGCACTAATCAAAACATCATAACAGGCACTGAAATCTGTTTGTTCGACGCGTCGGTTCCGCTGGATTCGGGAGTGTTCTGCCGGGCATCGCCAAAGGCCAGCTTCCATTACTGGTCTTACACCGCCGGGCTCGACTACAAGATCACCCCCGACGTCATGGTTTATTTTCGGACCGATCGAGCCTCGCGTGCTGGCGGCTTCAATCGCGGCCCGACTAACATCGCCGGATTCCTGCCATACCGTCCGGAGCGCGTTACCAACTACGAACTGGGCGTGAAGGCGGACCTGCTGGATCGCCACCTGCGTGCCAATATCTCACTGTTCCAGGAGAACATGAAGGATATCCAGCGTAACGTCACTCAGGCCATCACTCTCCCCAGCGGCCTTCCGGCGACCATCACGCAAACTATCAATGCGGCGCGCGGCAGGGTGCGCGGGGCAGAGTTCGAACTTACCGCGCGCCCGAATGAGCGTCTGACCCTCAACGGCTCGCTGGGGCTGCTGAAGACGGAATACCTTTCCTTTGTCGATCTCAATACCAGCGTAACGCCTGCGGTTTTGGTCGACCGGTCCAGTGAGCAGTTTCCACTGACGCCGAAGGTCAGCTACACGCTTGGGGCGACTTACAACGTGCCCTTCCACGGCGGGTCGACCGCCATCAGCACGGATTGGAGTTACACAGGCCGGACAATATCGTCTGCGTCCTTCCCCGTCTCGCCATTCAGCGCCATTCCTGGATACGGACTTTTGGGCGCACGCATCAAGACACAGCTCGACAATGGCATCTTCTTCACCGTGTGGGGCACCAACCTGCTCGACAAGGAATACCTTCTCCGGACACTTGACCAGACAACCAACGGCTTGGGTTTCATTAGCGGCATCCCGGGGCCACCGCGGACTTTCGGAATCACCATGGGTGCGAACTTTGGCGGCTGAGCGGCACGATCGTCCGACATCGGGCAGAAGTCGTCGCGAAAGTCTCGCCCGACAACTGGTATTTCCTCAAGTGCAGGAGGGAACGAATGCAGATTTCGCCGGAGCAGATGCTGACTGACAGACAGCGTGGCGGTCAAGGCACTGCCAGCGGTAGGTGGACCGCCCATTTCGTGATCGCGCTCGGCTGCCTGTCATTCAGCGTGCTCCTGGCGATGGGCATCATTTATCACAGCTTTTCGCTGTTTGCCCTGCCATGGTCACGGGAGTTCGGAATCTCGCGTGCATTGGTGGGACTGGTACCCTTGGCAGGGGTAATCGGCGGAATTTTGATAGGGCCGTTCAACGGCTGGATTCTCGATCATTTTCCCGGCCGCCTGGTCGTCGCGGCAGGTCACTTCGTGATGGGTGCAGGTCTCCTGCTGATCACTGTAGTGCCGCGGTTTTGGGAGGTGCTTCTCATCAACGTGTGTCTGCTCGGGCCCGCCCTGCATCTTTCCGGTCTGATGGCGGCACAGACGCTCACCTCGCGCTGGGCTCCCTCCCGACCGGGCGCGGCGCTCACTGTCGTGGCGCTCGGTTCATCTCTCGGTGGCTTTGTCGTACCGCCGCTCATGGCGCCGATACTCGGCGAGTACGGCTGGCAAGTAGCTTACCGAAGCGCTGCCGCGTTCGTCGTTATCGCAGCCGCACCACTGATTTTTCTCGGCATCTCCCACTTTTCCGCCAGGCATGACCAGCAGCCTCCGATTTCTTCCAGGCGTCGGGCCGGACGGAGATGGATCCGGGAAATCGTCTTTACTCGCAGCTTCTGGGTGCTGTCCGTCGGAATGTTCACCCTGGCAACGGGAACAGCCGGCTTTCAGCACAGCCTTGCCCCTTACGCCCGCTCGCTGGGTCTCTCGGTGCAGGAAAGCGCGTTCCTGATCGCGCTGTTCTCGGCCGCGATGATTGTCGGCAAGGCCTTCTGGGGCGTCATGATCGACCGGATGGAGGAGGTCACCTACTTCGCCATCATGGCTTTCGCAATTGCAATCGGGTTCAGCATTCTGGCGCTCAGCCATTCGGTGCTACAGTCTGCGATCGGCCTGTGCATCGTGGGGCTCGGCGGTGGAGGGACGGCACAATATACCCCGATGTCGGTGGCGAAGCATTTCGGCGCCGACCGAGTGGGTCGAGCGCTCAGCCTAGCGATGGTACCAATATCGCTGAGCGCGGTCGGCGCACCCATGGCGGGTGCGATGTTCGACCGCTCCGGCTCATATCACTATGCATTCGCGATGTTCGGCTTCCTGGCCCTCTTCGGCTACGCAGTGGTTGCACGCTACTCCGTGCGCGATCCGGAGACTCCAGCGGCGCGCACCCGTGGTTGATCGCGGGCTTACTCCTCTGCGGGATTTCGTCATCGGCATGGCCGATCTCGTCACCCGAGAACACGACGAGGCCCGGCTGGTGGCGCAAGGCCGGTTACTGCTGGCAACGCTGGTCAGCGTCGATGACTGGTTGCCGGAGGCGTTCGCCCGCCCGGATTCTGCACGTTATCAACAGTACCTGCTTCATTGCGACAGTCGTGAACGATTCAGCGTGGTTTCCTTCGTATGGGGACCAGGCCAGGGCACCCCGGTCCATGATCACCGCGTCTGGGGGCTGGTCGGCATGCTGCGCGGGGCTGAACGTGTTGAGGACTTCGTCCTGGACCAGGACGGCCGAATGCGAGCGGCAGGCGCGCCACGCATATTGGATGCTGGTGAAGTCGATGCAGTAGGGCCGGAGGTCGGCGATATTCACAGAGTCGCCAACGCGCTCGCCGACCAGCCGTCGATCTCCATCCATGTCTATGGCGCTAATATCGGCGCGATCCGGCGCGCAACGTATGCGTCTGACGGTGCGCCACGTACTTTCATCTCGGGTTACGTCAACGATGTCGTGCCCAATATCTGGGGTAATTCAGTTCACTCATGACAATGACGCCGCAAGATGTACGCAACGCCCTGCTCTCGCGCCAGGAAATCGCGCTGATCGATCTCCGCGAAGAGGATCTGTTTGCCCGCGCTCACCCATTGTTCGCGGCCCAAATCCCCTTGCGTCGGCTCGGCGAGGAAGCCCCTTGGCGCATCCCTCGGACGCAGGTTCCCGTTGTGGTCTACGACGATGGCCAAGGTCTGGTCGACAAGGCAATCGATCAGTTGCATGCGCTTGGCTTCGCCGAGGTCCATGTGCTCGCAGGCGGGCTGGACGGGTGGCGCGAAGCCGGCTTTGAGCTGTTCGAAGACGTCAATTCCTATTCCAAGGCTTTTGGCGAACTCGTCGAACACCGCCGCCATACCCCATCGCTGCCCGCGGCCGAGGTGCAGGCGCTGATAGACGAGAGCGCGGACATAGCAATTCTCGACGTCCGGCGATTCGAAGAATATACGACGATGAATATTCCAGGCGGCATCAGCACGCCGGGTGCCGAATTGGTGCTGCGCGCCGCTGCCGCAGCTCCCGACCCTGAAACAACGGTCATAGTCAACTGTGCCGGGCGTACACGCAGCATTATCGGCGCGCAGTCGCTGATCAACGCCGGTCTCCCGAATCGGGTCTTCGCACTGCGCAACGGCACCATTGGCTGGACCCTCGCCGGCCAAGCGCTTGAAACCGGCCAGCAGCGCCGCGCACCCCTGCCCGATGCGGCTTCAACTGATCGGGCACGAGAGCATGCGCGCCAAGTCGCATATAGCGCCGGCGTGCGGCGGATCGGATGGCGCGAACTCGCGCACCTGCGTGCCGAGCAAAACCGGACGCTTTATTGCTACGATGTGCGCCTGCCGGACGACTATGCGCGCGGCCACCTTCCGGGATTCCGGAATGCACAAGGCGGGCAGCTCGTGCAGGAAACCGATCATTTCGCTCCCGTTCGCGGAGCGCGCATCATTGTGGCGGACAATGTCGGTCCGCGCGCAGACATGTCGGCTTCATGGTTGGCGCAGATGGGATGGGAAGTACTTGTGCTTGAATGGCCGAGTGATGTCGCGCTCGACACCGACAGCGATGCCTCCCCTTTCCCGCGTGGCCCTGAAGGCCGATACAAGCGTCCGTACGAAGGCACCGACAATGCCGCCGCCGCCATGCAGGCCTATCTTGATTGGGAATACGGCCTTGTCGACCAGCTCGCGCGTGACGGCACGCACGGCTTTTTCGTGATCTGAACATGGAGACGCCCTTGTCCGCCACTATACGCCGCGACGCAACGGCGTCAGATTCCCCGCCCATGAATCCACGTCCGGCAGGCATCAGCGAAGCCGAATGGCGGACGCGCATTGATCTGGCCGCATTCTATCGCATCGTCGCGATCTACGGGTTCGATGATTTCATGTATACCCACATCACCGCGCGAATACCCGGGGCCGAGGAACACATCCTGATCAATCCCTTCGGCCTGATGTTCGAGGAGATCACCGCCTCGAGCCTGGTCAAGCTCGACCTCGACGGCAATATCCTCAGCGATTCCGAATTCGATATAAATTATGCGGGATATGTCATCCATTCAGCGATCCACTCGATGCGCCAAGACGCCAAGTGGATTGCTCACTTCCATACGCGGGACGGAGTCGGAGTCTCTGCTCATGCGGACGGCCTGCTCCCCCTGACGCAACGCTCGGTGTACTTCGGACCGTTGCTCGCATATCACGATTACGAGGGCGTCGCGCTGAACTTGGAAGAGCGGACCCGGTTGCAGTTCGACCTCGGCGACAAATCGCTCATGATCCTGCGCAACCACGGTACGCTCGCTCTGGGCAGCACCCCCGGGTCTACCTGGACTTCGATTTATCAGCTGGAAAAGGCCTGCGCGGAGCAGGTAGCCGCGCTGGCTGGAGGACGCGAGCACGTCCTCCTCGCCCCGGAGGCAGCGCAGGCCGAAGCTCGCCGCCTGCTCGATCGCTCTCCCCCTCTCAACGGGGAAAAGGAAATCTATCGCTGCCACGACACGCTAGTATGGGAAGCGGTCCTTCGCAAAGTTCGCCGCGCGCTTCCCGGCCATGACACCTGATATTTCCCGAAGTCGGAAACGACAGCCTGGCCGGGACGAAACGCTTTCCTCGCGGGATCACCTTATGAGCAAGAGCGACTGGGATGCGCTGCCTTATGGCGGCGATCTTTATGGCGAGATCTACATTGCCGAACATGGGCGCATCCAGGCGGCGGCACCTGAATCACCTGGATTATTCCCCGGTCTTGCCGCCGCCTGCGTAGCGAGTGCTGCGGCCGGCTGGCTGTCCGATCATTACCACTTCCCGGTAATCCTGCTTGGTCTGCTCATCGGCCTCTCGTTGAATTTCATATCAGGCGATGAGCGTACGCAACGAGGTCTCGACTTTGCCGGACGCACGTGCCTGAGGCTCGGCATCGTGGCGCTTGGACTACAAGTGACATTCCGTCAGATTGCGGTGCTCGGTCCAGCGACCTTCATTTGTTTGCTCCTGGTCATGTCACTGACGATCGCAGCGGCTTGGGCTGGCGCCAAACTGTCGGGCCTATCCAGCTGGACCGGGATTCTCGCCGGCGGGGCTACCGCGATCTGCGGCGCCAGCGCGGCACTGGCGATCTACGGCATAATCGGCCGAGAGCGCCTGGGGCAGGCGCAGTTTGCACTCACCCTGGTCGGAATATCGCTGGCCAGCGCTGCAGCGATGTCGACCTACCCCGTCCTCGCGCACGAGCTCGGCCTGAACGACCACCAGGCCGGATTCCTTATGGGCGCATCGATTCACGACGTCGCTCAGGCTATCGGCGGCGGCTACGCATTTTCCGATGTTGCAGGCAGCAACGCCACGATCGTCAAGCTTTCGCGGGTGGCTCTCCTCGCACCGGTGGTAGCGCTGATCGGTCTGTTCGCGCCGGCTGGGAATGATCAGCCGCCACAATGGTGGCGGCGCCTCGCATTGCCATGGTTCATTCTCGCGTTTGTGGGCGTGGTCGCAGTCAATTCACTCGTGAGCGTTCCGCAGGCGCTGACTGGCGGGTCGCTGGTTGTTTCCAAAGGTCTGCTTCTGGTGGCGGTAACTGCGACCGCTATGCGCACTCAGCTCGATCTACTGCTCAAGGCTGGATGGCGTGGATTTGTGCCCGTCACTGTTTCCACAGCAACCAGTCTGGCTGCGACTTTAACGTGCGTCACCTTTGTCATAAGGTGAATTAGGGTGCAAATCCGGTGGCGTATTGCTGACCGACTGGTTACCTCGTGATAAGCCTGAACGACAACTTCGAGATGGATTGGAAAGCGACCAGAGTAGACTAGCTGGAGGTTAAAACGGCTACACCGGCTATCGGCAGCGATGCCTTGGCCTTCCCCCTGAAAACTGGTCCGCTTTGGAAGTTAGAGTTTCGGCTATTTTGCGCTTGGAAGGAGCGGAGAATGGCAGGGAAGAACTATACAGCGGAGCAGATCATTGGGATGTTGCGGGAGGCCGAGGTTCGCTTTTCGGGAGGCGAGAAGACCGGTGCGATATGCCGCGGCCTGGGCATCTCGGAGCAGAGCTATTATCGCTGGCGGCGTGAATATGGCGGGCTGAAGGTGACACAGGCGGCACGTCTGAAGTCGCTGGAGAAGGAGAATGCGCGGCTCAGGAAGGCCGTGTCTAACCTAACTTGGACGCTCTGATCCTGAAGGAGGTCATCGAGGGAAAGTACTGAGCCCCTCGCGACGCCGTGCTGGTGTCGATCACGCCTGTTCGGCGCTTGGCGTGTCCGAGCGTCGTGCTTGCCGGGTGGTCGGCCAGCACCGCTCGACCCAGCGTCGTCCTGCACGGCCACGATCCGATGAGAAGCGCCTGGCGGCGGCGATCGTCCGCCTGGCTTCAGAGTATGGCCGCTACGGCTATCGTCGGGTTACTGCCCTGCTGCGGCAGGAGGGTTGGACGGTGAACGCGAAGCGGGTCGAGCGCATCTGGCGTCGCGAGGGGCTCAAAGTACCGCAGAGGCAGCCTAAGCGCGGCCGTCTGTGGCTGAACGATGGATCATGTGTGCGGCTCCGGCCGCGCTATCGCGGTCATGTCTGGAGCTACGATTTCGTCGCGGATCGCACCCATGACGGCAAGGCGTTCCGGATGCTGACGGTGATCGACGAGCACAGCCGGGAATGCCTGGCGATCCATGTCCAGCGCCAGCTCAAAAGCGATGACGTGCTGGCGGTGCTCACCGATCTGTTCGTGAAGCATGGTCCACCGGCACATATACGGTCCGACAACGGGGCTGAGTTTACCGCCAATGCCGTGCGGGGCTGGCTGGGCCGGATCGGCGTAAAGACGCTCTATATCGAGCCAGGATCACCATGGGAGAACGGGTATTGCGAGAGCTTCAATGGGAAGCTGCGCGATGAGATCCTCAACGGCGAGATCTTCTATACGCTCAGGGAGGCTCAGATCCTGATCGCTCGCTGGCGGGATCATTATAACACCGTAAGGCCGCACAGCTCGATCGGCTATCTGCCGCCGGCTCCCGAAGCCATCTCGCCTCGCCCTGCTGGTCTACCCTACGCTTCGCTTCGGTCAGCCCACCAGGGCGATCATAACCGCCGGAACTCTAACTTAGCCGGTGGACCCGCTTAATGGGGCTGGCCAATTCTGTCAACGACTTTTCTACTCAGTCTATAAATATGCTACTGCATGCCGGTGAGGATTGTATCGGCGATTTGCCCCGCGATCTCCGCGATGTCGCGGCCGCCCGGGCGGTACCACTCGATGGTCCAGTTGATGCTCCCTTGCAGGATCATGCGTGCCACGCTCAGGTCGAGATCCTCGCGCAGCATGCCGGCGGCACGTCCTTCGCGCAGCAGCCCGCGCCATAGATCGGCCAACTGGCGCAGCAAGGCGCGGTGGCGCTCCTGACGCGCCTCGGGTAATTCGGAAAGGATCTTCGATTGGGCGAGGACATACGAGCGTCTGGCGACCACGCCCTCCAGCTGCGCCCGCACGGCCACCCGGAACCTCTCGATAAAGGTCGCCTCCCTCGATAGTTCGTCCAGGCGCTCAACGATCTGCGCGTAGTTCAGCTGTGCCCCGTGGTTTATCACGCCCTCAGCCAAGTCGTCTTTGGTGCTAAAATGGTAGTAGAGCGCGGTAATGTGGATGCCCGCCTCCTGAGCGATCTCGCCCATAGGCGTGCGTCCATAACCTTTCTCAGCGAAGATCCTGGCGGCTGCATCGAGAATACGCTGCCGCGTGATCCCGGACTTGCCCAATTCGCGCCGCCCCGAAGCGTTTCCCGCGCGCTGCGTGCCGTTCGTCGATTTCGTGCTCATCGGAGCTGATTATTTGACAACCGTGCGCCGATCAACGCCTGTCGTCAGACAGCGCTCACGGCGCCTCCGTCGACACGAAAATTGCCGCCGGTGATGAATGATGCTCGCGCGGAGCAGAGGAACGTGACCAGGCTTGCGACTTCCTCCGCAGTTCCGGGTGTGCCCCGCACCACGCCCGCTCGCCGCAGCGTCATGAACTGGCGCTCCACCTCCTCGACGGAGATGTTCTTAGTGCGCGCGGTCTCTTCCCAGCCAGACGCTACCCCCTCCGTGCGGATGATACCGGGCGACACGCAATTAACCGCTATGCCGTCGCGGCCGAGTTCCTTGGACAACGACTTGGAGAGATTGATGAGCGCCGCCTTGGCAGCCCCATAGTGTGGATATACCCTCTCCGGCTGTATCCCCGTTTCCGAAGCTATGTTGACGATACGCGCATCGCGTCCCGCGAGCATCGGGCGAAACGCGCGAACCATGCGTACGACTGAAAGCACATTCACTTCGTATGTGGCGATCCAATCGGCGTCGGTGAGGCCGTCGAACGTGGCGAAACCGTGAATGCCGCCCGCATTGTTGATAAGGATGTCAACACCTCCGAAACGCTCGCGCACCTCGCCGGCCAGGCTGGCTATACTTTCGGGCGAGCGCGCATCGCAGGGCAGGGCGATGGCCTCTCCACCGCGCGCAGTGATCGCCCGTGCGACGTCTTCGATCCCTCGTTGACGGCGCGCCGTCACCACCACGCGCGCGCCCTCCGCAGCAAGCATCGTCGCGATCGCGCTGCCGATCCCCTGGCTTGCGCCGGTCACGATCGCAATTCGGCTGGCAAGTGCAAGCTGCACATCCTTCTCCTGTGCCTCGGCCTACCCCTTCAACCCTGCGCGATGAGCGCCTGTCGAATCTGAGACCGTTGGATTTGTCCGGTTGCCAACGTGCGCGGCAATGGGCCGCTCGCTGCCCTAACGATTCGCGGATGCTTGAACGACGCAAGGCGATCGGCCAGCGCCCCGCGGAGAGCCTCGATCGATGGTGTCTCCTTCCCCGCCTGCATGACGAAAACCGCGCAGACAACCTCCCCCCAGCCTTCGTGTGGTAGGCCGACCACTGCCACATCGGCAACATCCGGGAGCGTGCGAAGTGCCGCTTCGACCTCGGAGGGAGCGATGCTCTCGCCACCCGAGCGGATGATCTCGCGCCGCCGCCCAACGATCTCAAAAAAACCATCGGGTGAGACCTCGGCGAGATCGCCGGTGTGGTACCAGCCGCCCTGCAAGGCTGCCGCAGTCTCCTCGGGGAGGGCGTGGTAGCCGTCCATCATGGTCTCGCTGCGCAGCAGCAACTCGCCGTCCTCGATGCGCGCTTCGACCCCAGGAAGCGGGATGCCGACGCTGTACGGATGATCGAGGAGATCATCGTGTCCAATCCCGATAGCGTTGCCGAGCTCCGTGGATCCGTAATAGACGCCGGTCCGCGCGCCTTGAAAGCGTTGCAGGATCGCGTCCACGAGCTCGGGTTCAACGCGCGATGTGCCGGTGAAAGCATGGACGAGACATCGCCCGTCGCGACCCGCACCGCCGTCGAGAAGGCGGCGCCAAACCGCCGGGATCGCATAAAGCTCCTGCGGTTGATGAGCCTCGATCACCTGCCAAAGCGCCTCGGACGAGGCTCGCTGGACCAGATGCACTGCCCGGCGGCGCGCAACGGATTGAACGGTCATGTGCCAGCCCGCCATATGAAACAGCGGAAACATGTTCGCGGTACCGCGACCGCCGCCAACCTCGGTGTAGCTCGGTGAACTGGCACAGCGCATCCATTGCGCCTTTTGCGAGATGCGCACTGCCTTGGGCCGGCCCGTGCTGCCGCTGGTGAGGAACATAACCTGAATATCCGCGCTGCTCGCGCAATCCGGTGCGGCCCCGTCTGAGGCGCGGGAAGCAGCATCATCAAGATCGTGACCGGGGCACGACCTTCCGCCGCCGAGCACACCGAGGGGAATGCCAGCGCGTCGCGCGACAGATTCTGCTGCCGCCGCATGGCCGGCACCGGCGATAATGAAGTGTGGTTCGAGATAATCGATCACCGCATGCAATTCCGGCAGCGAGAGAGCCGGATTGACGGGCACGAATATCGCGCCGACGTGCGATAGCGCGAAGTAAAGGTCAATCGTCCGTAGCGATATGTCCGCCCAGTAGACGACGCGGTGCTGTCGGCGAACACCCCAGTTGGTGAGCGCATGCGCTAAGCGCGCCGCCTTACGATCGCAGTCTCGAAAGGTCACCGCCTCTTCGTCGAGCGTCGCTGCGATGCGGTTCGGTGCTGTCGCAGCAGCGATCCGCAGCAATTTCGAAACCGTATATTCGACCACGCGCTTTCTTCCGCCTTGAACGATGATCCTGACGATGAAGGTTCAGGCCGGCTGCTCGGCCCCCACATCCTTGATGATGCCCAACGGGTACACCGAACCGAGCGATTCCATCATATACTCGGGACCGTCTTTCGTCGGCAGAAACCAGCCCGTCGGGCACATAGTGAGGATCTCGACCAACCCGAAGCCCGCATTGGCCATTTGACGCTCAAAGCCGCGTCGGATCATCTTTTTCGCCTGGGCGATCGAGCCTGCATTGTGGACGGAGCCACGCGCGACATAGGCGCTGCCCGGCAGCGCGGCGACCATTTCGCCAATGGTAATCGGGAATCCGTGATAACCCGGATCGCGGCCCTCGAGCGTGTTCTTGGTGCGCTGCCCTACAACCGAGGCCGCCGTCATCTGTCCTCCAGTGTCGCCGAACACGCCATTGTTCAGCATGAAGCAGGTGACGCTCTCGCCGCGTGCGGCCGTGTGCAGCACCTCGGCCAAGCCCTCGCTGACCATGTCGCCGTCACCCTGCATCGTCCAGATCAGCTTGTCCGGCCGCATACGCTTCATACCCGTTGCCACTGCCGGCGCGCGCCCGTGCAGACAAAGCGTTGTCTCCACGTCGAGAGTGGACATGAAGGCGCCGTAGCAACCATGCCCGAAGATGGAGATCGTGTCCTGGGCTAGTCCCAGCTCCTGGATCACCTCGCAGATGAGGCGAATGGCGACAGGCTCGCCGCAGCCGGGACAAAGGTGGTGTTCCTCAGTCTGCAACAGCGCAGGCTTGAAGCTCGCGACCTGTCGGCTCTCTCGAACCGGCGGATATGTGGTGTCGACGTAGTTCACGAGACTGGCTCCATCGCTTCGATGATGCGGGCGCGGATATAGCTGGCGTCCATGCGATCCCCGATGTTGATGCCGGCGTCGTCTGAGCTGATACCGCCAATAGACCGGATCGGTACCCGCTTGCCGAGGCTGATCCGGACATCGTCGATCATCTGTCCCGCATTAAGCTCGAACACCAGAACCTGACGCGCCGTCTTGCATCCACGCTCAAGCGCATCCTCCGGAAATGGCCAGAGCGTGATGGGACGGAAGAAACCGACCTGCCATCCTTCTTGCCGCATGTCCTCGACGACATATTCCACGAACTTTCCGGCGGTGCCAAAGGCCACGACCATGGTCTCGGCATCTTCGTGGAAGCCTGCTTCCCAGCGCTGTTCGGTCTCGGCGATCCGCGCGAACTTGTCCGCAATATTACGCCAATGGAGCTGTGGACCCGGGCCGGGCGTGTTGTGCTTGCCGACGCCCCACGTCCAGATCTGCTTGGAACGGCCCGTACCTCCGGTCGTGCCGTCGAGGGCCCAATCCCGCGGCGGCAGCGGCTCGAACGCGATCGGGCTCGTATCGACTGCAGTGAGGGTACGGGCCAGGATATTGTCCCCGTAGACGATAGCCGGCACGCGGTACTTGTCCGAGAGGTGGAACGCGAGTTGCGTCAGCTCGACGGCCTCCGGAACGTCTTTGGGCGCGAGCGCGATCGTGCGGTAATCACCCCACCCGCCGCCGCGGGTCGCCTGGAAATAGTCCTGCTGGCTCCGCGCCATGTTGAAGATCACGAGCGGGGTCTCATTAAGTGCGACCTCGGCGATCGCCTCCTGCATGAGCGAGAGGCCCTGCCCGCAAGATCCGGTCGCTGCGCGAAACCCGGTCATGGAGGCGCCAATCGCCATGTTTACGCCCTCGATCTCGGTGTCGGCGTTGATGCAGACGCCGCCACGTTGCGGCAGCTTCTTGGCGAGTTGCTCGAGCAGATCCGTAGCCGGCGACATGGGATAGCCCGAGTAGAAGCGCAGTCCGGCACTGAGCGCCGCCTCGGCCACCGCTTCGCTGCCATCAATCAGCCGCAAGCTCATCAACAGCCTCCTCGTATTTATAGACCTCGAAAACATAGTCGGGACAGACCTGCTGGCACGCCGTGCACCCCGTGCAGCCAGGTGCGAGCAGGGGAAAACGGAACCCGTTCGCGTTGGTAACTTCAGACATGGTGAGCACGTCTACCGGGCAGGCCCGCACGCAGAGCTCGCAGCCCTTGCACCGATCTACTGCGACCACGATCGTGCCGCGGGAGAGTTTACGGGCGGCCACGTTCATGCCGTCGCCAGCGCTGCAGAAGCCGACGCGGCCGCTTCTGCGCCGAGTCGCAATGCTCGCTCGTTCGTCTCGATGTGCTGGCGACGATAGCTCGGAACCAGCTGCTTCATCGCCGCGATAAGGCTGTCGATCGTAACGATCCCAGTGAGTGTCGCAAAGCCCGCAAGCATAACGAACCCAGCGGCCATCGCGTTGCCGGCCTGTCGCCCAAGCTCGTTACCAGGAATTGTCGCTAATTTCTGGGTGGGGAGCCGGATATGCTCGGCGATCGCGCTGTCCGCAACGACCAGCGCTGCTGGCCCCACGCGCGGCAGGATCTCGTCCCAATATTTCTGGTGCTGCGCAATCACGTGTGTCGCGCTTGCCACTATCGGCAGCGCGCGTAGTCGCTGCGGGCCTATAACGACGTTTACCAGCGATTTTCCGCCCCGCATCTCCCCGCCATATTCTCCGTAGACGAGCGCATGCTGGCCCTCTGCAATCGCTGCCAGCGCCAGCGCCTTGCCGATCAGCTGGACACCCTGACCGCCGATGCCGGACATGATCAGCTCCAGCTCCTTACTTCTCTCGCGCATAAGCGGAGCTCCTCCTGCTTAGACGCGCACCATACAGAAGGCTCGACGCGCCGCAAGACTTTTCTAGGCGCTATATAAAAAGTGGCGGGCAGTGAACGGTGGAACGGCGCAAGGGCTGGGTTCGGACAGCTATGCTTTCAACAGCGGTAAGAGAGGTGAGCGGCAAGAGCGATTTTGCCCCTCCCAAGCTGAAACGGCGTCGCCCCTCACTGATATGTTTGGACCTTATTCCATCTCCTTCATCCAGATGCTGACCGTGTAAGAGACAAAGTCGGGGCGATTGGTCAGGACGCCATGATTCTGACGTCCTCGCCCGCAAGGCGGGCCCGTTCCATAATCGTGGCTTGCGCCTGCGGCAGGTGGCGAATCGCGAGCAGCAAAAGGAGAAGCGCGGGAAGCGCGAGGACGTAGAGGCTGAGCACGCCAGCCGCGAGCGCCCCGGTCTCCATACCGATCCTACCCGCCATATACGGTCCAATCGCGAGGCTGATCAAAATCGAGCCGAGCGAGATCGCCGAAGACACCGTGCCCCGCATGCGCGGCAGCACCAGCTCTTGAGCGAAGGATGCCCAGGCACCGGTCCAGGCATAGCTTGCGAAGCTGAACACGACGTAGCCGGCGACGAAGAGGGAAAGCTGCCCGGAGAGGAACATGAGGAAGACGAAAGGCGCGGGTGCTATCAGTCCGATCAGAGCGAGCCATGCCGGAGCACGTCGGTCGCGCCGGCTCCACCGATCGCATAAAGTTCCTCCGCACAGCATCCCGGAGACTGACGATCCCACCAGCAACAGGCCAAACAACATCCCTGCACCGCCCGCCGGCAGGGCGAAGTTACGGATCGCGTAAGGAACGGCCCAGAACGCCACCCCGCCGCTGATACAAGTTATAAGTGACGTGGCTACGAACAGCAGTGCGAACGGCCGGCTGCCCAGCATCAGCGCGAACAAGGGCGGGTCGCGCAAAGCAATCGACTGGTGCCAAGATGCCATCGCGTAAAGGCCTAATGCCAGCGCGACAAACTGCGGCCAGTCCCCCAGGAGATGTACACATCCCGCCGCGCACGCGCAGAGGAGAGCGGCGATCACAACGTTCAAGGCGACCGCGCGCCGGCCACCATGTCGGCTCATGTGCAGGAGAGTGAGAGGCGGCAGGACCGCTGTCAGCTCGCTTGCCAAATCGGCTAGGCGATAGCGCTTGTGCGCGCTTGTGATCCGATCGAGGGCACCACGCTCCGGCTCGGGTAGGCGCCAAGCAAAACCCGCTAGCACGATGCCGGGCACGCCAGCGACCATGAACGCGACCTGCCAGCCCTTTAATCCAGACAAGACCGGCATGGCTTCGGACCAGACCGGCCAATGCTGCGTGAGAAAGCCGCCGAGAAGCAATGCGAGGCCGCCGCCGACGGACACCGCCGAAACATAGATGCTAACCGCGAGCGCGCGTCGCCCCGGCGGGAAGGAATCCGTGATGAGCGACTGCGCGCAGGGAGTAGCCACCGATTCGCCGATGCCGACCGCCATACGTGCGGCTGCCAACCCCGCGAAGCTGGTCGTGAGGCCGGTGGTTGCCGAGGCGCCGGACCAGATCAGGATACCCAAACTAAGCAGCCGTGGCCGTGCCCAACCGTCGGCGAGGCGGCCCGCCGGCATGCCGAAAAGCGAGAAGAAAACCGCGAAAGCAGTGCCATAGAGGAAGCCGATTTGCGCATCGGAGATCCGCAAGTCCGCCTTAATCTGCTGCGCCAGGATCGAAACAATGTTGCGGTCGAGATAATTGAGGCAGTTGATAGCGGTCAACAGCGCGAGGATGCGCCAAGCCTGCGCTCGCGATGGCGACGGGCCGCTGAGCTGACGCATGCTCTCCGGTGCCGCTCGCGTGCTTTCACTCGCTCCGAATCTGGCCATCGCTCTCTCCTCAGGATGCGGCACCCCGTGCGCCAGCGCACCTGCACCAGTCACCGACTGCGCATATATCTTCTCTATGTCGATTAGAAAGACACTTTCCTAGACGACATAGAGATGCTAGCAGCTGTTTGCGACGTAAGCTTGGCGTTCACATCGATGCAAAGAAACTAGGCGTGCCGGATGACGGCGCCTTGTCGAGGCTTGGCCGAGGCAAAATGCCCGGCGTGTCGAGCTCCGATCCGATCAGCCCGCACGGGCGGATTGGAGAAGGCGATGCCCAGGGGAGGAAGCTATGAAAAACAGGATGATGCTGACGACTGTATCGGCTGCGTTCGCCGCCGTTCCGCAGTGTGTTGCCGCGCAGGCTGCGCCTTCGACATCGGTGCCCGCCCCGGCAGCGCAAGGCGTATCCGAAATTATCGTAACCGCGAACAGGCGGGAGCAGCGGCTCCAGGATGTTCCGACCGCGATCACAGCGCTGCCCGCCGTGGCGCTCGAGCGCTCGCAGATTACGGACGTCAGTTCGATCCAGCGCTTAACACCGTCGTTGAACGTGCGCCCTTTTCCTGGCGATCCCACTCACGCGAGCATCTCACTGCGGGGAATTATTTCGAACGAAGCATTGCCGACCATCGATCCGGCGGTCGGGCTCTATCTGGACGGTGTTTACATCGCCCGCTCGCCTGGTGCCAACCTTGCACTCGTTGACATCGACCGGGTCGAGGTCTTGCGCGGCCCTCAGGGTACTCTTTTCGGTCGCAATACCATAGGCGGAGCAATCAATATCGTACCTAAACGCCCGGTCGATAAATTTGAAGGATCGATCGAAGGAACTTACGGAAATTACAACCTGCTCACGTTAAGTGGTGTTCTCAACCTCCCGGTTGCCCAAGGCGTGGCGCTGCGCATCGTGGGCCAGCATAGCCAGCATGATGGTTACGCCAAGAGCTTGCTCTCCGGGAGGGACCTGAACGATCAGAACTCGAACTTCATTCGTGCTCAACTCAGCATCGACCTCAACGACAATTGGAATCTGCTCATTGGCGGCGACTACACGCGGGCCAGGAATCACGGTCAGTGGGTCACACTCGTCTATGGGGCGGCGCAAGCAGCAACCTATGTCAATCTTGTAAGCGGCGGCACAGACAGTATCGCGCGGTATGTCGACCCGTATACGCGGCGGACGAACGCACAGCCTTTTTCGGGTCTGCGGGCCAAGCTGGGCGGTGGCGTTAGTGTCCTCACCGGAAAGCTGGGCGGGGCGACGTTCAAAAATATATTTTCTTATCGCGCGCTCGACCGACGAACTAACAATGATCTCGACGGGACCCCTTACAGCCTAAGTAGCCAAACCGGCACAGTTGACACGCAGCATCAATATAGCGAAGAAGTTCAGCTATTTGGTAAAATGTTTCAAGATAGGCTAGACTGGATTATAGGGGGGTATTACTTCCTGGAGAAGTCGCATGACCTATCATTTTCTCCAACGTTGTTTCCACAACTCAGTACTACCGGCGTGTTGACGGAAGGGAATGTCCGAAATGCGTCCGGCGGTGCTTTCGCGCAGGGCACCTTCGCATTGACGGACCGCTTGCGGCTGACCGGTGGAATCCGTTTTACCAAGGATACGCGTAATCTCGTGTCTTTCAATCGGAGACTGAACAGCGCGCGCGCCGTAGTGACGTGCGGGGTCAACACGGCAGTCGCGCCGATCTGCACGAACAAGCTGCCTACTGCAAAATACCGTTATTTCCCTTTCACGGTGGGCGCAGATTACCGCATCTCCCCAACGATCCTCGCTTACGGCAAATACAGCCAAGGGTATCGGTCGGGCGGTTTCAATCTGCGTGGCACGACGCTGGATGCCGTAGCCGCCTTCGATCCTGAAAAGCTCGGCACCTATGAAATTGGCTTCAAGAGTGATCTGTTAGATCGGCATTTGCGCGTAAACGCTGCCCTTTATCGATCTAGCTATGATGATATACAACTCACGGTCGCGCTGCCGGTCCTCGATGCTAACGGCAACGTTATAGCGCAAGCGCAGTCAATTCGGAACGCGGGCTCGGCTCGGATCAATGGCGCAGAGCTCGAAAGCACTGTTGTGCTCGGCGCCGTTACGCTCTCCGGCACCTTCGGCTACGTAGATCCAAAGTATACCAAGGTCCTTCAGACGGCGCCGGGGGTAAGGTTGGGCTCGCATTTTATAGACTCGCCAAAGTACACTGTAAGCATATCAGGTGAATACGCGCTTAGGACGCCCTTGGGCGGTCTTGTCATCGCTGCCGATTATGACTGGCGATCTAAGACCTATTTTGCGCCCGTGCCGCCTGCCAACCCGCTGCTGTCCCGGCCTGCGTTCGGCTTGCTGAACGCTCGTGCGACTTTGAACGTGGGTACATCGGGCTTGGAAGTGACGGTATTCGGGCGCAATATTTTGGATAAGCGGTATTTGCAGTCTATGATAGACTTTACACCCGTTGGCTTCATCGACGGCTTTCCCGGCGATCCTGCAACATATGGCGTGTCGTTGAAGTATCGGTTCTAGCAGGCTGTTGAAGAAGTAGCTGGCATTGGCGGGCTTGTCGTGATTCACTTTCCGGGATCTGGAGGTGAGTGATGCGCGGGACTGACGAACGCACCGGGTCGTTATTTATGTGGATGTGGAGGAGCGAATACGCGCTGGTCATCCGTTGCGGCATATTCGGAAGATAGCGAATGCGGCGCTTTTGGCGTTGGACGGAGATTTCGCAGAGCTTTACCCGGCTCGGCTTGGGCGGCCTTCGATCCCTCCGGAGCGGCTGCTGCGGGCGATGCTGTTGCAGGCGTTCTATGGCATCCGCTCGGAGCGCCAACTGATGGAGCGGATCGAGTTCGACCTTCTGTTCCGCTGGTTCGTCGGCCTGGGTGTCGACGAGGCGGTGTGGGACCATTCGAGTTTCACGACTAACCGGGAGCGGCTGCTTTCGGGAGAGATCGCAGCGAAGTTCCTGCGCGCGGTTCCGCCGCGGCCTAAGGTCAAGCGGCTAATCTCGAGCGAGCATTTCTCGGTGGACGGGGCGCTGATCGAGGCGGGGGCCTCGATCAAGAGCTTCCGCCGCAAGGATGGGGGCGACGATGATTCCGAGGGGCCGGGCCCAACGCCGAGCGCAACATCCACAAGGAGAAGCGCTCCAACGAAACGCATGCCAGCACGACCGATCCCGAGGCGCGGCTCTACAAGAAGGGCGATGGCCAGCCAGCCAGGCTTTGCTATATCGGCCATATCCTAATGGAGAATCGCAACGGCCTGGCGGTGGATGGTGGCATCACCCAGGCTGGCGGCACCGCCGAGCGCGTGGCGGCGCTGGCGATGCTGGAGCGGCGCAAGAGGAGCGGCCGCGTCACGCTCGGCGCCGACAAGGCCTATGATGTGCGTCAGTTCGTCGAGGATTTGCGCAAACGGTCCGTCACCGCGCATATCGCGATCGACGGGCATCTCACCAAGACCGGCAAGACGCGGACAACGGCGATAGACCAGCGCACCACACGCCACCCCGGCTATGAGATCAGCCAACGCTGCCGCAAGCGCATCAAGGAGGTGTTCGGATGGGCCAAGGGCTCGGCCGGTCTCGCCAAGGTCAAGCTGCGAGGACATGCCAAGGTCGATGCGGTCTTCACCCTCGCCTTGGCCGCCTACAACCTGATCCGCCTGCCCAAGCTGCTGGGAGCGTTGGTATGAGCCTCAAGGGCAGATGGCGTATCACTGAGATGCCAGACTTCGAGGCCGACTATCCCGATATGGTCGAGCCGGCCTATATCCTGTTCGAAGAGAACGGCTCGGGCGAGTTCGCCTTCGGTTGCAGCACCGGCCATATCTGGCAAGCGAGCAGCACCGATGCGACCAGTATCGACTTTTCCTGGAGCGGCAACGACGAAATGGACGAAGTGAGCGGAGACGGCTCCGCCGAACTCCAGCCCGACGGCTCCCTCCATGGCGAAATCTGCTACAACAAAGGCGATGAATGGCTCTTCATCGCCCGCAGGTGGGCTTCTTCAACAGCCTGTTAGGCGTGGGCGTACTCAATTATGAGGTTGCGCGACAGTACCTCCCCCTGATAGGTTTTCGAATAGACATATAAAGGGAGGATGGGACGTGGCGTGGAAAACCGAGGCTATTCGCTCCAGAGCATTGCTGCTTGTCGCCGCACCGTGCACCGTCCTCGGTCCGATGCCAGCCCTCGCACAATCGCAGGCGCAAATGGCGTCTCCGGTTGGGGAGATCGTAGTCACGGCTCGTCGGCGCGACGAAAATCTGGCGCGCGTTCCGGTGGCGGTGAACATTGTGAGTGCGGATACGATCAGCCGCCAGAACCTCTCGAGCGTGCAGGCTATCCAGTATCTGACGCCTTCGCTGAGCGTAACGACTAACTCCAATCGCAGCTCAAACAATTATACGCTTCGTGGGCAAGGGACGACATTTGGTACCGATCCATCGGTGGTAGCCTATTTTTCGGAAGTCCCGATCCCAGGCGGCGGCGCGGGCAACGCCGCGCTGTTCGACATTACAAGCGTCCAGGTTCTCAACGGTCCGCAAGGCACGCTTTTTGGACGCAACTCGGTAGGCGGCGCAATCTTGTTCACTCCGACGCGGCCGATCAACCGGCTCGAGGGCAGCGTCAAGCTGGGCGTCGGCAACTATAATAACTTCCAACAGGAAGCGATCTTCAACGTCCCGCTCATCGGCGACAAGCTCATCCTCCGTCTCGCCATGTTCAACCGCACCCGCGACGGCTTTACGCGCGACGTGGCCAATGGGCGCGACTATGACGACATCAACGCTCGCGCGGGGCGCCTCTCTCTATTATTCAAGCCAAACGGTGCCATCGAGAACCTGTTCGTTCTCAATTACCGGCGGAGCAAAGAGAACGGCACCGGCACTACGATCTCGCTCGTCAATCCGGCCGGGCCGGCGGCGGCGATCTTCCCGGAAGTCGTCGATATCGCCGCCGCCCAGGCTCTGCGCGGGCCGCGCAGGACCGAGCAAACGCCCGACGTCAACGACTATCAGCGTTTGGTTCAATTTATCAATACGACTACCGTCAAGCTATCCGATACGATCGCGTTGAAGAATATCGTCAGTTATTCGATGTATCGAACTAACATCCGGCTCGATGTGAGCGGAACGGCGCTGCCGCTCCTCTACTTCGCCTACTCGCCAGGCTGGGGCGGGGGTGGCCAATCGACCAACGAGCCGGCGACCAACCAGTTCACCGAGGAGCTTCAGCTTTCGGGTGACGTCGGAAACAAGACGCTCCAATGGACGGCGGGTGGCTATTATCAGCACAAGGCACCGCTCCACACGCTTCAGAAGCAGATCGTGTTCGGCGGCCCGCCGGTGCTTGCCGATCGCGGCGACCGGCTAACGAGTACCGCGGTTTACGGGCAGGGGACGATCGACATCGGTAAGCTGATTGCTACGCTTGAGGGTTTGCGGCTCACCGGCGGCTATCGCTATAGCCATGACCGCCGCCGGGACTATACGGACACCTATCTCCAGGTCGGCGATTTCTTTACCAGCGGTGGCGCCTGCGCGCTCACGGCCGGGAGCTTCCCGAATTGCCGCATCGATTATGCCCGCAACTTCTCGGCGGGAACCTATACCGGGGCGCTGGAATATCAGGTCAATCGATCACTGATGATCTACGCGACGGCGCGCAGCGGCTTCAAGAGTGGCGGCTTCAACCTCGGCGCCCCGCCGGTCGCCAGCCTCAATTCGTTCGATCCGGAGAAGGTCAAGGACGTCGAGATCGGAGCTAAATCGAGCTTCAATGTCGGCAAGGTCGGGGTGCTGTTTAACATTGACGTGTTCCGTGATAAATATTCCGATGTTCAGCGCCCATTGCTCGTCAGCACTCCGTCGGGCGTTTCGGTGTACGTGGTGAACGCGACCAGCGCCACCATCAAAGGGGTCGAGATGCAGGCGAGGGTGAGGTTGCCCGTCGGCCTGTCGCTGTCGGGAACATATTCCTATAATCACTCCAAATACGGCAGCTTCAACACGGCACAGGGCAATTTCACCGGCTTCCCACTACCCTATACGCCAAAGAACAAGCTCAGTCTTTCAGCCGACTACGATACGGATCTCGGCGCAAACCGGGGCTCGCTGAAACTTGGCGCCACCTACACCTATCAGAGCTCCTATCGCAATCTCGACGTCGTCGATCCCGATGTGCGCGTGCCGGGCTACGGCCTGCTCAACCTAAACGCGGGCTGGTACGGCGTCATGGGCTCGGCGTTCGATCTGTCGACGTTCGTAACCAACTTAACCAACAAAACCTATATCGTTGGAAAGGGTGACTATTATTACAGCCTAGGCTTTACAACCAACGTCTACGGCGAACCGCGCATGTACGGCGCTAGCCTGACCTATCATTTCGGCGATCGATAGTCCGATCGGTTGTCAGGGTCAGTTAACAGAGCGAGTTACGTCACCCGCGCATAGGACTGGCGTAGCGCCACGCCGTGGCGCTTGGCCAGCGTCCCAAGCTGCTCGATCGCCTTGAGCATCAGCTTGGCGTCGGTGGGATGGGTACATTCTTCGGCTGCACCGTGGTGTCGACGGTGGTCCGGGTCAGGTCGTCGCGCTTGAGCGCGCCGCTATCGTTTGCCACCCGCAGGCTCTCCTGGAGCAGCAACTCGAGCTTGTCGCCGATCTGGCTGCGCCAATGCGTCAGCCCCGAGCGCTCGTGCGGAAAGGCGTGCTGGAAGAACTCCTCACCGGTGAAGTACTGGAAATAGGGATCATAGACCCGGCGCTCGCACACGCCTTCGTCCGACAGCGCGAACATGTGCTTGAGGATGAGCAGCCCGACCATGAAGCGGGTCTCGGTCGCCGGCCGGCCCTTGTCGCTGAACCGGTCCACCAGCTCGGCGTCGATCCACTTCCAATCGATCTTCTGCGCCAACCGCACCAGCGCGTGCCTCATGTCGATGATCTGGTCGAGCCGGGCCCGGAACAGGTCGCCTGAACCGCTCTACCGTGTCTTCCTGGGTCGCATCGGAACCTCCCCGATACGGCCATTGAATCACAAAATCAGCCGTTTGGGACTTCCCAAAATGCGAAGCCAAATCGCAAGCTTTGCTGGATCGCACCCTCGCTTTCTTGCAAACCCCATTACTTCGCGCGCTCGGAAAATCCCACCGTATCAACAAGATCGGCGTTCTTCACGGTCGACTAAATCCATTCCCTCAAATAGGCTTCCGGGAGTCAAGATGCTCTAATTGTTCACTCAAGGAGCGTTCGCCTTGACCCATGCAGCACCTTTTGGGCTATAAAAGAACGCCTTTGTCTTAAAATATACGTCCGTCCAGTTTATTAGCGGATAGACATTATTTTCTTTGGCCCGCAGATCGAACAAGGCTTTCAGCTCCTTCAGCTTGGCTGGATAGCGGGCGGCAAGATTGTTTCGTTCGTTGAAGTCTGTATCGAGATTATAGAGTTCCCAGACTTCTTTGCCCGCGTTATCAGCGATTTTCGTCGGAATCGGCCAGGACCGATAAAGATCCCAGAAATCGGGATGATAGGAGAAACTTGCTTTCCATCCATCCTTCACCATGGCGCCATTGCCGAACAAGAAGTAATATTGCTCCAGATGCCGGCTTGGCGCCGCAGGATCCTTGAACGAATAGGCGAGGCTGATGCCTTCAAGCGGATCCTGTCTGACGCCGTTGATGCTCTGCGGCATCGTGGCCTTGGCGAGTTCGAGCGCGGTCGGCAGCATATCGATGACGTGCCCATACTGGGTCCGGAATTCTCCTTTTGCCAGCTTGTTTTGCCAATAGACGATCATGCCGTTGCGGGTTCCACCCTCGGCATCGGCGTCGGACTTCAATTTTCGGAAAGGTGTGTCCGCCGCTTGCGCCCACCCGGTCGGATAGTTGCTGTAAGCGGTCCCTGTCCCTATTTCGTCGTAGTGTGCAAGTAGATATTTGATCTGGCCCTTGTTATCGCCAATTAGGGATTGCATCTCGCCGATGAGAGTACCGTTTCTGCCGCCTTCCTTGCTCGCACCATTGTCACCGACGATGACGAATATGACGGTATTGTCGATGAGCTTCGTCTGCCTGAGATGATCGATCAGACGCCCAATCTCGCTGTCGGTATAATCGAGAAATCCGGCATATGCCTCCATAAAACGTGCAAAGACTTTCTTCTCATCGGCGTTGAGGCTGCTCCACGGAGGAATGCGAGGATCGCTGGTGGGGAGCTGTGCATTGGCCGGAATGATTCCCATTTTCTTCTGCCGTGTCAGGATCCGCTGGCGGAACACATCCCAACCATCATCGAACTTGTGCTTATATTTGTCGATCCACGATCGATCGACCTGGATCGGCGCGTGCGTTGCTCCGGGGGCGATATACATGAAGAATGGTTTCGCCGGATCGAATTGCTCTTGATGATCGATATAGGTGATTGCCTTGTCGAAGAGTTGCGCATTGAGCTGGCGGCCGTCGGCTTTGACGTCGAGGGTATCCTCGACAAGATGCGGCTTATATTGATCAGTTGCGCCACCTAGAAATCCGAAGAAATGATCGAAGCCCATGTGCGTCGGCCAGCGGTCGAACGGTCCTACCGGTGTTTGTTCGCCGTCAGGTGTGAGATGCCATTTCCCGATCGCATAAGTGCTGTAACCGGCCTTGTGGAGATAATCGGCGACAGTTCCGTCCTTCTGTTCGATGCGGCCCGTGTAACCGGGAAATTCCGCCGACATGAACGGAAGCGGAAACATCCCCATGCCGACCTCGTGGTGATTGCGGCCAGTGAGCAGGGCTGCACGCGTTGGCGAGCATATGCCCGTCGTGTGGAAGTTGGTATAACGCAGACCGCCGGCGGCGAGGCTATCGAGCGTGGGTGTCGGCACCAGCCCACCAAAGGCGCTGCTCGCGGCGAAGCCGACATCATCCAGCATGATCCAGATGATGTTGGGCGCGCCCACGGCGATGATCGGGCTCGGGGGCGTGCCTTCCCTCGATGCCTCATAGGTTTTGGCGATGACCGGTGGCGTAGTGGGGCTGCCGGCAGCATGAGCGCCAACACTCGCCCACGCGCAGGCGCCCGCGATCAGCGGGCTGAGCAGCCGGCCCGATCGCGGCCAGCGTGATGCGGTTCGGGCGCTCGATGTCGCGAATGATTTAGCCGAATGCGCCGACGCGAGGGCTTCCCATGTCATTGCGGGCCCTTTCCTGTAAGGCCGTCGTTGTTGTCGGCTCGCCCCAGCGGCGAAGGTCGCGCTCGTCTCCGGACGGACCGGATTCGATCCACGGCTGTGATAGCGCATGGCCTCACTGCCGCTGACGAAACGTCCTTTGCCACAAGGGATGCCCCTACCTGCTTACCTCGGCTTTGCAGAAGACCCTTGCCGTCATTTTCTGCGGACTTGGTCCGTGATACACCGGACGGCCTCATTCGGTCACGCGCCGAGCGTAGGCAGCGAAGTTGGCGGCTTGCTCTAGTTGGCGCTGCAACGCCGAAACATGGATCATGCCCGGCATGTCGGCGAGGTCAGAAAGCTTCACGACGCGAAAGTCCCGCACCGCGTCATCAGTGGAGAAGCCCGGAGGAGCATCCTGCCATCGCAGGATCGCATAGCCGTCGTGAAGACCAGCGGTGTCGACCCAATTCGCGACGCCCGGATCCTTCGGGCCGATCACATAGGTGTAAGTGCCGTCCGAGTTCGGTCTGGCCTGCGTCGGGTTCAGGCTGATCTGATAGTGGCGCGAATCTGCGGTGATCTCCCACGGATCGCTGACATGCACGGAGAAGTAGCGCGCGTTGCCCGACGAGAGGGTCAATAAGATCGCTTGGTCTGCGCCGAGCTGGAAGCGCAGCTTGCCTGCGTAGCCAAAGCCGCCTGCGCGCGCGACTGGCTTCTTATAAGTGTTTGGGGCGAAGCCGCCCATGTTCACGACGTGCCAGTTGCTCCAGAACCGGATATAGGGTGCGAGCCCTGCCAGCACCCTTTTCTTGAGCTCGTCGTAGGAAGGCGGCTTCGGCGCGGCCCCACCGACCCGGCGGATGTGCAACTCGGAGGGGCGCTGGTTCCAGTCGGTCAGATTTTCGCGCACCATCACGGTCAGGTCGCCCGGCGCGGTCGCAAGATAGTTGGAAGAGAGGCCGGGGCCACCGAGCATGATGCGGAAACTCCCATCGGGAGCGATCGTCATCTTGCGGTCCGTTATCGAGCTTACGAAATTGCCCATATCGGCATTCTTCTTGATGGTGTCGTTTAGCGGCGTTGGGCCGATTTTGCCCCGCATCACCTCGAAGATCAGGATCGCCGGACGGTTCGCGAGGTCGATCCGTCCCGTGATCTCATATTGGCCGCTGCCGTCCAGCGTGACGCGCCTATAGATATTGTCGGGCAGATCGCTGCCGATGCCGGTACCCCAGACCGTCTGCCCGGCCAACATATGCGGCGCATCTTCCCACCAGAAGAATGCGGGCTCTGCCCGGTGCGAGGTGATCTCGCCAACGATATCGGAGGAGGTCCACTGCCAGACTGCACGATCGAGCATCGCGGCGCCGTCCGTCGTCTGTCCGGTGGGTGTCGCTGCCAACTCCGCCGCCATCGCGCGTCGAGCGGCGGCGATGTCGGGATCACCCAGCAGGCGGGTAAGCAGTTGCTCTATTGCAATCTGCTCGGGCGTGCCGAGCACCGGACGGCGAATGGGCACCGCCTGCTCATCAGGCACCGGCGACGCGGTGCTGCGAGCCATCGCTGACGGCGCTGCAATCGAAAGCAGCGCGATCACCCATCCCTTAGACCAGATGCGAACCTTCTTCATCACAATCCTCGCCAAAAACCCATGCCACGATCCATCGATTCCGATCCGGCGCGCGACGTTCGGCGCGCGCTCGTGGTGACCTGACGGTCCACCGGGAATCCGGAAACTTTGTCACCTCCACCTGTCAGGCCTCAGAACTTGACGCTTGCGGTGAGGCCGTAGGTGCGTGGATCCCCCCACCGGCACGCCGCGTAACCAATGCTGTTGAGATTGTTCGAGCAGTAGAGCCTGTAGGCTTTGTTGCCGATGTTCGCGGCCCATACCGCCAGCGCGAAGGGCGAGCCGAACAGCTCATCGAAGGAAAGGCGGCCGCCGAAGGTGCCGAAGCCGGGGGTCGGGAAGACGCCTTGCACAGCAAGCCCCTTGCTCTTGCTGCGATAGAAATAGTTGAGGCTGAACGTCGTCTTGGCGAAGCTCTCGGGGACGAATTCCATGTCGAGAGTGCCCGACAGGTTGAGTGTTGTGCGCGGTACGCCCGCGAACTCCGCGCCGGTCAGATCGACGCCACCGTTGAGATTGATCGGGTTGGAATTGGCGATCGGCAATGTCGGATTCGCCGCCTGGGGAACGATCGAACCCTTCCCGTACCGTCCGACCTGATAAGAGTAGCCGGCATTCAGCTCGAGCTGGCGGAACGGCTTGATCGAAGCATCGAGCTCAATGCCCTTGATCGTCGCCTGGCCGACGTTGAGGATGATCGAGTCGGTGAAGGTGCCGCAGGCAGGGCCGTTCGCCGGATTGGCCGCCGGGTTGGAGCAGAACTGGAGGATGTCCGGGGTCTGGATGTCCTTGTAAAGACCGATGAAGCCGGCGGCGTTGATGCGATAGGCGACGCCGCCGATCATGCCCTGATGCTTCAGGCCAAGCTCGAAGTCAGTGATTCGCTCCGCTCCGAACAGATTATATTGCAACAATCGCGTCGAAGGATTGGGGCTGCCTGCTTTGAAGCCGCGGCGCGTTGCGAAATAGGCAAGCGTATTGCGCGTCGCCTGATATTCCAGCGAGGCGGTCCACGTGAGCGCGCGGTAGGTGCGGTTGCCGCCGAGCTGACATTGCGTGCCGTTATTGATCGCCACGACGCTGCCGAACGTCCCGTTGAGCTGGGCACATGCCGCCTGCGGACGGCTCGTGTTCCAGCTTTGCAGCTGAGCCGTGCTCGGCGTATAGAAGTTCTCGATGAGGTCCTTCTTCCTGTTGTCAGTGTAGCGCAGGCCGGCAGTCAAGCGCACCCCGTCAAGCCCAAGGCTGCTGAAATCATAGATACCCTGTGCGAAGATGGCCTTCGATTCGTTGGTGTCGTTCATCTGACCATGCCGGGTTGGGTACGGCCGGTAGAAGGACTGCGGGCCGACTACGAACGAGGAGTTAACAGAATATCGGTGCTTACTATAGGAATAGAACCCGCCAGCAATGAATTTCAGTGCTCCAACATTGCCAATGATCTGGAACTCGTCGGATATAGCCTTGTAGCGGTTGTAATAGTATGTATCGTTGTTGGTCGCGTATCCGCTGATTTGACCACCAAGTAAGCCCGAGAAATCGAGGATGAAGCCGGAAATGGCGGAAGGGTCCTGATCGTCAAGTGCTTTTTCATAGCGGACGCCGAGAATGTTCTTCAGTGTTATGGTGTCACTAAGCTCGTAGGATGTCGTGTTGGCGAGACCATAGACCGTGGATCGTGCGCCGTAGCCGCTGAGCACCTGCGGTGAGCCACTGGTTTGCACGCCATTGACGAAATAATATCCGGGCAGCGTGGGTCCGATGCCCGTGAACGCGGGTGAAACGAATGGGTTGCCGCGCCGCACCAACAGGCCACGAGTCGTGTCGGTGAAAGGTGTCGCCCCGCCTAGCGCGCTCTGCTGCGTCACTTCCTGTTGGGTAACTCCCCTCAAGAAGTTTCCACTGAGGGGCGCCGCTTCGACGATCCACGGGGTCGGAATCTCGTCACGATGAATATAGTCGAAGGTGGTGACGTTTTCGAGCCGGTCGGTGGGCTTGAGCAGCAGTGTCACGCGCCCGCTCTCGTTGTGGCGGTTGTTAAGATCCTTCTGGCCTGGCGTGACGTTCTTGAAGAAGCCGCGCTGCCGCTCGATCTGGCCGGCGAAGCGGATCGCCACCTTGTCGTCGATCAACGGCACGTTGAGGATGCCGGTGAACTGGCGCCGGTCGAAGTTGCCAAGCTCGACGGAGAGCTGCCCTTCCGGCTTGAAGGTGGGCCGCCTGGTGGTGAACACCATCGCGCCGCCGAGCGAATTCTTGCCGAACAGCGTGCCCTGTGGGCCCTTTAGCACCTGCACGCTGTCGAGGTCATATAGGGTGAGGCCACGCGTGCTCTGCGGTACGCCATTGACGTAGGTGACGACGTTCTCGTCGGTGAGATTCACCTGCCGCTGACCACGGATGATGAACTCCGGACGAGACGGTTGGATGTTGCTGGGTTTGATTTGAAGATTGGGAACGTTGAACTGGATATCGTTGACGGCGTTGATGTTGCGGCGCTCGATCGCCGACGGCGTCAGCGTCGTCACTGCCACCGGTACCCTCTGCTGGTTCTCCTCGACGCGACGCGCGGTGACGATGATTTCCTCGAGGCCCCTCCCGGGTGTGGCCGTCTGGGCGGGCGGCGGCGCCTCCTGCGCCATCGCGCTGGTAGCGCAGGCGAGCGCGAGGGCCGTTTCACAAAGATGGATCGATCTGAGTTTCATGGCGTTCCCCTCCGTCATTAAATTTTATAATGGAACCTTCCGACTAGCCCCAAGGACGCTAGCGTTCCAGCGCTATGTCAAAGGCCCGCAAATAATCACCCGTAAGCCGATCTATCTCGGCCTCGCTCATCCCAATGTCTGCCAAAGAATATTGATGGTGTTTTTGAGAGGCGCGTTCGACATTGTCCGCTTCCAACCAACCGCTCATCTTTGCCGCGCGCTGTGTGGAGAATGATAGGCCAAGTCGCTTGTAGATTATCGCTACGGTCCCTATAGGGTCCGCGCGGAAGTCAGAGAAATGAATATCGACAAAGCGCCCTGCCATTCCGGGCTTCTGGCGGAACTTGATCGCATTCTGCCAGCTGCCGTCATAATCACCGATTACTGTCCGGCTAGCCGGCCGCACATTGGCAAATTTACTGTGAAGTATCTCGGCGAGACTGGCAACCGAAGGATATATCTTTGCGGTATCGCGATGACAATGGACGAAAGACGCGTCAGGAAACACATCAAGGATTTCGTCCAAAAAACGGACATGAATCGGAGACTTAAGAATCCAGCGCCCTTTAGGGCCCCGATGTTGCATATATCGGAGAAAATCCCGGTGCTCTAGATAAATCGATTTAAAATCCTGCCGGTAAAGAAATTCTTGATAATTCGGCATTTCAGCCCTTGGGGGGAAGTTCATAGATAGAAATAGAAGCTCCCAGAAGAATAGACACTCTTCAGCTCGATCGGCTCCCATTGGATGAACGCCGAGCCAATCTTCATCCAGCAAGCCGAGGTCGGCCAGGAATTCCTGGCAATATTTTACTTTCAGTTCCCGCGTAAAGGTATCAGAAGGCTGCGGTGCCGGGCAATGCAACTCGAAGAGGCGCAAAGTGCGGCTTTCGGGGTCGGAGCCCATCAGATTATGCAGAAAAGTGGTTCCAGCGCGAGGCATTCCGAGGATGAAAATCGGAGCATTGATCACCTCGTCACGCCATTGTGGGTGGCGCTTGCGATCCGCGACATACTTGAGACGGGCGATGAGCGCTTCGATGAGCAAGCGATAAAACCGCGCTTCGCCCTTTGAATGAAGACCCGCGTGGCGATTCAAATCACCAACCATTATGTCAAGAGCCTCTTCAGGCGTTCCGACGTGATCCAGAGTCCAGTCAGAGAGACTGGTCTCCATCTCGGCCGTGCGCATCAACTCTTGTACGCTTGGTATGCTCATCGACCTTCTCCGGTTACATTGGCGGACTAATGGTTGGACCAGAGGCGGCTAGCTCCCAATGCTATGCGATGAGTCTTGGGATCTTGCTCGCGCCCTCCGAATTGGATCATGGCACGATTTGGATAGGCGGCAATTGGTAGCTTCGATCAAGCACTTCCGGCCGAGGCAGGTACATTCGCAGCGCCACCGAGAATTCATCGCGGGGTGCGGGTAGCCAGTTCACGTCCGGATCGGCAGGGGGATCCGCCTGGATAGCCAGATCCAGAGATCCATCGGAACGAGTGCGCAGCCCTGCGCTACTTGACAGCATGTAGCGCTCTAGCGGATTGGGAAACAGGAAATAGTTGCGGTCCTGCAACGTCAAAGACCAGAAGGCGAATACCGGCGGCGCTTTGTCGGCATGAAAGTGAATTCTGTAATTCTTATTCCTTGCGTTAAGCCTCTGACCGTCCGCTCCCGTAAACGCGTAAAAATACAGCGCCTCTTCGGCTACATTGGTCCCGGGCCCAAGATAGCCGGCTCCCGCGCGAGTAGGGGGGTCCTGGAAAAATGCGGGAACATACCTGGTTCGCCATCCGTTCGTCTCGATAGTGTCGTTTTGAAAGCGTTCAGCAATCAACGCATGGGCTTCGATAACCGCCTCAGCCAAGATTGGATCAAGTGACGAAGGACGAACCGTGCGCGACCCCAATCCCAAGGGAGCAAATCGAGCAAGATGGGGCATGTCCCCCGGCAGCGGCGGAAATTTTTTGGCAAGAACAGCCAACTTCTCGAAGAATTCTGCACCTTCCTTCGAGAAGTCGGGAGTCGGGCAGATGATGGCTTTGTCCTTGGCTTCTCCATCGCGAAGCCCCGTCGGCCAATCCGCCAGCGATCCCATTTGGTACGACGCATGCACCCCACGCGCGGCGGCGAGGTCTTCCCGAGATTGAATATGTGTTCGAAAGAACGCGATGAATTGCGTGGTCGTCGCGCTAATTTGAGCTACCCCATCGGGCAGTTTTCCCTTCCAGCTAGGGGGCGTAATGGCGAAGGCCCCGGCGCTGGTCCCGGTCGTGCGCTTGCCTATATATCCAAAGGTGTTCTGGTAGACGTCATTCATCTGAATGGAAAAATAGCGGTCGTGCGTCGCGGGAACGGCAATGACTTGAGGGCCGTCGGCGAGATCGACGCATGCTATGCCATAAAGCACGTCCACGTTAGGCGCGGGAAGACCCATCTCCGGGGAGGCAACATTAAAGTTCAGATATATTTTGTTGGTACTGCGTCCCGCTTTAATTGCCATGTCAAGCATACGCCCCATGAACACAAGCGGAGAGCCCCAGATCACGGCATCTTTCGCCAACGCCTTTATTTCCGTCATCGACATTTCTCCTGCGAAGCTTTTCGTGAATGGTATTGGCCCAAGCGCTGCAGCGGATGCCGATGCGGACACAAATAATCGGCGGGAAAATAGCGGGCCCATCATTTCCCTCTCGAATATTGACCTATTTGTACGTGAGGCAGCCTAAATAACGATTTTGTCGACTAACGTACGTTACGCGGTCATAGTCATCCGTAACCTGAATCAATCTAACTGAGAACGGATCTATCCTTGAGCAGTTCTTCACTCATCGCACCCGTTGCTGCACCCATTTCCATCATTTTCTTTACCGCTTCCTGCCGGGGGAGGGAGCGCAACAGCATCATAAAATCGGGCGAAGCGCCCCCATGTAGGGCCGGTCCGTTCTGCAGATTCCCGAGAACCTGATCTGCGATCGCGAATGGATCTTCGGGCTGAACGGCTGAATCGAGACGAAAGCCCAATCTCTCCATCGCCGGCGTCTTTACGAAGGGAAGTATCGCGCAGAGCACGTCGATTCCGAGTTGCCCGAACTCATGCCAGACCGCTTCAGAAAACAGATCCAGAAAGGCCTTTGCGCCGGAATAAACGGCCGCGCCGGGGGTCCCTGCGACCGCCGCGACGGAACTCGAAAACACAATTCCTCCTCTTCCGCGTTTCGCCATTTTCGGGGCGAAATGATAGGCCAGCCGCATAGGTGTCAGGACGTTGAGCGCGATGAGTTGCTCGGCGTTCGAAAGCGCCCGATCTAGGAACGGTAGCATGGGTCCATCCGCGCCAGCATTATAGATGACGAGCCCAACGTCGCAGTCCTCGGTCGCCCCCACGATACGGGGCACGGCGTCTTCCCCAGTCAGATCGATTGGTAGCGATCGGACTTCCGTTCCGAAACGCTTACGAACGTAGGAAGCTGCCTCTTCCAATGGACCCGCTTTGCGAGCGAGTAGAAGTAGCTTAAAACCCTGCGCCGCCAGTCGCTCTGCATATGCCGGACCAATGCCTTCCGATCCGCCGGCGATAATCGCCCAGGGGCCATAGCGATCGATCAGCCCGTCCATTACCCTCTCCCAGTCTTGTAACCACTAGGTCACTATCGATTACATCAGCCGTCCTATTTATGTCAATCGTCCTATTTCTTAATGCAAGCCTGTAGGCCGATTTGACGCTCCACCTCAATGGGAGGATGAAACGATGAGATGGTGAGCATTGCCTTGGCCATAACGATCGACCTACCGCGGCTACGGATTAAAAGGCATGGTCCGGCCGCGAGATTCCAGCATGGGCAGGCTGGCTGGTGAAGAACCGTTTTTTTAAACTGACCCTCGTGGCCCACCTAGGGAAATCTTTCCAATACTGGTGCAGTCCAACCCAGCGTATGATGGGCCAGTGCAAACCCAGGATTGCTATTCTTCAGTACAAGGGGCCTGGAGTGCGCCGATTGCCATATCTAAGAAGGAGGCCAAATTGTATTCCCGTTGCGGCGCTCCCTCTCGCTTTTGTGCATTATCATGCTCAACGACGCTCGAAAGAAACATTAGAGACAGCGATTCAATTCTATTTTGAAAAACACTTTCCGTTAAGTTTTTGCAGCGTGATTGGATCTGCTTAACCAACGATACAAGCCCATTGGGCTGCAGGGCAAAATTCATTCTGTTTCTGTCTTCTGCGCCCCAGATGTAGGCTGGATGATGCGATATTCCAGACCAAAGAGAGTATTGCAGCAAAAACCGCGCAAATACATGGGTGTTATCTCGGCACTTAATTGTTAATATTGGATAGAGAAGGGCATATAGAAGAGACCTTAGGTCTGTATGTTCGATTTTAGATAGTTTATCACTCATCGGCAGGCGCAGTTTCTCCATCTGTTTGACGCGATTGATTAGGATTGCATCGATAAGGTCCTGCTTACCTCTAAAGTGATACTGAACGGCATTGTTATTCGATTGTCCAATTTGCCTTGCAATCTCACGGAGAGACACGAAATTAATACCAAGCTCGCCAAAAAGCTTTTCGGAGACCTCGATAATCGCTGCCTTCGTATCGATGCGCTTGGTGCGCACTGCTGACTTAACGTTTTCAGGATCGCTTAGATCGCGCCAATCAGGCACAAGACGAGGCTTAGACATTTGGAGTCCTCCATGGGAAGCAACCCCTTCGACTCCGAGGGTAGAGGCTATGGGCTACAGCAGCGGTTGTCACACAACATTTCATTATCGCTACCATCTGGCCTGGGCACCGAAATATCGGTTCAAGGTACTCCATGGCGAGGTGCGCTTGCGGGAGATCATCCGGCAGGTCTGCGCCAAAATGGGCGTGACTATCGTCCACGGCGTACTCTCGCGCGACCACGTTCATATGTTCGTCGAAATTCCACCGCATGTCTTGGTCAGTGACTTTGTCCCGCCGTGCCAAGGGCCGGTCATCGCGCAAAATCCAGCAGGAGTTCGAACATATCCGCAAGCGCTACCGGGGCCAACGCTTCTGGCAACGCGGATACTTCTCGACCACCTCCGCCAACATCACCGATGACACCATCCTGCGGTATCTCGACAGGCATGGCCACAAAAACGGCTTCAGCTACTCCGCATGATCCTACCGGCATCAGCCAGTCAGTCATTCAGCATCCTATAAACTATAACGATGTATTTATATCAAAAATATGCCATTTCAACTAGATTTGAAGCAATGGTGCTACAATCGGCCATCGCGGCCATCTCGGCCGAGGGATCAGCCCGGCCTCAGGCGATCTGTGTATCGGACGATCCGTGGCTCAACATGATGCTGACGCCCTTTACTGGCGTGCCGGCATCGCCC
>Ga0207702_10000480_pt1 | contig 44911 bp, 73 predicted proteins | sample KBSCornC62_FD_184302 | JGI IMG/M metagenome (GOLD analysis project Ga0207702, IMG submission 184302) | Corn rhizosphere microbial communities from Kellogg Biological Station, Michigan, USA - KBS Corn C6-2 (SPAdes) (version 2) | ecosystem: Host-associated > Plants > Roots > Rhizosphere > Soil ... | reverse complement strand
CGAGGGCTATGCCACTGCCGTCGACATCGCCGACCGGCTGGATCTGATCGGCGACACACCGCACCGCTCAGTGGCCTGCCGTCTGAGTTGGCTGGTCAGATACGGAGCGGTCGAGCGCGAGCTGGCCCGGGACGAGAACGGCCAGGTCAAGACGACGCGCGGTGGCAAGACGGTCTACACCCAGCGGTGGGCACTGACTGAGCTTGGTCTTCAGATGGCGACGGGCAAGCTGACCAAGTCGCAAGAGAAGACCATCGAATCTCTCTCCGAGGGCGGGCTCCTGATGGCGACGCGGCATCTGACCCGCCGCATCACGAGCGCTAGCGTCCATGCCAGCAAGCTGCTCGATCGGGAGTACCGCTACGGAGTGGGACGGCGGTGATGAGGGAGGGCCGCCCGTTGCCCCTGACGTTGACGGGCGGCCACCGCCGCAGGTGGTGGCGCCGCCTCATGCGTCTGCTCAGAAGGGAGAGCGTGTGATCCGCTGCGAAGGACCGCTGTGATCCCGCAGGCGGGGACGTGGCGGCCAGTCACGCCAGGTCGCCTGTTCTCCCGCATCCGTGGTCTGATGGCCACGCTCGACGACCGCTACGGGCCAATCGAGGAGACGCTGCTTCAGCGGCTGTGCTGCGACTCGTGCGGCAAGACGCTCGATCTGACGTCTGACCCGGACACGCGCGGCTGGCTGATGCGTGGGTCTCCGGCGCTCGGGTACCAGGACCGATGCCCAGCGTGCGCGGCGAAGGCGCACCGTGCGCCTACCCCATCGCCGCGCGTCTGAGCAGGACGACAACCAGAAGTCGAGCTGCGTGCCCCACCCGATGCGGTCGCGCACCGTGAAGTAGCGACGGCCGGTGGGGCTCGGCCGGATCTCCAACGTCGAACCGAGGGGGAAGCCATTGGAGGCGACCGAGCCTGCCCGGACTTGGCTGCCGTCAGCCATCGTCCCGGATAGGCAGTAGGCCGTTGACACGACGGCGATCCAAGCTGTCATCGCCGGATCAGGAAGTAGAGGGCGAGGGCGACGATGACGATCCAGCACCCGACGAAGAACGCGACCCACCCGACAGGGTCCGACAGATCCATCCCCTCCCCCAGCAGCGGCTGCACTCGGCGGACTCCTCCGTCTGAGGGTCGGGCCAGCCCGGGTTGAAGCGGACATCGCCTTCGCCGTTGCAGACGGGGCAGACGTAGATCGCTTGACACATCACGCCTCCTCGTCGCGGCCGGTCGCGTAGACCCGCTCCCACATGACGTCGGCCATGTGCTTGAGCGCCATCGCCTGCGACTGGATTGCCTCTGCCCGCTCGGCCAGCTCGTCGTAGAACCAGGCCCACTCGTGCAGCGAGTGCGGCTTGCTCAGGTCGTCGAGACAGCCGATCAGCGGGCAGATCGTCTGAGTCAGATCCCGCAGCGTGCGCCTCACCGGCGCGATGTGGACCGGCGAGTCTTCGAGACGCTGCGCCCTGTCCGTTTCCGGGCAGGGGCCTAGGGCGGCTTTGGACAAGCTACCGCTCGGCGGTACTTCCGGCAAGCTCACGGCACCCGCTTCCATGCCAGATGCAGCGTCGACTTCGGGATGCCGGTGGCCAGCGCGGCGGCGCGCAGCGTGACGCCCTCGCTCAGAAGTGCGAGCCCGTGAGCGAGTGATCGGTCCGGCCGCCCGTACTCCGGGTCGCGCTCGGCTTCGTTGCGCACGTTGCGCACGAGCGTCGGCGTACAGCGCATGGCGAGCGCCACCTCCTGCGGCGTCCAGCCCTCGCCGTCCTCGATGATCCGGCGCTTCAGATCCTCGAAGCTCTCACCGTCGGGCGGCGGTTCGGGGCGGCGCCGCCACGCGCACAGCTCCTCCCTTGCCCGCTCGACGATCGTGGCAACCTCGGCGATCGTCTGAGCCCTGACGATCTGATCGAGCCAGTAGTCCAGCGGTGGGTAGTCCTCGCCCTGAGGCAGTAGTGCTCCCTCAGCGGAACGCGCGGTCCGGCCTAGACGCTGGACCGCGCCGTACTGCAACAGCGCGTAGCCGATGACGACGTCATGCATGCGGCGTCACCTCGAACCGCACGGCGCCGGTGCCGGTCGGCGCCCAGTGACGGCCGGTCACCCGCTCCAGAGTGGCGACGAGACCATGCCTCTCGACCGCACACGCCAGCTCTGCGCGGTACCGCGGTTCCAGGTAAGGGAGAAGGTCCAGTTGGTGGTTGTCGTACGCCTCGTGGTGCGGACGGCACAGCCGCACCACCCGGAGCGGATCGCTATCCGGGTCCGGAGCCAAGCTCCGGTCGATCAGATGGGCGCGGTCAGTCCCGGCCCGCCAGCAGACGATGCAGGCCGAGCCCACGTCCGTCGGCTGGTAGCTGTCGAGCGCCTTCAAAGCCCCGTCTCCTCGATGCTGGTCTTGACGTTCGGGACAGGGGTGCCCCCCCTAAATCCCCCCCGGAGCTACGCTCCGTAGTGCGCATCTCCCTCGGCTGATCGGCTCTCCCAGCGCCCCGGGTCCCGCGACGGCCCGGCTACCTGGCTTCTCGATCCGACGAGGTTCTCGCCAGCCGGGGGAGGCGCGCGCTCGTGTGTGTCGGTGTGTGTGCAATGGCCACCCGAGAACGACGAAAGCCGGAGCCCCGCTGCTGCGCGAGACTCCGGCTTGTGGTCCTTCGAGTTTGGCTCTGCGCCTTGAGGGAGACCCCGTTCAGACTGATGGGGACCCCCGACATCCGACAAGTTCAGATGCAGGTACGTGGAACCAGAAGGTCGACCGACCGTGGCTCTGCGCCTAGGGATCTGAGTCCCTGTGTGCATCGCCGTGTGAATTCGATCGGTCATCATCGGCTCGATCAGGCAGCCATCCTGCGCTGCGCCTCGCGCATCGCGTCGAGCAGCGTGGCTTCCTCGGCCTTGCCGACGTAGTAGTTCTTCAGCGTGATCCCCTTGTCGCTGTGGCCGTACAGGTCGGCGGCCTGCTCCAGCGGCATGATGCCCTCGTTCACGACGCGGCTGGCCCAGTGGTGGCGGGTCGCCTCGTACATCGTGCGCTCGCCGACGATCTCGCTGAGGCTGGCGCCCGCGACCTGCTTCTTCCACCACTTCTGACGGGCGAGCTGGCGCCACGGGTCGCCGGACGTGTTGGTCCAGATGAACCGGCCGTCGGCCTGCGCGCCGGTCGTCGCGCGCTGGCGCTCGATCTCCTCCAGCACGCGCGGGGTGAGGATCAGCTTGCGGCGGCTCCCGTGCTTGGGCTCCTCCAGCCTGCCGGTCTTGGCGTGAAGCTGCCAGTAGACCCAGTAGACGTCGCCGTCAAGGTACTCCCACTCCATGCCGTCGATCTCGGCGCCGCGCATGCCGGTGTCTACGCCGGTCAGCATCCAGCCGTAGAGGCTGCGCGGGTAGCGCGGCATCTTCAGATGGGTGAGCATCGCGTCGACCTGCGGCTTGCTCACGTAGGGCACCGTCTCTTTGCGCTGCTCGCGCGCCCTGGCCATCTTCGCCTTGGCGTTGGACGCGCGGTCGCCCGTCGGGTTGTCGCCCTTGGTGCGCAGCCCAGCCTTGGCCGCGTCGTTGAAGAACGTCTGAACCGACGGCCACGCCGAGAGGGGCACGGCCTCCTCGCGCTCCCACTTGGTGAGCATCGCGTCGGTGACGTGCGCAACCGGCGTGTCCTTGAAGCGCTTGACGAACGCGCCCAGGTGCGAGGCGTAGGTGGCGATGCCGTGCTCGCCGCGGTTCCGGTGGCCGCTACCGCCGACGCCCCACACCGGGTCTTCGGTGTCGGTCCAGACGTCGAAGAATCCGCCGACCGTCTCGACGTAATCGACGGCGCTGGCCAGGAACGTCTTGACCCGAGCGAAGCCCGCGACCGCCTCCTCGACGGTGGCGTAGGTCTCGGGCTCGTCGGTCTTGATCTTCGAGTGCGAGCGGCGCTGGCCGTCGCGATCGCGCATGGTGATGGTGATCCGACCCGAGCTGGTCCGGCGTGCGCCGGGCGGCATCAGATCGTCGGCGGACTTGCGCCCACGCTTACGAGCCATCGGTTCTCCCTTCGGTTGTGGAGCCCCGACGGTAGGGAAAGATCCTCAGACCGCAAGCAAGAACTTCAGATTGCGGTGCGCTGTGTGTCACGCCGCCTCCTCCTGATAGACGAAGGACATCGGCAGCTCCATGAAGGCGCACAGCCGATCGGCGGTGACGAGGGAGATGTTCGCGCCCTCGTCGACGATCGCGCGCAGGCGGCGCGGCGAGACACCAGCCAGCTCGGCGAACTCGTTCTCGCCGAGCTGCCGGATGAAGACTTCGACGAACGGCTTGATCGGCTCAGACGGCACGCGCGTCGCGCGCCCGAAGCCGTTGCCGTAGCGACGCCGGTACTCGGCCGGGGTGATCTCGCGCACGGGCAGCCCCTGCTCGATCCGCTTGGCCCGATGGCTCTCGCGCTGCTGCGCCTTGCGCGCCTCGTCCCACTGCTTGTCCTTGCGCTTGCGCGCGATCCACTCGCGCCACGCCTCGCGCCGTCCCTCGTAGTAGCGCTGCTTCCACTCGGGGTCGGCCATCACCCGGGCGAGGTAGACGTCCCGATGCTCGCGCACCTTGTCGGGGTGGGCGCGCTTCCATTCCACGCTGCGCGCGATGACCTCGTCGGCGTGCGCGTCGTACCACTTCTTGGCTCGCTTGCGGTTGCGCCGCTTCTGACATTCGAGGCAGATCGTCCCGCCGATCTTGATCTCCTCCGGCGCACGCACGGTCTGATGGCAGCGCCTGCACTTGCGCGGGTTCTTGCGGACCTTCTGTCCCCTCATGCCGTCTGCCTCCAGCCGTCGGTGGCCGGGGCATCGGGCAGAAAGCCGACGACCTCGCGCGGTGTGGCGTACGTCTGAGACTCGTACTCGACGTAGACGTTGACGTCGCGCTTGCCCGTGGTGATGCGGGTGAAGGGGGAGAGGATCAGGGCCGGAGCATTTCCGGCCGATCTGCGGCCCTTGCAGGCGTGGCTGAGTCGAGCGTTGGCCTGCCCGATCCAATCGCCGGAGAGCGGACGAGAGAGCGCCCAGAGCGCGTACCTGCGGCTGGACCGCCCTTCGCGAACGACGAGCGTAGGCCCGACCGGCAGTCGAGCGAGACGATCGGCGCAGTCCGGGCGGTCCAGCCTGACCCACAAGATATGCGCCTTGTCGTAGCCGAGCGCGTTGCGGTCCACGCGCGGCACGGCGCTGACGTAGCAGTCGTCCGCCTTGAGCATGCGCGCGAGCGGACGCCACCGATCGCACGGCATCCAGATGCGCGCCGTGCCCTCGGAGTAGCGGACCTGTAGCTCGTGGAAGCCGGGGGCCTGCGGCCCCTCGACGCCCCACAGCATCGCGGCGAAGTCGGCGGGCGACACGGCTCAGAACTGGTCGGGTGTCGGGCCGATCTCTGCGAGCTGCGCGCGGCTCTCGTTGTGGTAGACGGCGTGCTCCATCTGCATCGTCTTGCACGGATGCGTGTTGAAGCTGACGAAGTCGAAGACCATGTGCTGCTCGAAGATCACGTTCACCGCGTTGAGCTTCGCGACGATCTCGTCCATGACGTTGCCGACCTCGGTGTAGGTCTTGGCGTCCATGACGACCCGGATCTGGAAGTCGACGCGCATTGGCTGCGCGGCCCCGTTGGACTCCATGTGGTTGTGCTCCCTCGAACTAGTTCCCGGACCAGGCGGGTTGCGGACCCTCGCTGGCCTCCAGCTCCGTCTTGGCAGCGCTGACGATGGAGCGCTGCGCGGCGACGATCTCTCTCAGATCAGACAGCCGCTGCTTGGTCTTGACGCGGAGCCGGATGTAGGCGCGGTAGTTGCGCCGCAGCTCCGGGTCCATCGCCTTGATCGCAAGCGAGTCCCGCACGTCCTTGGGCGGGAACTTCTTCTCGTCGCGGACGCATTCGTCCCACAGCTCGGCGACGTAGTTCTCGATGTGCTCCTCGTAGAGCGGTTCGAGTTCGCCGATGGCGTTCTCGGTCTGCACGAGTTGCTTCGAGATGGCGTCCAGCTCGGACGCGGCGGCGATCAGCCGGTGGCTTGCCTCTTGGATCACGGCTCTCGCCCCATTCGGATTGCGTGCGCGACCTCGTGCGGCGTCGGGCACGCAACGTGATGCGGCTCGGGCTTCGGGATGTAGGACTGGCCCGGCTTGATCCGGCAGCCGCAGACGATGCACTTCAGATTCACGAGCCCCACCCCCGAACGAAGGCGGCGTCGAGCGCGTAGCGCACGTCGTCATGGCTGGCCGCTACGCCGCGGCGCGCGAGCGCGATCTGACCACGCCTCACCTCGTCGTCGGTGGGCGCGGCGTCGGCGTGCCCACGCATGCCCGCGCGGTCGACGGCAAAGAGGATGCGGTCTGAGAGCGAGCGCGCCGTGTCGGGGTCGATGCCGCCGTGGAGCTGGAGCACGACGTTGCAGGCGACGTGCCGCGTGGTCATCTCGGGCAGGTGGATGTCAGCCATCACGGCACCCCCCACCACAGCCGGAGCTGCATCGGCCGCCAGCTCTGCGACGGGCAGATGTACTTGCCGCCGCAGACCGGGCAGACGAGGTTCTTCCACATGTCGAAGCGCTGGCCGCAGAAGGCGCAGACGAGGTGTCGCTCAGACACCGGAGCCCTCCACGCGATCGAGCGCGTCTTCGAGGATGCGCTTGGCCATCGCGACGGCGGACGATAGGCGGATGCTCAGCTCGTACAGCTCGTCGACCCGACGCAGCGCGGCGTCGCGCTCGGCCTTGACTTGGGTGAGCGTCTCCCTAGCCACGGCTGACCTTCGCGTAGCGGGCGGCGGGGACCTCAGACATGCAGTGCCCGACCCGTTCCTTGCAGCGCGGGTCGGTGAGCAGGGTCCTCAGCTCAGACCAGATCGCCTTCGGCGTCCACGTCAGACAAGCGTCGGCCTTGGTCTGAGAGATCGTCTCCTCCTCGACCAGCTCGCGCAGCACCTGCTGGAGCGCGAACAGGTCCCACTGCTTTTCGGTCGGCGCCGTGGTCTCGAACTTCACGCCGTCGACCTCCATCGAGCGCTTGCCCTCGTGGTCGAGACGGCGGGTGATCTCGTCTGAGATCTGGCGCTTGGTCGAACGCAGGTCGCGCTCGAACATGGTCAGCTCGTCCCATGCCTGCGCCAGCTCTTGCGGGCCAGCATCGAGAGGGACGACGACGCCGGAGCCGGGGATGACGACGATGCTCTCCATCACACCGGCTCCACGTAGTTCGCGGGCCGCCAGATCGTGGTCTCGTTGACCGGGCGCGCGCCGCGCATCAGCTCGGCGCAGCGCTCGCAGGTGTCCATGTCCATCCAGACCCCGGAGTAGGGATCGGCCTTCAGATTGCGCTCGCCGAAGTGGTTGTAGGCCACGCCGCAGTCGCACTGAGCGGCCGTCTGATAGGTGTGGCAGCCGTCCATATGCATGCTCGTCTTGAAGGCGTGGGTATGCGCCGGAAGGAAGACGTGCCAACCGTTCTCATCGTCACCTTGAACCTCGACCAGCCCACGCCGCATCAGCGCGGCGATCGTGTTCTTCCCTCCCGGCAGCGCACGCGGCTCCGAACCGGGGGCCTGCTCGATCGAGTCCAGCGCGAGCTTCATCGTCGCCGTCAACATCAGAACGGGATGTCGTCGGGACGGGAGTCGGTCCACTCGGACGTGAGCTGGCGCTTGGACTCGAACAGCGTCTGATCGTCGTCGCGCGTCCACTCGGTCGAGCCGGTCTCCTTGGACACCTTGCGGGCCAGGGGCAGGCTCAGATCGCGGAAGCCCGAGACGTTGCAGAAGACGGCCTTCAGCGGCGCGGTCTTGGAGTTGGTGCCGCCCCACACGCGCAGGCAGTGCAGGTCGTGGCCGTGCGGCGGCGAGCCGGGGTTGACGGCGCCGAACGTCAGCTTCCAGTCCGACGGCACTTCGAGCACGAAGTCGCCGTCGCGGCAGCGGACGTAGAAGCGAGTGTGGGGGACGGGCTCGTCAGACACGACGGCCCCAATCGCTCGGCAGCTCCAGCCCGTGCATCTGGTAGATGTGCCGGGCGTCCTCGGCGAACAGGTAGACGTACGGCTCGTAGCCGAGTTCCTTCTCCTTCTCGACCAGGAAATCGACGAGCTGGCGCAGCGCGGCGATCTGAACCATGTCGTGCTTGGACGACTTCATCTTCACCGCGAGCAGCGCCCGCAGATCCGAGAGCGAGGCGGCCTTGAACTCGACGCGGGCGCGGGTCGTCGCGTCCCTGGTGACGTAGCCGAGCTGGCGCAGGATGCGCCCTACCTCGTGGCGCAGCCCGGAGTCGATCAGCGAGCCGTACTCGTTGGTGGTCAGCGCCACGTTGGCGGCGACGTTGGCCACGGTGACGTCCTGCTTGTTGCGCTCGCACATCGCGATGGCGGCGACAACAGGATCACGACGCATCGGTGACCACCTTCTGATCGCGGATGCGCTCCTGCACGGCGGCGCGGATGTCGGCGATCATGCGCTCGGCTTCGAGCAGCCAGCCGTACATCTCGCCCAGGTCGGCGTTGGGCGCGAGCACGAGTCCTTCGCGGGTGACCAGCGAGGTGAGCGCCTGCGCGTTGGTGTGGACGCGCAGGATCAGCTTGTCGGCCCACGTTGAGCTGAAGTCGGGGATCGGCTCCCCGTCCATCAGATCTGAGACCGAGCGCTGCTCGGCTTCGCGCGCCCGCTGCTCGGCGGCCTCGGCGCGCTTGCGCTGCTCAGACGCCTCGCGCGCGGCGGCGCCGTCCTTGGAGGCGAACCCGAAGTAGTCGCGGACGGCGCGGACGGTGACGATGCCGTCGTCGTTCTTCAGCTCCTCGATCAGCGCGTGGCGGTCGCGCACGTCGGGCACGCGCTGCGCAAGCTTGCGTGCCGCCTCCATCGAGGGGACGACGGTGCGCAGCGTCGGCGGGATCGCGTCGGCCGCGTCGCGGTAGTAGCGCAGGTTGCCCGGCGAGGGGAGATCGTTGATGGAGACCTCTCCCTCAGACGCGATCTCGGCCAGCGCTTCGGTGAGCTTGGCCAGCACGCCGGTATGGACGTGCGCCTCGCCGACCGGCCCGGCCACCTTGACCGCCCAGTCGCCCCAGTCCCAGCGCGTGGTTCGCTCGCGCTCGGCGAGCGAGAGCCCGCGGTCCAGCAGTTCCTGTGTGAGCACCTCATCCCTCCCGGTGGGATCGGTCATGACAGTTCGATCTCGACGACCGGCTGGATCGCGTCGAGCGGGATCTCGACCTCCCCGACGGTCGGGATCTGGAAGGCACCGCCCGGCAGGCTGAGGACGAGCGCGAAGGCGATCGTCGGCAGCGCCCGGCCGTGCTGGTCGTACAGCGGCTGGTCGCTCGGCTTGCTCGTCGCGGCGTACTTGAACGAGCGCGACGTCGCCGCCATGCGCAGGTAGACCTTGGCCTTCATGCGGCCCAGCTCTCGGGCTCGCGGCCGTAGGCGAGCACGCGGCAGCGCGCGCAGTCCTCGCGGGCGAACGCGATCTGCATCGGGTTGGCCTCGAAGTCGCGCTCGATCTCCGTCTCGTCTGAGGCGTGGCAGTCGGCGCAGCGACGGACGACGAGCACGAAGTGGCAGTAGTCGATGCGGAGCTGGCGCTTCTCCCACTGGTGGACGTGGCCGCGATCAAGCACCGTGCTCCTCCTCCAGCGCCTTCACGACGCGCCCGGCCAGCTCAGACGGGATGCGCATGAAGTGGCCGAACGGCGCCTGCTGCGCGGGCAGCCCGACCTTCACGAGCACGGCGTTGAGCTGCGCGTTGGAGAGCCCGCGCGCCTTGTCGATCAGGTTGGTGGTGTCCTCGCCGACGCGCTCGTCTGAGCTGGCGTCGGCCTCGGGGTCGTCGTGGCCCCAGGGGATCAGAAGCTGCTGGCGCAGGTAGGTCTTCAGCGCGTTCGTGAAGCCCTTGCCGAGCCCCTTGTCGCCCGGGTCCTCGCCCTGTCCGGCCCACGGCAGCGCGAGCTGCTCGCCGCTGTCGGCGTCGTGGAAGATGAACTCGATGTCGAGCGTCGAGATCGTAGTCTCGCCGCCGCCGCGCGTCGCACGGTTGCGCTCGCGGATGCCCTTCAGACCGGCGAGCAGTAGGACGTGGCGCTTGAGCAGCTCGATCCGCACGGCGGCGATGACGTCGTCGCCGCGCACGAAGGCGTAGTTCTGAGTCCGGTTGTAGCCCGCCTTGTCGATCGCGTCGATCGCGTCGGCGACCTCGATCAGCTTCTGCGTGAGCGTCTGAACTTCGCGGACGACCTGGATTTGGCCGGGCTCCTCAGCGGTGGCGGTCATGACTCGACCGCCCGCAGCTTCTGGATGGCGATGCGCGTCAGCCAGGAGAGGACGACGAAGCCGCGCTCGACGTCCATCTCGCCGCGCTCGACATCGGCGCGGGTCTCAGACGCGAGCGTGTCGATGGCGTCGGTCGGGAGCTGGTCGGCCGAGTAGCTGACCAGGATGTCGCCGACGGGTTCGAGGCGGCTATGCCGCTGCGGCAGTGGGCTCATCGTCGCGATCCCGGTCGCGCGCGAACTTCCGCATATCGGCCAGCAGCACCGATGCCCTGACCCCGTAGAACAGCCCGAGCTTTTCCAGCCCTGAGCCCTGCGGCTTCAGGGTGTTCGCCAGCTCGTAGCGCGTGATCGTCTTTTCCGAGACTCCGGTCTGCTTGGCGACGTACTCGATCGTCAAGCCCCGGTCGATCCGGCAGGCTTCGAGGAGAGTGACCTCGGCCCGCTGCTTGCGCAGTGCCATAGGCCGAAGGTACCGCTCAGATGCAGATCCTGCAATTCAGATCTTGCACTTTCCAGACATGTTCGGCCGATTCCCCGCGGCGCCGTTTGCGTTGATGCCGTCCGCGCTAATCCGCATACTTCGCAGCGTCGACGCGAGAGACCGTCACTACGCCAGGTGTAGCCAGTGACACTGGTTTTTGGTTCACTACGTGTGACCGTTTTGGGTCAGAATGCACACAGCTACGGGAAGGACTCTCCCAATGGCACGAGTTGATCTGCCACCACCTGACGAACTCAGGCGCCGAATCCGCGCCGCAAGAGCACTCGCAGGATTCGACGACCTAGCCGTACTCGCTAGTCAGGTACATGGCTCGTCGCGCTTGAGCGAGCGCACATTGCGCAAGCTCGAAAGCGGGGAGTCGGAGCCGACTGTGCCTCAGCTCCGCGAGATCGCCGCTGCGTGCGGCGTCGCGTTCGAGTGGTTCACCCACCCCGCGCTTGGACGGGCGCCTGCTGAGGCGGACCCGTCGCTTGACGATCGAATCGCCTTGATCGAGGGACGCATGGATCAAGTCGATGAGACAGCCGAGCAAGCACTTCGGGTGTTGCGGGTGGCGACCGATCTGATTGCCCAGCGTCAGGGACCCGAGACGCTGCGAGCGACACCGCCAGCAGAGCGTTCGCCTGAGCGGCAATAGCCGTCCATTGCGCTTCGATGGCGTCCATGCGGCGTTCCAGCCGATCTAGGCGGGTCCGTGTTCTCACCGGGGCCTCCTGTGGTTCCCCTCCGGAAAAGCGGACGCTACTCCCCCCTAGAACGACGAAGGCCCCGGCGCAATGCCGGGGCCTTCGTGCGTACATGTGCGTTTGTTCACGCGGCGACAGGACGATCCTGCAATTTGCGGTCTTCTGAGATCCGCAAGTAGACGCCGGGGCGCTCGCCCTTTTGGGCAAATCGCTTGGTTGACGTCAGTGCGGTGACGTGGCGATCGTCGACCATCGCCCCGCCTTGTACGGCGCCGTCGATCACGGCGCGTTCGAGCTTGTCGAGATCGGCGCTGGTAGGCCAGGCATACCGCTTCTGACGTGGCGCGTGGATGAGGAACTCCATCTCTAGCGCGTACGGCGGCTCCAGGCGTTGGTGTCGTGCAGCGATCTGAACCTGCGCCTTGACGGCCTCGGTCCAGGGCTTCTCGTACTTCGAGGCGGGTCGGGTGAAGGAGTGACCGGACTTGGTTCGGCCTTGGATGCGGCTGCCCTTGGGCGCCGCCCGGCCGTCGACGAAGACCTCGATCACATCTGCATCCGTCTACGCCCACGCCGCGCCCGTGCCTGCGCCTGCGCCTGCACCTGGCGCATCTGCGCCTCGGCGCGCGCGGCGTCGCGGGACTCGGGCTCGACGAGGTTCGGCGCCATCTTCACGCCCTCGCCGGTGGCGCGGCGGATCGCGGGCGCGACAGGCGCGCGCCCTTCGCCCGTGGCGCGCCGGACGCGGTTGGCCGCGGGCGGCGACGTCGGGGTCATCGACTGCGCGATGCCGCGGAGCTGACCGATCTGATCTGAGAGGGACACGCCCTTGCGACGAGGCATCAGACGGTGTGGATGACGTAGACGATGACGAACACGATCAGCGCGATGTCGCGCAGGATCGCCAGCAGCCAAGAGAAGCTGTCCGGCGCCCGGGGTGGTGTGCTCATGCCTTCCTCCAGGGCGCCTTGCGCGCCCGCCGCGGCCCCGACCATGAGCCGGGGACGTTGTTGGGTGTTCCGAGCCCGCGCAAGCTCGGCGACGCGCCGGTGCCCGGCCATGCGCCCTTCCACGCGCCGCGCTGTCTAGCCGCCTCGATGTCGCTTTGGGTCGGCCGCCGCCGTGGACCGCCGCCCTCTCGTGGTCTCACGGCTCCTCCGGGGGGTTGGTGTCGAACTCCTCGTGCTCGCCCTCGGGCTCCTCGTCGGCGATCGGGTAGTCGCGCCCCGGCTCGTCGTCAGCCGGAGCCGTCGCCTGCACGTTGCGCTCCTCCTGCTCGGAGAACGCCCAGTCGGCGAGCACCGCGTCGGCCGGGTCGTAGTCGGGCGCGATCTCGCGCAGCAGCTCGTCTGAGCCCTTCTCGCTCACGGGCCTCGCCTCCCGCGCCAGTAGCCGTAGCCGTAGAACGGGCCGGGTGCGAACAGCAGGATCAGCCCGACGATCAGCAGGATGATCCCGATCAGGAAGTAGCCGCCGAGCAGCCAGAGCAGCAGCCCGACGATCACGAGGATGAGTCCCATGCCGACCTCCCTAGTCGGGGAATCTGACCAGCCCGTAGCCGGTCCAGTAGCCAGAGCCGCGCTTCTTCTTGGCGACGAGATCTCCGTTCCACTGCGAGCCGCTCGACGTCGAGCCGGAGGTGTTGCCTTCGACGGTCGTCAGCGAGGCGACGTCGTAGATGACGCCGGTGTGATCTGAGCCGATGAAGGCGTGGTCGCCCGCGTGCAGCTTGCTCGGGTCGGTCGTGTAACCGCGGTAGATGCCCTGGCCCTTCTTGGCCAGGTCGGTGTTGTTGGCCACGCCCGCGGTACCCGAGCCCGAGACGCCGTTGTCCCACGCCGAGCAGACCGAGAAGCAAGCGCACCACGGGACGCCGTCTGAGCCGTAGACGCGCTTCTGCCATTGGCTCGGCTGCGGCTGGCCCTTGTTGGAGCCCTTCGGGTTCTCGGCGACGCCGACGTAGCTGTCGAGCCAGTCCTTGCACTTCGAGCGCGACGACTTACCACCGCTGCCCGTCGAGATGGGGACGCCCCACTTGTTGTGGGTGGCCGCCCAGTCCTCGTACGCCTGGCCGTGCGAGGTGGCGATGCACAGGTTGTCGTAGCGCGTCTGACGATCGTTCGGCTCGTTGCCGTCGGGGTCGTCGCGCATCAGGTGCCAGAGCTTCTTGCGCCGCTCCTGAAGCCAGTTGAGGTTCGCGACCTTGCGCGCCTTCTGAGCGTCGGTCGTCGAACCGAAGGCGAGGTAGCCCTCGCGCTCCTCGATGTAGACCTTCTCGGTGTCGGTGGCCGAGCCCGAGCACGGGAGCCGGACCTCATGCTTCGGGGCGCCGGAGTTCATCGTGCCCAGGAAGTCGTAGCGGGCCTTGCGGTTGTTGGTGTCCCAGCCCGCAGGCTGGCCCTCGACCTCGCCGTTGGCCAGCTCGACGAGGTACTCGCGCCGGTCCTTGATCCACTGACGGCTGTCGGCGCGGCGCTGGTCCTGCGCGGCATCGAAGCCGGGCCAATCTGAGATCTGGCGCAGCGTCGTGTATTCGTTCCAGTGCGCCTGCTCAGCTTCCGTCAGGTCGCCGTAGTTGCCCATCGTCACCTCCCGGGATGTCATCCGCGCGGCGGCCGTACTTGGCCTCGTCTGAGCGGCGCGCGCCGTGTCGCCCGTGTGCGCCGATGTAGGTGCCGACGACGCCGATCGAGGCGCCGAACAGCGTCGAGAGCAGGTTCGCGTTCGCGCCGCTGATGTCGCCGCCGTGGATGGCGACGATCGCGATGTCGATCACGAGCGAGACCGAGACGCCGAGCGCCAGCGTGAACGCGATCAGACCGGCCCACTCGCCGTGCAGCCAGCCCTTCACTCCGACTCCAACTCGTCGGTGTCCCGCCGCTCGCGCACGATCCGGACGATCCGGTAGCGATGCGCGACCAAGAAGCCGACAACGAGACCGAAGCCGAACGAGAAGATGTGCTCGCCCGCAACCTGCCACGCGGAGGTGGCGATCATCCGCCGACGTGCGACCGCGGGTCGCCCTTCATCTGACCGAAGTGCAGGTGCGCGACGCCGTTGGCCGAGCCGGTGACGCCGAGCTTCTGACCCTTCGAGATCTTCTGACCCGGCTGGACGTCGGCGATGCCGTGCGCGTAGAAGTACTCGTTGCCGTTGGCGCCGCGGATCGTGATCTGATCGCCCGCGAACCGGCCGCCGTCCTGCGGGTGGTGGCGGACCTTCACGACGACGCCGCCTTGCAGCGCGACCATCGGCGTGCCCTCGGGGACGGCGATGTCGACGGCGTTGTCCGACTGCCAGTTGCCGAGCGTGTGCGTGCCCGCGCCCGGGGTGCCGATGATCTTGCCCTTCTTGCCGGTCGGCCAGCCGCCCGTCTTGACGCCGCCGCCTGTCGTCTGAGCACCAGACGTCTCGGTCGTGGTCGTCGTCGTCTGAGGGTTACCGAAGGTGAGTGACTTGAGCGCGTCGAGCGCGGACGGCTTCTTCTCCGGCGCGGTCGTCTCGATCACCGATGCCATCGCCGGTCTCGCCGAGAACGACGGGCCTTGAATCGGAGTCATCGGAGGCGGGGCCTTCTTCTCGGGCAAGACGAGTGCGTCGAGCGCGGTTGCCGCGCCTGGCTGGACCGTCGTCGTCGTCGTGCTCGTGCCCGCGTCCTGGCCGCCGCCGCCGCCGCTGGCGAGACCAAGCGCAGCCTTCCCCTGCTTGATCCGGTTGGCCATGTTCGCCTCGGCCTTGCCGGGACGCTCGAACCCCCAGGTGAACGCCGACGCGGCGTCGGCGATGGTGTGCGCGCCCTTCAGACGATCGAGCGCGGCGCTCTCGGGTCCGCTCAGCTCGCTCCACAGGAAGTCGAGCTGGCCGCGCAGGCTTCCGGCCTTGCCCGAGTTGAGCAGGGCCGTCTTGCGCCCGCCGAGCCATTGGCCAATGCCGAGCGCGCCGGAGGACGGATTCTTGACCGTCGTCGAGAGACCCGACTCCTGCATGAGACTGCCGACCACGCCCGCCGCCTGCGCGCGTGTGAGCCCCTTGCCGAGCAGGTACTGCATCGCAGTCGCTCTGTTATCTGCCATCTGTCCACCCCCTCGCGGTGGGGCGCGAGCGCGTGCTACCTTCGGCTCCGTGGCCGGTCTACTGACCTTCATCGGAGCGCTCGTCGCCATCTGGGTGATCGCGCTCATCTCGCACGTCATCCCGCTGGCCGTGCTGGTCTACGGCTCGCTCGCCGTTGCCGCCGTGTGGACCTTGTTCGCAGGCGTGCCCGGCGACTAGCCGCCGCCGTAGACGATCTCGTTGGACTCCTGCATGCGCCGGAGCTTCTTCTCCAGCTCGGCGCCGAGATCGCCGGACTGCAACTTGTCGAGCTTCTCCTGAAGCTGGACGTCGAGCGGCTTCGGCCGCCGTGACAGGCGCGCCGGTTCGGGCGCGGGCTTGCCGAGCGCCTGCGCCTCGTCGATCTGCTTGGCGAGCGCCTTCTGCTTGTCCAACAGCGCCTGGTACTCCTTCGAGTAGAAGAACTCGCCGCCGCGCTTGGACTGCGGCGTGTTCGCGATCTGCTCGTCGAGCTTGGTCTTCTCCTGGTAGAGCCGTCTGAGGTGCGCGCGTTCGAGCACCGGATCGGGCTGGCCCTTGAACGGCTCGAACAGCGCTTCCAGCGCCGCCTTGGTCGGGGAGCCGTGCTGCGCACGCCAGCGCTGGACAGCGCGCTCGACGCCGAGCTGCGTGTCGGCGTCTGAGGAGACGGTCGGGCGTCGCGGGCTCCCGAGCAGCGAGAGAAGGTAGGAGTCGTCGTCACCCATCGGGCGGCCCTCGGCCGTCGCCTTGCTCCACTCGCGGTAGGGCGCGATCGTCGAGCCGAGCGCCTGCTCCAGCAGGATGCGCCCGCGGTCGGCGAGCGTCATGCCCTTGGCGTCCTTGCCGCCGCGCACCGCGAACGGCTTGCCGGTGAACATCGAGGTGCCGTAGATCTGGTTCAGCGCGGCCTGCGCGAACGGCGGGAGGATGCCGCCGAGATCCTTGACGCCGCTGATGTTGGTGACTTGGTTCAGGAAGGGGTTCAGACGGCCAACGTTGACCGACTTCAGCGTGCCGTCGTCGTTCCAGTAGTACTTGCCGAGCTGCCACGGGAGCGCGTCGCCGCCGAGCAGCTTGCGCGTCTCCTCGCTCTGGAGCTGCCCGAGCCGCCCCATGATCCCGGTCATCAGCGGGTGCTCGACCGGCATCGTCTTGAACGCCAGTCTGAGGCTGAAGCGCAGGAACCCGCCGAACATCACGTAGCGCTGGAAGTAGCGGCGCTGCGCGGCCGTGTAGGTAGAAAAGTCACCCAGGAAGTCGTTGACCGACTTGGCGTAGCGCTCGACCGCATCGCGGTTCTTGACCAGCTCCTTGAGCTGCTTCTCGGGTGGGAGCTGCGCGATGCGCATGATGCGCTCCTGCAACGCCTGCATCGTGCCGACCTCGGAGCCGAGCTTGCGGTAGGTGTCGCGCGAGAGGCGGTTGTAGAGGACGGCCCTGCGGAACAGGTTGTTCTGCGCGTTGTCGATCCGGAACAGCGTGTCGAGCGGGTTCCACTGGCGGACCGCCGTGCCGCCGAGCGCCTTGCGCGGCTTGTGGAAGAACGGCGTGGACTTGAAGGCGCGGTAGGCGTTGACGAGATCGTTGTTGGAGGCGGCGCCGATCATCGGCGTCTGAGAATCGCCGTGGAAGGCGCCGGTCCCGATGTAGGGCTCGATCGCGTCCCTCTCCTCCTGGCTCAGCCCCTTCCACCACGCGATCGACTTCACGAGCGACGCCGGACCCGCACCGGCGAGCCCAGTGAGCGCGGCGTTGGACGCGACCTGGAACGCCAGCCACGCGGGGGAGGTGCCCAGCAGTAGCCGGGACGCCTTGCCCTTGCCGATGTCCCACGCCCGGCCCAGGAAGTTCGACGGGTGCGTGTCGCTGATGATCTCGTCGGCGACCGCCTTGGGCACCACGACGACCTTGCCCTTGGTCGGCGTGATCGTCGGGTCCGCCTTGTGCGTGCCGGTCTTGAGCGCGTCGTGCAGCGAGTCGGTCTCGCCGATCAGCATCCCGCCTTCTGAGTCTGAGCGCTTGGCCGCATTGTCGAGCGCGCTCATGTCGACGATGCGCACGCTCTCGGGGTCGATGCCGCGCGCGGCGATCTCGTCCATCGCCTTCTTGTAGCTCAGCCCCTTGCCCCACTCGAAGGCGTGGGTGTCGAGCGTGTCGCCGACGTAGGCCCAGTTGTGCTTGCGCTTGATGTTCTGAGCGATGGCCTGCGAGTAGACAGTCGGGTCGTGCGTCTCGCGCCCGGCCTTGAACAGCTTGCCCTTGTAGCGCGCGTCCGGCTTGACCGCGCGCGCGCCGCCGAGCGTGTAGACGGCGCGGCGGATCGAGGTGCGCCGACGGCTCGGGTAGTAGCCCGGCTCGACGAAGCCGCCACCCGTCGCCTGGTTGGCCTGCGCCCGCGCCTCGCGCACCGCCTTCTGGTGAGTGATGGCGTTCTCGTGGTAGATCGTCTCGCGGCCCTGGCGCTTCTGACGCTTGACCTGCTTGCGCGTCAGACGCGCGGTCGCGTGCTCGCCGCGCGCGCGCTCGGTCGCGCGTCCGGCCTCGGTGACGCGCCCTCGGGCCTGCTGCACGCCGCGGCGGTACCCGGCCTGCACGGCGCCGCGCTGGCGCTGGAGCTGCGAGATGCGCGCCGTCGTCTGGTCGAGCCGCTGCTGCGCGGCGGCGCGCTGCTCGTCGGTCTTGGCGTTGGCGACCGCCCTGCGGTGGCGCTCGGCCGTCTGAGTCAGACGCTGGATCTGCGTATCGATCTGGCGCTTGGCTCGCGCGACGCCCGGCTTGGCGGCGCCCTTGGCTTCGGCCGCCGCCTGCTCGGCGCGGAGCTGCGCGCGCTCGGCCGCGGTCACGCGCGCACCCGCGCGACGCTCGGTTGCCTTGGCCGTCTTGAGCGCTTCGGTGATCGGCGTGCCCTTGCGCTCGCGGGCGAGGACGGTCGCCTGCTTGGCGTAGCGTCGGGCGGTCTGAGCCTTGGCGCGCTTGGTCGCCGTCTGACCGAGGCTCGGATCGCCGATGCCAGTGCGCACACCGCGCGCGACCTCAGCGTCAGCGACACGCCCGAGCCGTTCGGTGAAAACCTTCTCGGCGTTGTCGTGGATCGCCTTCAGGACGGGGACCTCATCGACTTCGGTGGGGATGTCCTCGCCCGCCACGCGGTGGCGCTCGATGATCGCGAGCCGTCGCTTGATCGCGGCGCGTGCCGCCTCGGGGGTGCGCACGCCCAGCTCGATCGCGGTCTTGAACCCGCGCTTCTCCCACTTGTTCAGCCCGGTGATGTTGCGGTTGATCCCGCGGTTGACCTCGCGCTGCGTCTCCGCGCGCTGCTGGTGGTGATGTCGGGTGCGCGTCTCGGCGTTCGCGCGGCGCTGCGCGCGGTTGATCTTGCCGGTGGCGACCTGACGGCCAGCAGTCAGACGGCGGGTGGGGACGACCTCGCCCTTGTCGTGCGCCTCGCGGACGACGGCGTTGATGACGCCCTTCTTCTCGCCGGTGCCGGTGTCGGCCAGCGCGACGCCGCGCGCGAGCCCGGTGGCGACGTCGCGGGCGATCGTCTTCTGAGCGCGGGTGTCGCGGCGGCGCGCATTCTTCGCGCGCACGTACCCGCGGGGGATCGCCTGCTCCTTGGCCTCGCCGCCGCTCGTGCGCAGCTTCGGGCGCGGCTCGGTCATGACCGCCTTGGCGGCCTCGCCGAGCTTGCCGCTCTTGGCGGCCGAGCCGATCGCCGCGTCGACGAGCCGGTTGGCGGGCACGCCGAAACTGAGGAAGTCGGTGATCTCCGGCGCGGCGCCCTCCTTGGCGACGCGGTTGGCCATGCGCTCGACACCGCCTGGCTTGGTGATCCCGCCGTAGCGCCGGGAGAAGTCGGAGCCGGTCTCCTTGGCGATGTTCTTGACCGCCTTGATCGGCCCGTGGTGGACGACGTCTGAGCCGATCTTGACCCCGGCGCCGGGGATGCCGAGCGCCATGTCCTTGAAGCCGGTGACCGTCTTGGGGACTGACGTCTTCGGGTCCTTGGCGATGCCCCACGCGGTGCCGACCACAGCGCGCGCGATCGGGTTGCGGTTGATCGAGAGCACGCTCGCGTGCTCGGGGCGGGTCGCCGCGATCGAGGTGCCCTTGAGCTTGGGGAGCCGCTCCTTCTCCGGCTTCTCCTTGGTGACGATGAGATTCGCGAGCGTCTTCCAGCCGGACCCGTGCCGGGACTTGGCGATGACGTTCATGCGCGCCTGCTTGACGACGCGCGCAACGGCCTCCTCGTCGAGCTGCTTCTGAGCCGCGGGACGGGTCGCGCGGTCGCGCGTGTCGGGCGGGGTGATCCGTTCGGTCGCTCGACGGCGGCGCTCAGCTCGCGCCGCCACCTTGACGGCCTGCTCGACGCGGCGCGCGCGGTGACGCTGGCGCCCCGGGGACGCCATCCGGTCTAGCTGGTCAGGGGTCGGCGCTGTCAGACGGCGGCGCGACGGCGCGCGCTTGCCGTGCTGAGTGTCGATCGCGGGCACTACGTCGGCCTGCTCTGCCCCGGCGTGTTCGAGGGTGCGTTGGTGCGCTGGCCGCCCCGGTCAGCGGGCGTAGGCGCGGTGACCATGATGCCCAGCCGTCTGAGCGCCTTGCGCAGCGCAACGCTGGCGACGCTGTTGATCGTGCCGCCGTTGACCGCAGCGTCGGCCGCGGCGCGCGCGATCGTGTTGTTGAGCGTCGGGCTCTGCACGAGCAGCAGTCGGTAGATCTGATCGGCCGACTTGTTGCCCTTCGCGTTGATCGAACCGGCGAGGGTGACGGCGTTGGAAAACGTCGAGCGACGCGAGCGGCGCTGGTCGAGCGTGTTGCCGTAGACGTCCTTCTTGTCCTTCGCCTTCTTCGCCTTGTCCTTCGCGGCCTGCGCGTCCGAGCGAATCTTGGCGGCGCCGGTCGTGGCGTCTGCGCCGATCGTCGCGACGTCGACCTTGTTCTGACGGTCGAGATCGGCTTGAAGCAGCTCGCTGAGCTTGTTGGCCGCGGCCTTGCCCGCCTGCGACTTGAGATCGAGGAGCTGCTGTTGCAGCGCGCCGGTCGTCTTGCGGTAGTCGGCGCGCGCCTGGTTCTTGGCGAACTGCTCGCCCGCGGTTGCCGCCGCAGCCCGATCGCGCAGCGACTGCTCGGCGTTCGCGCCCGCCGCGGCGATGCGATCGTGGAACTCGCCCTGGCTCTTGGTCGCCGCGCCCTTGAAGACGTCGGCAGACGGACCGAGCTTGGCCAGCTCGGCGTTGACGAAGGCGTCGTCTGAGCCGGTCTCAGACTTGGCATCGCTGTAGGACTTCTGGACGGACGGGAGCGCGCCCAGCGCATACGCGCGGCCGGACTCGCCCCCGCGCGCAGCGGCGTCGATGTCGGAGCCGAACTGGTCCTTCGCCGTCCCGAACGCAGCGCTGATCTGCGAGATGGCGGGGCCGTACTGAAGGTCCGCGAAGGTGGTCGCGGCCGACTCGTTCACGCTCGGCTTCTTGGTCTTCGGCTTGGTCTTGGTCTTGGCCATCTCAGATCACGCGGTCGTTACCGCTGTCCCGTAGGTTCGAGTCGTCCGGCCCTTCTTCTTCTTGGTCGTGATGCTGCGCGCCGCGCCCGGCTGGAGCGGCGCGTTCGGTCCGGCGACGAGCGCGTTGCCCACCGTCGACGGCTGGTTGATCGAGGCGGTCGGCGGCGCCGTCGTGCCAGGCGGCTGAGTGCTGCCCGCGCCGGGCGTCGAGGAGCCCGGCCGGTAGATGACCGGCGTGCCCGCCTGCTCCTGTCGCAGCCGCGCGAGTTGCCGGTTGAACTGCGTCTGAGTGTCGCCCGCCTGGCGCTTCTGCGTGCCGACGTCTTCGTTGGTGTGCCGGAGGCCCGTGATGAGCCCGCCCCTGGCGGTGGTGATGTCCTCGCCGCCGCGCTTGAGCTGCAACGCGAGCGCATCGAGATCAGACGCCTTGTCCTCGCCGAGCCGCCCCTGCGCGAGCGCGTTGGACTCCTTGAAGCGGTTGTACGCGGTATCGATCGGCGAGCGCTCGATCGCCTGGTTCTCGGCCCGCTTGCGCGCGGCCTGAACGTTCGCGCCCGAGCCCGCCATCGCACCCGCGGCGCGCTGCCCCTCGGCCTGCGCGACGCCGAGCCGTTGGAACTGGCGTTGCAGGTCGGCGATGTTGGTGCCGTAGTCCTCGGTGCCCTGCGCGAGCGCCGTGCTCAGATCGGCGCCCTGGCGCGCGTAGCCACGCTCGGTCAGATTCTTGGCGGTGCCGTAGTCCTCCTGGTTGCGGGTGCCTTGGGTGTCGAGCCCGGCCATGCCGATGCCGTAGTCCTCCAGCGCGCGGCTCTTGGTGATGCCCAGGTTCTCTAGGAGCTGCTCGTGCCCGAGAGTGGACTGCTCGCCTTGGATGTCGAGATTCGGGTCATAGGAGCCGGGCGGCGGCGCGATCGGCGTGCCCCGGTTCTGGACGTGCTGCTCGTAGGGGATCGAGTGGTAGGTCCCGTCCGCCCACAGATACGGGTACTGCGCCGACTTCTTCTTGGCCATAGCTCACCTCCTTCTCGGCTCAGTTCTTCCAGCCCATGTCGTCACCTCACGGGGTCACGCCGCCGAGCGCCTGCACGGTCGAGAGGATGTCGTCGTCGGTGATGACGACCCCGTCCTTGCCCGGCGCGTACTCGGGCTGGTCGGGGTGCGTGGCGACCGCGTAGTCCCACTTCTCACCCCATCCGGGCGAAGCCGCCCACACGTAGCGGTTCTCTTCGACCCACACGATCGGGTCGGCGATGCTCACGCTGCCGAGATGCGCCTGCTGCGTCGTGCAGGCGCGCAAGCGTTCCTGCATCCAGAAGTCGCGCGCGATGTCGGAGATCGCACGGTAGGAATCGGCCACGATCACACCCCCAGTCGGAAGGTCAAGCCGTCGAGGAACGCGTACGAATTGACGTTGGTGCCGGTGGTCCAGTTCGTCAGGATGACGCTGCCCGCGCTATCGACGCTGGTGTATGACACGCCGTTGGCTCCAATCGTGGGGATACCTATCGAGCTTCGCGTCGGGCGATAGCCAACGGGCAGCGCGAAAATGACCGTGCCCGAGGCACCCGATCGAACGCACCCCTGGAGATGCACAATGTCGTAGGGGTCCTTCCAAAAACACGCGTCGCGGAAGGCGGGATTGCCGCTCGGCCCGGCTGCGCCGTTGTCGTAGTTGACCCACCCGTTCTGAAACGCGGGCTGGCCCGCGCCGCCGACAAAGCGCAGCGCCTCCACGGGCGTCCAACCTGCGCCGGTGTCGCCCTTCGGGCCTTGCGGTCCGGTCGCGAATTGCGTCACCGTGCCGGTGTCGAACTCGATCAGGTCAAGCCCGATGTATGAAGTCGCCGCCGGGCCCGTGAAATACACCAACACGTTGCCATCCCCGGCGATGTTTACTTGCGCCTCCCATTGCCCAACGGCCGTCTGATTGCCGATCGCAACCGTGCGAATGGCGGTTGAGGGGCGGTAGCCGACCGGCAGGGTGAACGCGACCGTTGCGCTACTGCCACCGTTGAGCGTGCCGCGCAAGCGCACATGCCCTAGCGGGTCACGCTGAAACGCAACCGGGTACCCGGCGAGAATGCCCCACCCGTTCAAAAATCCGGGCTCCCCCGCTGCGCCAACCTGATGCCATGCCTCGATCGGGACGGTGATCGAGTTGCCGGGGATGCCCTGCGGACCCTGCGGCCCGACGAGCGCGCCGCCCGCGTCGACCTGCACGCCGGTCGCCTTGATCATGTAGGCGAGCACGACGTACGGCGGCATGTTGTTGTGCGCCGCGCCGCCGCCGTCGGAGCCGACCGAGTGCGTGTGATTCAGCGAGCGATCGACGCCCGCCGTGAAGTCACTCTGGGCGTAGGCGTTGCCGGTCGCGATGGCGGACACGCCGATGTTGCCGGTGCTGGTGAAGTACCGCCCGCCGCCGACGACTCCGTGCTGGTGGTCGATGCTTTGCCCTTGGACCCCGGTCACGCCGCCGTGCGAGTGCGCGGCCAGCTCGGCGACGGTGAGCAGGTGCGTCGTCTCGCCGCCGACGGCGAAAAGATCTGAGAGCGTCGCGTTGCCGCCGAGCAGGAACTTGCTGCGCAGGTCGGGGATCGTGAACGTCGTCGCCCCGGCCGCGACGCCCATCACGTCGGCGAGCGCGGGGTAGCTCGCACGGTTCAGCGTGCGCCCGTCGGCGAGCATCCAGTTGGTCGGGATCGTCTTGCCCGAGAACGCCTTGATCGTGCCGATCTGATCGGTGTCGTAGACCGTGCCAGCCGGGCCGGTCGCGCCCGTATCACCCTTCGGTCCCTGCGCGCCTTGCGCGCCAGTCGCGCCCTGTGGTCCCTGCGGGCCAGTCGCACCCTGCGGCCCCTGCGCCCCGGGGTCGCCCTTGGGGCCTTGCGGCCCCGGCGTTCCCGTCACCCACGCGACGTCATCCGGATCGGGGCCGACGAAGCCGAGCACTTCGCCCGGGTCGCCGCCAGACGGCCAGTTGACCGCCGTGCCGCCGCCTTGGAGCTGGCGGATCAGAACGTCGTGGCGCCCCACCAGGCTTTTCAGCTCGGTGTGCTGCTCGATCGTTGGGCGCGTCATCGCTCATGCGCCGCTGATCTGACGTGGAAGTCGAGGTGGTGCAGCACGAGCCGCACCGGCGAGTCGGTGGTGCGGAAGCGGAAGCGGATGTAGCGGACACGCCGCGCCTGCGGGAGCTGCCAGGTGACCGGGTCCACGCCCGGATCGGGAGGCGTCTGATCGAACAGCGTGTACCAGAAGCGATCGGGGTCATCCGGCGAGGGAGGCAGGCCGCCCGGGACGAAGCCGGGTCCCCGGAAGGCGCCCTCGTAGGAGACGTAGTCGGCCTTGACGTCGGCGTAGTCGGTCGAGCCCTCCTTGAGCGACTCGTACGTCTGAGCGGTGGTGCCGTAGCTGTAGCCCGCGAGGATCGCCGCCTCGCCCTCCATCGTGTATCTCAGACGCAGCTTGCGGACGTGATTGGGCTGGCCGTTGCCGGTGGGGAAGTCGCGGCTCTCGACGTCGAACTCGTAGCCGAAGCCGTTGTCGAGATGGTTGGCCTCGGGCGTGAAGAACTTCGCGTAGTCGCCGAAGAGATGCGCGGGCTGCGCGCCGATCAGCTTCGGCCGGGCCGGGTCGACGAGCGAGACGTCGAAGTGGGTGACCGGGCGGGCGTTGCCGGTGATCGTCGACCAGGGGAAGTAGAGCTGGCGGCCCTGCACCGGGCGGTCGAGCCGACACACGTACAGCGCGGCCGATCCGTACGCGGTGTCGAGCACCGGAAGGAAGAGATGGTTGTTGAAGACGCGGCATCCGCCGAGCCGGTAGTTGCCGTTCACGAAGTGCTGGTAGTCGGGCGCGATCGAGGTGGTGACCGGGACCGGCGCCGAGAGCGCGTCGACGATGAAGATCTTGTCGATGCACGGCGCGACGATCTTGCCGTTCCACTCGCAGATGCCGCCCTCCTGCCACAGCGAGACCTCGGGCGTGACGAGGCTCAGGATCTGCTGGATGTTGCCGAGCGCGTCCGTCAGGTCGTAGGCCATGTTGGTGACGGTCCACAGCCCGTAGTTCGTGAACACGAGCAGCGTGTCGCGGATCGACGCGAGCCCCATGATCTGAACGCCGCCGGGCAGCTCGTGGAAGTCGTCTGAGACGAAGCTCCACGGCGCGTCCCCCTCGGAGAAGGCGATGCGATTGTTGGCGGCGACGACGAGGCGGCCAGCGACGGAGGCGAGCCGGAGTGTCGCCCCCGCGGCCAGCGCGGGCGGCCGTGCCCAGGTCGCCGTGCGTGAGATCGAGTAGGCGGTCGTGGCGACGTTCGCGGTGGCCGGTCGATCGAGTTTGAGGTGCGTGTTGTCGGTGACCGCGGTGATGCGGTAGTAGCTGCCGCCGATCGCGAAGAACATGCCCGCTTCGGAGTTGGCGGTCCAGCTCGTGCCGGTGCCGACGGCGACGTCTGAGCCCGCGGTCAGCGCGGCGGTGCCGGTCGCGTAGTTGGGACGCGAGACCGAGCCGCCCCAGACGATGCCGTTGGGCAGGTAGATCTGATTCGAGACGACGGCCGGGCGTTGGATCGTCGGCTGCGGTACGGCGGCGAGCTGCACCCAGTCGGCCGCGATCGGGTTGCTCAGATCGTTGAGCGTGCCGACGCGCGTGGTGTCGGCGACCAGGATCTTCGGCGCGCCGGAGAGGAAGCCTGTCCACAGGATCGTGATCGGCGCCGGGTCGGGGACGATGCTGATCGGCACCGCCCAGATCTCGAAGCCGCCGCGCCGGTAGACGTCGCCGTCGTCGTTGAACAGTCCGTTGATCGCGTTCGCGACTCCGACGCCCGGCATGACGTCGGGCGCCACGCCGCGGATAACTCCGGCTGCGAAGTCGTCCTGGCCGACGATCGTGAGCGGACTCACGTCACCAACCGGATCGGGGTGCCGCCCTTGCCGACGCGGCCGTGACGGCGCCGTCTCAGACGCTGCGTCGCGTCTGAGAAGCGTGCGTCGAAGTAGGCCGCCGAGTCGAAGCGCTCGTCGAGCCGCGCCATGCCCATCCCGATCGCCCCGTCGGCCAATGCGTTGTGCAAGTCGGTCGGGAACGGCGGGGAGCCGGAGCGGTTGTCGGGGACGTCTTGCAGGCGCCGGATATCGATCGCCGTGCCGTCGAGTCCGATCGGCGGCCACAGCTCAACAGCCGGGAAGCCGGTCGTGAGATCGCTGGTGTCGGCGTACAGGCAGCGGATCGAAGCGCTCGCCTTGGCGACGTCGAGCTGCGAGAGGGTGGAGCGCCGGTACGGGTAGCCCGCGACGGTGACCGCTTCGACCTTGACCGTGTCGGCGGGCAGCGCGTACGTCGAGCTGGCCGCGGTCGACATGACCTCGATCGCGTCGAGCAGCCAGTCCGACTCGGCGTTCATCACCCGGGCGCGGTCGAGCAGCCAGCCGTATGCCTCGTCATCGGTGACGTCGATCTGAGCGCGGACGGCCGCGATCAGATCGGCCCACGTCATGCGGCGACCACCTTCTCGCCCGGCTTGCGCTCAGACACGCCGTGGCGCTGAAGGATGCGCTCGCAGGTGGCGAGGACGATCTCGCGGTTCGAGGACTTGCGCTCGGCGGTGAGCATCTCGCGCACGCGCTCGACGTCGGCGGTCGCCAGCTCGGCGAGCAGCTCGGTGACCTCGGGCACGTCGTCGGCTTCCAGCTCCCACACCTCGGGGCCGTCGGGCGCCTGCATCCGGCCGCGGATGAAGTCGATCGACTTCTGGCCCTTGACCGTGCAACGGTGCTCGCGGAACGTATGCCGAACGCCTGGTGTGACGCCGGTCTGGCGCGGGCCGACGTAGATCGGCTCGGCGTTCTTCTCGACGATCACGAGATCTGAACGCAGGGACGCGAACGTGGCGGTCGCTGTCATGACCACCTCCTTCTGATTTGCGGGCTAATCTGGCGCGGTGCGGTCCGGGTGGGCGCAGAGTCCTTGCGACCCCCGGGCCGCACGACCACGCTCAGATCACGCCGCGCCGGTGATGCCGGTGACGATGCCCGCGGTCTTCTCCAGGTTGACTTCGAGACCCATCTCGGTCAGCCACTCGTCCCGGCGCGTGTCGGCGTCGGGGGCCTGGATCTGCGTGCGGACATGCGAGTCGCGGTTGTCCTTGGAGTTCTGGAGGTAGCGGTACTTCAGGTTGGCCTGGTCGTAGGCGACCAAGACGCCGCCGTACTTCGCGCCCTCCAGCTCCCAGTTGGTGACCAGCCCCAGCTCGCCGAAGGCAGAGACGAAGGTGGTCACGTTGATGCCGTACTTCTTCTCGGACTGCGAGATCCGGACCTTCGACATCGGGAAGGTGTTCAGCACCGACGTCGCCAGCGGCGAGCCCATCAGCACCTTGCGCTTGGAGCCGTAGCGGAAGACGGTCCTGGAGAAGACGTTGAACTCGTCCTCGGAGAAGCCGCCGCCCGCGTCCATCTGGTTGGTCTTGATCCAGTAGAACAGCCCGCCCGTGGTGCGCATCGGCTGCCCGTTGGACGCCGTCACCTTCGAGGGGACGCCGTAGAGCAGCGTGCGCTCGATGTCGCGCTTGTGCTCGATCCCGACCTTGGCCGCCTGGTAGTCCCAGTCGTGCGGGTCGGTCTCGTTCTCGGAGGCGTACGCCGTGCCCGTCAGCTCCCACGACCGGCGCAGGATCTGCGTGTTGTTCGTCCACGGCGCCGGGTTGGCCGAGACCGGGATGCGGGACAGGTCGCCTTCCGGCTGCGCCGAGCCCGCGATGAGGATCTCGTCGGCGTCGACGAGGGCGACCGGCGTGCCGCCGCGGGTGACCGTCAAGGCGTTGCCCGCGATCGACTCGACGCGCATCTGCTCGCTCGTGCGCGTGGCGATGATGATGTCGGCCGGGCGGAACTTCGTGCCCGTCGCCACGTTGAATGTCGCGGCGGTGCCACCGGCGCCGACGACCGCATCGAAGCGGGGGAGGACGTCGTCTTCCAGCGCCTTGAACTCCGGCCAGCCCGTCTTGGACTTCGACAGGCTCTGGAGGAAGGTGGTGAACGGCGTCTCGTCGGGGACCAGCATCTTGATCCGGTCCGACATCTCGATGTACTTCTGCTCGGGCGCGAGCGACTCGGTGCCGCGCACGCCGATGATCGGGGGCATGGATGCTCCTTCCGCGCCCCCAGGGGAGCGCGCTTAGATCTGAGGCTTCAGACGCTCAGCGGCCTTGACGATGCGCTCGCCCCAGTCCACGTCGGGCTTCGCCTGCTGGCGGGCGCCGGACGCGGATTCGAGGACGACCTGGCGCGGCTGCTCGGCCTCTTGGGTCGCGCGCAGCTCGTCGAACTTCTCGGCCTTGTAGAACGCCTCGATGACGTCCACGAACTCGGGGCGGTCGATCAGCGCAGGGTTGTGGGCGTGAGCCCACTGCACGCTGCGCCGGAGCACGCGCTCGGCGACGTCTGGCTTCTGAAGATCGGGGTACTCGTCCTTGAGCGCCTCGTACTGATCGTCGCGCTCGCCGACGAGCCGGGCGGCCTCGCGCGGCGCGAGCCGCGCTTCCACCTGCTCGTTGACCAGATCCGCCAGGATCGCCCGTGCGCCGTCCTCAGACAGCTCGCCGGTGTCCGTGTAGAACTCGACCTCCTCCTCCTCCTCGGGAGGCTGGAGTTGCTGCGTGACGGACTCCATGAACTGGCGCTGCGACGCCGCCATCTCGTCCATCCGGGAGTAGAGGCGATCGAGACCGTCGGTCTGCGGCGCCTCGGTGGTGGTCGGCGCCTCGGGCGCCGACTCGGGGGTTGCCGACTCGGGCGCCGACTCGGGCGCCGGGGTCTGGCCGGTGGCTGACATCAGCCCTCCTTGGTCTTCACGCGCTCGGCGTGGATGAGGTAGGACTCCGCGGCCACTCGGGCTTGGCGGATTCCACTGAGGAAGCCCAGGAGACGGGCGTACTCGGCCTGCTCGAACACCCTGCCGTCGGCGCCGGTGTGCGAGAACAGGAGCTTGGCGACAGCCTCCCCGTGGACGCGCTCGACCAGCTCGGTCAGCACGCGCCAGCCTTCGCTACCGAGCATCTGCTCGATCGCGTCGACCTCAGAAGGGAGGCTGTCTGAGTCGCGCTTCCGTAGATGCGCGAGGTACGGCAGGTGCTCAGCGGCCATACCGCTTGACGAAGCGCCGTCTGGCGTCCATCGGATTCGGCAGGTACACCGGAGCGCCCTTGAGCATCGCCGTCAGGGTCGGCCCGTTCGGGCGGCCCTTGCGGCGACGGTACGGCTGTGCCCGTCGGGTCATCTTGCGCGACCTCGGGCGTTGGTCAGGGGAAAGATCGTCGGTACCGCGCATCAGTTGGTGGTCATCCCGACGATCGTGCAGCTCGACAAGCGGAAGTTGTGCCCGGTGTCGGCCGCCTCTTGGTAGACGAAGGCGCAGAGCCGATCGTCGACGATGCACTGGCGCGCGGCGGTGAGCGTGATCGCGGGCGTCGGGTTGGCGGGGCTGCCGGTCGCGTACGTGCTCTTGACGTAGGTGTCGATGCCCTGGCGTGGGAGCACGCCGACGCCGTTGCGCACGGCGATCTCGGCTTCGAGCTTGGGATCGGTGACGCCGTAGCCCAGGATGTTGAGGATCGTGAAGTGGAAGACGTAGTAGCCCGCCGTCTTGATGAGCAGGCAGCCTTGGTCCCAGACGACGTCGGGTTGGATGCCGACGAACGACGCGGCGAACGGCGAGCCGACGGGAACGAGCACGCTGCCGTTGAGCGTGTTGATCGCGGCAAGCGCGCCGAACGCCTGCTGCGTGCCCCACAGGATGCGGGTGAACTTGCCCTGAGGGCCGGTCGGTCCGGGTGGGCCTTGGGGACCGGGAATCCCCTGTACGCCCGCGGCACCAACCGGCCCCTGCGGACCCGCGAAGCCCTGCGGACCTTGCGGACCTGTCGGCCCCGGCACGTAGTAGTTGGGCGGCTCCATCTTGAAGCCGACGTAGCGGTAGTCCCGCTGGCCGGGTGTCAGCTCCGCGATAGCCCAGTACTCGCCGGGGTCGAGATCGGGACCGAAGGTCAGGCTCTGGTCAGACGCCACGGCGACCGTCTGAACGGATGGCACCTGCGGCGGTGGCTGGTCAGGGAGCACCAGCTCAGATCGCTTCGGGTACGCCTTGACCTGCTGGCCGGGCGCCCACGGTACGAGCGTGAGCGTGGTCGTCGGGTGAAGGGGATCAGGCGGCAACGGGCACCTCCTGCTGCGCGCCCTGCGCGCCGTTGAGCGTCGGGCCGCCCTGCTGCTGCTGCTCCTGCGCGGCCTGCTGCTGCGCGACCCACTGCTCGAACAGATCGGGCGGTGCCCCGAGCGATTGCAGGAACGCCTGCACCTGCTGCACGGGGACCTGCTGCGGCGGCGCGAGGTAGCCCTCGGGCTGGTCGACGCCGTACAGCTCCAGCGCGCGGATCAGCATCTTCTGGCCGTTCAGACGCGGGTCCTGGCTGAGCGCGACGAACGCCTGCGCGTCCTGGCGCTGCTGCGGGACGTTCTCCGGCGCGGTGCTCCCGCCCTCCACCTCGATCGCCATCCGGCCGATCAGCTCGGCTGGAGTGACGCGGATCATCTCCCAGGCGGGGATCTCCAGATGGTTCGGGTCGGGCTCGACGGGGATCGCGTACTCGCGGGCGGTGAGGATGCGGCGCTGGTTGAGCGCGATGAACTGGTAGCCCTGCGGGACGATGATCTGCGTCTCCAGCAGGCGCGCCTTGTTCTGGATGCGCATCGTCGCGGCGGCCTGCACGAGCTGCACGCCGGTCGCCGTCTCAGACGCGCCGGTGTCGGCGCCGGAGACCGGATCTGAGATGCCCGACGTGCGCTGGATGTCGTCGACGATCGACTGCTCCTCCCGGTAAGAGGAGGCGGGCAGGTCGGGGATCGGGATCGGGAACAGGAAGTCGCGCGGATCGCCGTTGACCGGGATCGCCATGTTCGGGCCGAAGACGAGATCGTCGGGGTCGACGGCGGTCTCGTTGTAGGCGAACGTGCGCATGATCGCGAGCGTCGCCGCGTCGCGCCGTTGGGAGCGCAGCGTGTTGATCTCGTACTGAAGGTGCCGGATCGGTTCGACTTCTGAGATCCCGACGAAGCGCCCGCCGACCACGGTGGGCCGGTAGATCTGAAACGGCATCGTTGCTTCGCCTGACGGGTTCGGACCGGCTTGGACCGGATATGTCCCGTCGAGCACGGTGATGACCTGATCGCCGTCGTGGAACTCCCACACCTCGTGCAGCCCGTCCTGGCGCTGGCCGGTGGTGTCATAGCCCTCCGCGCTCAGACGCTCGTCCCACACGTTCGAGCGCTGTGTGCGCGCTCGCGAGGAGAGCAGGTCGTCGAGCGTCCACGGGCACGTCGGGTCGTTCTCCTGCGCGCGCCAGACGCCGTCTCTGACGTTGCGCGCGACGGCGGCCGGACCGCGCCACAGCCGGTGGATCACGTACTCGGCGTTCTCCATCCCGTCTGAGAGCGGGTCCCACATGAAGTCGTAGGGGTCGACGCGCTCGGCAACCGCGTCGTCGAAGCAGACGTAGGGCTGCGGCTGGCCCTCGATCCACTGGTCGGGGTCGATGCCCTGTTGCGCGACGACGCGCATCCGCTTCTCGTACTTCCAGCGCGTCTTGCCGACGCCGAGCCCGTAGATCAGCCCGTCCTTGCCGATGACCTGGAGGACGGTCTCGTAGTTGATCTGCTTCTGCTGCGCGTCGATGACCATCTTCATCGCGCGCACCGAGCCGACCGCCTGCGCGTCGCGGGGCACGACGATCATCCGCGGCCCCTTGGCCACCATCCGCGGGACGATCGTCTCGACCGTCGAGAAGCAGAACGGGATGAACAGCTCGGCGCCCCACTCCGAGCGCGCGGCGGCGACCACCTGATCGGCGTCGCGGTAGTGCGAGGCGACGTTCTTCTTGAAGTCGGTGAAGCCGCGGTAGAGCCGGTAGAACTCGTCCGCGTGATCGCGGAAGGACTTGTGCTCGGGCTCAGATCGCTTGTACGCCTTCTCGACGATCTGAACGAGATCGCGCTCGCGTCCCTCCAGCGCGACGGGCATCAGCTCTCCACAACCTCGGCGGGCTCAGGCGGCAGTTCGCGCGCCGGGGCGAAGCTGTCGTAGGTGATCCGCATGCCGACGGTGAGGTACTCCTCGGGCGCGACCTGCTCGCGGATCGAGGCGACGACGAACACGCCGCCGAGCTGAACCAGCGCGCCTTCGAGATCGAGCAGGCATTGCCTGACCTCCTCGCGCTCGTGCTGGATGAAGCCGTCCGGGGTGTGCTCGCCCAGGAACGTGAACTCGCGCTTCATGGGCGCCTCCTAGGTCTTGACGAGGACGACGCAGACCGTCGCCGCGCCGGTGTTGTTGTGCGGCTGGTTGACCGTCGCGATCGTCGAGCTGGACGGGAGGGTCACCCCGATGGAAGGGGCGTTGATGACCTGCGTGCCGTCGTAGAGCGTCGGCCCGCCCGACCCCGCGCCGTAGTTGCGCGAGCCCGTGCTGTAGCCCTGGTGGTCGGGAACGAGGTGGTCGTGATCGGCCAGCTCGCCGATCAGCAGCTTGTGGACCTCCTCGCCGACCTTGGCGCCGCGAACGCGCGCGGTCATCGCGACGCCGCCGATCGGATCACCCTGACCCTGACCAAGCGGGGAACGGCCGCGGTAGTCGGGCAGGTTGAACGTCGTGCTGTTGTCGCCCGCGCCGTAGGCGGTGCCGATCGCGGAGAACAACGCGCCGTAGGTCGTGCGCGAGACCGCGGAGCCGTCGCACTCAAGCCACGGCTTGGGATCGGCGCCCGACGGCGGCGCCGCCGCGGAGAGCTTCAGATCGCCGGTGACGAAGGCGCCGACGCCTTGGGCCATGTCCTGCGCTCTGATCCATGCGGTCAGCGCCTCGATGCGATCGGCCAGCGCCTGCACGTCGCGGGGGACGTCGGCGGTGTCTGAGCTGATCGGGTAAGGGAGGGCGAGGCGAGAGGTGTTCGGCATCTAGCGGGGCCTCCGTCTCGTGCCGGGGCGGCGGTTGTAGACCGAGCCCTCCTCGCGGGCGAACGCGGCCAGCTCGGGATCGCCGAACTCCATGACCGCGGGGCGGAAGGCGTCGACGATTTCCTCGTTGCGCTTGACGCAGCGGCCGACGTGCTCGACGAAGGCGTGATCCTGCGTGACCGGGAACCTCAGACCGCAGATGCGGCAGACGTAGGGCATGCGGCCTCCCTTCAGTAGCCGGTGACCGCGTAGCGGACGCGCCGCTGGCGGACGTGCGGCTGGCGCTTGCGCTCGACGCGCGGCGGCTTCTCAGACGCAACGGTCTGAGCGATCATCCACGCGAGCAGCAGGTCTGAGCGCGAGCCCGGCTGCGGACCTGTTCGTCCTGAGCCGCGTCGCACGTAGGTCTCCATCTGACGGGCGAGACGTGGGCTCTGGATGCCGTGCGAGCCCTCGCGCAGCAGGGCCATCGCTTCTTCATGAAGCAGTCCCTTCGTGGCCCGCGTGGTGTCCCAGCCGAGCCGGTCCGCGTAGGAGCCGGTCGGGCTGTCCTGGCGGCGGCGCGTATACATCTGACGCCAGCCGTAGTCGTGGAACAGGATGTCGATGATCGCCAGCCCGTAGCCCCCGGTGCGCTCGACGGCCAGCCACGGGCGCCGGTGCCGGGAGTACCACAGGCAGGCGAGGTAGAGCTGCTTGGCGACGAGATCGGGATCGAGGATGCCCTCGAACTGCGCGACCTGCGCGCGCGTGTTGTGGTCGATGACCTGGATGCCGAAGTTCGCCTGGTTCTCGTCGTCCTCCCCCGAGGCGGGGTCGCACGCGATCACGTACTGGCCGGTCTCAGACGGCTCGGCCCAGATCTCCCACGGGCCGTTGGGCACGATCCTCAGATCGGTCGGGACCTCGACGGTTCCCCGGCGCGTCTTGCGCGTCATCGTGGCCGTCTCCTCCAGCCACGCCGTCTGGGGCTCCGGCGCCTTGCTCGTGTCCCTCAGCGCCTTCTGAATCAGGATGCCGCCGAAGACGGTCTGGCCGGTGGCGAGGAACGCCTCCTCCGGGAAGCTCGGATACTCCTGGCGGAAGATGTTCACGTCGGACGCGCACAGGTGCTCGATCGCCCAGCGGCGCCAGTGGAGCTGCTCGACGTCGAGCCCGTAGCGCGCGTGCAGCTCGGCTTCGTCCTCACCGGCGAACGGGTTGGCCTCGTCCCCGATAACGAAACGGTCCCGTTGCCGGGCCGTAAGGGCGCGCCGGTAGCGCGGGTCCTGATGCCAGCCAGCGAAGAACAGCGGGTAGTCGCCTTCGCCCGCCTGCGCCATGTCGCACATGACCTTGAACTCGTTGTGCCCGTTGGCCGTGCTCTCCAGCAGGATCAGCGTGTTCGGGTCGGTCGAGTCGACGGCGTTTCTGAGCGCGGTGAGCTTGCGCTTCTGATCGGGCCAGAACGCCACCTCCGAGCCGTGGATCGAGTGAAAGGTGAAGCCGCGGCCACCCTCGAACTCCCTGGCCGTGTCGACGCTCAGCGCGCTCTGGCCGGTGCCGAAGGTCTGGTTGGCGTCGGTGCCGGAGAAGCGGTCGCGCTCGCCGAAGCGGATCTCCTTCTGACGGCGCCGGTTGGCGATCGGCGGCTTGAGCTGGATCTCCTCGTCGGGGATGTCCGGCAGGTGCGCGTACATCGTCTCGGCGACCTGCAAGATCGCGGCGGCCGTCGGCGCGTTGTGCGCGATCACCGTCGAGACGTGGTACGGGATCAGCGTGGTGCGCTGGAGGATCAGCCCCTGCGCGAACGTCGAGAACCCGAGCTTGCGCGCCTTGAGGATGATCGCGCGCATCGGCTCGCCCTGATCGCGTTGGGCCTTGAGCATCGCCCACAGGTCGTGCTGCGCCGGGCGCATGACGAACGGCACGACCTTGCCGCGGTCGACGATCTTCAGGACCGTGCGGGCGTAGTACGGGTAGTCATCGACGAGGCGACGGCGGACCGCCTCGATGCTCAGCGCTGCTTCTTTCGCTTGTTGACCAGGGCGTAGAAGACGCGGCGCCCCTTCTCCGGGCCGTACTGCTTGACCAGCTCCCTCAGCGCCTTGGCGGCGTTGCCGCCGAAGTAGCGGTCGTAGTTGGCGACAGGCATCAGGGCGTCCGGAAGCCGCCGATCGTCCGGTTCGACGTCGCGCCCACGCCGACCGGATAGACCGGCTGCGTCGTGCCGTGCTGCGTCACCGTCAGCGGGACGGCCGCGATCGTCAGCCCACCGTTGGCGCCGACGACGCCGGACTTGGCCAGCGACACCGGCGCGACGCCCGGGGTGATGTCGCGCGAGGAGAGGTTGACCGTCTCGCCAGGCAGGAAGGCGCCGTAGCCGAAGGTCACGTCGCCGCTAGCCATTGACCTTGGTCTCCAGCCAGGCGATCAGCGTCTGACGCTGCTGGCCGCTCTGCTCGGCGTCGAGCGCCTGCTGCGCACGATCGGGGTCATCGCCGACCCACTCCTTGACGTCGTCGATCGTGCCGTTGGGCGGGCACTCGTCATCTGAGCCGGTCTCAGACGTGGGCTGCGTCGGGTCCCCGGGCGCCCCGGGCTCGGGCTCACCGGCTTCGCGCGCATCGGCGCGCGCCTGCTCGACCTCCTCGACGGCCTCCTTGTGGGCCTCGGCCGCCTCGCGCACGTCGGCCGCGGTGTCCTCGGGCTTGTCGAGATGACCCTGCGCCAGCGGCGCGTCCTCGGGGATCTCCACACGAGGGTCCAGCGTGGCGGGCTGGTCGTGGTAGCGGGGGATGTCGTTCTGGTCGCTCATGGCGCGGGAACTCCTTCGTCGACGGGTCCTTCGTTAGACAGCCAGTCAGGGGGAGGCGGCGGCCAGTTGACCGGGATTTCGAGATCGGCGCGGTCGCCGTTCTCGTGGCGCAGCGTCGCGGTGAAGACGCCGTCTGAGGGGTAGGTATGGGTGGCGGTCGGCGTGTCGCCCTGGTCGATGCGCTCCTCGACCTCGTAGCTGCCGTCGCCGAAGCCGAAGGCGATCAGACCGGGCTGGCAGTTGGCGGCGGTGAGGGTGACGTCGCGGCCGACGACATCGGCGTGCAGGTGCATGACGACGCCGCGGTAGTCCGCGGCCTTCTGAGCGACGATCGCCGCGGTCGCGTCGTCCATGCCCTGACTGCGCGGAGCGTCGAGCGGGATGTCGGACCCGTCGATGGTGACGGGCAGTAGCGTCATGGCGCGCCTCCTACCGTGGTCGCGTTCAGGACCCGCTTGGCGTAGCCGTTCGGGCCTTGGATCAGGAACTCCTGGCGCAGCGGCAGATCGAGCGTCAGGTAGCCGTTGGCGTCGGCGGCGCCGCTCGCGTACGCGGCGCCGGGGACCTGCATGAGCATGTCGACGTAGACCTGCGCCTTGGCGGCCAGGAACGCCTTGTAGGTGGCAGCGGGGACGAGCCCCCCGAGGATCACGTTCATCGGTCAACTCCGGTACGGTTTCTGCTATGGGAGGGATTCGCTTTACGGTCGTCTCAGACGCCCGCCTGCGGCAGTTCGCGACGTGCCAGGAGTGCGGCGCGGTGCTGACCCCCGACGAGGATGAGGCGCTGATCGACGCGATCGAGATGCACTCGGACTGGCACCGCGTGATGCGGGCGACCGCGGAGGAGATCAAGGCCGAGCTGCGCGACGAGGGGTGGGATGTTTCAGATGGATGACCTCGTGCGCCGCCTGCACGGCGCGGCCGACCGGATCTGGGCCGAGCGCAACACACCGGAGATGGACGGGCTCGTCGAAGCGATCGGGGTCTTCCTGCGCGAGACCGATCTGAACGCCGTCGCGGAGGACGGCGGCGGCGAGGAGTGGGTGCCGGACCCGCAGTCGGTCGGCTACGGCGCGATGCTCGGGTGGCTGGCCCGTGGCTGAGCGCTTCACCGGCTTCTGGGAGGACGACTGATGCCGGGGCGACCGCGCGTGCAGCCGGACCCCGAGATCAACCGGCTCTACGTGCAGGAGGGGCTGACCGCCAAGGAGATCGCGCAGCGCCTGCACATGAGCGACATGGCGGTGCTGCGGCGGCTCTGGAAGGCTGGGGTCCCGCGCCGCCCGAAGGGACGGAGGCGAGTCACCGAATGAATGTTCTAGGACGTGACGAAGTCGAAGCCCGTGATGCGGCGTGGCTGGAAACGCCCGGCATGAACGCCGAGCAGGGCCGGTACTTCAACGAGGGCTGGGAGGCGGCGCGGAAGTTCTACGCCGCGTCCACCAACACCCAGGGGGCCGTAAGCCTTCTGCGCGAGGCGCGGTTCTACGTGGACGCGCGGGCGACGGGCAGCGTCAAGGCAGCGGAGCTACTGGCTCGGATCGACGCGGCGCTACCGCCCGATGGGGGGCAGTAGATGAACGTCGTCTTCCAGGGCGGTCCGGCCGACGGCGTGGAGCTGGCGGTGATCGGCGGCGAGCCGTCCTATCTGATGCTGATGCGCAACCCCGCCGAAGACTCCTCGATGCAATGGCTCGTGGTCGGGGCCGGGTTCGACGACCACTGGCCGGGGCAGGTGCGCTACGAGCTGCGCTCGTGGATCGAGGACGAGCGCACCGGCGAGGAGCACGCCACCTACACCTATGTCCGAACATGACGGACTCGAGCGCGCCGCTTCCAGCCGGTGGATATGCAGGAACTTCGTGATCTCGCCCTCGTCGCATCTGAGCCAGACCTGTCCGATCCCTGTGGTCTGGACGCTGATCGTGGCTCTGCCGGTGGCCCGTTGGGGTGGCTACTGGGTGTGCGGGGGCGGCTGAGATGTGTGCGGGAGACCCAATAGAGAGGCGACGGTGGGGTCCCCCCGCGCGGGCGCAGGGGGTGCGCGGGGTGCGCGCTGAGAACCATGCGGCAAGCCGTCTGAGGGGATCGAACCGCACACTCAGACGCACACATCACCCCGCAATCCACGGCGCAGAGCCAAAGTACGCACACCTCAAGGGTCAACGTCCCCCGATCTGACCGCGTCTGACCGCGTCCGCTCCGGCTTCCGCCGAACCAATGCACGCTTCCCTTCAGCTCGACGTCTCGGCTAGCTCAGACGTCTCGGCTAGGTCGGCAAGACTCAACGCTCGCTTGCTCACGTCTCCGTTGCGGCTGCGGATGTGCTCGCGTCTGAGCATTGAGAGAGAGCGGGTCAGACGCTCGATACGGGCAAGGTCTACCCGTCCGCTCGATCGCTCCAATGCCTGTAGCTCCCGCTCGATCAGACGTACGAGCCGCGCAGTCGCGTGCTCGATCGCCTTCGGGACATCGGCGGGTAGCTCAGACGGCGCCCGTGTCAGCCATCCCTCAACTGTCGATCGCGGGACATCGGCGCCGTGCTCGATCCTCAGACGTTCCCGAATCGTTTCGACGTCGGCGCGATCCTCGCGTCTGAGCTGAACGGCTCTATCGCTGAGGATCGGCGCCCATCTGCGCCGTGGCGTGGCCGATCACCCCCTAGACGGAAGTAGCGTCTACGCGCCCAATGTGTTGAACCGCTCCACAGAGTGTGTACCTTGTGCTCAGCAACACCGAGCGCCGCGGATACGGCGCCCCTCGACCAAGGGATTGCGACTGGCCCGGCTTCAATCGGGCGACCGTGACGCAATCAGTCCAAGCGGGGGCGAAGCGAGATCACGGCGCGAGCGGTGTCCAGCCTCCCTACGGGTTGAGGCGCACACCGCGGAGACGTTGCCGCTCGACTTCAGATTGACCGCCCGGCCGTACGCCGGAGCGGTGTGAATGGAACTTTGGAATGGCGCGCCGTGCATGCGGTCTGACCCTTGCACGGCGCGGCGTTCTAGCGGCAACCTGAGGCGTTCTCCGGACGTCTGAGGCTGCCGTCTAGACGTACGGCAGGGCCGGTTCTGGCCGGTCTCAATCCGACATTGGGAGAACTCCAATGCCGCTGCAAGGCAATCCGGCCGATTGGCGCGCCGGTTCACGTATTTCTGAGATCTACAAGGCGCTCGTGAGCGTCGACAATGGGTCGCACCGAGCGGGCAAGTGCCCGGTCTGCGATCCGGTCTATCGGTCGCTGCGCGATCGTCTCGGAAGCAAGCCGTTCATCTATCGCTCGGGCGGGTCAGAAATGCCCCCTGGCGTTGAGCGCGGCCGTCGCCTCCGGAACGAGGTGTTCGAGATTCACGAGCACATGGTTGGCCAGTCCTGGCTGCGCGACGCCGATGGCGACATCGGCTGCGGCGGCTGCGATAACGGCGAGTGCTGCGGCGCATGCGAATGCTGCCCGCAGGATGCGCCGGAGCCCGCTCCGGAGCCCGCTCCGGCGCCGTCTGAGGCCCGCCGCTGCCACGCGGTGAGTGACTATGTGGCCGCTCTCGTGGCCGCCAACGTCCCGGTCTGGCTGCATGGCCCGGCCGGAACGGGCAAGTCCTCTGCGGCTCGCTATGCGGCCGATAAGGCAGGGCTTGACTACTACGAGGTGAACTTGGCGGGCGCGATGGCGTCCGCGATCAAGGGCAAGGATCGGCTGAAGGAATTCGTTGCGTCTGAGTTCGCTCGGGCGTATGAGTTCGGCGGTCTGATCTGCCTTGAAGAGTTCGACGCCGCGCACCCTACGGTTGCCACGGCGATCAATAACGCCATCGCCGGAGATCACTTCTCCAACGATGCCGACGGGCGCACGATCGCCCGTCATCCCGACTTCCGGATCGTGGCCACGGCCAACACTCTGGGAACCGGCGCTACGAAAGAGTTCAACGGCCGTATGAAGCTCGACGGCGCGACGCTCGACCGCTTCCGTATGGGTCGCGTTTACGTTGGGCTCGACGCTGAGCTGGAGGCGGGCATTTTCGCTTCCCTCCGGACCTCTGCGGCGCACGATCGCTTCTACCGCGAGGTGAAACGCCTCCGCGCTTTCGTCGACTCCCGCGAGGGGTTCGACGCGCTCACCTCCATGCGAGTCGTCATCGACGGCTGCAAGGCGATCACGGCTGGCGTGCCCGTTGAGGGTCTGCTCGCCTCCATCGGCGCCACCTGGCAGGCCGAGACCCGCGCTCAGGCGCAGGTTCCGACGTTCGATTACGCGGGCTGGCGTCCCTAACCGCCGACGGCCGAAGGTGTACCCCGGGTTCGACTCCCGGGCGGCCGTCTTACGTTCCACCACCGAAAGGGAGAACCGTGAGCACAACTCACGACGTCGTCATCACGCCTACTGAGGTTCGGCAGGCGTGGGCGACGATTCAGAACGGCGAGACGCCGTTCGAGAGCCGCCAAAGGACGGCCGGGGTCACCCGCCGCTTTTCTGAGTACCGCTCGCCCGAACCGAGCTGGTTCGTGGGCGCCTCCGGCCCTGAGATCCAGGACCGGCTGGAGAACGGCTACTACGTCGACACCGGCGAGTTTCAGATGCCGGGCGGCGCCGTCGAGATCGACAACCCGTTCATCGACTTGGTCGAAGAGGACGGCGATCTGCTCGTCGAGGCCGCCCTAGGCGGCGACGATCTGATGTATGCCCAGTGGCAGCCGATGGAAGCTCAGCGCGGTCTGACGATCCGCGCTTGCATCGGCATGCACGCCGGGACCGAGGCGTCCGTGCTGGCCGCCTACATGAGCTGGATTCTGAAGGTCGTGCAGGCTGCGGAGGCGCGCGGTGTGGCGCCGGACGTTGAGCTGTACTTCACCTCTAAGGGCGGATTCCAGCGCTTCGCGAACGAGTCGATCCGCGTGCGCATCCCGCTGGTCAAGGGCGGCGAGATCATCGACGCCACGGCATGGCGCGCCTTCCTCGCCCCGGGCGCCTTCCGCTCGCTTGGGTTCGTCGCGCTCGGGCTGGCCGCCGACAAGGTGCGGCGCGGTCTGAACGCGGGGATGGGCCACCCGACCAACAAGAACTGGAAGATCGAGTTCTCAGACGACACCCTGACGATCGAGTGCCCCGGGGGCGCGCATGAGTTCCCCGAGGAGCAGATGGATCAGATGCTGGAGCGCGCCTACGCCACCGCGTAGGCGCGCAGTGCGCCGGACCGGCCTAAGCCTCGCCTCTGGCGGGGCTTAGAGCGGTAAGCCACCGCTGGAACCACCGAAGGGAGAACCCATGACCATCGTTTGGATCGTGGTCATCGGCGTGCTGATCGTGTTCGGGGGCATCCGATGACCCCGTTGCAGATGCCGCCGATCGCCGTAGTGCAAGACGATCGAGACCGTTGGGATCTGGTCGTGCCGCTCGGCATGGCCATCACCATCGTCGACTGCGAGATCGTGTCTGAGCTGGTTGTTCAGACCGTCTTCTCGTGGCAGGCGTGCCCGCAGTGACGGGCATCCAGTGCCTGGCCGCTGCCGCTCGGGCGTTCGCTCGGGCGCAGCGGGACGGGCTCGTCTGGATCGGCGAGTCCGGGATGTTCGAGACCGTCGAGGGCCAGCTCAACTTCGAGCCGCCCGAATCTGAGAACCCCGACCAGCTCCGGCTGGTCTGACCGAAGGGAGAACGCATGCTGGTACTGACATGCGAGCAGGCGCGCGGTCTGCGCGAGGTGCTCGCGCGCATCGACGACGACGAGGCGGGGCAGGTCATGATCCGCCGCGACGGGCTCGGCGCAGATCTGACCGTCGTCATGGACGACGGGATCTTCGCCGTCTCGGGCGGCGGCACCGTGGAGCGGATCTGATGGACCAGATCTCTGTCGCAAGCCTTCAAGGCGCGCTCGATGACGCGGCGCTCTACGACGCCCGCGTCCGCAACTACAGCGGCCGTCAGATGGAGGGCCGCTACTGCGCGGCCGTCGTCGTGGCCGACGTCGCTGAGCTGGCGCTGTTCTACGTGTCGCTGCCCGGTGTGATCGACGAGGACCAGGCGCAGTACCTGGCCAAGCGCACGCGCACCGATCAGATGGGCCACGAGATCGTGGTCTACTGGCCCAGCGTCGCGCTCGACGGCGAGCCAGATGACGACTGATCTGAGATGCATCGACGGCCCGGCCGACTGCGCCGGGCCGGTCGAGATGCGCACCACACCCGACCGCACGGACGGCAAGCACTTCGCCCGCTGCGAGCACCACTTCGAGCAGCGTCTGAGCACCGTCTCGCGCACGCTTGAGCTGACGTCCCCTGCCCGCCCCGCGTGGTTCGACGAGAGCTATGCGGGCGAGCACTGGGACGAGGACTAATCCACCGAAGGGAGAACCGATGACCAACCAGATCCACGAGTCGATCGCCCAGCAGATCGACTGCATGCGCCCGCCGCATCTGAGACCACGCGAGCACGTCGTGATGGAGGTGCTCGACGATCAGACGCTGCGCGTGCTGGTCAGGACCGAGCCGATGCGCTGCACCGACATCCGCTACGACGCGGGGCCGGACACCTACACCGTCACCCGTTACGAGGTGAGCGGCGGTCTGATCCCGAGCGAGCCGATCTCAGACGTCTACTGCGACCAGCTCGGCGAGATCGTGTTCGGCGACGAGGCGATGCCGTTCACGCTGCCGCTGGTGGCGATCTCCGACGACGACGGCGAGACGTGGGAGGTGATCGCCTGATGCCGACGATCGGCAACCTGCCGGGCGCCGACTGCCCGGTCACCTGGCCGGACGGCAGGACGACCACGGTCAACATGATCCGGCTGCTCGTTCAGACGCAGAACGCCGAGTGGAAGGCGAAGTACGACGCCTTCATGCCCGGCCTGAACAAGCTGCGCCCGACCGTCAAGGCGCTGCGCGAGGAGTACCCGGCGCTCACCTGCACGACGTGGGAGGAGGCGGCCGTTCAGATGCGCCAGCTCCACACCGCCCTGACCGAGCACATCCGCGAGTGCCGGGAGGCGCAGGCATGAGCGATCTGAAGCTCGGCTACGGCTGCAACAAGGCGCTCCCCGAGGAGGTGACCACCGCTTGGGGGGCGCGCTGGATCTATCCGAACGACGTGGTGTGGAACCGGCAGGATCTGAAGGGGCCGAACTCCGAGGCCCTGAAGAACTGGCTCAACGCGGGCGCGCTCAACGCCGCGCGCATCGAGGCGACCCGGCTGGCCAAGAGCTGGCAGATGTTCCAAGACAAGGACTACACCTACGTCCTGCACTCAGACGACGACGGCATGATCGTCGGCAACCCGCAGGGCAGCTACGGCTACCTCTACGTGGCGGGCTGGCTGCACACCGACGCGCCGCTGCACGTCGTGGTCGAGTCGCACTGGCGCGACGAGCGGTGGGAGGGCGAGATCCCCGGCCCGCCTCCCGGTCAGACCACGCTGGAGTACCTGTTCAGGTTCTTCAACGTCGTCGACGAGGGCGACCGCGAGAAGCTGCTCTCGATCGGCTACACGCTGCCCAGTCTGAGCGTCGACGACCACGTCACCGTGTTCGGCAAGCGCTGGCGCTGCGAGAACACCGGGTGGGAGCTGGCTGACGACGACGGGAGGCCGACCGATGCCTGAGTGGGCCAAGCATCTGACCGAGGACGACGAGTGGGTTGTGCGCACGGCGCTGGCCAACGTCGCCTCAGACCTGGAGCGCGCTATCGCGCTCAACAATCGGCCGGACGCGCAGGTTGGTCCGACGATGCACGCCGAGAACGCGCTGATGGAGAGCGCCGCTCGCTACCGCGAGACGCTCGGCCGCATCGAGCTGGCCGACTGAGCATGACGACGGCCCGGCTGATCCCGAGTTCTGGCTCGGGGGCCGGGCCGTCAAGCCCACCGAAGGGAGAACTCCAACGAGGGCCGACGCAGAGATTACTACCGAAGGGAGACCCGATGATCCTGCTACTGACCGACGAAACCTGGGAGCGGATGCGCGCTGCGCTGCCCGCTGATCTGTTCGCCGAGCTGTTCCTGTCTGAGCACGAGCTGCCATCTGATCGTGAGCTGATCCGCATGGCCCGGCGTGGCGAGGTGCCCGCTGAGGTGGAGCGAGTCCGAGCCATGCGCGAGGCGGGGATCGAGGCTGGCGCTCAGACCAGAGCCGCCTTCAATCGCCTGATCCGTGAGGTTCACGAGGCTGGCGTGCAGGTGGCGACAATCGCCCGCTGGTTCGGCGTAGACCGCAGCTCGGTCTACAACGCACTGGGTTCTGAGCTGACCGAATCTGCCGCCTCTTGACCTTTCTGTCTGAGAAGGCACTACGATGCCCGAGTAGTAGGGAACTGCGATGACCGAAGGGAGGCCCCCTTGGATACCGCCGAGCTGGCTAACGGCAGTACCACCAACGGGAACGAAGGACCGATCGACCGGCTCGTTCGAGAGATCGAGGAGATGCTCGCGCCTTTGGAGGCGAGGCGAGGGCAGCTCATTGCCGAACTGCACGACGTCGAGGAGGAGCAGGCTCGGTTGCAGGCTGGTATCGACGGGCTCACTGGCGTACTACGCCCGCCGTCTGAGGAGGAGAAGCCGAAGAAGAAGAAGCCACAGTCCGACGCCGCCAGTGGCTATGCAACCCGCGCTTCTCAGAAGACGATCGACGACGTCTACGCAGCCATCGCCACGTCGAAAGCGGAGGACCCAACCGCTGCTCAGATCATGGAGGTGACGGGCATGTCGCAGACCGCAGTGATGGCAGCCATCGCTGCGCTACGCCAGTCCGAGCGCATCCGTGTCTCGGGCTCTCGTCGTAACGCGACCGACAGTCGCACTAGCGGCCGGGCTCCGTCGACGTACGCGGTGATGCCGTGAGCCAACGGGTCCCCACCCATCTGACACTTCTGGACTTGTCAGACCGGGAACTCCTGCTCTTGCTCCGCGACTGCGCCGACGGCGAGGGCTATGCCACTGCCGTCGACATCGCCGACCGGCTGGATCTGATCGGCGACACACCGCACCGCTCAGTGGCCTGCCGTCTGAGTTGGCTGGTCAGATACGGAGCGGTCGAGCGCGAGCTGGCAAGACGGTCTACACC
>Ga0207702_10000479_pt1 | contig 44958 bp, 30 predicted proteins | sample KBSCornC62_FD_184302 | JGI IMG/M metagenome (GOLD analysis project Ga0207702, IMG submission 184302) | Corn rhizosphere microbial communities from Kellogg Biological Station, Michigan, USA - KBS Corn C6-2 (SPAdes) (version 2) | ecosystem: Host-associated > Plants > Roots > Rhizosphere > Soil ... | reverse complement strand
TCACGGGGCTAGTCGCCGGCGCGTTCATCCTTGCGTCGCTGGAACGGGTATTCCAGGTGCAAGCGGTCAAACCCACGTACCGGCTGGCGCTGCTCACAGCGCTCTCGTTCCTGCTGGTCGCGCCGCTGCCCTTGCAACTACACCTTGGCCACCCCGAACGCTCGCTGGAAATGTACCTCACGCCCCATCGTTCCTCGGCAATGGCGATGTTCGGCTTTGTCTACCTCTGGTATCTCATGGCCGTGCTGCTGCTGGAAATCTGGCTCGACTATCGTCGTGACATCGTCCTGAAATCTCAGACAGAAACGGGATTGAGGCGTTTCATTTACAGGCTCCTCACGCTTGGATCCGACGTAATCACCGAACGTTCCCTGCACATCGACGAGCGCCTGGGTTACTTCATCACGCTGGTAGGAATCCCCTCCGCATTCCTGCTCCACGGCTACGTCGGCTTCATCTTCGGTTCGGTGAAAGCCAACCCGTGGTGGTCTTCCCCCCTGATGCCCATAGTCTTCATCTTCTCTGCCATGGTCTCAGGTATCGCGGCCGTCATGCTGCTCTACATGCTTTCGTCTCGGCTCCGGGGAAAAGAAATCAATATCGGGTGCCTCGACAAGATCGCGCAGTACTTGCTCTACACCTTCGTCATCGATTTCAGCCTGGAGATGCTCGACCTGCTGCAACGCATTTATGAGGCCGACGAATCTTTCCGCAGCCTCGATTTCATGGTTCACACCCGGCTTTGGACTTCGCAGGTGATCGTGCAGATCCTGCTGGGCACGGTGACTCCCATTGCCCTACTTGGCATAACTCAGTTCCTAAAGTTCACGGAAACAGCGCGCAAGCGCATCTACGCTCTCGCTGGATGCCTCACTGTGATCGGAATTTTCGCCATGCGCTGGAATGTCGTGATCGGCGGACAGCTCTTCTCCAAGAGCTTTCTCGGATTCACGACTTACAAGATGGGATTTGCCACCAGAGAAGGCCTGCTTACCGCAATCATACTGATGCTTCTGCCTTTCATAATTCTCTGGATCTTAGTGAAACTTCTGCCACCCTGGACGGACGCGGATTCCATCCCCGCCTCCGCTGTTAAGCCGGTGCACGGAACCAGCTAGGCCTCGTCACGAGGCAGATGCGGAGCTTCCCATGCCGCAAGCTGTTGATAGCCTGACGTCGGTCGTCGAACAATTGAGCGAACGCCTGCGCGATCTCGAATCCCGCATCGCGCAGCTGGAGTCTGTCAGCCTTAGTGGACAAAGTGCTGCATCCAGTGAAGCGCTGCCTCAGCCAAACAAGCCCTACGCCGCAAAGCCGAGCTTTGCGGTCGTAGCTCCCGTCCAGTCCTCACGCCCTCCGGGGCGTCCGTCCGGTCTATCTCGCCTGGAATCCTCCGCTAATGCCTTTCCCGCGCTCGGCAAAGCTGCCCTAGGTTTTGCTGGAGCCTTTCTCCTCCGCGCAATTGCAGAGTCTGGATCGGTCCCGAAGCTCCCCATTGTGATCGTGGCAATCGTCTATGCCTGCCTCTGGATGCTCCTCAGTGCTCGTACCAGCGACCGCTTCGCCAGCGTGACCTACGCCCTGACATCTACGCTCATCCTTTCTCCCATGCTGTGGGAGGCGACGGTACGTTTTGAGGCGATGTCGGCCTCAGCTGCGGCGGGAACGCTAGCCATGTTCATGATCTTGACTCTGAGCTTGGCGACAGCTCGCGGCTTGCAACTGATCTCCTGGATCGTAACTCTCGGCACGGCGAGCACCGCCATCGCCCTCATCATCGGAGCGCGCGAGCTGATTCCATTAGCTGCGGCTTTGCTTGTCATTGCGGCTGCGAGTGAACTGACTCTATGCCTCGGGCATGAAGTCACCTTCCGGGTCGTTCCTGCTGTGGCCGCGGACTTCAGTATTTGGTTGTTGATTTACATTCTGGGATCGGGGAACGTGCCTGAGGGATACCGCGCGGCCGCACCGGCAAAGTTGATCGTGCTCTGTGCGATATTGCCGGCGATCTATGCGGCGAGTATCGCTTTCCGCAGCTTCGTTCGACTTCGGCCGGTTAGCGTGTTTGAAACGGTCCAAGGCGCTGCATCTGTGGGCCTGGCTGCGTTCGGAATCCTCAGTGTGTCAGGCAGCACGGCGGCGCGCCCGCTGGGCCTGGTGTTCTTCGCTATGGCGGCGGTCTGCTATTGGGGAACCCTGTCGCGGTTTATCGGCGATCGGCACAGCCGGAACCGCCGAATATCGGCAACTTGGGCCGCCGCTCTTGTTCTTGCCGCAACCTTCCTGGTGCTGCCAAATAGTGGGCAGGTTGTGTTTCTATGCGTAGCCTCACTGGTGGCGGCAACGGTGTACACGCGCAACCCCAAACTCAGCCTCGGACTGCACGCCTCCTTCTACCTTGCGAGCGCGACAGCGATTTCTTCGCTTGGAGTGTATATCTGGAACGCACTGGCCGGAACGGTGCCCCAGGCTCCAGATTGGCGTGCGTGGGTAGTCGCATTGGCAGCGGGGATGTGCTACGCGGTGGAATCTCGCACTGAGATTGATGAAGGCCGTCGCCGTCTGCTCTGGCTGGTTCCGGCAGGAATTGTCGCATTCACGATTGCAGGATGGGGCGCCAGCGCGACAGTGCGGATTGCCGCCGGACGCGTGTCGCTGGCCGCGTCTCATGTGTCGATGATCCGCACCATTGTTATCTGCGTTGTGGCTCTTGCCTTAGGTTTGGCCTCACGCCGTCGCCATATCGAACTGCGCTGGATTGCCTATGCTGCCGTCGCTCTCGGCACCCTCAAACTGTTATTGGAAGATCTGCGCTTCGGGAATCCAGCGTCGCTCGTGGTTTCGTTCGTGTTTTATGGGCTGATCCTGATCCTGCTTCCGCGACTGACAATCTTGCGCTAAAAACAGGAACCAAGGGCGAAGGGAATAGGGACCATACTCCGACGCGGGTAGGTCAGTTTGAGCTACTACACGATGAGGTATAGCTCACCGGCGCCGGCATTCGATTGGCCAGCATCGGCTTGCCCACCGCCTGCACGAACACCGAGTTGCTACCCACTGGCATCGACAGGCTGCACAGATCCACAGAGTGCACCCCGGGCTGTATCTGCGTTAGTGGAGTTAGGCTCTTCCCATCCTGACTGGTATAGATCGCGTAGTGATCGACCGTACTCTCTTCGCCGCTGGTCGTCCACTCAAGCGTATTGCCGGACACCGAGGCCTCGAGCGAAAAGCAACTATCAATCCCTGACTCGAGCTCTGTCCCTTCCTCGTAATCGTTCCATGTGACCAGTTGCAAATACGGCAACTGCTTTCCGGAGCTGTAGGTCCTGTTGATCTGGTCAAACGTCTGCAGCCACGTCTGACTGCACCGCTGGTCGATAGCACGTCCCGATCCCCAGGCCGCCAGCGCGTCGTTAAATCCTTTGTACGTGGCGCCCACGGTTTCTGTCTTTGGAAACGACAATCCCGTATGGTAAAAGCTCGATAGATAACTCAAGCCGTAGTCACCAGCCGCCGGCATCACCCACGAATAGCTGCCATCGCTCATGGGGTGGCTGAATCCTCCCTGGTCCTGAAACAAGAAGCGCGGAGGTGTTTTCAGGGCGCCGTTTGCCGACTGCCAGTCAACCGAACCATTGTCGACGTTGAAATTGGTGATCACCGGCTGACCCTGGATTGTGAAATACGCAGGGGACCCGAAGTAAGTTTTCTCCACGTACTGCAACAGTTGCGTTAGCGCCTGTTGCGACGAGCAGTTGGCGCAGGCATTCTCCATCGCGCCGGCATCGATCATGATCGCGAAGGTGAACCCTTCGTGCTTTTCGGCTTCGTGCATAACGAGTTTCGTCGCTTGATCGACCACAGTGTTCGGACCATACCAGTCGATCACCACGCCATCGATGCCGCGGCTGATCATATCCGCGATCTGCCGGCTCACTTGCCCCGCATCGTTGGAGTTGTAGCCCACACTCATGTGTTTCGACTGTCCAAACCAGAGTAGCAGGTGCGCAAAGATCTTCGTCGTCGCCCCGGAGTACAGCAACGAATGCACATTCAGCTTGCTCACGTTATTGGCGCCGAGGTTTCCGTTTGACTGGGCCAAAAAACCATTTGCGGCGCTTGTATTGTTGGCGGTTAAAGCTGTGACATCGCTAGTGGGATTTTGAGTGCCAGAGGGAAAAAGATTGCTCCGGGCTCCAGGAGTCGCACCACACCCCACAACTGCGAGACATAGCAGCAGAATCGACACAAATTTTGTACTACGCATCAGTCCTCAAGAGAGAAGTAAGCTGGGATCTTGCTTCGATCTCCGGCCAGGGAGGACGCAATCGTTCGCGCTGGGATTCCTCGCGGGGCCCGGTCTGTCTGGGAACGGGATCAGAGTACCGCCGCCAGCATCGGTCATCCCAGATGCCAGAAGTACTGGAACCTGCTTGCGTGGCGTATTTCAGCCTAATGATTTCGAGTTCGGGGCTTTGGCTTCCGGTCGGCTGGACGACTGACAACTGCCTTGCGGTTATCGTAGACTCTCAGCAACATTTAATTACCTTCTGCATCGACCTCACTGATCAACATGGAATCGGAGAAGGCGCCGGGAAAGCATGGTCCCCGCAGACGGCAGAGCGAAGTACAAGGAAAATGAATTACGACGAACTGGAAAAATTACGAGAACGTCTCGTGCAAGCATCGCAGCACCGCCCTCGCTCGAAAGTGCAGGAAATCCTCGATCGATTGCTCGGTCGTGTGGATGCGAAGCTGAAACTCAAACCACAGCCGAAGTCTATTTCCGAAAAGGACGATAGGGGAAAGGCAGCGTGAGTACTGCCGCGGCCTTCCAGCAACCACTCCGTAGCGGCCCGGCGCTTGTCGCGCTCCTTTCGCGGTAAGGTGGGGAACCTGACTTCCCTCAGGTATCCGCTACTCGGGATCTTTCTGGACGGGTCCGATTGAAACACTCCCCATTCCTACTCGGTAGCCCCAAATCCCCATCCTCTTGTATGATTCGCCAGACCCAATGCTCAGCACTCGCCGCTCGTTTGTGTCTACTCTTGGCGCCTTCGCTGCTCTACCGCTTCTCCCACGAACTCGCGTCGAACCCGATGTAATCCTCTACAACGGGAGCATCTGGACGGTCGACGACCAACTTCCCCGTGCTCAGGCTGTCGCACTCAGCGACGGTCGCATTTTCGCCATTGGCTCCAACGATGAAGTGCTTCCCCTGGCCACAGCGAACACGCGCAAAGTCGATCTGAGCTGGAAAACAGTGCTCCCGGGATTTAATGACGCGCACTCGCACCCCATCTACTCCGGAGTGAATCACTTAAAGAAAGTCGCTTGCGACAAAGACACCATCGAAGCGATCCAGCAAGCAGTCCACGAGCGTGCCGAGAAGACTCCGCCCGGACAATGGGTAGTCGGGTTTCTGTACGACGACGGCAAGACGGCCCGCCCCGTGAACCGCCACGACCTCGACGCCGCCGCTCCGAACAACCCAGTCTTAATCGGCCATCGCGGAGGCCACACCATCTTTGTTAATTCCGCGGCCCTGAAGTTGGCAGGAGTTGACGAGCACACGCCCGACCCCGAAGGCGGACGCTACGAGCACGACAGCTCGGGGAAGTTAACGGGATTCGTCGCGGACGCTGCTGCAGAGAAGTTTCGCCAGCTCGTTCCTGAGAAGATGACGCGCGACAATTTACGTGAGGGCGCTGCTCTCATCTCGAAGATGTTCACCGCCAAAGGCGTGACCTCGGCCTGCGACGCCGACGCCGGCCCCGACGCGGTGCAAGGCTATCAGGACGCGCGCGACGCCGGAGATCTGCGCTTCCGGACGTATTGCCTGATCCATTCCGCTGACCTCCAGCACTTCATGGATGCCGGCATCCACTCCGGGTTCGGCGATGAGTGGCTGCGCGTCGGCGGCGTCAAACAATATGCCGACGGCTCCATCTCCGAACGCACCGCATGGCTGTCGCAACCTTATATAGGCATTCCAAATTACAAGGGCCTGCAAGTCACGCCCAGAGAGCGCCTGCTCGCAACCTCGCGCAAGGCTCACGCGGCTGGATGGCAACTCGCGACCCATGCCAATGGAGATCTCGCAATAGAAGAAATCCTCGGCGTCTACGAACAGGTCCAGCAGGAAAATCCCCGGCCGGACCCGCGCTTCCGCATCGAACACTGCACCCTGCTGAATGACTCGCTCATCAGGCGAATGTCGAAATTGAAGGCGATTCCCGCACCTTTTTCCTGCTACGTCTACTTCCACGGAGACGTAATGCACTTCTACGGTGAAGAGCGCACGAAGAATATGTTCCCGATGCGCTCATTCCTGGACGCCGGGCTGCGTCCCACCGATGCTTCCGACTACACGGCCAGCCCCTCGGATCCGATGATGTGGCTGCAATCGCAAATAACTCGCACCGACGCCAAAGGGAACGTCTGGGGCGCAAACCAGCGAATCAAGTTGGGAGAAGCCATCCGCTGTGGCACCCTGAACGGGGCGTATGCCTCATTCGAAGAAGAGATCAAGGGTTCGTTGACCCCCGGCAAAGTAGCCGACTTGATGGTGCTAGACCAGGATCCCTTCAAAACTGAACCATCGCAATTGATCAACATAAAAGTTGAACGAACCATGGTAGGCGGCAAATGGCAGTACGAGTCGTAGCGCCGGCGTTGCGGAAGCTGTCGTGGAGGGTCTCAGCGCCACTATGCCTGATTTCGCCTGCTTTTGAGAGGACATTCATCATGCGCCAGAAGCTGACAATTCTGTTCATAATCGCCTTCTCCTCCCTCGCGGCATCCCAGGATCGCCCCAATGCCCGCAGCATGGTCATCAGCAAATACGGAATCGTCGCCACTAGCCAGGTTCTCGCATCCCAAGCCGGAGCTGAAATCCTCGGCCGCGGCGGTTCCGCCGTAGACGCCGCAATCGCCGCCAACGCCGCCCTCGGGGTGATGGAGCCGGACATGAACGGAATCGGCGGAGATCTCTTCGCCATTTATTGGGACGCCAAGTCCGGCAAACTCTACGGCCTGAACGCCAGCGGCTGGGCTCCCAAAGCGTTGACGATCGATTACCTGAAAGACAAAGGCGCCACGAAAATGCCTGAAGAAGGCATCGACACAGCAACTGTGCCCGGCGCCGTCGAGGGCTGGAACAAGTTGCACGAACGCTGGGGGCGCCTCTCCTGGAGCGAAGTTCTCGCGCCCGCGATCTTCTATGCCGAAAACGGATTTCCCGTCCAGGAACTCATCGGCATGGACTGGAGCGAAGCGCCCACAAAGCTAAGAAACGATCCCGAATCCCGCAGGGTTTTCCTGGTTCAAGACCGCGCTCCACGCATGGGCGAAATCTTCATCAACCATGATCTCGCCAAAGCTCTCCGTCTGATCGCCGATGCCGGTCCGCGAGCGTACTACACGGGCGACATCGCCAAAGCAATTCTCGCTACCGAGCGTGAACTCAGCGGCACAATGTCCGCCGCCGACTTGAGAGAATTTTCCGCGGAGTGGGTGGACCCGATCTCTACCACCTATCGCGGCTGGAAGGTCTACGAACTCCCGCCCAACGTTCAAGGCATGGCCGCCCTGGAAATGCTTAACATCATGGAGCAGTCGCAGCCCGCCAAATCCGGACCACTGAGCGCGCAGGAGATTCACAAGCGCGTGGAAGCCATGAAGCTGGCCTATGCCGATCTCGCGCGCTACAACGCCGACCCGCGCTTTGCTAAGGTCCCGGTCCAGAGCCTGATCTCAAAGGACTACGCCAGGCAGCGCGCTCAGCAAATCAATCCGCAGAAAGCCAACTGCAACCCACAAGCCGGGATGCCTCCAAGCAGCGACACCACGTATCTCACGGCAGTTGACAGTGACGGCAACATCGTCTCCCTGATCCAAAGCAATTTCTCCAGCTTCGGCTCCGGCATCACCGTTCGCGGCATGGGATTCGTCCTGCAAAATCGCGGAGCCCTCTTCATGCTCGATCCCAATAAGCCAGACGCGCTCGCCCCGCGCAAGCGCCCCTTCCACACCATCATCCCGGCCTTCATGGAACACGGCGACGACCACATCGGATTCGGCATCATGGGTGGCGCCAATCAACCGTTAGCCCACGCGCAGTTCGTCTCGAATATCGTCGACTACGGCATGAATCTGCAAGCCGCCATGGAGACCGCCCGCTTCACAGTTCGCAGCAATTTTGACTTGAGCTGCAAAATTCTCATCGAAGACCGAGTGCCGGCCAATGTTCGCCAGCAACTCAACGGCATGGGCCACCGACTCGAAGTCCGCGGAGATTTCTCCATGTTTATGGGTCGAGGCCAAGCCATCGACCACAACAGCAAAACAGGCCTCAACTACGCCGCATCGGACGCAAGGACGGATGGCTCCGCCGAACCCCAACCCCCACCCACTCTCGCCCCATCCGAATGACTCCTTAAATCCTGGGATTTCGTGACGAATCTGATAACCTTCCCAACGCATCTAGATTGCAGATTTGACCGGCGGTATGTTGCAGATTTCGGCTGCTGTTGAGACCAATTTGCTCCCAGCCAAGTCTGCTCAGCAATGACCCTGTTTCCTGCACACATCGGCCGCAGTGATATAGAAGCGCTTGTCGCCAGCCCGCACGGGAGCATTCTGGGAGCGGTATGCGGCCTTGTCATTATCTGGGTCGTGCTGCTGGATGCGTTTGAGACGGTCGTACTGCCTCGCCGGGTGCTGCGAAACTTCAAACTGACCGCTTATTTCTACAGGCGCACGTGGATTCCGTGGCGGAGAATTGCGCGAGCTATCAAAAATACTTCGCGGCAGCAGAATTTTCTTGGCTACTTCGGGCCACTGTCGCTCATTGTGCTGCTGGGAATCTGGGCATCGGGTCTGATCCTGGGATTCTCCTTGATCCAGTACGGGATCGGGGCCCACGAGCAACTGAGTCAGGAGCCTCTCACCTTCGGGCGGATTCTTTACCACAGCGGCGAAACATTTTTCACTTTGGGATACGGCGACATTCTGCCAATTTCAGGCGCGGCGCGGGCGTTGTCGGTGTTCGAAGCAGGAATGGGATTTGCATTTCTCGGCCTCGTGGTGGGATACATTCCGGTGATTTATTCCTCGTTCTCGCGTCGGGAGATTCAGATCTCTATGCTGGACGCACGGGCGGGATCGCCTCCTTCGGCAGCGGAGCTATTAGTGCGGCTGGCGGGGCGTTCGGAAGATCCGGGGATGGATCAGTCGGTGCTGGATGAGGTGTTGCGGGATTGGGAGCGGTGGGCGGCGGAGTTGCTTGAGGCGCAGATTTCGTATCCGGTGCTGACGTTTTTCCGCTCGCAGCACAGCAACCAATCATGGCTCGCGGCACTGACGACGATGCTGGATGTGACTTCGCTCGTGCTGGTCGGGATTGAGGGAGTGCACGCCGGGCAGGCGAAATTGACGTTTGCCATGGCGCGACATGCGGCGGTGGATCTGGCACAAGTGGTGAATGCGAAGAGGGATCCGTGGGGGCCGGAGCGGATGTCCGATGACGACTTTGAGGCTTTACGTAGCTCCCTCGGAGCGGCGGGGCTGCACTTACGCGCCGATGAGTACGGCCGCGATAAATTGCGGAAGCTGCGCTCGATGTACGAGCCCTACGTGCACGCGACCGGGCAGAATTTGATGCTTACGTTGCCGGCGTGGAGATATGCGGAGAAGACGCGGGATAACTGGCAGGCAGGGCCTTGGGACCGGGTCATCCAAGCACAGGGATTGGCGGTTGTGGGAGCGCGCGGGCAGTCAGCGCCGCAGACTGTGACGGGAGACGACCACTTCTGACAAATCAAACGCAGACGCCAATGGGGACGCAGATCTGAGATTAAGTGTGTGCTCGAGGTCCTCTGCAGTCCTGGTCGCGTGCTAACATCCTTCGTTCCGCGAAACTGAGTTCATGAAAAATACGGGCGAGAACGTGGTACGCATTGAGGCGGAAGCGCTGCGCGCGCTGGCGGATCGGATCGCCGGACCGATGGAGGCTGCGTTTGAGCGTGCGGTCGATCTACTGTTTTGCTGCACCGGCCGCGTGGTAGTGACCGGCATGGGTAAGAGTGGGTTGATCGCGCGGAAGATCGCGGCGACTTTGAGTTCCACCGGCACTCCGGCTTTGTATCTGCATCCTGTGGAGGCGCTGCACGGGGATCTGGGAATGGTCGTGCGCGGGGATGTGGTGTTGGCTTTGTCCGCCAGTGGAGAGACGGAGGAGATTCTCGCGTTGCTCGCGACTATCAAGAGATTGCAGATAGCGCTGATCACGATGACTGGAGATGAGATTTGGGCATCTACTCGCCAGATCAAGGAAAGTAAAAAAAAACGCCCTGTCCCGCGAAGAGCGGGACACGAGGGTGCGGCACCCCAGATTATTTCCACTCTGGCGTCGGCCGCCGATGTGGCTTTAGATTGTTCTGTGGCGCGGGAGGCTTGTTCTTTGGGGCTGGCTCCCACCGCTTCCACTACCACCATGTTGGCTTTGGGAGATGCTTTGGCGGTCACTTTGAGCCAGCGGCGCGGATTCATGGAGGAGGATTTTGCGAACCTGCATCCTGGAGGCAAGCTGGGAAAGAAGTTGGCCCGAGTCGAATCGCTGATGCATACCGGGGACGCTTTGCCTTGTGTTGCGCCTTCCACTCGTATGCCGGACGTTGTTTACGAGATGTCCCGGAAGAAATTGGGAGTGACCGCTGTGCTTGACGGAGAGAAGCTGGTGGGCATTATTAGTGATGGAGATTTGCGGCGGTTGCTCGAAAAGCGCGGCAAGGACGTAATGGATTTGACGGCAGCGGAGGCGATGACGCGCTCGCCGAAGACCATTTCCGGGGACCAGTTTGCGGCTACCGCGATTGCGCTGATGGAAGAGAAGAAGATTACGTCATTGATGGTGGTCGAGGGTGGGAATCGGCTGGTAGGAATTGTGCATCTGCACGATTTGTGGACGACGCAGCTGGTTTAGACATTTGTAATTTGATAATCGGGTAATCAGGTAATTTAGCAATCGAACATGAGTCGGTCTTTAAATTACCAAATTACAAAAATTGAGGCTGACCTATGTATCACTACGATCCGAATACCGCGCTGGAAGAATTGAATGAGGATGCGACTCTGCCGAATCCCGTGCATGTGAGGGACATGATTCTGCGCAAGAAACTTACTGCTGATAAATCGCTGGAATTGAACCGGCTGTTTGTGGAGTATCAGAAGTTTTTTGGGGAAGCGCAGAAGCTGGGCCGTGAGATTCTGAAGCAGCTTTCTTCCTAGATGCAGAGATCTTTGAGCGAAAGGGAGTCAACATCCCCACCCTCTCTCCGCTAAAAACGCGGAGAGAAGGGTGGGGCACCCCGTAGCCAGGGCGACTGCTCGTACCGCGACCTTACTACCCAATCATTTACAATCTAGGATTCTCCTTACAGCGAGAACTGAATTATGCAGCGTTGGTCACAAGTGTTTATTCCCACATTGCGCGAAGCGCCGGCGGATGCCGAGGTGGCTTCGCACAAGTTCTTGGTGCGGGCTGGATACATACGGCAGTTGGCGGCCGGAATTTACTCTTACCTCTTTTTAGGCACGCGCTCGTTCAACAAAATCATGGCCATTGTCCGGCAGGAGATGGACCGGATTGGACAGGAGTTTTATTTGCCGGCGCTGCATCCGCGGGAGCTTTGGGAGGCTTCGGGGCGCTGGGCGCTCATGGGCGAGAACCTGTTCCGGTTGAAGGACCGCAAGGGCGGCGACATGTGTCTGGGCATGACGGAAGAAGAGGTCATGACCTCGATTGCGCTGAAGGAGATGCGGAGTTACAAGCAGCTGCCGCAGATCTGGTATCAGATTGCGCCTAAATTTCGCGATGAACCGCGGCCGAGGTCGGGATTGCTGCGCGTTCGGCAGTTCATGATGAAAGATTCGTATTCGTTTGACATCGATGCGGCGGGACTGGATGTTTCTTACAAGAAGCATTACGAGGCTTACTGCAGGATTTTTGACCGCTGCGGGTTGAAGTACATGGTCGTGGAGGCGGACTCGGGGGCCATGGGCGGGAAGGAATCGCACGAATTCATGGTGCGCACACCCGCTGGGGAAGACCGGATCGTCAGCTGCGATGGATGCGATTACGCGGCCAACCTGGAGAAGGCTACGTCGAAACTGGACGTGGTACCGGATCTTTCTGCTTTCGAGGATGGGAAGCCGCTGCTGGTGCACACTCCGGGGCAGAAGACCATTGAAGATGTCGCGAAATTCCTGGGAGTGTCGCCAAAAAACAAGATCAAGACGCTGGCCCTGATGGCGGACGAGTTCGATGCAGCCGGGAAGAAGAAGTGTTCGCGCCCCATTGTGGTGTTGATGCGCGGCGATCACCAACTGAACGAAGCGAAGCTGAATGGTACGGTCGCGACTGCGACCCGTCCCATGGAGGAAAGCGAGATCGAGGCGCTGTTCAATTCTCCCGCGGGATATCTCGGTCCCATGGGGATTGATTGGGCTCGCGATTTGAAAGATGACAACGGCAAGCCGGTGCTGCTGGTGGATAAAGCGCTCGAGGGGCGCTCGAATCTGATTGGGGGCGCGAACAAGCAGGACTATCACCTGAAGAATTTGACTCCGGGAAAGGATTTTCAGCCCACGTCGTATGCCGATTTGCGTGCAGTGAGGGCGGGAGAGGCTTGTCCGAATTGCGGGAGGGCGCTGCGGATTGATACCGCAGTCGAGATCGGGCACATCTTCAAGCTGGGATACCGGTATTCGGAGTCCATGGGACTGCGTGTGCTCGATAAAAATGGCAAGGAAGTGATGCCGATCATGGGATGTTATGGCATTGGCATTGAACGCATTCTGACGGCCGCGGTGGAGCAGGGCAATGATGAGAATGGTTTTTGGTTACCTTCGAGTATTGCTCCCTTTGAAGTGGTGATAGCGCCGGTGAACATGAAAGATGAGGCGGTTCGGAATGCGGCCGAGGACATTGCTAAGAAGCTTGAAAGCGCCGGGTTTGATGTCATTTTGGACGATCGCGATGAGCGGCCGGGAGTGAAATTCAAGGATGCCGATCTGGTCGGGATCCCGTTTCGAGTAACGGTGGGAAAGAAAGTTACCGAAGGTACTGTGGAGGTTGTTTTCCGTTCGACTCACGAAGTACGCGATGTTAGGATCAGCGCGGTTGTGGAGCATCTACAGGAGTTGCTCGGGCGCAAGGGATAACTGGGGTTCCCGGTCGCGCTGGGCAAACGTGGGACATGGGAACCATTAAAGCGCTGATCGGGATCGTGGTGATCGTGGGGATGTTCTACTGCGCGTGGCAGATTGTTCCGCCGGAACTGGCGAACTATTCCTTTCAGGACGATCTGCGGCAGATCGCCATGGTGGGCGGCGCCAATCCGCATCAAAGCGATCAGGAGTTGACGAACGCAATTTTGAAGAAAGCGCAGGAACACCAGATTGCGCTGGCTCCGGAACAGATCACGGTGACGCGGATTGGAACGCCGGGGTCCCCGGCCGTGTATGTGGCGGCGGACTACTCGGTGCCGGTCACGTTGCCGGGATACTCGTTGACTTTGCATTTCACGCCTTCCAGCGGCAACCGCGGATTCTGATCCGGAGACATTTCAGGGCAGAATTGACATGATCCCTCCTTCGGGAGGGATTCTTGTTTGCGTCAATGCTCGTTGCTCCTGAACCACTCTCCTAAGTCATGCACGAGTCAAACCCATTTCTCGCGTAGGGAGCGCACGAGAAATGGGGCACCCTCACGGCTTATGACATCGGTAACGTTGCCATCGGGTTACCGTCCCCCTAACATCGCGAGTGGATACGAGCGTTTTGAAGACCGGCGAAACCGATCGAGGAAAGTGCGATTGTGTTCGCCGGAGGTTGAAATGGGAGAGGTGGGAGTGATGCCAGGAAAAATTCTTCTTGTGGCCGCAAGTCTGGTTCTGGCGATGGCAATGGCGGGATGTGGAACGAACGGTTGTTCGACCGCCACGCCGGGAAGTACGGGTGGGCCTTCAGGCGGTGCGTCGGGCGGTTCGACTCCCCCAGGGGGAGGTTGCAGCGTGCCGGGGACTGGCGGGGGAGGCAACAATACGCAACGGGCGCTGGTCTACTTCATGGACGACGACGCCGGCCAAATTGCGGCCGAGGGCCTGAATATAAATGCAGCGGGGACGTTCGCCCCAGTTTCAAATTTTGTCCCACCCCAGATGCCATCGCAGGTTGATGATGGCGGCATCGTGATTGTAAGCCATAAATATTTGTACACTCCGCTTTCCAACGCTTCTACGGGAGGCGTGTATGGATTCTCCATCGATGCAACCACGGGTGCGCTATCGCCCCTCAACGGCAGTCCATACCCGGTGGCGGGTCTGATGAATCAGATCGGCGTAGCGTTTTCGATCGCTGCCGATCCTGCCGGAAAATTCGTGTTTGTGGCGGATGCCTCGGGAATCACGGTGCTGGCGGTCAATCCGAATGATGGTTCGCTGACGACGCTAAATCCAGCGGCAGTGTCGACGGGAATTGGTGCGCCGCAACAGATGTCGACCGATGGATTAGGCAAGTACCTGTATGTGGTCGATGGGTTGTCGATCGCTCAGTTTTCATACGATGCGAGCGGAAACCTGACCCCACTGGGGCTGCTGAGTTCGTCGATTACGGACATGGCGATGATGACTGGAGAGCCTTCTGGCAAATGGATGCTAGGGGTCAGGGCGGTATTGGGTCAGGGTAGTGTACAACCCGACAAAAACGTCTACGTGTTTGCGATTGGTTCGACGGGAGCTCTTACCTCTGCTATACCGACGAGCACGCCCTTCCCGCCGGCCTACGTTGTGGTCAGTCCGAACGACAAATTCGTCTACACGTTTAACGAAGACGATACGGACGCAACCAACCCTACCTTCCTGCAGCCGATCGTTGGATTCACATTCAACAGTTCGAGCGGGGCCCTGACGAATGCCACGCCGTTCCCGGATGTGCTTTCAGCCATTGGTCACATTGATCAGAGCGGCCAGGTGATATTTGCCGCCGGGCAATCATCAGTTGCGACAGCAGCGGGTACGATTCCGATATCGATTTTGAGCGATGGGAGCTTGAGTGCCTCTAGCTCTCACGCCGGTCTGCCCAGCTTCAGTTTTGCCGTCACCGACGTGCCGTAGGTGCGAGTTGACGGATTAGAGACCCGCTGCCATCGCGGGTCTCTTTTCGTTTGCGAGCCGGGCGGTACAATAGCAAGAACGTTCCTGCTGCTTCGTTTCTCTGGAGTATTCTCCGGAGTGCCTATACTGGTGCCGATGAGAGGTAGGTACCGTCAAACCTTTTAGCCAGCACCATCGTCAGATTAAAGTCCGGACGTCGAGTCGAACAGTGGCTATCAAAATTAAAATTCCGAAAATCAGCGGAGGACCGGGAGTACGCGGGTTGCCGCGAGATCCGGTGCTGCGCGCAGCGTTCGTGGCATTCCTGCTCTTAGCCGTTTCTTTCACAGTAATTTTCTCTTACCTGTACATCAAATACGACCGGATTATCGAGAAGCGGTTCCGGACGCCGGTGTTTGCGAATTCGGCAAAGATCTACGCACTGCCCCGGACTATCAGCGACGGAGAGAAGATCACGGCGAAAGAGATCGCTTTAGACTTGCGGCGGGCCGGGTACTCCGACCAGGACGGCGAGTCGAAGCTGGGAAGCTTTCACGTGGTAAAGGGCGGGATCGAGATTACACCGGGCGACGAATCGTATCACTCGCCGGAGCCGGCGCGGATTGACATCGAAGAAGGGCAGATTTCGCGCATCACAAGCCGCGGCAATGAGCTATCGGCGTACGAGCTCGAGCCGCAGCTGGTAACGGCGCTATTCGATGCCGAGCAGCGCTCTAAACGGCAGGTCGTGAAGTACAACGATATCCCTCCCGTAATGGTGCAGGCAGTGCTGGCGATCGAAGACCGGCGCTTCTTCGAGCATAGCGGCGTCAATTTTGTTCGCACATTCGAGGCCGTATGGGAAGACGTGCTACGCCAGAGAAGGGCGCAGGGCGGATCCACGATCACGCAGCAACTGGCGCGCGGATTCTTTCTTACGCCCGAGAAGTCGATCAAGCGCAAGCTGACAGAGATGCTGATTGCCGAGGAGTTGGAGCAAAAATTCACCAAGCAACAAATCTTTGAGTTTTATGCGAACTGGGTGGACCTGGGGCAGCGTGGGTCGTTTGCGATAAGCGGGTTCGCGGAGGCCTCGAAGGCATATTTCGGTAAGGACTTGAAGGACATCTCGCTACCCGAAGCGGCGCTGCTCGCGGGACTGATTCAACGCCCGAGTTACCTGTCTCCTTACCGGCATCCTGAGAGAGCCCTGGACCGGCGGAATCTGGTCTTGGAGACGATGGTCGATACCCACGCGATTACGCGCGAACAAGCGGATAAGGCAAAAGCTACGCCGCTGAAACTGGCGGCTCCGAATGTGGAGGCCAGCGATGCCCCGTATTTTGTCGATATGGTGCGGGACACGCTTATAGGGAGGTTCAGCGAGACGGAATTGAATGACAGCTCGTATCGCATCTATACGACGCTTGATCCGGATTTGCAGAAGGCCGCCGCAGGAGCGGTGGAAAGCGGCATCAAGCTGGTCGACGAGCAGGTCAAGAAGTTAAGGACCAAGCGGGTGAAAGTGGGCAAGAAGTACGAGACCAAAGTGCTGGAAGGTCCGCAGGCACAAGTCGCGCTGGTGGCGCTGGATCCGCATACCGGCGCGGTGCTGGCCCTGGTAGGGGGACGCAATTACGCATGGAGTCAGCTGAATCACTCAGTTGCGAAGCGGCCCACCGGTTCGATTTTCAAACCCTTCGTATATGCGGCGGCAATGAACACGGCGATTGACGGGTCACCGCAAGTGATTACCCCAGCGTCGACGGTGACAGATGCGCCCTCCAGCTTCGTCTATGGAGATCAAATATACGAGCCGCGAAATTACAAAGAGGAGTACCACGGCGATGTGTCGCTGCGTTACGCGTTGGCCATGTCACTGAACAATGCGACCGTGAAGGTGGCGGAGGAAGTTGGCTACGACAAAGTGGCGGAGCTGGCCAAGGCTGCGGGGATCGCATCCGTCAAGGCTACTCCGGCTATGGCGCTGGGATCGTATGATGCTTCACCCTTGGACATGACTGGTGCCTACACGGTGTTTGCGAACGGCGGAGTCCGATTGTCCCCCATCCTGCTGCGTTCGGTCAGAAATGCGAAGGGCGACGTGATCGCGAATTACAACACAGATCAGAAGCCTATTTTGGATCCGCGCATAGCCTATGTCATGACGAACATGATGGAGGGTGTGATCAACAATGGATTGGGTTATACGGCAGTGCGGCTGCGCGGGTTTACTCCACCCGCCGCCGGCAAAACAGGAAGTTCACACGACGGGTGGTTCGCGGGATATACGTCAAATCTGCTGTGCATTGTTTGGGTGGGATACGACGATTACAGCGACTTGCGGCTGAGCGGTGCGCAGACCGCTGCGCCGATCTGGGCGGAGTTCATGAAGAAGGCCGGGACGCTGCCGCAATACTCAGACATGAAGCCATTCTCGCAGCCGTCGGGCGTGGTGGACGTGCAGCTTGATAAGGCAACGAACCGATTGGCGACGGCGTCTTGCCCGGATGACTATACCTCGGCGTTTGTGGCGGGTACGGAACCTCGCGAGACATGCGATGAGCAATCTGGAATGAAAGGTTTTTTCTCGCGCCTGTTCGGGAGCGGCGACAAGCCGGTAATGCCACAGCCGCAGGTGGCGAATCAGCAGGACCCGAACGCGCAGCAGGATCCAAAAAAGAAAAAGGGATTTTTTGGAAAGATTGCGGGGATATTCAAAGACGATAAAAAGAGTTCGCCTCCAGACACGAAGCCTGCCGAGCCACAGTCCGATGCGCCGCATTAGAGTTTGTATTACGCCTCATAGTCCGGACCTCGCCAGCAAGTAATCGAGGCAGCATTAGCTAAATCCATTGAAAACATAACCATTCTGCGTAGTTCTGCTTTGGGCAGTTAGCGGCCTGAGGACAGTGAAAATTTTCGCCGGAGCGGCAGAAATGTGCCAGAATAGGCGCAGAAAATGGGGGGTGGCGCAGTGACTCTCTTCCCGAAGACTCTGGTTGTTCTTGCGGTTCTTACCCTGTTTGTGTGCTCGGCTACCTGGGCGCAGGTTTCGCATCCCGAACAAGTACAAGTGAAGCCTCCGTTGCTGCGCACGATTGATCCGCCGGCGGCTGATGCCAGTGTGGCGGACCTGGACGCGCGTGGGGATCAGTTGCGTACCCAGAAGCTCTACCTGGACGCGATGGACTACTATCGCGCGGCGCTGACGAAATCTCCGAACTCTTCCGCGTTGCTTAATAAGATCGGCATCGCCGAATTGATGATGCAGCGGTACCGGGACGCAAAGAAGTCGTTTGAACGGTCGATCAAGGCGAACCGGAAGTTTGCCGACGCCTACAACAATCTCGGAGTGGTGTTATACGAGGAGAAAAAGTACGGGGCGGCGGTGAAGCAGTATCGGAAGGCCATTGCGATCGACAGCGGGTCGGCTTCGTTCTACAGCAATCTGGGAGCCGCCCTGTTCTCGAAGAAGGAATTTGAGCCAGCTGTCCTCGCTTATCAGAAGGCTGTGGAACTCGATCCGGATGTGTTTGAGCGGACATCGCGCGGTGGTGTGCAAGCACAGTTGCCCAGCCCTGGAGACCGCGCGCGCTACGATTACACCGTCGCGAAGCTTTACGCGAAGATGGGCTTTTCAGATCGCTCACTGGAGTATCTGAGGAAGGCTATGGAAGAGGGCTACAAGGACCTGAACAACGTTTATAAGGACGCGGAGTTTGCGGAGTTGAGGAAGGATAAGCGGTTTACCGAATTAATGGCTTCCAAGACTCCGGCGCTGCCCGATTAGCGGATTTTGGACCTCTAAAACGAACTTACGTCTCCCACAAGCGCTCCTTGGGCTTTGGCGGTGAATGAAGGCCGTCCCGGTAGCGATTCGTGCGTTGTGGATAAGAACTATCAACATCGACAATGTCCTCTCCCCGTTCGTTGCCACCGCAGATCCAGCAGTCCTCAACTGACTGCGATCAGTGGTTTTGCGAAGTGAGTCTCGGATCCAGGTTCTCCCTCTGAAACCTCGTTCGCGTTCGCCCCTGTTCTCGCATCAGTTTTGATTGTTCCCTGGTGAAAAGCAGGTCGCCCTTCATGAGCTGCAGGACCTGGTCCGGATACCAGTGAGACTGCATGATTCCCGTGCGGGAATGTTCATTCGTACTGAGTAGCAGATGTCCGAGTTCGTGCGCTATGACAGCTCCGAGAATGGTTGGGGTCTGCGACTCGGCGTGTTCCCTCTGGGCGCGACGCATGGCATGTTCGTAATAAACACTTGCGAAAATCGGGTGAATGGTAAAGCCGAAAACAGTCGGCTGGAAAGAATTCTCGATAGCTGCCGAGAGCACTCGCAGCCTGAGGTCAGTAGCTTCGAGCGATTCTTTACACCGTCCTTTCGGGGTGATGGTGGTTGGCCCCACCAGGCACTCTAACCAGACAGTGCGCAAGCCAGCCTCACGGAGAATCCGGCCGGCTTCCGCTTCGGCATGGCTCAGTAAGGCTGGGGATGCCTGGGAGTAGTTGTAAACCTGAATTGTGATCGTGGGGGACCGATCGCTCTCCGCGGCAAAAGTAGTCCCTGGAAGAGTAAATCCCAATATGGCTCCGAAACCGGCTGCAGCCAGAGTCATTCCCAGCAAAGGTCGCCTGCGCTGCTGGGCTTTGCCGCCACTTAAATGCAAGGGCCTGCTCGATATCGTCATGTCGCTCTACTCCGCGGGTTGCGCGGTGAGGGGCGACATTGGACTACGGGCACCGCTACCTCAATACATGGGACATTGATTGCGTGTCACAGGAAGGTCGGAAGAAAATCCAAAGCTAACTCGCTTGAAGCAATACGGTTGTACGGTCGGATCAATCGAGGAACGCGCGCGTGGTGCCATCTTGTTTAATTACTGTTCAGTGCTAGACTGTTGAAACTTGGGGCGAATGTCTGTGGAAAAAGTGGTTTATTCCACTCGCTTGATCCGGTTTGGCACCTTTGAGGTAGACCTTCCAGCGGGAGAGCTGCGCAAGGATGGCGTGAAGCTAAAACTCACGGGCCAGCCCTTTCAGGTCCTCACCATCCTGCTGGAGCACTGCGGCGAAATCGTCGCTCGGGAGGAGTTGCAGAAGCGCCTGTGGCCGGACACCTTTGTCGATGTCGACCACAACCTGAACGCAGCGATCAATAAGATTCGCGAGGTGCTAGGCGACTCGGCGGAGAGCCCACGCTTTATCGAGACACTGCCGCGGCGGGGATATCGATTTATTGGTAAGTTAGAGCGGCCACTCCCCTCGGTAAAAGACCCGGCTGCAGAGCCAGTTGTGACGGTTGAACCGGATCGAGGCTGGCGTTCTCCTCAACAGTGGTGGAAGATCCCCGCTGGTGCTCTCGCCATTGCGCTCGTTGCCCTTGGCACGGTAGTTGCGTACCGATGGCATTGGCCGCAGCGTCCGCAGGTGCAGGAGTCCTTGTCTGCCGTTCCGTTTACTGCTCTGCCCGGACAGGAAACTGCTCCCGCTTTCTCTTTCGATGGCTCCCGAATCGCTTTCGCGTGGAACGGTGATCCCGGACCCAAGACCAAAGGCTTCGATCTGTACGTGAAGGCAATCGGGAGCGAAACCCTTCTCCGCCTCACACAGCAACCCTCGGAATGGATTAGTCCGGTATGGTCTCCCGACGGCACGCAAATTGCTTTTTACCGCCTAGCCGGAGCTGACACGGGAACCTATGTTGTGCCTGCGCTTGGCGGCCCTGAACGAAAGTTGCTTGCCACTCGAATGCCTAGGACTTCGGATATCTCTCTTATCAGCTGGTCGCCGGATGGCAAGTGGATCGCCTTCAGCAATGTGCCAGGAGATGAACATGCGACGATGTCTCTCCTCTCTACGGAAACATTGGAGACCAAGCGGATTCCCAAGAGTGCCGATTGCCTTGAACCAGGTCAGCCCGCGTTCTCCCACAGCGGCGACCACCTCGCATACTGGTGTTATCAGACCGAGTACCAGGGCGACGCCGGGCTGTATTCCTTACGCCTTCCGGACGGAAACCCCAAAATGATTGGGCCATTCTGGCCTTTTCCACACGGGTTGACGTGGTCGGTTGACGACAAGAAACTCATCTATTCGTTTTGGAATACGAGCTCATTCCAACTCGGTGAAGTTACCGTCGCGAATGGTTCGGTGAAGCGGCTGGCACTCGAAGGGGCAGAGCTGCCGACTGTTTCTCTCAAAGGTGACAAACTTGCCTATAGCTCTATTTCCGTGCGCTTCAATCTCTGGCGCAGGGACCTGTCTCACGCGGAAGCTCCAGCCGGAGAATTCATCCCTTCTTCGCGGGCACAGTTCGATGCCCAATACTCTCCGGACGGAAAGCGCATTGCCTTCGCGTCCATACGATCGGGCCGGCACGGTGTATGGATCAGCAGCGACGATGGGAGTAACCTGGTCCAGATTTCAAACCCCGATGATGAGAGTGGCAGTCCGCAGTGGTCGCCGGATGGAAAGAAGATAGCCTTTGACTCGCGCCCCCGGGACCACTGGGAGATTTACGTAGCCGACGTGACCGAAGGTAAGCCCAGAAAGCTGATCACAAATATCTCCGGTGTAATTCAACCTCACTGGTCCCGCGATGGAAAGTGGATCTATTTCAGATCCAATGCACCTGGCAGAATGGGAATCTATCGCTGTCTCGCGTCCGGCGGAGACGCCATTGCACTCTCTAAAGATATCAATGCAATCAGTCCGCAGGAGTCCTTTGATGGGAAGACCGTATATTTCGCAAGCCACGGAGACAATTCGACGCTGAAAAAAACGATCTTGTCGGGGCAGCCTGGGACGGAATCAGAAGTGGATGGATTGCCTGCACTGCGCAATTCCAACCTTTGGAACCTTTCTTCGAGTGGCATCTATTTTGTTCCAGCGGAGGCGCCCAGATCTGTCCGCTATTTCGATTTCGCCAGCAAGCAGATACGCCCAATCTTTGAAGTGGATAGGGATTTCGGTGACGGCCTATCCGTCTCTCCCGATGGCCGATGGATCATCTATTCACAAGTTGCCGATGTGAACAGCGATATCATGCTCGTCGATCACTTTCGGTAGTACTCCTGCATTCTCGCTGAGGCATATCTAGGCAAAGACAACATCGACTCGAAGACAGTGTTTGTGGTGGATGAACGGAAAGATGCAGGGGACTATCTTGAGTGCGTTGGGGTGACGGCTAACGGTGAAATCGGTACGCGGAATGGGAGACGGGTTTCGGGTCAGTCTGATTCCGAGACGGTTCGCATCGGCTCGACCTCAACAGTATCGCCTTTGTGGAGCTTCACTTCTCCGCCCTTTTGAAAAATCAACATTGCGGCAGCAGCCGCGATTGCCACATAACGGGCTTTTGTGGCCCCAATAGCGCCATCTACGGCATCATCGGCGATCTTTGCTGCTGCAAGGGAGCCACCAAGCTTCAGCAATCGGATCTTATTGCCGCCTCGAAATACGCCTTCGGGATTTCGCGTAAGCGGTATGACCGGTTCGTCGAATACGAGCCTCATGGACCCCCGCCGCAGTAAGAATCGCGCAGGGTGCGTAAGCAGATGTCCATGATAGACCTTGCCAGCGGCATCCTTGGCGGTGAAGAGAGTGCCGCTACTCAGTTTTGAGCTAAGGTCTTCTTGAAGGGTCAATGTCAGCTTCTGTGCGTGACCGAGCCCACATACGCCAATGACACACGCCAGGAGAAATGCACTCCGTTTCATGGTTGCTAAAATACCATCCTGCTGGCTCAATTAACGAAGCTACGCGAGATGAGAACTACAGCTGCGTTCTGGATAGAGCCGAATAGAGCTTGGGGAAACAAAGTTGGCACCACACGCAAGGCCCACATGCGCGATTCCGGCCCCCGGATTCGCCGCAGAGCATGCGCGGACTCTACATTTCCGACGCGCTCGGCGAGTTCTGACTAGTTCATTTCTCACCTTCTTGTTTTCCACTCGTCCAAATCTCGGGAGGCGAATCCATGCAGAGGAAGCACGTGTCACTGATGCTGTTGCTGGTCTGCGGGACTTTGTTTGGCCAAGATGCAGCGATGTTTCGTGGCAATCCGCTGCATAGCGGGGATTACGGTTTGTCAGGCACGAAGCTCAGTGGGCTGAAATGGAAGTTTCACACTGGCGGCATGGTCATCGGGTCGCCCAGCGTTGCTGGTGGCTTGTTATATGCGGGAAGCACGGACGGGAATCTGTATGCGATCGATGCGGAATCAGGGACATTGAAGTGGAAGTTTGACGCCAAGAGTCGAGTTCCGTCGACTCCGGCGATCGCAGCAGGAACGGTTTACTTCACCGCGTATGACGGCAATCTGTATGCACTGGATGCCGCGAAGGGCACCCTCAACTGGAAGTTTAAGACGGGCGGAGAGCGACGGTTCGCGGGCAAGCATCTGCATGGAACGCAGCCTCTGCAGGAAACCATGCCAGATCCGTTTGATTGTTATCTGTCGTCCCCCGTGGTGTGGAATGGAGCGGTGTACTTCGGCAGCGGCGATGGCAATATCTATGCGGTGGATGCGGCCTCGGGAGCAATGAAGTGGAAGATCAAGACCGGCGATGTCGTTCATGCATCCCCCGCGATTGCGGGTGGAACTCTTTATGTGGGGAGTTGGGACAGTTTCTTCTACGCTGTCGATGCCGCGAACGGGGAAGTGAAGTGGCGGTTCAAAACTGGAGAGGACCACGAAATCTACAATCAGGTCGGAATTCAATCTTCGGCTGCCGTCGTGGATGGGATGGTGTATTTCGGCTGCCGGGATTCTCATCTCTATGCGTTGGACGCTGCCAGCGGAGAGAAACGCTGGGCATTCGACGCAAAGGGATCGTGGGTCGTGGGATCTCCGGCGGTCCGTGACGGGAAAGTATATTTTCCAACTTCGGATTCAAGCCTGTTGTATGAGGTGGAAGCAAAGACGGGAAAGGTGCTTAGATCATTGGGGTTCAATCATTGGTATCTGTATTCCTCGCCGGCGCTCGCCGGAGACTTCTTATTTATCGGATCGACCCTGGGAAAGTTGTTCGAAGTCGGGTTAGCGGATATGAAGCCGGTGTGGAATTACGAGACCGACTCCGCAAAGCAGCACTCGGCCGAGTATATGAAAGCCGATGGAACGCCCAACGGCGAGGCTCTGTTTCACTCTGACTTTTACGATGATATGGTCAATGGAGTTGAGCGGGTAATGAGCATGGGCTCTATATTGTCATCCCCGATAGTAGTTGGGACAGTTGTGTATGTTGGCAGCGCCGACGGAAACGTTTATGCGCTGAACTAGAAAGACGCGAAAAGACAATGGTGGTAAAGCAAAACATTACCGGTTCTGTACGCCTTAATTTGCAATTTACAAACCTTTACAAAATTAGACGGTACAGTTTGCAGATTCGGTGTTTAATTTCCTTACATACTCCTGAAAACAACAGGGTGAGTAAGGAGAAACGGTAGCCCACCGGATGCTGACCCGAGCACGCCCCAAGCAAGTGTCCGGTGGGTTTTTAGCTAGCTTCTAGCCAGAATCAAACCACGACTGCAAAGGACGCCAACTGCGTCAGAAGAGATCTTCAGTTCTATTAGGATTCCGGGTGTTTAGGTTTACTGGACAGTGGGGCTGCGCTCGCCGAGATAGGCGTCCACGACTTTTTTCCATTTTCCTTGGGCTTTCAGGATGAACTCTACGGCATCGCGGAGGGCGCCGTCGCCTCCCGCATGGGGTGTCACATAGTGCGCCTCTTTCTTCACTTCGGCGCGGGCATTTTTCACCGCGATGGCCAAGCCACCGGCACGCATGGCCGGAAGGTCGATCACGTCGTCACCCACAAACGCCGCTTCCTCCAACCTGATTCCCGCTTGCTTAACGATTTCCTCGAAAGCAGTCTGCTTATCCTGAATACCCTGGCGGACATATTCCAGTTTGAGGTCGCTGGCGCGGAGCGCAACGGTTTCAGAGACGCGCTTGGTGATCAGTCCAGTCTTGATGCCGGCCAGACGGGCTAAAGAGATCGACGCACCGTCGTGGGCGTGGAAACCCTTTGCCTCGATGAGAGACTGGCTGCGGAAGCCGAATCCTCCTTCACCGCCATGCTTGGCTGATTTTTCAAGAACACTTTCCTGTGTGCCAGCGGGAGCGGGGAAGATGAAGAGTTTGCCGTCGGTGAGGACGCCGTCGACGTCGAAGAGAAGCAGTTTGATTTTGCGGGCACGAGCCTGAGCGGATAGTTTCGGCATGGAAGCAAAATTCTAGCAGCTGAAGCAGCACAAGCCGCGCTTCGTCTGAGTTGCTGCCCGATCAAAAAGGGAGTGCACCAAAAGAGATAACCTCGGGGATGGCAGAACTCGGCCTATGATCCGAAAGGGGAAGCACTTGGCATCGCAAGATGGCTGCTGTCAACCCATGCCTACTAAAAAGAGTTCTGAAGGATTGCAATGAAGACGATCAGAGAAATCGCAATCACAGCAGGGACCGTCGCCGCACTTGTGCTCTTGGGCCTGAGTGCTTATTTGGCTGTTAACAGCCTAATGCGCATGCAGAGAATTGCGGGACTCACCCGAGAAAGCTCCCTGATTCATTCTGGTATATCGAATGTTCAGAGGGATCTTACAGATATGGAAACCGGTCAGCGTGGATACCTGCTCACGGCGAATGACTCGTACCTGCAGCCGTACACGGACGCGAAAGCCCGGATGACGCGCGATTTTGCCGACCTCCGTCGAGGGTTGGCCATCAGAACGGAGCAGGAGCGTTCTGTGGAGTCACAGGTGGAGTCTCTGGGTGACTCGAAACAAGCTGAGATGGAACGTTCCATCAATCTGCGGCAACGGGGATTTCGCCGCCGCGCTTTCCGACTGGTGGATTCTAACGAAGGCATGGAATACATGGAAAAGGCTCGCAACCTGCTTGCGTCTTTATCGGAATCTGAGAGCACAAACTCCATGGCACTGGAGAGCGAGAGGAATGCGATCCTGAAGAAGGCTTTAGGGGAGATCGTTGTCGCCAATCTCTGCCTGTTCATGGTGACAGGCTGCCTGTTCGGCCTCACCCGGAATCAGCGGCAAAGGCTTGAGCGCGATGCTGCCCAGAGTAGAGAAGAACTAGCTTTGCGCGATTTGCAACTGGCAAGACTAACATCGGTGCTATCGAACCAGGCGCGCTCCAAGACTTCTGCCATCGAGGCGAATGCCCGAGTACTTCTTCAAAACTACGGAGGATTTTTACCGCGACAGGGTCAGGAATGTGCAGAACAGATCAAGGACGCATCAGTCCAGATGGAGCGACTCCGACAAGATTTAGTTGGCGGCTCAGTTATCGAAGACGACGAGGAAACGGAAAAAGCCCTACACGCCGTTGCATGAGCCTCGTATTTCGCGTCTCGAGACAGAGGTTCCTGCCATCGAGCGCAGCCATCCAGTAGCAGAACGCCTAAGTTCGTGCACGTCCAGGTCGAATGGATGCACGGAGGCGTTCCCGTTGAGGCGAATATTTTGCGAAAGTCCGACTTCGGGACTAAAATATTCGGATGCAGTCCCTTCCTTCCTCGCTGGCCTGGGCGCACCCTCTTGTGGCGGAGTGGTTCGTGGCGCGGTTCGGCACCGCGACGGAGCCGCAGGAGCAAGGCTGGCCTCACATTCTTGCGGGCCGAACTACCCTGATCTCTGCTCCGACAGGATCAGGCAAGACGCTGGCTGCATTTCTGGCTTGCATTGACCGGTTGGTCCGCAAAGCACTGTCTGGCGAGCTCTCGGATCGGACTGAGGTTCTCTATGTTTCCCCGCTGAAAGCGCTGGGAAACGATATCCAAAAAAACCTGGAGATTCCGCTGGGGGAAATTCTCGCTTTGGCGGGCGAACGCGGGCTGCTGATGCCCGAAATTCGCACGGCGGTGCGTACGGGCGACACGCTGATGCATGAGCGGCGGGCCATGCTGAAACGGCCTCCACATATTTTAGTGACCACGCCGGAGTCTCTGTACATTTTGCTGACCGCTGATAAGAGCCGGGCGATTCTACGAGATGTGGAAACCGTAATCGTTGACGAGATCCATGCCGTGGCCGACGACAAACGGGGGGCGCATCTGGCACTGTCTCTCGAGAGACTGGAGGCGCTGACTTATAGGCCTCCGGTAAGGATTGGACTTTCGGCGACCCAGAAACCCATTGAGGAAGTGGCGCACTTCTTAACCGGGACTGGGCGGCGCGATCCAGTGATCGTCAATGTGGGCCATAAGCGCAAATTGGATTTGGGAGTTGAAGTTCCTCCCATGCCGTTAGGTCCGGTCGCATCCAACGAGATGTGGGACTCGATTTACGACCGCCTGGTGGAGTTGGTACGCCAGCATCGGTCGACCCTGGTGTTCGTGAATACACGGCGCATGGCGGAGCGGTTGGCGCATCACCTGGGAGAGCGGATCGGAGAAGAGAATGTCGCGGCGCACCACGGGAGTTTGTCGCGCAAGCTAAGGCTGGCTGCGGAGAGAAAGCTCAAAGAAGGGCAGGTGCGGGTGCTGGTCGCGACCGCATCGCTGGAGTTGGGAATTGATGTCGGGTTCGTCGACCTGGCGGTCCAGATCAATTCTCCGCGGGCCATTGCGGTGGCGTTGCAGCGCGTGGGTCGATCGGGACACTGGCGCGGGGCCGTGCCCAAAGGGCGATTCTTCGCAACCACACGCGATGACTTGTTGGAGTGCGCTGCGCTGGTGCGGGCGATCAAGCTGGGAGATCTGGATCGGCTGATGATTCCGGAGGCTCCGCTGGATGTGCTGGCGCAGCAGATTGTGGCGACGTGTGCGGCGGCAGGGAACTCGGCGCGGCCGGTGCTCGGCACGGCAAATCAAGAGCAGGATCCGAGAGTAGCAGCTCCCGATTTCAAAACTTCTCTGCATCCTGATGCGAACGCGCCCGCGCTGCCGGCAGATGCTTGCGACGAGGATGCTCTGTTCGCAATGGCTCGGCGAGCTTATCCGTACCGCCATCTTGAACGCAAGACGTTTGACGCGATTCTGGAGATGCTTTCGGAAGGAATTGCGGCGCGGCGGGGTCGGTATGGTGCTTACCTGCATCGCGATCGAGTGAACAACAAATTGCGGGCGCGTCGCGGGGCGCGTCTGGCTGCCATCACCAGCGGCGGAGCGATTCCCGACAATTCTCTGTATACAGTCGTTGCAGAGCCGGATCAGGTGATGGTAGGGACAGTGGATGAAGATTTCGCCGTCGAGAGCAATCGCGGCGACATCATGCTGCTGGGGAATACCTCGTGGATGATCCATCGCATTGAAACCAACAACGGACGCATGCTGGTGCAGGATGCGCACGGAGCCCCGCCGAGTGTGCCTTTTTGGCGAGGGGAGGCTCCGGCGCGCACGCAGGAGTTGTCTCTCCATGTGGGCGAGTTGCGGCAGAACATCAGCGAGATGTTGCCGCATACGTCGCCCGTAGGATTCTCGGCGACCCAGCCCGAGGTCGCCGCGTGCGTTTCACGGCTCAAAGAAGAATGTGGGCTGGATGATTCGGGTGCGGAGCAGACGATCGAATACATCCTGCAAGGACGGGCAGTGCTTGGCGCGGTGCCGACTCAGACCACGATCATTGCAGAGCGGTTTTTTGATGAGGGCGGTGGGATGCAGTTGGTGATCCATGCGCCTTTTGGAGGAAGGATCAATAAGGCGTGGGGCCTGTCACTACGAAAGCGATTTTGCCGAGGTTTTAATTTTGAGTTGCAGGCTGCCGCGACGGATAACGGCTTGAATATCGCTTTGGCAGAGCAGCATAGTTTTCCCCTGGGAGATGTTTTTCATTTTCTACAGGCCGATTCGGTGCAGCCGATTCTGGAGCAGGCCGCCTTGGATTCTCCGATCTTTGCAACGCGCTGGCGCTGGGATGCAAACCGGGCGCTAGCGCTACTGCGCTTTCAGAATGGAAAGAAGGTTCCACCGCAGATTCAGAGGATGCGGTCCGATGATTTGCTGGCTTCGGTGTTCCCGGATGCGGCGGCTTGCTTCGAGAACATCGAGGGAGAGCGGAAGATTCCGGATCATCCCCTGGTCGGCGAGGTGATGAAGGATGTGCTCACCGAGGCAATGGATGTCGAAGGGCTGAAGCATTTGCTGCGCGGGATCGCTGCCGGATCGATTCGGGTGCTGGCTGTGGATACTCCGGTGCCGTCGCAGTTTTCACATGAGATTTTGAATGCGAATCCGTATGCATACTTGGATGATGCGCCGCTGGAGGAGCGGCGGGCTCGCGCTGTCGAGATGCGGCGGGTGCTGCCGGAATCTGTGCTGGAGGAAGTTGGGGGACTGGATCCGGGCGCCATTGCCCAGGTCAGGGATGAGGCTTGGCCGGATGTGCGGGATGCGGATGAGTTGCACGACGTGCTGCATACGTTACTGGCAGTGCCGGACACCGTGTGGGGACAGTCGCGCTCCGGTATCTGGTCGAGCGAGTCTTGGCTGGAGAGTGGTGACCTAGCCCAATTTTCGAGCCCCAGCCCAAACAGTTCAGCTTCGCTGAACCGGACCGCCGAGGGTGGCGGTGCCCACATGGCCAGCGCAGATTGGGACGGCTACTTCCAAAGATTGAAAGACGAGGGGCGGGCGACCGTTGTTTCCATGGATCATCGGCGCTACTGGGTCGCGGCCGAGAAGGCTCGGAGTTTTGCGACAGTATTTCCTGCAGCTGAGTTTGAGCAGAAATTGGCTGACGTCGAGACTGGCGAAATTTCCCGCGACGACGCTTTGCTTTGCCTGGTGACCGGATGGGTGTCTCATATTGGGCCTATTTCGGCTTCACAGCTTGGGGAGTTGCTGGGATTGCCGTCTTCCGATGTCGAAAAGGCCTTGCTGCGGATGGAAGCTTCCGGGACTGTTCTGCGGGGAAAGTTCACCCCTAAGGACGATCCTAAGGCGGTGATAGTCGAGCTTCGCCCGAACGGACAGACGGGAGTGGCCGTCTTTCCAAAGGCAGAAGAACACGAGACGGAGTGGTGCGAGCGTAGATTGCTGGCGCGAATTCATCGGCTTACCGTCGGGATGTTGCGGAAGCAGATTGAGCCGGTGACGGCGGCGCAGTTTATGCGCTGGCTTATGCGGTGGCAGCACGTCGCTCCTGGTTCGCAGGTTTCGGGCGAGCGCGGGGTTCTGGAGGTATTGCAGCAACTGCAGGGGTTCGAGATTCCGGCGAATGCGTGGGAGCGGCAAATTTTCGCCCGGCGAGTTTCAGACTACGATCCGAAATGGTTGGAGCAGCTTTGCCTCACCGGAGCCGTGGGCTGGGGGAGATTGTCACCGCATCCGGCGACTCTCGATACCGCAGGACCGGACGCCTCAAATGGAGCCCGGCAGCGGCGGGTGATTCCTACCAGTGTGGCGCCGATTACATTCTTTGTGCGTGAAGAGGCAGATTGGATGGCTCTGTCCCGAAATCCTCACTTTTCCCAAAATCAAGGAGAAACGGGGCACCCTGTGAGTTCCGCTGCAGAAGAAGTTCAGAGCGGTCTGAGTCATGGGGCTCGATTGGTGCTCGAGTTTCTTAAGCAACGCGGCGCTTCGTTCTTTGCCGATATTGTGCGTGGAACTGGGAAGTTGAAGGCTGAGATTGAGACTGCGCTTTGGGAACTGGTTGCCGCGGGGGTGGTTACGGCGGACGGCTTCGACAATTTGCGATCCTTGATTGATCCCAAGCGGAGAGCGGGGCAGGGTGCGGGCAAGATGATTCGACCTCGGCACAGCACCGGACGGTGGGCTTTGCTTCATGCGGACGTCGCGGCAGAACGGCCACGCGCCCTGGAAGCAGCTTGCTGGATGCTGCTGCGGCGCTATGGAATTGTGATCCGGGACTTGCTGGCGCGAGAAGCGAACCTGCCGTCGTGGCGGGAGTTGTTGATGGCCTTCCGGCGTTTGGAGGATCGGGGAGAGATTCGGGGAGGACGATTTGTGGATGGATTCCTGGGCGAGCAGTTTGCTCTACCGATTGCCGTGGAGTCTGTACGGGCCATGCGGAGTTTGTCTTTGAGCGGCGAATCAATCACCGTGTCTGCGGCGGATCCGCTGAACCTGGTTGGAATCCTGGTTCCCGGAGAGAGGGTTCCGGCAATTTCCGGCAAGACGGTTAGTTATCGCGATGGAGTGGGGGTAAGTCCGGAGGCGGTGGCGGCAGCAGTAAGTGAAGTCGCGGCAGGGTGAGCGGGGTATCCTTTGCCGTCATTTTTTTGCGAACGGAATCCGTGGTATCCCTGAGAAGGGTTTGGCCGGAAGAACGGCACCGCTGTCCGTTCAGGTAAGCAGCCGAGTTCTGCGCGCTCATGCACCTGCATAACATTTTCATTGCTGGCAGGGGCCATAATCCTGTTTTACCTTCTTCACGCGAAAGCTGAGATGGCCATCTTTGTCCTTTTTCTTCTTTCCCGACAGCTTGACTTGTTCTCCCGGCTTGATCTCGGCGTTGGTTACGAGTGTGTATGTGAGATTGTTTTTGTTGTCCATCAAGCTGTTTGTCCCATTCGCTGATTGAACACAGCCGGTGATAGACGGCTTGTGCAAGGTTACATAAAGAACGACAACCGTGACCGCCGCCACTCCTACCGCGGCTCCAGCTACTTGTGCGCCCGTGGGGCCAATCCCGCCGAGGCCTGTTTGGGCGCTGGAAGAACGAGAAAAAAACAATAGCAGCAGTAGCGCCAACGGAAGCTTGTGAACTGATGTCAATGGACCTCCTCGCGTGTGTGCTGCTCGCGTGGCTTAGGACCCCTTCATGTAGGAAGATGCTTGCCTCGGGTCGCTGAAGAGCCCGCTCCTCGGCAGTCCGAACGGGAGAGAGCTCCCCGCAGCGTTTCACGACTCTACACGCAGAGCAACCTAAAGCCAACTCGAGAACCGGCAAAAGGGCTGACTAATCCGCAAGCGGGACGCGGCGGGAACAAAGAAGGTCGGAAGCTCGATGAGGGGGTCCCCCGAGCTTCCGACCTGGCGAAGTTGGCCAGAACTGCTTGAAAGCGCTTCCCCCATCGCTTTGCCAACGACGCTCGAGCTTCGTAAGAGCATTCCGAATTCCAATTTTGGTCCGGGGTCAGAGATCAGCCGCGCCATGCCTACAAGTTGTGTGCTCCCTATGAGTTAGGAATCCACGGGCGCCGGGAGCAAGGCCGTCCTAAGGATGGACGGACGTGGAACGCTATCTGATCGGATAGCGAGCCTATCCGTTCGGATATCGAAAATGATTGGGGCGCGTCATGCATTTTGGCCCGCGCTGTGATAAGAAAGTCAGCACAGTTCGGGAGATCCCTGATTGCGGCCCAGACTCGTCGTAACTGCAGGACCTGCCAAAGATGCCACGATTGCCTTGACCCGGGTAGAGGCCACGGTCGGCCGCGATCCAAACAATATTGTGGCTATCTCGGATCCCTCTGTTTCGCGAAAGCACTGCCTGTTGCGACGGGAAGAGGATGGTCGCTTCCAGATCAAAGATTTGGAGAGTCGGAACGGCACGGTGGTGAACGGAATCGCCGTGAAAGAGCAGTGGCTGCGTCACGGCGACGAGATCGCCACGGGCGACTCAGTTTTTTTGTTTCTTGTTGAGGAAGACGAGCGAGCGCTCCCGGCCAGCCGCGTGGAGTTCGACGACCGCAAGCCCACCGCCGAAACCAGGGTCATCAATCCAAAAGAGGTTGTGTATTTGCAGCCGGACCGTTTGCTGCGGGAACTGCCATCGACTTCTCCAGTGGCGCGGAATCTGAACGCGCTGCTGAAGATCAGCCGCGTCGTGCACGCGATTCGAGACCTTGAGGAATTGCAGGCGCAACTGTTGGACCTGATTTTCGAGGTGGTGCCGGCGGGACGGGGCGCGATTCTACTGGGCGACGCGAACTCGGAGTTCAACTCGTTGTATGCACGGACCAGGCAGTCGGGACAGCATCAGTTGGTGCGAGTAAGCCGAACCATCGCGCGTCACGTGATGAAAGAGAACGTGGCCATTCTGGGGGTAGATGTGGCCGCTAACGAGGCGTTGCGGGATGTTCAGAGCTTGGCGGTTTCAGAAGTGCGATCGCTGGTGTGTGTGCCGCTGAGCGTCTTTGATCGCGTGATCGGGTGCATCTATCTGGATAGCACAACAACGGCGAACCGGTTCCATGAAGATCATCTGCAGTTGATGGCAGCGGTGGCCGGGGTTTCAGCCGTGGCGCTGGATAATGCGCGACGCGCGCAATGGCTGGAGCAGGAAAATCAGCGGCTTACCACCGAGATCAGGCAGGAGCAGAATCTGGTCGGCGAAGGCGCCCGCATGAAGGAGATTTTTCAGTTCCTGGCGCGAGTGGGCCCGACAGACTCGACCGTGCTGATTGAAGGAGAGAGCGGAACGGGCAAGGAATTAGCGGCGCGCGCGTTGCATCGGCACAGTCATCGCAGCAGCAAGGCCTTCATGACGATTAACTGCGCGGCCATTCCGGAGACGCTGCTTGAGACGGAGTTGTTCGGCTACGAACGCGGCGCATTCACCGGAGCGGCAGCCCAGAAAAAAGGAAAGCTTGAAGTAGCCGATGGAGGCGTGGTGTTTCTGGATGAAATCGGAGAACTTGCTCCAACCTTGCAGGTGAAGTTATTGCGCGTGCTGCAGGAGCGGGAGTTCGATCGCGTCGGCGGTACGCATCCCATTAAGATCGATGTGCGGTTGATTGCGGCCACGAACCGCGATTTGCAGGAGGCCGTGCGCAAGGGAGAATTCCGGCAGGATTTGTACTATCGGCTGGCCGTAGTGAAGCTCACGATGCCCCCGTTGCGCGAACGGCGGGAAGATATCCCGATGCTGACCAGGCACTTTGTCCAGAAGAATGCGAAACGTTGCAAGGTCAAGCCGAAGGCCGTATCGCGAGAGGCGATGGCGGCGCTGGTCAACTATGAGTGGCCGGGGAATGTGAGGGAGTTGGAAAATGCAGTCGAACGGGCGCTGGTCATGGGATCTTCGGAGATGATTCTGCTGGAGGACTTGCCGGAGTCCTTGCTGGAGCAGGAAGCGCCAGGGGAAATACACGAGGGGCGCTATCACGCGAGCGTCAAGGAATTGAAGAAGCAGTTGATCGTGAATGCGGTGGAGCAGACGCGAGGCAATTACGTGGACGCGGCGGCGATACTGGGAGTGCATTCCAACTATCTGCACCGTTTGATTAAGAATTTGGGTCTGAGGGATGAGCTAAACCGGGTGGTGCGGGGGGCAGGGAAGATGTCCGGAGGGGCGGCCTGAATTTGCTCCTGAAAAACCCTGTGCGGGGCAGGGGGGGCGCAAAGGTCAGGGCAGGGACATTTGCAGGAGGCGGGCAGGATCGAGGTAGATGCCTTGCCAGCGCACTCGCACATCGAGATGTGGGCCAGTGGCGCGGCCCGTTCCTCCGCTCAATCCAACTTCCTGGCCGCGCTTCACGGTATCCCCTTCCTTCACCTTAAGCTCCGAGAGATGAAGGTACAGCGTGTACAGTCCCTGTCCGTGATCGATCACGATAAAATTTCCCTCGTAGTACAGGAAGCGAGCCAAGAGCACGATGCCATCATTCATGGCCTTCACTGGAGTGCCCGTGTGAACCCGGTAATCGAGACCATAGTGCGGACGTTGGGCTACACCGTTGAAGATGCGTTGAGATCCGTAGACGTCTGAGGTTTCTGCCTCGACGGGCGGCAGGAATTTGCCATCCCATTCGCGCTCCGGCGTCGTGTGGCTAAAGCGTTCTTCCTTGATTTTATTAGCGTCCGCAATTTGCTTCACCTGTTCGGGATCGGGCTCGGTGAACTTCTTCTCGACTGAGAGCTGGAGCCTGATTTTCGGGTATTGGCCGCGTCCGACTGTGAAGCTGCGCTTGAAACTGACAGAAGACTTCGCTGTGTTCTCGCCGGATAGTTCGAGCGTGTATTTGCCGGGAGTGGTGTCGAAGCTCACGCCCGCAAGAGCAAACCAGTTTTTAGCCGAGACGTTGTAGTTGAACGTCAGTTGGTGACCCAGCCACGTACCGGTAAGGGAATCGAGTTTAGTTGGCGATGTGACTTCGAACAGAACCGGTGCACCATTGACGAGCTTAGCTGGTTGGGCCTGGACCGTCCAGCTTGCGGCGAGAGCGGGCAGCGTCAGCATGCACAGCAGTGTCAGCGAAATCAGCGACCGTCGAAGGCGCTGCGGAGCTTTGCTCCGCCGGACAGCCGAGGGTGGCTGTCCCCACCGGAGTGCTGGCTTCATTTCATCAGCGTAGCATTTCGGGCGATTACCGCGGATATAATGCCGGGGCATGCGCATCCGATTGCTTAACGGCGGGTGTTCCGGTTGATTCTGGCGAGCCTAGGGGCCTTGCGAACGCATAACGCGAGATAGTTCGAGAATATGTCAGAACAGAGAACGGTCGCGGCTTCACCGTCTGCCGAGCGCCGGCCGGAGTTGGTCCGCGGGCTCAACGTCTGGCATGCGATCTCCATCGTCGCGGGAACAATTATTGGGAGCGGGATTTTTCTTGTTCCTGCGGAGATGATGCAGGCGGTCGGCTCAGCGGGCTTGGTTTATCTGGCTTGGATTCTTGGAGGCTTGCTTTCTTTCTTTGGGGCGCTCACCTATGCGGAGTTGGGCGCGGTGCGTCCTTATTCTGGCGGAGAGTACGTGTATGTGCGCGATGCCTACGGGCCGCTGTGGGGCTTTCTGTATGGGTGGACCTGGTTTCTGATCGCCAAGCCCGCTTCGATTGCGAGTGTGACCGCCGGGCTGGTACGGGTGCTGGGAACTTTTGCTGCATTCAGCTTTCTGCCGCAGACGCTTGTGGCTTTGCAGGTGACGTCAGATCGTGTTTTGGTCATTACTTATGGGCATCTTGTGGCAATCGCCGCCACGGTCCTGATCACGGGCCTGAATTATGTTGGAGTAAGGAAGGCCGGTAACTTTCAGTTTGCATTTACCGTGCTGAAAGTAGTGATGATTGTGGGGATCGCAGTCGTCGCGTTCACCGCGCCATCGGGATCGTGGAGCAACTTCGGAACAAGTTTTGTGGGGGCGAAGGGCGGCATGGTCGGATTCATGGCTGCACTGGTGGCGGCCCTGTGGGCCTATGACGGATGGAATGATCTCAACATGGTGAGCGGGGAAGTCGAGCAGCCAGAGCGGACCATTCCTGTTGCGCTGATTGCTGGCGTGGGCTTGGTCGCCGTGCTGTATATCGGAATGAATGCCGGCATTCAGCGCGCGCTACCCGCGACGGCAATCGCGGCTTCGTCGGTTCCGGCTGCCGCGGCAAGCCAGGCGGCACTGGGCCGGATCGGGATTTCTCTGGTATCGATCGGGATGATTATCTCCATGCTAGCCACTTTAAATGGGACCATTATGAGTGGAGGGCGCATTCCCTTTGCAGTGGCTCGTGATGGCTATCTCTTCAAAGCTTTGGGAGAGGCACATCCTCGATTTCACACACCGAGTCTAGCGCTGGTGATCCAGGGAGCAGTCGCGATTGTGCTAGTCCTAGTGGGCGGCGCGTTCCGGGAGTTATTCTCGCTGACTATTTTTTCGGAGTGGCTCTTCTATATGGTGGCTGCGAGTACGATTTTTATATTCCGCAAGAGAGAACCCGATGTGCACCGTCCCTATCGAACGGCGGGATATCCGGTTGTGCCCTTGGTCTTCATTGCGACCGCGGCGGTCTTGCTCTGCTATACATTTGCCAGTAACCTGCGGGATTCGATTGGCGGAGTGGTGGTGATCCTTCTCGGGATCCCAGTTTATCTCTGGTTTTCGCGCCAGCGCAGGCGCGGGTCGGCGTAAGTCTTGAATCAGTTTCGATTCGCGCGCTCCACGGCGTCCCTATCGGAGTGTTCGATGGAGCAAGCGAAAGGATTCATCGCGCGCAGATATTTCTGGAACTGCTGCTGTTGCTCCGGGTTCAATCCCATAAACTCGATGCCCATACCCACCTGCGGATCGCAGCTGCGAACGATGGTGCGAATCGTAATTCTCTGTGATCCAAAGGCCCACTCTGCAGTGAGAGCAGTTCCAATCTGGAAAGGTGAGAGGGTCTCGACATAGCACCCTCGCGCACTGAGGTCGGTGGCGGTAACGCGCAGCGGAACTGGGGAGCGATCGTGACGCAGGGTGATTCCCAGGGAAATCTTGTGGCGCTCCCATCTTCTCTGGGCCTTACTGACGGCGAGAGTCGAAGCCTCTGATTTCGGCAGCAAGGAAGCCCACGGGCATTCCTGCGCGCTAAGCAGTTGTACTCCCACTTTAATCTTCTGAACGGAGCGAGTGTCGCTGGACCACACCACTTTGCAGCGGGCCTTTTTTCCACCATTTTGCACTGCGATGGTGTCCCCGATCTTGAGGTCTCGTTCAATATTGGAGAGCAGGGCTCCTCCGCTGCTGATGTTTTGCGCGCGAGCATGCTGTGAAAAAGGATGCCCGTCGGCACCCATGCCCCACACACGGAGATCCAGATCAATTCGAGGAGAGGGCGGACTCGGCGGTACGGGTGAAAGATTTCCCCTCATTGCATGGCCTTCATCTACATTCTTGCCAGGGAAGGCCGCTGGTTACGGAAGTCCCTTGAAGGCCGCCCCAGCAGGGCTACTCCGCCTGCGTGAATGGGCATGAGAATCATCCAGTTTTGACCTGAGTCAACCGCGGGTTCAACCGTATGTTTTTCAGTCCTTGACGGGGCGAGTATGCCTGAAGCTTCGGTCAATTTATCGGGAGGGGACGCATGAAATCGTTCTTTTTAGGGTTGGGGGTGGGTACGGCGGTGGGGCTGCTGATCGCTCCTCAGGAAGGCAGCAAGACCCGTCGGGACTGGAAACAGCTCGCGCGAGACTGGTTCGTGAAATCGTCAGAGAAAAGAAATCTCGAGCAAACTCGAGTCGAGGTTGACGAGGAAGCCGAAGAAGTAACGGACGTGCTGAACACTGCGAAAAGAGATGAACTGTTAAGCGTGCCCGGCATCGGGAAGGCGACGGCGAAGCGCATCATTAAGCACCGTCCTTACCAGAGCGAAGAGGAGGTATTAGAAGAAGGTGTTCTGCCGGAAAAGACGCTGGAGAGAGTGAAAGAAGAACTGGTCGAGCACAAAGACGAGAAGGCTTCGTAGCGGGGCTGAGAATTGGTGGACCTGGTCGGGATCGAACCGACGACCTCTTCCATGCCATGGAAGCGCGCTCCCAGCTGCGCCACAGGCCCATTGTGCGGGGACACGGGTGTTCTTGCGTAGAACCTCTATTATTCTCGCCGAGGTTGGGGGGATAGTCAACGCGCTGTCGAGCTTCGCTCGACGGGATCTCTTCGACGTCACTAAGAACAGGTAGTCGAGGGCCGATCTCCCCACACGAATTTTGTGGCGACATGGGAATTTCTTCCGTATCTTTCCACAGGTAAGTTCTGTCATAATTGATCGTGCACCCCACCTGCACAATTTCTCAAAAACAATCTAAAGCGAGGAAGAGATGCCAGCGAAGTACATCTTTGTGACCGGCGGAGTTGTGTCTTCACTCGGCAAGGGACTGGCCGCGGCTTCGATCGGCTGCCTGCTGGAAAGCCGCGGGATCAAGGTCAATATCATGAAGTTTGACCCTTACCTGAATGTCGATCCCGGGACCATGTCACCCTTTCAGCATGGCGAAGTCTTCGTCACCGACGACGGGGCGGAAACGGATTTGGATCTGGGGCATTACGAGCGCTTTACGCACGCCAAGCTTTCTCGCGATAACAATTGGACTACCGGGCGGCTTTACGAGCAGATTATTGCCAAGGAGCGGCGTGGAGATTACCTCGGCAAAACTGTGCAGGTGATTCCGCATGTCACCAATGAAATCAAGGCCGCGATGAAGAAGGTCGCTCAAGATGTGGACGTGGCAATTGTGGAGATTGGTGGAACGGTTGGTGATATTGAGTCGCTGCCGTTCATGGAAGCGATCCGGCAGATGCGGCAGGAGTTGGGGCGCGAACATACATTGTTTGTTCACGTGACGCTGGTCCCGTTTATTGCAGCGGCGCAGGAGTTAAAGACCAAGCCGACCCAGCACTCGGTCAAGGAGTTGCTGAGCATCGGCATTCAGCCGGATATCTTGTTGTGCCGCACGGACCGGTTCCTCGCCAAAGACATCAAGTCGAAGATTGCGCTTTTCTGCAATGTTGCGGAAGATGCGGTGATCACGGCGAAAGATGTGGCCTCCGTGTATGAAGTGCCGCTCGTGTTTGCCAACGAAAATGTCGACACGCTGGTTTTGAAATGCCTGCACATGGAAGCGAAAGATCGTGATCTCTCCAAATGGGAAGATATTGTGCATCGCGTTTACAACCCTAAAGACACGGTGACGATCGGGATCGTTGGCAAGTATGTGGAATATGAGGATTCCTACAAGTCGCTGAAAGAGGCGCTGGTGCATGGCGCGCTGGCTCACAACCTGAAGGTGCAGTTGAATTGGATTGAGGCAGAGGGATTGGACACCGGCGATAACAGTTACGAATCTCAACTGGAGGGGTACGACGGCATTCTCGTGCCCGGGGGCTTTGGCAAGCGCGGGATAGAAGGCATGTTGATCGCGATTCGTTATGCACGCGAGAAGAAGGTTCCTTACTTTGGGATTTGCCTGGGAATGCAGACGGCTTGCATTGAGTTCGCGCGGAATGTGGTGGGACTACAGGAGGCGAATTCGAGCGAGTTCGATCCGGCTACGCCGCATCGCGTCATTTATAAATTGCGCGAGCTGCGTGGGGTGGAGGAATTAGGCGGAACGATGCGGCTCGGAGCCTGGACTTGCAAGATCGAGCCGGGCACTCTGGCACATAAGATTTACGGCAAGGTCGAGATTAGTGAGCGCCACCGGCACCGCTATGAGTTCAACCGTGAGTACGAAGAGCCGATGACGGCGGCGGGGTTGCGGATTTCGGGATCGACTCCGGATGGAACTTACGTGGAAATGGTGGAGTTACCGGATCATCCCCATTTCATCGGCTGCCAGTTCCATCCCGAGTTCAAATCGAAGCCGCTCGAGCCGCATCCGCTGTTCAGCACGTTTGTAGGCGCGGCGTATGAGTCTGGATTGAAGCGGCGGGCCGAGAAGGAGAGCGCCGAGGTGGAGATGTTCCACCGGCCGGAGAAGGTCAGGGTCTGACTTCAGCACGATGACACCCGTTGAGATTTCTAACGTCTCTGGCACTCTCTGGGCATGGATGTAAAGCTCTCTTCGTTTAACGCTGTCGCAAGTCGATGAGCATTTCCTTTCAAATCGGCGACATTCATGTTGGCTCTGGCGATCTCTTCCTGATCGCGGGGCCGTGTGTCATCGAGAGCGAAGAGCATGCAATCCGCATGGCGGAAATTATTAAAGGTGTGGCGCGGTCGCTCAACTTCCCGTTCATCTTCAAGGCCAGCTACGACAAGGCGAATCGTACCTCCATCCGCAGCTTCCGCGGGCCGGGGCTGAAGGAAGGTCTGCGTATTTTGAAGAAAGTTAAAGATGAAATTCATATTCCCATTCTGACCGATGTGCATGAGGCGGCGGACGTTCCCGAGGTTGCGAAAGTGGCCGAGGTGCTCCAAATCCCCGCATTTCTAAGCCGGCAGACGGATCTGGTGGTTGCGGCGGCCTTGAGTGGGCGCGCGGTGAATATTAAGAAAGGTCAGTTTATGGCTCCCTGGGACATGCGGCATGCGGTCGAGAAGTGCCGGGATGCGGGAAATACGCGAGTGTTCCTGACGGAACGGGGGGCGAGTTTCGGCTATAACAACCTTGTCGTCGATATGCGCTCACTGGCAATTATGCGAAAGTTTGCTCCCGTCGTGTTCGACGCAACCCATTCCGTGCAGTTGCCCTCGGCGCAGGAGGATGGCCATGGTCCAGCGACGAGTGGGGGACAGCCGGAGTTCATACCTCTGTTGGCTCGCGCGGCAGTTGCGGCGGAAGTAGATGGCGTGTTCATGGAAGTACATGACAATCCGAAGGAGGCGAAGTCGGACGGCGCGAATGCGATGGAGTCGACCAAACTGCGCGAAGTGTTGAAGGAAGTGTTGGCGGTGAAAAGAGCTATCGCGGAGGCGCGCGCGACACCGTAAAATTTTTCCTCAACGAGGATGTCAGCCGGAAAGGGATCAGTTCCCAAGCAGCTTACCGCGTTAATCCCACACTCTCGTTGCGCAAGCGCGCAACCCCGGACGAAGGCGTCCAGCGCTACACGCATTATTCCGAAACAAAAATATTCCTTTTCGCAGACATTTGTTTCAGCATTTTCCGCCAGACTGCGACGTAACTTCTCCCAATGCGCTTTGCGGAGCAGGAACGTCAAGGTGCGGGATTGAGCTATTCCCGCTGATGGAGAGCGGCAACGCATTGTTGATAGTTCTCTGAATCGCGCGCGTGTGTGCGCAACGACAGCGGGTCGTGCGACGGCGAAACTTGGTCCGGAATGCGTGTGTTAAATTGAATTCTTCGCATGAAGTACGTTGCCAATTGGGCTTTAAATGCCGCTGCACAACGTGGGACGACTTACGCCGATGTGCGCGTGATTGCCCACCGGAACCGCGCGTTGACCACGAAGAACGGGAAAGTGGGAAGCGCCCTGGATACGGAGTCCGTCGGCATGAACGTGCGTGTGATTGCGGACGGAGCATGGGGGTTCGCAGCGTCTGCCGAGCTAGGACGGGGCGCGGTGGAGAAAACCGCCGTCGCTGCGGTCGCGATCGCGCGCGCATCCGCGCGAGTAAAGCGGGAAGACGTAAGGCTGGCTCCTGAGAAACCTGCGGTTGCGGAGTGGAGCACGCCCTACAAGATCGACCCGTTTTCCGTTTCCGTCGAACAGAACATTGAATTACTGCTGCAGATCGACGCCGAGTTGCGTGCCGTCTCTGGAATTACGCTGGCTGAGACCAACCTCAATTTTAATCGTGAGGAACAGTGGTTCCTCTCTTCCGAGGGCGCCGATATTCATCAGACCAAACTTTCGACCGGCGCGGGTTATGCAGCTTATGCCTTCGCGGGAAACGAAATACAGAAGCGGTCGTACCCGAATTCCTTTGGCGGCCAGTGGCAGAACAAAGGTTACGAACTGATCCAAGAACTGGATCTGGTCGGGAATGCGCGACGGATCGCGGAGGAGGCAGTAGCTCTCCACAAGGCGGATCAGTGTCCAGAGGGCAAACTTGATCTTATTCTCGACAGCTCGCAATTGGGATTGCAAATACATGAATCGGTCGGGCATCCGATTGAACTGGATCGGGTGCTGGGGATGGAAGCGAACTTCGCGGGAACGTCATTCTTGACCATGGACAAGCTGCGAACGTTGCGTTATGGCAGCGATCTGGTGAACGTAGTTGCCGATGCGCGGCAGGAGCATGGGCCGGGATTGGGAACGTTTGGATTCGATGACGAGGGAGTCGAGGCACAGTGCACGCCGATTATTTCGAATGGATTGTTTACGGGATATTTGAGCTCGCGCGAGACGGCGCACACGATTAGTTTGACCCGATCTGGCGGGACGGTGCGCGCTGAAGCATGGAACCGTTTGCCGATGATCCGCATGACGAACATCAGCCTGCTCCCAGGAGAAAAGCCTCTGACTTTGGAACAGTTGATTGCATCCACCGAGCACGCAGTTCTCATGCAAACGAATCGCTCATGGTCAATCGATGACAAGCGATACAACTTCCAGTTTGGCTGTGAGATTGGGTGGGAGATTAAACACGGCAAGCGCGTTCGCGTGGTCAAGAATCCCTCGTACTCGGGAATTACCACCGAGTTCTGGAATTCCCTGGATGCCATTTGCTCTCGCGACGAGTGGACATTGTGGGGGACTCCCAATTGCGGGAAGGGGCAGCCGCAGCAGGTAATGGGCACCGGCCATGGGGCTTCCCCATCGAGATTCCGGGGAATTAAGGTGGGGAGTGCGTTTCAGGGAAGCTGATGCGCCGGGAGCCATACCGGCCTGAGCAGGATCTGCGACTTCGCTTGTGATGACAGAATTCTGGATGCTGACGAAGGAACAAGCCGGCTCTATTTTCGATCGTGTTCGTAAATTCTCCTCCGCGGACGAGGTGGAGGTGCTTTTCTCAGGCGGCAGGTTTGCGCTCACGCGCTTTGCCAATAACGCCATCCATCAGAATGTGGCTGAGGAGAATCACGTTATTTCGGTTCGCTCAATATTTTCCGGAAGAACCGCGCGGGCGGTTACGAATAAGTTCGACGAGGACAGTTTGCGGCAGGTCGTTGTAGCGTCCGAGACTCTCAGTAAAGTGCAGCATCCCGATCCTGATTTGTTGCCCATGGCGAATGCGCCCGAGCCCGCCGGGGTCGGCCATGGGGGGACTCCGCTTGTGCCCTCCCGGTACTCTAAGGAAACGGCGGAGATAACTCCGGAAGCTCGAGCTGAGGGTGTTGGCAAGATTGTGGGCGTTGCCCATCGGCATTCGCTTACTGCCGCCGGCGTGTATTCCAGCGGCGAAACATTCGAGGGAATTTTCAACTCACGCGGATTGAGCGAGTGGCATACGCAGACCTCTGCGGAGGTGTCGATTACGATGCTCGCCGCGGATTCATCTGGATGGCAGAAAGCGAACTCGCCGGATGCAAGCAAAGTCGATCCCTTAATGCTGGCCGAAGTTGCGGCGAAAAAAGCTGCGGACTCGGCGCAGCCACGGGACATTCCAGCGGGAAAGTACACAGTCATCCTCGAACCCGCCGCAGTGCTCGACATTGTGGGATTCATGTTCGGGGATTACTCGGGGATGGCCATTCTGGATCAGCGTTCATTTCTTACCGGACGGATCGGGCAGAAATTGTTTGGCGAGAACATAACAATTTGGGACGACGTAGCGCACCCGTTGCACAGTGGATCTGCGTTCGACGGCGAGGGCGTGCGGCGGCGAAGGATTGAACTGGTGGAGAATGGAGTTGTGAAGCGTGTGGTTTACGCGCGCGCGACTGCCGAGAGGATGAAGCGTTCAGAACACAAGGACAAGGTGGGCCCAATCGAGGCGACCGGCCATGGCTTTCCGCTGCCGAATGAGATGGGAGAAATGCCGCTCAATATTGTGTTTGCGCCGGTGGACAACCCGCAAACTGTCGAGCAGATGATTGCATCAACCGAGCGCGGCATATTGGTCACCCGGCTGTGGTACATCCGCGAAGTCGAGCCGTTCGAGAAGATGCTGACGGGAATGACGAGAGACGGAACATTCCTGGTAGAGAATGGGCGTGTGCAGGCTGGAGTGCGCAACTTCCGGTTCAATGAGAGTTTGATGCATATGTTGTCCAATGTCGAGGCGATGAGCCAGCCAGTTCGGTCGTGCGGGGAAGAGTCCTTCGATATGGTGGTGCCCGCCATGAAAGTTCGCGATTTCAACTTCACTGAAGTCACGAAGTTCTAAGAACCAATTCCGTGTTCAGTCTCAGTGAGCTTTTTGCTCCCTGACCTCACAAGCATTCTCGTCTCGCGTGAGGTCGCCTTCATCGCGTTGCTGACTCACGGAACTCGGCTTTGTTCCCTTCAAAATACTGTCCGATCATTCTGGGGAATTCACCCGGAATTGGCCGCGATTCGTCCGAGTGGCCGGGCGATTTTCGGGTAAGCTTCGACTTTCTGGATTCCTTGTAATGTACTCAAATTGCGGCATTTAGCTCCGCTTGTTGCATGACTTCGGTAACTTTGTTTGCCAGATTCCGGGGTGTAGGCTGCGATGTGAGTTAGAGAAATTCCGGCAAGCAACAGCACGAGCCGCATAAAAGGCGAACGAGATTGATAGCGGGAACGAAAACAGCGACGCCCGAGGGGAAGATGAACACGGGACACTACGAGGACATGC
>Ga0207702_10000477_pt1 | contig 44997 bp, 59 predicted proteins | sample KBSCornC62_FD_184302 | JGI IMG/M metagenome (GOLD analysis project Ga0207702, IMG submission 184302) | Corn rhizosphere microbial communities from Kellogg Biological Station, Michigan, USA - KBS Corn C6-2 (SPAdes) (version 2) | ecosystem: Host-associated > Plants > Roots > Rhizosphere > Soil ... | reverse complement strand
AATGCTCCGGGTTTAGGTCAAATCTCATTAACTTAATCGGAGTTTGTATGAATACTGAAGTGAAATTCACCGAGTCGCAGTTGAAGGCCCAGCAATTGGCAAACGCTGCGATGGAAGGCCAGGGCAGAGCACAGATATTCAATATCCTTACTCGGGCAGAGTTCAAGCCTGAGCTAGTAGAGAACATCTTCAAGACCATTGTTACCCTGGTCCGTACCACAGAAGGACTCACAGGCAAGATGTTCCGGGTCATACAGCAGTGTGATACGGTTCACCAAGCCAAGGGAACTTTTGCTCAAGCCGAGTCCAAGGCTTGCTCCGAGCTGAAGGCCAAATCGATCAATCAGATTGCTACGACGGGAGGGATCAAAGCTCTCGGGACGTATATGTCTATCAAATCGACTCTGTTCTCGGCCATTGACAGGGCGGAAGATCTTTCGATCGTTCTACAGGAACTGTGGAACTTCGAAAAGGATCACGAGAGCAAGGAACAGAGGTTCATTCCCGATGGGTTCCTCGATCCCTGGGGCAAGCGGTACGCGGACAAGGACAAGGGCTCAACCCTGTTCATGGCTGACTTTCGTATGGCCCAAAAAGCGGGGGATACGCTCAAGTCGAAGCAGGAGTTGCACCGTAGGGCAGCGGAACGGGCTACGAAGGAGGCTGCGGATAAGAACGCAGCGGCCGGGGTAAGCTCAACAGCTACTCAGGGTGCTGATGCTGGGATGGCTCGTGGTGGACACGTCTCGGAAGATGTCAAGATTGACGACGAAACGGTCGAAGCCTTGAACCATCTGAAGCGTGCAATCCACGATGCTTACGGGACAGTTGAGCCGACTGTGATTCGTCAGTATCTGTATGTGTGTGCATCCAACATCCGGGCTGCTGCACAGAAGGTACACGACAAGACACGGGAACAGGCAGCGGAAGCCGGAAGCAAGCCGGTCGTTACCGAAGCCGAGCGTCAAGCTCTGCCCGAAGTGGTTTCAGGGGAGCCCTTGGTCAAGCCCGACTGGGTCACGGAGGAAGACTGGAACCTGGCCGAGACGGATTCGGAGAAGATGGCCCTGGCAGACGACAAGGAAGCGTATCTGGAGCAGAAAGCCATCGATGAGCAGAATATCAAGGATATGGCTCCAGACGTAGAAGAGCACGGCCCGGAGAATCAGAGCACTCCGCAGCAAGCGGCAGTCTGATAAGAGACTACGACACCATCATCGGGGGAGCTTAGGCTCCCCCTTTTCTGCTAGCTTTAGGATGAGGCTATGGAAACCATAACTTACACGGTCATTGTGACGTTCAGTGATGGGACTACTGGGGTAGCCCACTCTAAGTGGTTTGACATAATAAAGGTCTGTGTAGATGCTATGCAGCCTTATATGCACGTCATCAGGAGGATTACATTAGTTATCGAGTAAGGTGACTTTAGTTTATCAGCTTAAGGACCTTAAGATATTAAGGTCCTTATGTGGTTAAACTAGAGCGGTAATATCAAGATGAATAAGTTGGCAGCAGCCTTTTACATAGTCGCGGGTATCCTAGTGGTACTCTTGGTTGTGAGCGTAGTCATGGGCTTGACAGACGTGGGGGAATAGTCGTGCACTTGATAATCTGTATTGTGATAGCGTTCGTAGTGATAAGCTACATCTTATCGTGGTTCGATTAACTATAGGCCGGGCTTAGTGCCCGGCCTTTTCATTTGGAGTACAGTTTATGCACTGGAAAGTAAAGGACTTAGGTCCTATTGAGAAGGAAATCGATGCTTTACTCACCAAATATATGGACGATCATCCCGAAATAGATTTACCGGTGGCTTGCGCAGCCCTGGCAAATATCTTGACCGCTTTACTCGACGCGGCTCCTACAGCGTGGAAGCTTACTGTAAGGGCCGCTTTGCACTCAGGGACAAAGGTCATCATTCAAGAGGCTAAGGACTCCTAGGGAACTTTTTATGGCCAAGCTTGTCTAATCTGTAGGAGGATTGCGAAGCTTGGTCCTCCCCATGCCAGGGTGACGGCTATAGAATACACAAGCAATTAAAGATTTTAAGCATGTGGAAACTGGATCGCATAAGCTTGAATATAGAAATAACTCAGCAGGGTTATTCCCCGGGACCTTAAGCCTAAAGACCGGGGAACTTTATTGCATAGCTTGTGTCTAATCTTTAGGAGGGTTGCAGTGTTGAGTTTTGAGGCTCCTACCCCGATAGCCTCCAACGTTCCCCTACGTTGCCCCTTGGCTCGATGCTGCAATCCTCCTACCTTACTAAGGAGGTTTTGATGCGATAATACTCTCAAAACTTGATGTAAGCATCTTAGGATCGGATGATTGATACTTTCCAGAATCCTCTTCTGAATATCGCCTAATGGGCTAGGAAGAGGATTCGAGAAAGAAGAAGTTTGGAACCGGCCGGCACGCAACTTGTTTCCCGCTGTGTCTACTCTACCCCGATACGGCGAAGTCGAAACAAGTAGGTCAGTTCCTTTTTAGTTGATGTGGAGTAGAGATAGTACCGTACGGGTTTCCGGCCACTCGTCCGGCGTATTAGATCACAGGAAACAAGCGCGACCGGTTCTATAGGCTAATAGTTTATGAGTTAAAACCAGGAGAGACTCCGCCTTAGAAGGTCACGGCAGTTTACCCTGTACCTTGCGGAGTATCCTGAACTACGGTCGAAACGTAGTTAGCCTGCATCTCTTACCAACAAAGGCGGACGGATATGCTGATATTAACTAGAAAGGTTAAAGATGGGCAGGACGAGATTATCATAGGAGACATGGATGTAGTCTTCACTCTACTGAGTATAAAGGGAAGCCAAATAAGGATTGGAGTTAAAACTAAAGACCCTAATGTTTCTATACATAGGGGTGAAGTCTTCAATAGATTGGGTCTACTCGGAACTGGCGGAAAGAAAAGGTTTTAAAATCATGGGGCTAGCATTAGATGTGATTCTGGTGCTAGCCCTTTTTCGTTGGTTGAATATAAGACTTGATAAACATCGGGACAAAAGGAGCCAACAAGATGGCTATCCAAAACGTTGGGGTTCTGTTCGCACTGGTAGTTCACTCGGCCGACATCATACGGAGAAACAATAGACCGGATATCATCACCCTTTCCACTAACCTACCAAATCCTAACTTTCCTTTCCATGGCACTCTCAGCATATCAATAACAGTTAACAAAATGTCTGCTGAGAAGTGGCTCAAAGACAACATCCCGCAGTTGAAAGACGTATCTTTGTACGATGAAGCGCGCAAAGATAAAAGTACTCTGACACTACCTGTATCTGTAAGGTCCTGACCGGTATCATCCGGAGTATGTAATGTTCTCGACAATTAAACGGGCTATATCCCGTAGGCGAGATTCTTTGAAATATGCTATTCCTAATAGACGTAGACCCACTACTCCCGTAGCACACTCCATAAGATTGCGTAAGCGCCAAGAAAGAGCGCTGCAACAACTAAAAGAGGCCGGTAAGTACGGTCCTGATCTCCCTCACTCTGAATAACTAGAATTAGTTTGCCCTCTTTGAGGGATCGAACCCCAGTTTAACTGGGTAAATCCTGACAGATTATTAGCTTCGGCCTTGAAGAGGGCCTTTCTCTATCTATTTTCTACGACAAATTTTGCCTATAAAAACCAAAGGGTCAGACTGATAAACTGAAACCCTTAAGGCTATAATACCGTAGCCTTACGGAGAGATTTTGATACGTACACATTACCGGCGGGGTTGTACCCGGCCCGGGAGTTTCTGGAAGTATCTAGGACGGCGGACAGCTTTTAAACTGCTGCTTTCTGAAGACAATCTCTGAACAAGGAGCGTCGTCCCCCGCTATATAGGGGACACTTATTTTATTTACTTAAGATTCTTAAAATTACAAAGATATTAGGCAGTTAAGATGACTACGAAAGTGACATTCGGAGCTGATCCCGAATTTTTTGTGACTCACAAGTCAAATCCCGATGTACCCGTACCTGCGTGCGGGCTTTTCGGAGGAGCGAAGAAGGCGCCCATCTTCCTGACTCCTGAAGGAGGATATCTTGAGGATGGGTGCGCTGTGGAATTTAACGTATCCCCGGCAGACACTCTCGTTGAAGTAAAGAAGCGATTGGATCGCATCATTACAGCTTTTCTTGTCCTGAATAAGGACTATGCCATCTGGCCAAGTGCCACGGCCCAGTTTGACTCCAAAAAACTTCGGCTATTTCCTCAAGCCTCCGTCCTGGGATGTGATGCAGATTTCTGGGCATATGGTCTGCGCGTAAAACCTCAGGTCAATATGTTCAAGAATCGCAGGTTTGCCGGAGGCCATATACACATTGGCCTTAATCCGTGGCCAAAGGACCTTGATCCCAAGATGTTTATCAAGGCCATCGATTGTTTTGCGTACGTAGAGTACGTAAGTCACTTAGGTTACGATCCTCTGAGGTGGGAATTCTATGGACATCCGGGTCTATACAGGGAGACCAGTTACGGAGTCGAGTGGAGATCCCCCGACAATAGCTGGGCGAGTCCTGCGATAAAGGTGCCAGAAACATATCTTGCCCAAATGGAGAAGCGAATACTTGATGTGATCAAGTCCGTGGATATCCTGGGAGGAGAAAAATTCAATCTGAAACTGCACGATTTCTTGCATAGTACAGGAATTGAGGGGTTCTTGAAGGTCAAGTCCCCGCAGAAAATTCCGCATGCCAGGTCCCGGGTATTGGAATACACGGAACACTGGAACAAGATTGTGGAGAGAGAGCAAACAAAATGAACATAGTAGCCGGTGCTCAATTCAAGGATTGTGAATCCGGCGATTTCGAGCACTATTTCATAAAAACAATTCTGTTATGGAATCTGACAGAAACCAAGAAACGCCTGTTTATGTGCGAGGGTTTGATTGGGGGTACGGTACACGGGCAATATCTGACCCGACAAAGGGAACTGAAGCCCAAGACGTTCAGCTTCAAAGATTGGTGGAAATCTTTGGATGTACTGCCTCCTTATGGTAAGACTTTCAATCTCGGGACTAGCGTGGCTCTTTGGTACCCAAGTATGAGTCGTAACCTTAAGAAATCGTATCCCTTGGTTACTTCGGTATCTGCGGATAATCCTAATAATCTGGCCGTGCAATTCCTAGGGAATCCGCAAGCGGGGGAGATCACGGTACAGAATATTATGGCCTGTGCATTTCCTCGTTACTATTCAATGCTTTCTATTCCTACTCTAGGAGAAGCCTTGGATATGGAATCCAGTGCTGTGGCTGCACAGGGCGATTTCGCAATTGATTTCAAATCAAGGAAAGTGTTTCTCAAAAATTCCAGTATAGGAGAAGTGCTTAAATTCCCGGGAGTTGAAAGAAAGTTTCTAGTCAAAACGCCGCTCAGTAAAGAAATCCTGGTGGACCTGGGCCATGTACACCCGGATAAGGTTCAAGTAATACCATGAAAGTAAAAAATCTGTTGAAGTTGTCTGGGTTGGAAGAGAGGGAGCAGAATACTCCTCTTCTTTGCCTCCCTAAGACATACATGGGCCTGGAATATGAGTGGGAGAACACGGATAAATTTCCCTATCAGAACAGTCCTTTATCCCCTAATCCGCTGGCTCCGATAGTTGCGGCGGTCAAAGCTCTTTTTGCGTATCATGTGGATGGATCGCTTAGGCAGAACGGGATGGAGTTCACGTTCAAGGAACCCTATTCCGGCACACGTATCCTATCTGCAATCGAGGCCATGGACGCGGCTAGCAGAGCGTATGGGTTCACAGCTTCGTATCGGACCAGTTTGCACGTTCACATGGATCTCAGTGAACTGAATTATCCTCGGGATGCTCACCGGGTTGCGGCTCTATACGCCCTGGTAGAACCTTTACTCTACAAATTCCTGGGAGCCAATAGAGACGGATGCAATTATTGCATCCCGTGGTATGCAAATCCACATCATTACTTGCAGTATGCCCGGATACTGAAGCCTTACAAAGAGATTTTGAAATCCGATACGGGGAGTACGGATAGCGGACTCTCCCTTGGTAGCCAATTGCACAATAACAAGAACTACCACAAGTACGCAGGTCTTAATCTCTTGTCTCTGGGGCAATTTGGCACAGCAGAATTCCGCCAAGCACCTGTTAATATGCAAAAGGAGAAGATCCTCATTTGGCTTAACATCTTGATGAGAATCAAGAAATACGTCATTGAGCAGCAGTGGGATATAGTTGACTTGATGCACCACGTCAAGTCTTACGGGGCCAAGGAGTTCATATACCGCGTGTTCGAGGCGGAAGCTCCGTTTCTCTTGAAGAACACAAAGAGCGTCGAAGAAGATCTTAAGAAAGGTTCTTTGACCATGTTTCATTTCATTTCAGCAATTCAATAAAAGGATAACGAACCGTGTGTGGATTAGTTGGAGCCTTTCGTGCCGAGAAAGGCATGTTCACCAAAGCCCCTCAGTACATTACTCAAGGGCTTTTTATTTCCGTTCTCCGGGGATACAGCGGGTGTGGTGTAGGACTTATCAGCAATAAGTTCAAGCCAGATTTCGTCAAATCTCGCCTGGCATCCCCGGATTTTATCCAGACCAAGACGTATTCCTGGGTAGAAAGCAATGTCTCCATGTCTCGTGTGATCATGGGGCACACCCGAGCCCCGACAGGAGGGTCTCCGAACCATGAGAATTCGCACCCTTTCTGGTATGTCAAGGACAATGATCCTCTGGATTCGGTTATCCTTACCCATAATGGGCACGTAAGTAACTACCACTCGTTAACTCCCGCAGGGTTCAAGCACGATGTAGATAGTGCCCACGTCACTCACTCCATTCTGGTCAATGGGGCTAAGGAAACCCTGGAGAAGTTGCAGGGTTATTACGTACTCACGTGGTACAGTGAGAAAGATAAGCAGTTCCACATTGCTCGCAATGAGAGTAATAGGGATCTGTTCCTAGCCAAGAGCCCCGATGGAACGGTGATGTACTACGCCTCGGAGAAGGAAATCCTTCAGTTCTGTCTGGATAGGTTGGACATTCCATACCACGCCAAAGGCACTCCAGAGGCTTTCTGGCAGCTCGATCCATATAAGCTATACTCATGGGATCTCACGAAGGATAACCTCTCTGAACCTATCGTAGAGTCATACGAGCAAAAAAAACCGATCTATACGGTGTACAGTGGTGGGGGAACGAAGGCTACGGGTGGACTACCTGATGCCGGGGACCGGATTTACGTCGATTGCGAGAATAACGAGGTGGTGCTGTACAGTAACAGTACTACTCACGGTTGCGTGAAGGCTATCCGCAGACTTGATAACGGAGAAGTCAGGATAGACGGAGTTTGCAAGGAAGATTGGGAAAAGACTTATAAGTTCACCCGTAGATCACTTCCGTGCATTGTGGATGCATCCCACTCGGAAATGGTTAATGGGCTAGTGAAATTCACTTACAAGGTTCGTATTAACCCAACCGAAGCGACTAAAGATGCGCGGAGGTACCTTCCCCCACCCCAGCAACAGCAAGAAACAGGGGAAGCGAAAAAAAAGGAAGAATCGAACTCGTTGGGATTGACTCCTCCAGATCCAGATTCTCTGATCATGTATCCTGGCCCCAACGATACCACGATTTCATTGAAAGAGTGGCGAGAGATCGCTAAACTCGGGTGCGTAGGATGCAACGGAACAATTTTGTCTCTGGACAAGGATAAGGTAAAATGGTACCCCTGGGCAAGATGCCCGGAAGATCCTCCAGAAGACACCGAGTGGCAATTGATATGTCCCCTATGTGCCAAAGACGAAAAGAAACTAGCCGATATTTACGGAGCATAAGACTATGGTCATGCCAATTTTGCTTAGTCCCTGGAAGGGGGGCACACCCCGGAAACTGTGCCGGGAGCTTGGGATGCTCCTGAGATTACCCGAAGAGATGAAGCTCATAGATTCCCAACGGAATAAGCACAGAACTCTAGTGAATTGGGGAGTTTCGACTCCGTTCACCGGGTTCAGTCACATTCTAAACAAGGCCCCAGCGGTAGCTACGGCCTCCAATAAGCTGGCCACATTCAGGATACTCAAAGATGCAGGTATTCCAACTCTTGAGTTCACCACGGACAGAGCTGAAGCTGTCAAATGGCTGGTCAATAGTAGCGTCTTCTGTCACACGCAACTCCACGGACACGGTGGAAGTGGTCTTAAGCTTGTACTCAAGGGAGAAACAGAGCTATCGAGTGCGAAGGTATATACTAAGAATTTCCCCAAGAGTGTTGAGAGCCGGACGCATGTCATCAAGGGACTGAGCTTTGTCCACCACATGTATGTGGAAAAGAAACGAGTAGGACCAGATAGATACGAAGATTTCGGGCTGGATGAGAAGCCCGATAACTACATTCGTACCTACGATAACGGATGGATCTTCGCCAGAAACGTTGTCGAAGATGGCCACGCGGTTAAACTGGCAATGCAGGTTATGGATTGCTTGCAACTGGATTACGCCGCAGTCGATATTATGAGGAAAGGAGGGAAATGGGTGGTGGGAGAAGTGAATACTGCCCCAGGTCTGGAAGGTCAATCGTTGAAGTTCTACGTCGAAAATCTGCGTAAAATCATCTGAGGTAAGATCATGATACTTGATTTTGATGGATCGAAAGCTTACATTCGTCTCGCGTTCACTTCCACGGAGTATAATTGTTCCGTGAAATTGGTGGGAAAGCTTGTTCTACAGAAAAGTCATGATGGTCTTTCGTGGTTTGATCACTGGCCATCAGGAGAACTGGGCGCACTCCTGCGAAAAGAAGAAGTGAAGAATCAACTTATCCGGGAGTTTTCGGGGTATTGTGCCACCCATACAACTTACAGGATGCTTAAGGAAACCAGTCCATATTTTCCAACGGACTCTGGTCGTTACTTGCCCAATTACCTGGTATACGCAGATTCTATCATTATCGGCAAGGACCAGGCTTGGTTTACCAGTTTCAAAGCTCTCATCAGGGAATTTCAACAGCACCCTGAACACGGGTTTCAAGTATTCGAGTTTCCCATGTACAACAATAATACCTATGCTGGTAGTTTCTGGCCCTCGAAGGTGTGGGGTATCGTACCTCCCAGAATGGTGTCATACCTCTATGACTCACGGTTCATCGATAAAAATACTACTTACGTGAAGACTTTCAATAGGATGAAATCGGAGGGTGCCTTGAAATCTTACCCGGAGGGTGATGTCGCAGTGGTTGAAAAGGCTGTGTCCGGCTAACGGATAGAATCCCTTTAAGCTAAAGTATACATAGTTTAATAAGAGTTTTGTTTTCTTGTAGAGATACATAAAGATAAAAAGTATACTTTAGACAACTCAAAACGCAAAAAGTTCTATCTATTTATGGATATTTTTTATAAATTCCTGTTTTGGGTTTTATTAATCGGAATTATGGTGTGTACACTAGGTTTTCTAGTGACGGATTTGCGTAGGCGCTTCCTCGCCCGGAGAATACGTCGAAGAGAGATAAATATGCCGAACATTTTAGCTTCCCATCACTGCTGCGCCATCTACGAAATGGAAGGAGTACAACACTCAGACCCCACTCAGTTCAATATACAAAGTCTCATAGAGAAGACTAAATGGAACGGGAGAACGTGCAAGATCATTCAATTCTCCGACACCCCTGGGTATGGGGGTGGGGATAAGTGGATGAAGCACCTTATCAAATTAGGGTATCGGGTAGATAAATTCGAAATAGGAATAAACCCCAAGACACAGAACACGGTTTTCCTGTATAATTGGTTCGTGACTCCGAAGACATCAGAAGAAAAAGCTGCTAAGCTTTCAATTGTGAGGGAATACTCATATGAACAACAAGAAAAAGAACGACCTAATCCTGAACCAGCTAAGTCTGGAGTCTCTCAGGGAAGACGAACTTTCCGAGACAGGCTCGGGAGATTTCGATCAAGCTGCGGATGATTGGCCGGTGGATCGAGAGCTGGATTTCAATAAAGATCCAATAACGTCTTATTGGCCAGACTATGACGATACTGAGTCTTAAGAATAAAGTAGAGCTTACGGCTCAGACCTTGTCGAAAGGGGAGTCGTTAAGATCGATTTGTCCGAAGTGTAACGGAGGTATTAGTGAAGAGAAGTCTTTTCTTTGTTCTAGGGACCATGGAGGAGTTGTTTTTTATAAGTGCTTTCGGGCTACTTGTAATTATCGAGGGAAACTTGTTATAGGCGATGGAGAAGCCGGATTAGTCCCTAGGATCAGGAAGCTTCACTCGTTCACTCGGGATTTGGAAGAATTACTCCCTTCTCAAGTGGAATGGTGGAGGTGGAGATTCGGAATAACCCCAGGTCCGGATGTGTACTGGTGTCCTTCTCTTAAAAGGGATGCTATACGCGTTTATGGGCCTCAAGGGCAGCACAGAGGGTGGGTATTGAGGGATTGGACGGGTACAGAGCCCAATAAGGCTATAAGCTATCCTGAACGGGATGAACCCTTCATTGGATGGTGCCGTGATAATCAGAAAAAGGAATTCTCGAACTATTGTATTGTGGTAGAAGATCTGATATCAGCCCGAAAGGTGGCTGATTCCGGGTTCACGGGTGTGGCCCTTAACGGGACTACCATGAACTGGGAGGTCGCTTTTGAGATTAATGAGCACTATAAGGAAATAGAATTAGCCTTGGATATAGGCACAATGAAACAAATGATAGAGTACAGGGACCAGTTCAGTACTCTGTTCGATAAGATAAGGATATGGACTCTAGGAGCGGATCTCAAATATGTGTCCAGGGATCGTATAAGAAACGCTATTTACGATAACCTGACTAATTTTTTAGAGGTTCCGTAGTGTCACAAGAAGGCAGGATATTAAGCGCGTGCTTAAGAAGGAGCGCGTATGAAGAAGTACGAGGGGTTCTTGGGAACGCCTTTTCCAGTACATTTTCACCAATTGCCCAAGTCATCGCAAAAATATTGGAGGATTTCTATTCTCGCGACGGAGCTGCAACTACTTGCCCAAAGGAAGTCCTTGTACAGCGAGCCGAAGCGGAAATTGTTAATCCGAAACATCTTAAAGCAGTCGAGGAATTCACCCGAAGTCTTGACGAGAGCATTTCTGTACCCAATCTTCTGTACGATATTCGACAGCAAAGAAAGCGCCGAGTCGGCGATAAGCTGGCTGGGCTCCTTGCAAATCGTGCCGAGGGAGATGATGTACAAACCCTTATACAGCAATATCAGGAGCTAGATCGTGAGCCAGAACCCAATTCTGAAGATTCGGATAGTGAAATATATCAAGGACATTCCGTCAGGGAATTGCTCGATAAGCATTTCAACAAAGACGGGGTTATCCGACTTGGAACGGAACGACTTATATCAGTTTGCGACGGGGGCGCTAGAGCAGGACACCACATACTCGTGTATGGTAGACCAGAACTTGGAAAAACCCTTCTCGCGATCGACCTGGTGGCACCTGTCCTCCGGGAGGAGAAGCGTATCATACACTTTGGCAACGAAGAACCGATGCCAGATACTGTTATTCGATATATTATGCGACTCTCCGGATGGACTAAGGAGCATGTGCGTAGCGATCCTGAGGGAGCTGAACGAATGGCACTCTCAAAGGGCTATGCAAACTTTATTGGAATTGCCGTATCCCCTGGAAGCTTTGCGGGATTCCGTAGAGAGATCGATAGGTTCAAGCCTTCCGTCGTAATCCTTGACCAATTACGTAACATAGAAGAATCAGGAACTGGAGGTAATCGTGCCGAAGCACTCGACAACGCTGCACGTGGAGCTAGGAACTTGGGGAAGTCCACCGGATCGATTGTTATTTCTGTCACTCAAGCTGGAGATTCCGCTGAAGGAAAATCTTTCCTTGGGCTATCAGATATCGACTCAAGCAAGACAGGGATTCCCGGAGCAATTGATCTCGCAATTGGAATCGGAGCTACCGAAGAGTATAAGAGAGCAGGTATTAGAGGCATTAGCACCCCCAAAAACAAGCTCGGAGGTAAGCACGAAACGTGGCTCGCGAGATTCAACACGCAAACCGGAGTTGTCGAAGACCTCTCGGAATAGAAAGCACAGGAAAGATTGCTGATGTCCTAAATGTGGGGGAATGTAAATGTATAAGATAGTGGATTGCTCTTGTAAGAGCCAATACCAGGATAACTATTACGGTCCTGGTAGACGTGTGGCCAATTCTTGCCAGAAACCGGCTAGCCCCAATCGCGTTACAGCGTACCGGTGCACAGTTTGCGGTAAGGAACACCCGATAACTTAAGAGGTTAAAATGTATAAGCTCGTAAGAAAGTCAGATGGCAGAGGGGATTCCGGGGGGATGTCCATGGCCATCAAGTATGAAACATATGATGGAATGGATGCCTGCGAAAGCGATTCCCGGCCTCTCATCGGATACAGGATGCGGGTTGGGTCTATTTACGCCCGGACTATGCAGGGGCAGGATTGGTGGCAGACCACTCCGGTAGTAACGATTGTATCGGATACCCCCAATAAGGTGGTATTCAAGACCAAGAGTGGACAGGAGTATACCTGGACTACAGATCGAGAATATAATAAGAAGAACAATGGAAAAATCGAAATTTGCAAACGCGGAGATATTAAGGAGTTGTGCTCAACCCCCCACAAATAAACCGCACGTACTAGATTGGGACCCAGAGGTATATTTAAGAGATGATTACGTCGTCCTTGATTTTGAAACAACGAATCTCGACAAAGGAAGTCCCCAAAACCCACATAACCGAATTGTTTGCGCGGTTTGGAGATGTGGCCCAACGCATCCGAGTAGAAACAGGAGCCAAAGTGATTTTGAGCAAAGCTTGGCACACGGAAAAACCGGAGTGTTTGCTCACTTTGGAAGTGAGTTTGAACAATCTAGACTCCTATCCGACATTTGCCAAGCTTCGTTCATTGTGGCACACAACGCAAAATTCGAATGTTCCTGGCTCCTTAGGTGTGGACAAGAACTTAGAGATCTGGTAGTTTGGTGTACTCAGATAGCTGAGTATGTTCAGGCAGGCAATCGTAAATTTACAGGAGGGTTGGGTTTAGACCCGACACTAGAGAGATATGGCATATCAGGCAAAATGCAATACGTGTCAGCGCTTATTAAATCTGGAGTGTGCCCCTCAACAATTCACTCAAACGTTCTTGGAGAGTATTGCGTCGTTGACGTTCTCAGAGACGAGAGTCTGTTTATTCGACAGCGGCGACAAGTTTATGGGGAGTCCCTTGAGAACGTCCTTTATGGGCGATGTGCTGTCACACCGATGCTTAGCGACATCGAATCCCACGGAGTTCAGCTTGATAGAGAACGGGTACAGATTGCACACACAGCTTGTTTTACCGAGTACAACCAAATTCTCTCCGAACTTGAAGACGGGTTTGGAGCTATTAATTGGAGATCTACAAAGCAACTTAGAGAACTACTCTACACTAGGCTCGGATTTGAGGAACTCAAGGATCGTAAAGGGGAGCCTATACGGACCCCTGCTGGGCAACCCAGTACGGACGAGGAAACGATTAGCGGACTTCGAGCAAGTACCACAGACCAGTTGGAGTTTAAAGGTTTATGGAGCCGATTAGCTCCTCTTAAGAAGAAAACTCAGTCCCTGGAGAGCATGAAAGGGGCTTGTGAACAGGACGGAGGATTGATTTATGCTCAATTTAATCAAACAGTTACAGGCACCCACAGGCTCTCGTGCTCAGGTGGTAAGTGGGGTCTCCAGTTCCAGAACCAAGACAGATCCCTCAAACGTCTATTCCGCGCTAGGAAACAGGGTTGGAAAGTTATTGACGGGGATTGCCCCCAACTCGAGTTTAGAGTTGCAGGTGACCTTGGGAATGACCCCGTCGCAAGAAAGGATGTTCTTAACCGGATTGATGTGCACTCGTTCACCGCGAAGATCCTGGGGACTACTCGACAAGACGCTAAGCCTTACACATTCAAACCACTCTACGGGGGTAATTCCGGCACTAAAAGGGAGCGTGAGTATTACAGAGCCTTTCGAGAACGGTACAAGGCTATATATGACACTCAAATGTCCTGGGTTTATCATGCACTGGAACATAAATCTCTGCGAACCGTCACCGGACTTACGTTTTATTGGCCTGACACTGAGGTGATGTCAAGTGGGTACATTACTAATACTCCTAGTATTTTTAACTATCCTGTTCAATCCTTCGCTACAGCGGACATTAGTCAACTTAGTCTTGTTCTTGTGTGGCACGGCATTAGGAATATGGATTCTTTTATTAGTAACACTGTTCACGATAGCGGTGTCTTAGAGAGTCCGGAAGAAGAAGGTGACAAAGTTAAATCTATAATGGTACAATCCTACACAGAGGATATATACGGTGTCTTATCCAGGCTGTATAATCGTGATTTTAGTTTCCCTCTTGGGATTGGTATTAAGTGTGGCGACTATTGGGGAGAGGCGAAGCTTCCAGACGGAAGAGCGGCCGACGAAGAGAAGTTCGAAAACGAATCAAGATTCGCCTGGGCAGCGTAGAGAGTTCTGTGGATTCTGCGGAGCAGGACTAGACAAATTCAAAAGGTACGGAGAAGGTACCTGTATAAAATGCGATCCTAAAGGGATCGAGGAGAATAAGAATAAAAATGAACGAAAAAATGAAGATGAAAGGGCAAGTGAAGTGGTGCGACGGGAAGGATTTCCGGGGGAAGAAACTGTGGAGTTTCACTCTGAAGGAAGCAGAAGGCTTTTTTGGATGCGGAATCTCGGACCCGAAAGTAAGAAAAGGAGACACAATTGAGTTTTACTATGAGGTCGTTAACGGCAGAGCATCTGTCATTGTCGATACCATTAACCTTTTGTCTGGTGCTCCTAGTGATAGGGTTCCTGGCAATAGTGACTCTGGCAATCAGCCTAATAAGGCTAATGGGACCGGAGGGAGCAATGCCCAGTATTGGGAGGACAAGACAAAGCGGGATATCGAGAACGACGAGTACCGACGAGGCAACGATATCCGAATACAGTATCAATCCGCACGAAATGCCGCTATCGAAGTCACAGGAATCCTTGTTGCGGCAGGAACTCTTATCATCCCAGAAAAGAAAGGAGCTGGAGCAGAAGTAATTCTGGCCAAGATCGAGGATCTGACTAATGAGTTCTTCCAGAAATGCAGCGCAGTAGGAGTTTCTACGGAGGGTGAACATGCCTCTTAATGTAGAAGTAAAAACTAAAATAGACGAGAAGGCTAAGTACGCGCTCCATATTGTTAAGGTCCCGGATACTCCCACAGACGTGTATGGAATTATTCACAAGGATTTCGATGTTCTGGAGATGTCCACCAGCGTTCTGTGTAATGCCAGAAAGATGCTTGTCGCACTGGAAGAGTGGGAATCTGGAGGCACGGCTAATGGTGAACTTCCTTTACCAGAGATATTAGGATGAGAATTTTAGTCTGCGGTGGAAGGGATTATAAAGATAACCTTAATGTTTACTCCTGGCTAACCCGTCTATTTAATCCCCTATATCCTAATGATATAGGAGGGGAAGCAGGAACTTGGATGCCTCGTCCAGACTTATTCTTGATTTTAGGAGGAGCAAGGGGAGTAGATTCTTTTGCTGAGGATTGGGCAGTCGTAAATTGGGTGCAATACAAGGTATACAAGGCTGACTGGGATTTGCATGGTAAAAAGGCAGGTATTATCAGGAATATCCAAATGCTAGAAGAAGGAAAGCCTGATTTAGTAATAGCGTTCCCAGGAAGTAGAGGCACAGACCACATGAAGCAGACAGCCCGGAAACGCAAAGTACCAGTACTGGAGATTTATGAGTAAAGTAGTAGCCCTTATTGATGGGGACAGCATTGCTTACCGAGCGGCTGCTGCCGTCGAGAAGACTAAGTATCTGTGTACCAAGGTACTAGATTTGACAGAACCTCCAGATATGGTGTATCCGGAGAACTGGAAGGAAACCAGGGAATGGGATGAGAAGGGTTATTTTACTTGGTCCCGACGGGAGGTCGGGACTCTGGAAGAAGCAAAAACAATATGTGATAGTTTCGTAAGGAAGATCCGTGAAAATACTAGCAATGATTATAGCCTTTTTCTTACCCCTACTTCGGGAAATTTTAGAGATTCTCTGGCGAAGCACACCCGTTACAAAGGTTCGCGTGATGGCGTGGTACGGCCTATTTACCTTGCAGATATTCGTGAATATCTATGTGATACGCATTCTGGTGTCGTAGTAACGGGCCACGAAGCTGAGGACGAGGTATCCATAGAAGCTTGTAAATTGGGGCAAGATAACTACATAATCGTAGGAAATGACAAAGATCTTCTCCAGATTCCCGGTAGGCACTACAATTGGGTTAAGGACGAATCTTTCGATGTAACCCCACTGGAAGCCTGGGATGCTTTGTGGATGCAAGTCCTGATGGGGGATAGGGTGGATAATATCCCCGGATGTTGGGGTATGGGGTTCCAGAAAGCCAAGAACCGAGTGGTGCAGTGGAACGCTCACAAAGAGTTCATGATTGAGATTGTGCACGCGGAATACGAGAAGTCTAAGAAAGTAAAAGGATGTCCTTATAAGGATGAATCTGAGGAAGATACGTATCGAAGGGTTTATGAGACGTATTGGTTGGTAAAACTAAAAGAGTATGCGGACGAAGCACCATGGTATCCAAAGATCAAGAACAAAAAGACGGTGGTAGTGGATGGGAAGACAAAAGCAAGCGGAGACACCGACACGTCAAGCTCTGCCCGGAGTGCGACGGATTCGGCACAATCCAAGCCAATTACGGCCCAGCAACAAACCAATCCCGCACTTGCGAATGGTGCGACGGGCTCGGAATGACCGATTTCGATCTGGATTAGAAGAAGCCGTTATAGCGGACCTGGAGAAAAGAAATGTCCAATACGAATATGAACCGGAAACTATCACTTACGAAGAACACGAGAGGAGTACCCGATGCCCACAGTGTGGACATAGACCTTGTGTACGAAAACGCCGGTACACGCCTGACCTTCGGCTTAGAGATTCTGGGGGATCGTTCTACGTCGAAATCAAGGGAAAACTTGATGCAAGAACTAGAGGACGAATGGAACGGTTTCTTAAAAGTCCTCAAGGAAGAGAAATTGATCTCCGATTCCTTTTTCAAAAAGACAATTGGTGCACAAGCAAACACAAACAGAGATATTCAGACTGGGCGAGAGGCCGTGGTTGCATGTGGGCCATTGGGGACAGCGTTCCTGATGAGTGGTTGCAATAGTCCTGTGGTGGACTTAAGGACTATAGATGACGACCAGACCAAACCAGATTATACGTAATAGTGCTAAGTGTACCGCTTGCGGAGCTGAAATAGAATCCACTAACAGACACGATTTTAAAATACATAAGTGTCCTGTAGAGCCGACCGACTGTTTCAGATTTGGTGTGGATGGCGGCAAGGACTATATACGTAGAATTGGTGGCGGATTCGAAGATACTTCGGAGTATGGCGATGCCTGAGATACGAATAGCTAATGGGGGTCTTTTTGATCCTTGGAAACCTGAAATAAAGGGTATAAAAGATACCCCTACCTGGGATTGGCTAGGTCACCACCTAGCTAACGAATGCCGATACGCTGGAGGGTGTAAATGGTTCTATTCCGTGGCCCAGCACAGTGTTTTGGCAAGTAGATACGTCATAGATAAGAAGTATTACAATACTATATATGACAATGAACTCAGATTGGCAGCTCTATTACATGATGCTACAGAAGCAGTACTTAAGGATATCCCAGGACCCTTCAAAAAGATGTGGGCCTTTGAAGGATATAAGAGTGCAGAGAACAATTTAGCCGAGTGGATTTATAAGCAGTTCGGTTTAAGACCAGAATACCTTAACGCTCCACCAATAAAAACAATAGATAAGGAGCTACTTGATGCAGAACGAGCAGTATTATTTCCAGATTCCGAATACATCTATTCAGGGTCTATCACAGTTGAGCCGTGGGACCGGGAGTATGCCCGAGACGAATTCAACAGGACCTTACTCCGTCTCGCATACCCTTGATAATAGAGGAGGGACTCATGGACATTTTCGTGCACAATCCGGCATTACTCAAAATATTACCGAATTTATGCGTACTGGCCGCAATTGGGACGACCTACCTTCTTACGGTAAGCACGCGCTGGAGATGGTCGCTGTCAAGCTGGGTCGCATTCTGTCTGGCGATTGGTCTTACACTGACCACTGGCATGATATTGCGGGCTATGCCACCCTCGTCGAGCAGGAGCTTACCCGATCAAAAGGAGGTGCTTCTTGACTCGCCTATCGAACATAGAAAGTGCGTTCATCCGGGAAACGTTGAGGGCCTGCTATACCGAGTTCGAGGAACTGGTATTAGAGAAGGAGTGGTACGTTACCGAGGTACTGGATCGTATCGAGAGTGCTCTGGAGATTCTGGAGTCCAATCATGGCCAATGAACCTAAGATCGCAGTATGGGACCTAGAGACTTCAGATCTCAAGGCTAATAAAGGGTTCATATTCTGTGGAGCTGTGTGCGATCCGCTGAATATGGACGTAGAGATGTTCCGCATCGATAAGTATAAGGGGTACAAACGTGATCTTAGGAATGATCAAGGTCTTGTCGTGGATCTTGTGCGCGAGTTGTCTAGTGCTGATCTTTGGGTTACCTATTACGGGAAAAGATTCGATCTTCCCTTTCTTAGTAGTAGGATACTTTATTGGCGCAGCCGGGGCATTGATATCCCACACTTGGAAAATGTCCCGCACATAGATCTCTATGATACAGCACGTCGTAAACTGGCTTTACATAGTAATCGTCTGGCTAGCGTCTCTGCTTTCTTGGGGAACACATCTAAGACGAGTGTGGATCTGGCTTTATGGATGGATGCAGCGTACGGGAAAAAGGAAGCTCTTGAGCATATTGTAGAGCATTGCTACGATGATGTGATTACACTGGCAGAGGATTATCTTGATTTACGCCCTCTTATCCGTGCTCATCCTCATATGGGTTTGTTGCGCGGTAGTGGACCGCAGTCCTGTTCTTCGTGCGCCAGTGAGGACATCCAAAGACGAGGAATATACGTCACAGAAGCCACCAAACGTCAACGGTTGTATTGTAAGAACTGTGGAAAGTGGAGTTCCGTGCCATACCGAGAACCGAAGAACAACAATAAAAATACGGTGGTCGAAGGTGGGTCAAGTAGTCATAAACCATCCCAAGCTGGTTAAGAAATGGGCTTTACGCTATATTTACCTGTACAGGATGAAAGGTTCGGATGTAGCTAAGAACTGGGCTCTGGAGTTTCTACCAGCGGATGCCAGACAAGCTATGGTAGAGAAGGTCAAAGAGATACAAGGTAAGAATAAAAATAAAAAGCCTCCCGAGGGGGAGGCTTAGAGGAGTAACAATGGATTCAAGTAAATATAAGATTACTCAGGAAATCAAATGGATGGATAACCTGGGTCGATGGGTAGCGATCTATAGATCTGCAGTGTATCCGATAGAGAATGTATATCTGCTGACTGATGGAAACGTCTACGAGGAGAAGCAAATGGCTAAAGAAACCGAGGACGTTCTGAATCTGAATTTCTGGTTCTTGTGTTATCAGTATGAGCAGAAACTTACTGTGGATGCCGCGAAGGCAGGGCAAGTCTCTAGTAATCCAGAGGTGGTTTCAAATGCCTAGTAACAATCAGATTTTTACCATATCTGGTTCCGGTTGGACGCCCACGACAGCAGGATTTAATAACACTGCAAATCAGCCTGATGCGGAGACGGGACTTGTTAAGAAGAAGACAAAGACTATGAAAGCCCCTGAGTCTTCTCGAACGATCTGTACCCTCCAAATCCCAGAAGTGCTCCTAGAATCGTCATTAGAGTCGATAGATCGAGAGTTGGAGGAACGGGCCAATGCTTTATCAGAGATAACCAGGCTCCTAGAGGTTGTACAAGAAACTGATAGCCTAATCCAATTCCACCTATCCAACCTACGAAAGGCCGCCAGCCAGAGCGAAAGAAAGATGTCGAAAGTGCCTCCGTCTTATCTAAGTCAGTTTGGGCCAGTGCTAACTGGAGCCCTTGAGACTCTTCCTGAAGCTTCCCTTGCTGTTGCAGTGTCAGAATGGCAATTTGCGCCTGCACCTTTGCCTGCGGGTCAGGGATAGCCTTATCGATAATAGATAGAATAGGACCTATAATACCGGAGGCCGCAGTGGAAGCTGCGGTCCCGGCCGCGGAAGCTAAATCTTGGAGAATATTTGCCATGTTAGAATTACTCGTTTGGGGTCTACTAGGGTTTGCTATTGGCTGGTTATTAGCGGGAAATAAAAAGAATGACTAAACAGATGAAGTTGCCAGAACGTACCGATATCCTGAAGATGGTTCAAAGGGAGTTACATGCTCAAGGTCGAGAGGATGTCAAGGTCGAAGTGGCGTTCGTGGTCAATTTTGATGCTGGAGACCCGGTTATCGTTAATACGATTATCGACCCACATCAACCGTTCCCTCGATGGAAGTGCCGCCAGTTCATTGAGTCCATTATTAATAGAATCATGGAGATGGAGTCGAAGCCATTTGCATCACAAGAAATAGCCTCGTCATCCACCCCAATCCAAACTGCTGAAGCTGTTCCTGCGGCTCTCTAGCATATTTTAAGGCTCGTTTAGCCATGAACACCGGGATCGTTGGGCTCGTCTCTCGGAGAATCCTTGCGGTCCCGACTCCTTGATTAACGGCACAATCGAAAGTTACCAAAGCCCATGTATACGGTGCATCGGATAAAGATAAAGGGTCCCAATACTCTCGAATATATATGGCCTTTGCATCCGATTCACTTAACTCCGCTATATTTATCGTGGGATGAGACCTCTTTGCAATGCCGTATTTGGTCTCTCCTCCCGGATCTTTCGGGTTATTTACGTACTTGGCCCCGCCCTCAATGGATGGGTTCATGATTATTTTTTCAAAGCAAAGGTCGAAATAAAACATGCTTACTCCCAAATCAATTGACCAGCTCAGGCAAAACAAACCTACTTTGATCGTAGAGGATATTATAAAAGGAGGAGTATCGGGAGATAAGGATTATCTTTACGAAACCCTTCTATGTAGAGGAGTTTTTAAGTGGTTCTCCGTTCGTCGAAAATTGATCAAGCTCAAAGATCGATGGAAAGAACGAGTAACCACATCTCTTGATTACCAGCTCCTAGCCAAGGTTACGGGTCGATGGCACAGGGTGTGGTACTGGCGAGGGTATCGTAAGGCTCTTGAGGAGTGTCGAGCTGAGATCAGGGAGCTATGTCACTCTCCGAGATGGCAAATCCAGGACAACGATCCTATAGCTGCCCGGTGGCTTAAAGACAAAGAGGAACGGCTCGAAACTTCAATCTTGCCCAGTTGCGAGTGCCTGGCCCCCGAAGTCAGCAAGGATGCCCATAGCGGCTTGTGATTTGTTGGACAGATCCCGATTGAGAATAAATTTGTTCAAGTTCTCTGGAGATAGAAGTGCGTTGTATACTACTCTACCTGCCGCCTGCTTCCTTGCGGCCCATAAAGCCGTTACACCCCTGCCCTCCCCGGACATTGGCGGGGCGACGAGCCACCGCACTACATTCTTGTAAATGCTCTCAGGCTCTTTCCCTTGCAAAGCTGTATACCCTGACAAACTGTTCAAGGTACTCTGCTTCTCGCCTTCGGAGGCAATAGCCTTTACGGAAGCCATGTAATCAGGCCCCATCACTTCACTCAATCGGGAGCCATACTGTTGGATAACTGCGTTTATTTTACTGGGAATCGGAATACCATTAGGGTCGCTAACCATCTTCGCAAAGCGGGACGCCGTGTCTCCTTGAAGTGCTTGAAACAGGTCCGGTTGCTCGCGGTTGAGGTAAACACCAAGCCCTTTGAGCTTATTTGGACCTATGGATGGAGTGAAAACGGCGTTAGCAAGACTGTTACTATTAGGACGACCTAACTGACCATATTGAGATGCGTTCCAAGCAGTATTGAAAGTCTTGAGATCCTTATTGGATTTAGCAATCTCACTGGTCATATCCTCGTAGCTCTTTAACTGATTGACATCATCTTTGTCAAAGAAGACTTTAATTGGACCCTCGAAATCGTTCTGAAACTTTGCCCAACTTTGACGAGTCGGAATACCGTCACTGGGAAGATACCCCTGGTCCTTATAAAGAGACCACACCATGTTCTTCACATCGTTGCGTGCTTCTGGATCACCCTCGAGAATCTTGGATAGCTCTTGTACCCCTTGTTGTGGCTGGCCTTTGCCATTATTCATCAGAAGACGGGAAACCGCCTGATTGTAGGTTGTTGCGGGAAATCCGTTCTTCTTCTCCATCACCTGAGAAAGAATATTGTTCCGGAAGCTCTGAGCGTAATTCTGAGTCTCCTGCTGAGCTTGTTCCCAAGCGTTCATGACGGCAGGATCGCCCTTTCTCTGGAAATAATCCTGAACGTTCTCCTTTAACAGATCTGCCATTTTGGCCATATCCTGAGCACGAGGCTGGAGATTACCTTGACTACTTTTCATGGCCGCCCGGACCCCGGAACGCATATTCTGTATGTTCTCAATAGTCCAGAACATATCGTACTGTCCGTCGAGATTAAGGCCACCCAGTGGCTTGGTCTTATCTGCGAAGAAGCCATCTGGTATTGCCGAGAGCATAGCGTCACCAAGGGAGGAATCCTCACTATTTCTCGCGGAAAGAGCGTTAGTATAGAAGACTTTGAGCTTTGCTTGCGTGATTGGGCTAAGTGGGATCTGTACTTTGGGTGCTTGTGCCTGGAAGAGACTATCAGTGCTTTTGAGGCCCGCCACTTCTTTAGGGACCCCGAGCATTATCTTAAGATTAGTATACGCGGTATCAAGACGGTCCTTCCCAGCGGCCTCTACTTGATTAGTCATCGTCGTTAGCATCTGATTCATCTGGTCAGTAGACCAGGAAGGAAGACCCTGTGCAGCCCGCTTCGCGTTCTCCTGAGCCAGTTCTTGCTTTAGCTGGGCTTGATTATACTGAGCTTGCTTCATTGCCAGGAAGTGATTTTTTATATCCTCTCCCGATTGACCCGGCTGAAAATTAGGAGGCTTGTAATTGTCTGTCACAGCCTGAAAGTCACTCTGTAGTTGAGTGAGATTGTCTTCCAATCGAACCCTTTCTTGTGCTCTTAATTCAGGGAGACTCTTATATGAGTTCACAAAATTCTCTTGCTGCTCAAAAGCTTGTTGACGAACTGCGCGGTTGTCTGACGTCTGTAGAAGCTCTGGAACACTCAGTCGAAATTTCTCATTGCCACCAACCAACTTATAATAGTCATATAAGTCAGATTGTGCATTGCCTAGCCACGATTGCATCTCGACTGCGTTCTTGTATTTTAAACTCAAAGAACCTGTCAGAGCAAACCGAGTCATCCTTGGAACGCTCCCAACAAGCTCCCCTCCCGCCGTCGTCGCAGCGGCAGAAGCAATATCTTTCCCCGCTTGCTGGACATTCTCCGCCCCCGTCCTATTGGGAGCCAAGCCCAGAGATCGTGATACGATATATTTACCTAGATCCGCAACACCCTGGCCGCCTGCCGCTCCTAAGGTCGAAGCTGCCCCAACTGCCAGAGGGTTACCAGTGGGGATTGCTAAGGCTCCCCCAATCGCAGCTCCAGCGGACTGTCCTAGGAAATCGAGTGATCCACCGACTGTCGGTACCTGCGGTACCACCGAATTCACAAGAGTTCGACGTCCTGTCTGGGGGTTGATGTACTCCAGATTACCATAAGCGTTACGGTTTACTCCGACATCCTTGGCATAGTACTGGTTTATGATGCTCTTCTTATCCTCATCAGTAGCTCCTGGAACCATATCTACACGATTCCGAAGGTTATACGGGAGTCCTGAAGTGATATCGATCCCTTCGTTAGCCATCTTCTTCTCTTGATCGGAGAAATCGACAACAGTAGGTTCTCCCTCGGACATAGGATCGATATTCGGGAATCTCATCTTGTAGTTCGGCAAAGAAAAAGGTCCCTTAGATCCCCCACCGGACGGTAGTTTAGGAGCAAAAGCTCGTTCTTGCTCCATCCGATTACGGAATTCGAACTCTTCGTCTTCACTTAAATTAGGAGTTGGCATGTATTATGTTAAATCCGTGGAATGCAAATGCACGTATAATTTCACGTGTGGTTATTGTCTAAGAAACGCAAAACCTTGGTTACCTACTAAGATGTAGCATGAAGTCTCTTCCACTCTTGGTATCTACGCTCTTTCTCTGGATCGGAATAGGGGCCTACTTGTGGACTTTGATTAGAGCCAGATGGATTATTGTTCCGACTATTTTCTTTCTGGAGCCAATTGGGCTTTTCCATTACACCTGGTTTTCCTTCGAACTCATTGTTGAGAGACGAAATAAGACGAGACCTGACCTGGGAGAGACTGCCTTTCACGGCCTCACTATCACTGGACCTATCCCCGAGTATATCTTCCTTAATCTGTTCTATTCTCGACGCCCTGGAACTTGGGTCCGTATTGGTATTTCCTTGAGTAGCCTCGATAGAATACGCAAGGTCCGTGATCATGCCGTTCCACTTCGTAGCGTCGATACCCGCTTTACGAAAGCGATCTATATAGGGCGCGGACTTCTGAGCAAACGACGCAGTCATGGGAATACTAGCTGGGTCGAAGCCTGCTGTCTTTGCCAAGGAGGCTACTTCTGATCTCCAGTTATTGACCTTCTCTAGAACATCCCCAGCTTTACCAATAGCGTTAGGATCTTGATTAAGCATACTAGTAACCGTGTCGATACCATCAACCGCGTTCTTCGCTGCTATGGATCTATTTGTAAGATCTTTGGTAATCTCAGCCGCATCCGCGTTACCGAAGACTTTAGGACCGTTAGGGAAGGCCCCAGCAACTTGGCTAGGAGAACCGGTAGCCGTAACACCGTACTGGATCGGCTGAGTTGAAGAGGCAATCTGATGGGGACCATTATCCCCGAATCTCTCCGTTACAATCATCCCGTTCTTATCATAGCTTTGTGTTTTACCAAAAGCTTCCTGAGGCACATCCCCAGCCTTTGGCCACTGATTCTCAATAGCTCTGCCCCATTCCGGAGAACCTACTTGAACACTTTTGACTTGATGAGTATCTGGATCAATAAAATTCTCGGTGCTGTATGACTTCTCCTGTGCAACTTTGGGATCGTAATGGAGTTTATCAACAGCTTCTTGATAAGCGCGTTGCGCTATCATACTTGCATTTGGGTCTTGAGCCGCCTGCGGGTCTCGCATCAGATCTTCCGCTGCCCGTGCCTGCGCTTCGCCAAGCTGCATCCCACCTCGCAAGTACATTGTACGACGAGCTAAGAGCATCTGAGTTATCGGATCAGGCTGCATACCTTGCTGGGGTGGCGATGGTTGAGATTGCTGAGGGGGATTTCCCCCAAGCGCTCTCGATGCTAATTGACCTAGGGCTCCGCCTAAATTCTGTGGTAAAGCCTGCTGGGGGTTCTGCATATTGAACATAGCCCGGGCTTGCTGCTGGTACATATTCATCATCTGAGAGTACATACTAGCTTGAGCAGGAGCAAACTGTGCTGGGTTCACATATCCTGAAGGATCATAGTTCAGGAAACCCGCTTGATTGTTTAGGCGATCCTGAGTAGCCAGAAGGTTACCGAAGTTGCCCATCGGGGGCATATTACTAGGCATCGTAGTTAATCTCTCTGTGTACCGTGGCTTCCGCCAAGATTCTTCTGTGTAGAGGCATTATCCGCCGCTATCTGTTTCTGTAACCCTGTATTAGTGAACGGAGAATTGTTGTAGATATCGGAGAACGGGTTCTGCCCCCCAATTGATTGCCAGTTTACAGCAGCGTTACCGCTCATGTATTGTTGAGTCATATCTTGCAGGGTGCCTTGGACCGTGGCATTATACGTGGAACCCACCTTACTCCAATCACCCATGCTGTTTACCCACGGTTGCACAACTTGACTGTACACCGCTGATGGATTGTTCTTAAGAGACGGGTTCTGCTGAACCGCGCTATTTATCTTCCCAACAAGAGCGTTAGTGAACGACTGTTCTCCCATTCTGCCATATTGCTGATAGATAGGGAGAGAAGAAGATTTCTCATCGAATAACCCTGCAAGAGATAGATATGGGTTCTTTACACTGGCCGCAATGGCTGGGTTATTACCGTTCGATGAAGTAGCGTTGATGATATTCTGAACTCCACTTGTCTCAGGATCAGTCTTGCCCGGACCGAAAGCCGATGATAAAGCACCTACCGCTCCTCCGATTACTGCTCCTAGGGCTGTTCCTATGACAGGGACTACAGACCCTATTGCCGCTCCTGCGGCTGCTCCATTCATCGCGTCGGAACCAGTTGCCCCGGATTGCCAGTTATTGGCGAAATTGTATACCGCGAGTGGGGCTGCTATGTACCCGCCTGCGGCACTGAGGGCCTGGTTGCCGAAATAGTTGCCGGCTAGCTGAGCCGCATTAGCCGCCGCCGATCCGTACCCCTGTACTCCGCCTTGCTGGATACCGTTATAGATACCCATGGCGTTACTGGCAGCTCCTAGTCCTTGTCCAGCACTCCCGGTGTTAACTCCTGCCGAATTAAGGAGCTTATTAGCTCCTCCTGCCGCTTGTAAATACCCACCAGGACTACCTTTACTAATTCCGTTAATAAGGTTTAGAGCCCCTACGCCAGCTCCTACGCCGTTGCTTAGAGACCCTGTGGTTGAAGGCATCTGGAAATTAGGAGCCGATCCAGAAGCGTCCTGTAGAGCCTGGGAAGCGTCTGTGCTCAACCCGGCCAGTTCTGGGTTAAGGTCGGCGGCTTGCCCGCCAGCGCTAGAAAAAGACCCACCAAGGTCGCTCTGGTCATTCCCCCAGTTTATGTTCCCTATATCTGACCCGTTTATGATATCGGAATTGCCGACATCAGACATAGTGGGATCGGTATAGGGGTTCCCCATGTTCTGCAGTGTGAGGTCACCATTAGTATTGGAACTGTTCCCCCCAGTTCCGCCATTGAATAACCCGCTTAGGGAATTACCCAGATTACCTAGTAATCCGCCAGCACCCCCACCCCCGTATTGACCGCCCAGCAGGGCTCCAAGTAGACCCCCACCTTGTTGTCCGTTACCGAACAGTAGACTGTTCAAAAGACCGGACTGGCCTTGATTAGCAATCTGACCCGCCTGAAGGAACGGCATTGAGGCGTTCGTATTGGCTGTGGATTGCTGCTGTCCCAGGTTACCCCCAGTCTGGACCTGATTGGCTACTTGCTGGTTCTGGTTCATGATATTGCTGAACGCAGAATTGGCTTGGCTCTGGTAAAACTGAGGACCAAACTCGGATTGCTGTTCTTGTAGATTGGCGTTCTGACCAGCAGCTCCGAATAGAGCTTGCTGTGCCCCCAGGTTCTGGCCGAACTGAGTAGAAGCCAGATTACCCAAGAGTCCGCCTTGCTGCAGATTTATATTCGATCCAGCCTGACCTAACGCGTTAGCGTTCTGGTATGTTGAGTTCTGCTGGTTCAGGGCGTTACCGAAAGCAGTAGCGTAATCCTGATTCAATACTGAGGCATTAGCCAGTTGCTGGCCTGCCGTCTGGTAGGCTCCGGCGGTGGATGCCAAAGTACCCTTAGAAAACTCGTTATCGAGATTACTCTGAGATGCTTGCTGCAAGAACGGCATCTGGGAGTTAGCCAGAGAGGTGTAATTACTCTGGAGAGCCTGATTGAAGTTCGGGACGTTGTTCAACAGGTTCTGGGAAGCTCCCACAAGAGAGTTACCCGCAGTGTTAACGTTCCCGTACTGAGTAAGATTGGGGGCTTGGCCTACGTTGTTCTGGAAATTGGTCAGGGCTCCGCCTAGAGAGGCAGTAGGATTGTAAGCCGCCCCTCCCATTGCGTTCTGGAGCTGACTAAGGAAGCTGTTCTGTACTCCTTGCTGAGTACCCGACAAAGCTCCTGTAGCCGTATTTCCATTGAAATTAAGGGTAGATCCAGGTAACTGGAGATTGTACGGCATGAACTGACCGTTCTGCCATATCTGATTTGCCGCTTGACCGAGAGAACCGGAACCGCCTATCAAGGAGGAAAGTAGGGAGCCTCCGGTAGGGTTGATATTTATTCCACCGTTAGCCATCTTTATCCCTCGTCAAAGCGTAATACATAGACAATCCCCCTGAAACTATGGCGATTATGGCCGCCACAGCTTGGAGTAAAGGTAGCCATTGAAGACAAAAGGCCATCAAGGCGGCTATAGCAGAACCACTTGCAGCAGTGTGTAGAGAAGTGTGGTCCATATTAATTAGTAGGAGCAGCGGCAGGAGCCGCGAGTGCGTCAGTAGTGGGGGATTTAGCATCTGGAGAAGGTAGCTTAAGGGCGTCACCTCGTGTAACATGGGTTCCGAACCCTTTCATGTACGTAGTAGAGGTTTGTCCTGGAGTGTACCTTCGTATTGAGTTATCCTTTAAGAATCTTATGTAACTGGGGACCTTTAACTGGTTAGCCACTCCTATATCATTAGGAGAAAAGTACTGGCCTAGTTCGTCTTTACCTGGGTGACTGTGCACCACTCCAGCCAGTATAGTACCTTGTGGAAACTGCACCCTCATTCCGAAATTATCGTGATCCGAATTATTAACGGGGGCTGAGAATTGGTATTTACCGTCTGCGCGTCTGAACAGGGCAGCGGATTGCTCTATATCAGCTTGTTTACCGAAATCCTTGGATGCCTCGTGAGCGGCTTCATCCAACGTGTCGAAAACAGGGCCTTGATTAGAAGGAGTGACTATTGGGAAAGGATTAGGCATATTACGTATACCTTATATACAAAACTGAGTTTCCACCTACGGTTGGCTGGACATTAGGTGGATTGTTGTTGACACCTCCCGTGCCCCCCGAGTTACCATTACCGTTAACCCCTGTAATAGCAGCACCCGCAGATCCTCCAGCGGTACTTGTTCCGTTACCACCAGAATTACCCGTAGTATTAACTACGTTACCACCAGAAGCAGTTCCCCCGGCCGATCCTGTTCCTGGGGTGCTACCGGAAGCTGCTCCGCCCCCCACACCTCCGTTCGCGGTCATGGTAGTTATAGAGAACGTACCACTACTCACGGTAGAAGCTGAAGCTGTAGTGCCTGCTGTAGAGGTATTATTGCTTCCAGCAGCACCTCCGGCTACTAAAGTAAAATTCACGGTCTTCCCGTTGGAAGAAGACACACTATAGCTGGACCGGGAGTACCCTCCCGTACCTCCGCCTCCGCCACCAGCCAGCCCAGCTCCACCACCTCCTCCACCACCTCCACCTGCTCCGAACAACTCAAGTACCATTGTGGTGGCACCTGTCGGAATGGTGTCGCTACCAGAAGATGTAAAAGTACGGGTTACTGCAACGAATCTTGTTCCAGTAGCGACCAGTACATTGAGGATTCCGCTCATTATGTCAACCCAGCTCCGCTGATAAGCCACCCGGTGGAGACCAGTTTCATAGCAGTGGCTAGCCCGTTACTGGCTAAAGTTCTCGTTCCTGTGGTAGCGGTACCTGCAAGGGTCATACTGTCTGAGTTAATCGCTATAGAAATATTGCCACCTGACAGATTAGCGAATGTCAACACTGTACCGACCGGGTACGCAACTGAAGCATTGGCAGGGATGGTTAGAGTTGTTCCAGAAGTCAACTCTGCAATTACTTTCCCTCGATCAGACAGTACGCAGGTATAACTGATACTCTGTGAATTTTCTGGTACATCTTTGTACCCCAACTCAAATAGATTGGTACCATCATTACCAGATACAACTCCATCTCCGCGTACCTGAAAATAGGTCGTCGTCGTGGCTGCATTGTTGATTTTAAAAGAATAGTCAGAAGAGTTTGTACCTGCTTGGATTATTGCTCCGAATGACTGACTTGCAGTGTTCGGGGCGTTGACTACCAAACCATTGGCGTTTGCGACTGGGGTAATCGTAAGGGCATTTCCGCTTGCAGGCGCGTTGACCGTTACATTTCCAGTCGAGTTTATCGTAAGGCGTTGAGCTGAGTTAGTGGATAAGTTTACTCCTGCGGCCCCAGCAGTACCTATTACGAGTGGATCTGTGGATTGTGTAAATATATTCCACTGACTGGCGGTCAGTCCTACGTTCCACCCTATGCCTAATCCGGCAGCCGCACCTGTGGAATTAATCAGGACAGAGTCGCTTGCGTTCAGACCACTGACGGTTAGAGCAACCCCGCTTGTAGGTGCAGATAAAGTCAAATTACCAGAAGCAGCCCAGGTAGCATAAGCAGTATTGCCGATTTGTATCTGTAAGGCACGGGCTACTGTACCGGAAGAATTAATGAAATTAGCTGTTCCATAATTATAGCCCAGACTCAATTGATACGCGGAATCCGTGCTCTGCGATATGAACGCGTTATTGATTCCAGAAGTAGTCCCTTGAGCAATAATAGCTGTTCCACTGGTAGGAGCCCCAACTACTATCTTACCCGCAAATGTAGTAGTGATAGTTGCCCCAGAGAAAGTATTGGTACCCGTGAAACTATTGTTGCCTGCTATAGTATTGTTTTGAGACAAAGATACCGCGTCCAAACTGGCAGTATGGATAGCCCCGAACTCTCCGTCAAGATAAGCTCCGAAGATAACCTTCTGAGGATTACCAGAAGCTAGAGAGTCTCGGAAGGTGTATGTAAGTACTTGATTATAGACTGCCATTATATGATTCTTCCTACCTTAGCGTACATTTCCAGCAACTGGATATAGAACTGATCATTGGAGACAAAGAAATCAACCCCCAATTTTATATATTGACCCTTGCCTGTGGTAGGGAAAGCCAGATTTAGCCCGGATAGATTTCCGCCAAAATTGTCTATGCCAAATTGGGCTATCCCGAATTGAGATGGTATATTGGTACTGAATGGAATTTGGTAGTTCGCCCATTCACTGGTAAAATCCCACGTCCATCTGAAGTTAGCTGTACCACTTCCCGTGGTAGAGAACACGCATGCCATTCGTTTGAGCATCTTGAGGCGGGTATTCAGTTCCTCCCCGAAATCCAACCATCCAGAACTATAGGAAGCTGTGTACCCACTTCCATTATCATTGGATATATTGAGAACATCCCCATACTGGTAGAGTTGCCCGTTTAACCCTGCATACGTAGTCTCGTTATCCTGCAGAGTCCAGAGAGCTGTTGGAAAGAAATTATTCCATTGAGTTACTCTCCAGGTGCCATCCGGAAGTACTAGTCGAGTATCGAATACAAAAATAGTCTGAGATGTCGGGAAACAAAGCAAATAGAATCCAGATACAGCATCATAAGTGGATTTTATATTGTTCTTGGGTTCAGAAATGGCTATGCTCATCAGATTATCCCTTACGTTAAGGGATATGTTCCTGGTGGCATTAGATCTCTCAATGATCACTCTTTTAAGTGATTGAAGACCTGTGTAGGACAGGAATACCAGATCCTCTCCACTGATGTTCTTCACACTGTCTCTGGCTACGCACCCTATACCAGGTATAAGATCCACTACGAACATGGTATTAGGGTCCATGCCCAATACCGAATTATTATTAGCCCCCCATATGACTATGTTGTTGCTCCCGAAGACTATGAGGAGGTTGTTGAACGCAGCCAAGGCCACGATAGCATCGTTACCTGTGCCCCATACAGAGGTCAGGTTAAAGGAACCGGCTCCCGTTACAGACCAGTTGGTGGCGTCCAGTAGCTGTGAATATTTAAGAAGTTGTCCTGTGGAATCAGTTCCCCAAAGTCTTCCAAAAGCAGATAGAATTTCGTTTCCATTGGGCACTGATCCAGAAGCAGCCGTAGTAGCTGCAAAGTTTCCAGTACCGTTCCATTGAATGAGGGGGTGTCCTGTCTGTAGCCCATAGACGAGCCCGTTAAAGTTGACGAATTTCCAATTATCAGCCGAAGGGGTTAAAGCACCTGTAATATCCGTCAGAGTAGTAGTGCCTGAGTAGATATGGTTTCCACCGGCAGACACTATCTGATTAGATCCGGAAGTAGGTACGTACTGAAAAATTGATCGTATAGCAGGGCTACCGGACATAGGGGTAGCATTAAGAGGAGCCCCCCACCCGAATCGGGTAGTAAGAATACCCTGGTTATTGAAGATCATGTTATCGGCTTGGGTAGCCCATTCCGTGGGCAACAAAGATCCCTGGGATTGCAAATTTAACCCGTATTTCCCCGTGGCTACCTTGGATATAGGCAGTAACGGAGCGTTGCCGTAATTAGTCTGACTAGGCACTAGTAGGAACCACCATACGGAATATTGATATGCAGATTCCCCTTGGTAGTCTGTTGATCCAGCTCAATAGCGTTACTCATCGTATCTTCGACCTTCTTAGCAGTCAGGCTCAGAGATTCTCCTAACTCCTCACCACGCTCGAACAGGGCATACAGATAAGCTTTTTGGACCACAGGCCAATATGGTATAATCAAAGTATCGCTATCGTTAACCAGATCTGTCTGCGGGTTAACCACATAGCATCGATAAGTAAGACTATTAGATACTGCGATCTGATTAGGGGGATAGTAAATATTGATTGTCTTGTTCCAAAGACCGGCAGTACTGTTTATGGTACTGGGAACTACCTGCCAAGCCACGGGAATGTTCTGGGCTGTAGCTCCTTGATTAATGGAAACCTGATAAGGAATGAAATTGTCCAGAGCAGGCTGCCATTTCAGTTGATTCTCGAAATTCTTGGTGGTGCAGAACAGTAGAGGAACGTTCTCCTCATCGTCAATCCATAGACGAGTCCTGTCACCCAGAGTCCTACCGGAGTTTGTAGTAGCCCCGGTAGTCTCATATTGGTACACACCTAAGCTCGTGACTGTGAACGTGAAATAGTCCAGCAATCCCGACCACTGCCATGAATCCTCTACTTCTCTTTTAGCATCATTAATGAGTGCTCCTATGAGGGTGGAATACGCGGTGGCCGTATTAGTGACCACCGGTGTTTCTCTCAGACGTACGAGAACGTCATTGATTAGCTGAAGAAAAGTACGAGCCATGGTTATCGCTTAGGTAGCAGGAACGATAACGCTGATACCTCGGTCCAGAGTGGTGTTGTTCTCCGTGCGAACCACGGCGGCGCCGAAGGCCACATCCGCCACAATCGCATCCGAAAGATATTCCACCTTGTACTGAGCCTGCACACGGGGCTTGATCTGAGTAACCAGAATCAAGGCACTCATGTGAGCGTACACGATCTGCCTGTACGAAGTCGCGTTGTCTGCAGCAGTGAACGTGGAGCAGTTGCTCGAAACGTAGACGGGGGTACCGTACAGGTTACCTACGTAGCCGTTCCGAATACCGCCCTCAGGCCCCTCACCGACAAACGCTTGCTCGGTAAACCGGGGGATACCCAAGAGCTTCCTCTTGGTCACCGGAGGCACGAGCCAGTATCGGTTATCACCAGGAACGTCCAGATCGTCGAGAGTCTGCATATCCCGTCGGATACCATCGTCAGTCAGATCTGTACCGTTACCGGTATTGGTATTAGCAGTGGGACTCCACAGAGTAGAACCGTCACCACCAACCACAGAGCCTGAGCCAGTAGCCGGCTTGGTGTTGTTGCTAGCACCGTAGATCACGGGACCAGCACCCTGTAGAGTAGAAGCCACCTGATCGTTAAGGAAACTGTCAACAGCTAGGGCCAACGAGTAGCTCATGTCATTGACGATGAACTTTCGCAAGCTCGGAAGAGACTGCTTCTCAACGAGATCGGGGATCTGCTTACCATGCACCCACCACTGATTGATAGCAATCTGCATCTCATTAGTGACAGGGGCGGTGAAGTTAACAGCCTGACCAGGTGTAGAGAAATACTGAGCCGCAGTACCACGGGTAGCTGTCGGAATGTGGACTACCTCACCATACTTTCCAGTATGATCGAGATTATCAACAAGATTCGCCAGCACGAGGTTCTTTTTGTATCGTACCGCCAGTTCGTCCGCCCAAAGTTGGGGGAGGAAGTAACTGACATTGTTAAAGGTTAATTGACCTTGACCAAGTGCCATAGGGTTTCCTTAGAGTCGGACGGATCTAGATAGCCTCAGCTATAAAGAGCATCCTTTTTGTTAGTGAGTATTACCGGACCCTGTTCTCGGCATACGCCATTTGGTATTCTTTCTGAAATTCGGGATCGTTCCACCGGGCTTCTGCAGATTGATCACCACTGAGGGCTCGCATCTGGAGTTCGGCAAGCTTGGCACGACTGTAAATAGGCTTACTTTGTGAACTAGCCTCGTTAGGGGCTACATAAGCAGCGTTCTTTACGGTAGTGGCGGCCTGGATCTTCTGTTCGCGAGTGCTCTTGGCGGTGCTTACAGCAGCCTTATGTTCATCCCACATTTCCCAAAGAGCTTCACCAGCATCGAAATCATAATTGTGTACACCAACCAGGAGCTTAGACCGGGTCTTTGACCCGAGCACCCAGTTCTGGAATTCAGGATCCTGTACATCCTTCTGGAATTCCGGGTGTTTCTGCTCGAAGTTGGCTTGAGCAGTCTTGGTTTCAATGCTCTGCAACCGTTGTTCCAGATTGTTCACGGCTGGAGCTACAGTCTGGGCGATAGCCTTTGTAGGGTCGTCCAAAAGAGTTTGAGCTGTTAAAGGCTCGTTTTTACGTGTTTCGGGCGTGACGGAATTGGTACGGGAAACAGCTTGTTCTAAAGCCCGGGATTGCGTATCGACTACTTTACGAAGCTGGCCTAGCTCGTTACCTTGTCGATGTAGAACCTTCTCCAGGTTCACGTGCATCCCGATGAGATCTTCTACGGATTTACCTTCGTACTTCTTCGGGACAGTTTGTTCTATTGCTAGATTGTCCGGATTGGTACTATCCTGAACTACATCCTTGTACTCTAAATCAAAATCATTACCCGCATTCGCGGTCAAATTAGTAACAGTCATTAACGTTCTCCATCACTACTTGGGAATAGTAGCGTTTCTAGGTTATTACGTACTGGGGCGAATCTAATTCGGCGATTTCAGATGGCCGTTTAGTACTCTTTAAGGTTTGGCTGCCCGTCAGCTCTACCACCTTTGTCAGTACGGTTCTTTTCCCACTGCATCTTGGTCCACTTTCCGGCCGACGTAGGGAAGTCGTACGAAACTCCCATATGTCTCCAGTCCAAGCGGGGTGCAGAAATCTGTCTTTCCGCTTGCTCTTTAAAGCAATGCGGACATTTAGTCGTTTGTTCGAAGGAATGCACCATGCGTTCAAATATAAGACCGCAATCGGGGCACTTGAAATCGTAGAGAATTAGCTTAGCCATTAGCAGCTTCCTCTGCCATGTGCTGTTTAGCAGCATCCATGGTATTCTCTAGATTGATAATGTAGTCATAAATCTGGTATCTTCCCTGAGCACGATATAGCTCTATCTCCCCAGCATTAGAATTAAGCAAATGAGTTGCCATTTCTATCTTACGTTGGGTAAAATCAGCCACCAAGTCTTTCCACCCTTCCTGGGCAAATAGCTGATCGTAGACATTGAACATTTCTTGTGGGTTCATCATTCACCTTGTGATGGTTGTTCCATTTGGGCCATCTGGGATTCATGTTCTCTATCAGCGTCAGCTTGAGATCTTTCGTGGCGTCTGGAAAGCATGCCTACTGAGTGCTCGTGTAGCCTATCTCTCTGAGCCTCTGTAGACTCGTGCTTACGTTGAGCAGCCCCCTCACTGGTCTTAGTTTTCCCTGCTATTTGAGCCTGAGCAATAGAAGCTTGAGCTTGATACTTGGACTTAGTGACATCAGCTTGATTCTTCTCCCGTGCCAATCGAGCTTCTTGGGACATCTTGTCCTGTTCCAGAGTGTGTCTGGAGGCCAGGTCAAGGACACCATGGACATGATCCCGGTGGTGCTGCACTTCGCTGTGCATCCGATCATAGTGCTGAGCTTGCTGCTTGCCGCCTTCTTGTTTAGCCTTCAACATCATCTCCATCATCTGCAGTTGAGTCTGGGCAGGAGTGTTCTGAGCCTTAGCCGACAATTCCTGAGCCTTAGCCTGATTGACAGGCAGTTCTGACTGTAATTTCTTGACTTCCGCTTCCAGCTTGGCTACTTCAGCCATAGCTCCCTTCACCTGCAGTTGCTGAGTCATCTGCTGAATCTGCTGTTGCTGCGGATTAGGCTGCAACATCTGATCGATGGCTTGCAGAAGCTGAGTACGGCTTGGACCTGAATAGTTCTCTACGATAGCCTTCAAAACCACGAAGAAAGCCGGGGATTGCGGTGGAATAATGGCCAGTAGATTTGTCATCTGAGTCTGTTCGAACTCCCGAGCCATGATGGACATCGAGGAGTTCACAGAGAAATCGATCAGGTGGGGGTATCGTTCCGGGTCCAGCGTCTGGTAAGCTAAGTACGTCTTCTTGACCAAGGGATCTAGGAAATCCTCATCGATGGTCTGCATCGTGAGCTTAGCTCGTTTGATAGAGGCTCCCATCGACATGGAAGCTCCGCTGGCAGTTCCTCCCTGACCATAAGACGGACCATCCGAATCGAATGTACCCGTTGCCAGTTGAATCATTTGCATGAGATCCTGAGAATGCTGGAACCATGCCGGGTTGATCTGTCCGAATTGAATGGGTCGTATGATCTCTTCAGGATCACCGTTAGTTAAAAAGCTTTTTCCAGGCTTGATCTGTAGATTGAGATTTCTAGGCAATCTTGTCGCATCAAATCCAACAATGGGATATGTGAGCAAGGCCATAGCATCAATTCTAGCGCGGATCTCAGCATCGAGAGCAATTTGAGCATTATAAGCCTTCTCCACTACACCACGACCCCAAAACCGGTTAGGTACGCGATCGTGTTGATAAGCAATGAAACCACGGTCTCCACCTGGGAACGGATTTGCAACAGCTTTGAGGCAGGCATTACCGTTGGCGATAACGACAATAGCCTCCACCATATCTTCAGGAAGCTGTTTCTTATCACCATCCTGAAGGGCATACTCACTTAGGGGATTGTGGTTTTGTTCATCAGCATTAGCCGCTCTCTCCAGGTACTTTGCGGGTATTTTTCCATGATACTCTGTAAGATAGGTTCCATCGAGGATATTAACCTCAAGGTTTTCTCCCTTGGGGCCTCTGGCAATAATTCCAGTAGCATATCCACTTGCTGATCCGATAGGGACATTGTAGTACTCCCCGTTCTTCTGTTTAGCCTCAATCTCAGCTATAGGACGTATAGTTTCGTGAGCTACGCCCAGCGCGTCATCGATTGTAAGAGCGGCGGTGTCAATAACGAAATTGTAAGGGGGTATAGCTTGCCACCAAACGCAAACAGTTGGTAAAGACGATTCTTGAGTGTTGCCATACGGATCGAGAGTATAAGTAGCAAGAGATCTTTGATCGACGATTCTTTTAGCGATACCGGTTCCATAAATAGCTCCATTAAGAAATGTTTCCATGACCCCGTGCTGAATCTTATCTCGTTCCATGTCTATAAGAAGATTATCTCGGGCTTGTTCAGCTAAAGCCTTCTTCTTAGGATCTCCCTCGTCTCTTATATCAAACCACGTTCCTCGTCCGAAAGTGGCCTCAACCATTTCAGATACCGTTGCGTCCACACACTGCTGAGTGATGGGGGTAATGATTTTGGATCGTTCGGATTCCCGAATCTTGAGCTGCGTAGTCCATTGTCCTCGCCACAAGGCAAAGTAGGCATCCCACAAGTCAAAGTAATTGGAATCCCTCGTCGTTCGCCACCGTACGACCCTGGACATGACCCATGATATAAGTTCACCGAAAGATCTCCTTCCATCAATAGTTTCTGAGGATACATTTTGCGGATCTGTAGTGACATCAGAGACAATAGTCATTTAGATACCTGCGTAACTATCGAGTATTTGAAAGTCATCTATGGTTCCGATATCGTAGTGATAAGACACATCTGCTAGCTGATCTATGTAAGCGAGCGCATCAAGAAGATCATCGTGGGATAGGGGAGACGGGAAATCGTTAGCTTGCTCAACAAGCTTACGCTGCCATAGATTGTCAGCTCTTTCCTGTTTGTTAAGGAAGATTCGACCTTTTTCAAGTCGTCCTTCCAACCCCCATCGGATTCTGTCTTCTTTTCCACCAACTTTCTTACTCCCGGGCTCAAGATCCCACACAGGAAAGAATCGGCAATATTGACGCTGCATATCCTCTATATAGGGCATAATAGCGTTCCTGAGAGATCCTTTCTCGATACCCAGCTTCATAGGGCGAATGTCTTGATAAGCCTTCATAAGTCTCAGGGCTGTTTCTCGGGTGTCCCACTTTCCTGAGATGATTTCTCTGACCCACCATCCGTAGGTTCCGACTTTGACGATAGCAATGGCGTGATCGTCTCTGACAGAGATGGCCCCCTTTTTGATATTGCCTTCAGTAGTAAATCCTGCGAGATCCACTGCAATATAGTAATCACCATCTTCCGGCTCATCGCAGTATCTCCAACACTCTTCCCGGAGGATAATACCCCCTCCAGAGTTGAAACTAGCTCCAAATTCTTGTCTAGCCGCAGCAACTGACATATTCGAGCTGGTGATAGCTTGCGCGATTTCGTCCGGGTTAAGTACTGGATTTTTGAGGGATTCGAATTGCCAAGCTCTCCAAACTGGTCCGTGGCAGTTAGCATAGTTCCAGAGGTCGTAGAAATGATTTTTTCCATCAGGAGTTCCTATGAAAAGAGCCTCGCCTTCGACATCAGCCAGAGCAGGGCGTATAATCATAGACCACACGTCTGGTTTCATGAACGCGTACTCATCCAGTACAACGTAGCTAAGACCAATACCGCGAAGAGTGTCGGGACGGTCAGCCCCTCTAATAGAGATTCTACGACCGTTAACAAGAGTAGCAGTGCCGACGTTTTCCACAGTCGACTCAATGATGCCTCCGTCTTTAACATACTTGGCCATATCCTTGAGCTTGGGCCACATGATCTTCTTGCCTTGCTCAAAGGTGGGTGCTATATAATAGACTTCCTTGTCCTGTATGTTGTATCCTGCCTTATTCTCTTCTTCGAGAGCCTTGATAATCAGATTCACCGCAGCCAGATGTGATTTACCGAAGCGACGACCGGCCGCGACTACTTTGAATCGAGCCGGGTCTTCGAATATATCAAGCTGACTGGGGTGTAGATCAAATCTCATTATGTGGAGCCCGCTGCTGGGAATCGAACCCGCTACCTGGTCGCCTACAATGCGTCCGCTCTACCACTGAGCTAAACGGGCTACTATTAACCTGAAGTTCCACCAGCAGTATTGGGCTGGGTGAACCTCTGATTAAGACGACCCATGACAACACCATAAGTAGTACTAGCCGGAGGAGTAATAGTACCAGCAGAGTTATTGGTAATCAGTAAAACCACAGTATTAGCAGCCGATACGAAACCGTTCATATCCACCGCACCCGGGTACACACTAGACCACACTGCAATAGGTACCCAAGGTTGCGTAGCCGAAACTCCTACACCCGGCACTGTGATAGTAACAGTAGCCTGAGTTCCAGCGGTAATAGCTCCTGCGGAAGCTACAGCCCAGCCGTAAGCTACTCGATCATACACATCGTTGAATTGGCGCTCAATAGCGCCTGGATTGAAGCCCATTAGTATCCACTCCCATCTCTAGAATTACCCCGGCCTCGATACTCAGTACCGCCCATGGAATCTAATCCCTTTGGGCCTGACTGGGTCTCGGCAAAGTGCACCGTAGCATCTACGTTGGACATACCCACCTGACCTGGGGTGTTATCAAAAGAACCCCCGGTGCATTGGCGTTCGTGAACGCTATGCCCCTTAATGTGATTACCTGCAGGACCCGCGTGAGCGACTGTGGAGCCGCCTCCGATACTAGACCTAACTGGGGAATCAGAATAACCTGAATCTCTCTCTTCTTTAGCCATTTAATTAACCTCAACGCTCTCGGCGTTAATCGGGATCGATTCGTCTGCCCTTTCCGGGAGACGTCCGATCTGAATTACAATCTTCTCTTTATCGTTAGCTTCATCATCAGAAGCTTTGGTAGTGGGTACTGTCTTATCAATCAGTAGCTTGATCATAGCCGGATCTCCGTCATTGGCCATCTGAATAGCCTTTGCCAGAATGCCGGCCATATGCGGACCTAATTGAGTCCTAAGCTCCCCCTCAAGGGCAAGCTTCATCAAGGTAACCTTGTTCTTAGTACCTTTTGGACGGCCAGCCGGATTACCCGACTGACCTGGTTTCCAAAGCTTCCTACGATCTTGCTTAACGAGTTCCATATTATTTACGGCAGCAACTCCACAACAAAAGCCTCAAGAGTCAGGGTATCAGTCGCAACCGCAAGGTTGAGAGTGGCCGAGATAGTGAGATCCGTAGTCGTATCGTTAGTGGCCCGGGTAAGAGTCTCAGTACCATCAGTATCGTTAGTCACAACGATCTGGTCCTTGAAGGTGCCCTGATTCGACAGAAACGCATCCTGGCGCTGACCAGTGGAGGTGGTAGCCGAGAAGGTGGACACAGTTGTAGCACCGAAGATCAGGCTCGCGACCTTTGCACCGGCCGAACTGTTAGTAGACGTGATGGCCTGGTACCGCAAAGAACTCTGAGGACCTAGCGTGTTCTGGGGTAGGGCAATGTTCGGACCGGTCACAGCACCTGTAGTACCAGTGAAGGCACCAGGACCCGTGGACACAAACGGAACAAGGGTACCGCCGATATTACCTGGCAGAGCTGCAGCCGCTGGAAGGGGAGGAACACCAGCAGAATAGCTGTTCTGGTAGACCACACCTACAGTAGTGGACGAGAAGATAGTGAAGTACCAACCAGCAGGGCTACCAGTCTGGATAGCGCCGGCAGGCAGATAGAGATATGCCGCTGGATATGCCTTGTTAAGGGCAGTACCGAGAGTCACCGCCCCGTTGTTACCCATAGTGCCAGTGTTGGCAACTACGAACGGGATAGTGGAACGGATAATCTCTGAAACGAACGGGGAAGCGCCTGGGTAGGCGTAATTAGGATATGCCATTAGTAATTACCTCTTAGCATGAGTGGGTTGATTAGTTGATTACGGAAGCGCCGATAGTGGCAGTAGCCGGGCCTGTGGCCACGACTGCTTGAACTCTCCATGTCCTGGGTAGAACCACGGCGAAAGATCCTACTGTATTAGTGGCAGTAATAGGGGTAATACCGGGATATGCCACAAGGTTATTGAATCCGGTCGCTGCAATGGCTGCGCTGGATGCAATGGTGTAATATTGACCTGAGACGATGTCCTTACCTTGAATATTGACAGTAACAGAGCCCGCTGTCAGGACAGTGATGTTAGTTCCAATAACTACTCCCTTACCGTTCACGTTAATCTGGTCAGCACTGTTGACGGTACCAGATCCCTGAGCTGTCAAGGTAATCAGAGCGGTATTGGAATCTGTATTGGATTTCTGGAGTTCGTTAGTGAACCCATTGAACAGGTTATTGGAAGATCCGGTATGAGAAGTATCTCCGAGAGATACAGCGTTAACCTGAATGGTAGCTCCAGGAGTGCCGTTAGACACGGCCTGGAACAGGATGGGGAGGTTATTGCTGTTAGGACCGTTGGCTCCCGTCTGGTACTGGGCTACAACGTTATCCTTGTCATCGATACACCAGTAAGCAATATCTCCTCGGAAGTAGATGAAATACTTATGGGCATTAGCATCCGTAGGCTGAGGAGCAAGCGTTCCCGGAGGGTTATTCGGAAGAGCTACGGATAGATCCTGAATCAGGACTCGGGTGCCGGTCTGGTAGACAACGGCCTGGAGCTTACCAGCGAGTGTGACTTCAAACCCAATGAACTCGGTAATCGGGGAGGCAATAGTTGGAGTAGTAGGAGAAGTGCCTAGACCAAAATTCAGAAGGGCAGTAGTCTGGGGAGGGGACTGGATATTGACTCGGGCGTTGAACAGTAAGAATCCCGGCTCACTAGGCTGGAATATGCCCTGTCCAGTAGCCAGGGCACTGGTAAGCTTGGCAAAACTGTTAGCTACTGTACCACTGGTAAGGACTACCTGGCCTAGAGAGGGGGTTACGCTGGAACCGGTACCTCCGGTAGTAGAGGCCCATCGATTAATTGTATCGAGAGCGGCTGTACTGAAAGTATCCAGAAACAACTGGGAGGCTGGATTTTCTACTCTTACCTCACCAAGAGGTGATACAGTGCTCAGATTCTGGGGAGCAGTAACGGAGACGGCGGGGCCTAGGATACCTACCTTGAGTAAGGCTTGATTCAGTGAACTAACGGACATCATCGACTCCTGGGGACTGGTGATTTAGTCCACTGTTTACTGGTGGGGTGTCGGGTTGCATCTCCCGGAATTCTAGTAGCTCCTTGCTCAGAGCCTCCGGGGATAGGATTGGGGGAGTACTGGAACTGGCCGCCAGCCTGTATTCCGTCCGCTTCGGATTGCGGAGCAGGGCTAGGAAGTACCAGTTTTGGCGGGGAAACGGGTCTTGGAGACTGTTCATCACTCATAGATTGGGTTCTAGATAAGCTTCGTCGTGTCGGCGGGTCTCGAACGGAGAGTTTGCTCCGTGGATCTGGTAGTCGTCCGCACTGACTTGAGAATTATTAGTCGCAGATATGTCCCCACCATCAGGGATAAGAGAACGCATATCGACAGGGTCACGGGCAGGATAATCTTCGTTACCCCAGTAAGGAGGACTAGGGTCAATCCCCATCGGGATCTACCTCATGTCCCGGTAACCTTGTCGGAGCGTCTCCACTGGACTCCGCATCGATAGCCCTGTCTTCATCCTTTCCTTGAGTAGGCTGACGAACGGATCTAGGAGCTACGTATTTAGCAATGGCTCCTACAGCATCTTTGATAGCTCCGGATAGACCTGGGGAGCCTGGGCTGGATTGGCCTCTTGGAAGGGTATCACCTGGCATTAGAGATTCCTTGAGGTAGTACCCATTCTAGTGCCAATAGAGCCTCTAGGAACGGCGTTAGAGTGATCAGGCTTGTTACCTACCTTACCGAAAGCGATACCCGCTCCGTGGACCCTGGATGCTTCCATATGGTTCATTCCCATAGACCCTTCAACATGAGTCTCAAGACCCCTCATTGGGGTAGAGTTCTGGTACGGGTTCTTGGTCATCGGACCCGGAGTTGCTACTGCATCGGTATCAATAATCTGCTTTTTCATTTCAATCCTTCTCTAAATTCTTTCCAGACTTGCTCGGGAGTAACCTTAGTACCATCTTCGTTCCAGAGGTATCCGCCTTCTGCGAGTCTAGCTCGGGCTGCAGCGGACCAAAGGGAAGGAATGAACTTAACCTCTTCCACGAGGTTTGCCTTTGTGGGTCTTGGTAATCCCGGCTTTGTCATCAGCCTTAGCAAAGTCTTTACCCACAGACTGGGGGACTCCTGCTTTCTTAGCGAATTCAGGGCTATGAGCAATCGCCTCCATAAAGCGATGTTGTTTAGCGGATTTACTAGGCATTACTAAACCACAACCAGATTCGTCGGAGCCATCGGGGTAGCGACAAGGAGAAACGTCACGTCGCCAGTAAACTGGGACGCTCCTGCACTATCCAGTGCGGCTAGTTTAACCGTGTGGGTACCGGCCTTGAGGGCCTGATAAGCAGGCAGAGTGGACATATCAAAGGTAGTGGCCCAAGTCACTCCGGGAAGCGTGATCGGAGCACCGTCATCAAAAGAGATCTCATAACCCGTGTTCTCGGATTGAGTATATGGATTACCTTGGGTATCCTGGGTAGGATTAGTCCAGTTAATAATATGCGGATTAGCCATTGGCTATCTCCTCGGGAGTAGGGGGAGGAAACCCTAGCCTCTTGTACACTCTGGTGAGTACTTTGATGAAGCTAGGGGAGTGTTCCAGTTTAGATCGATCTTTAAGTACCAGGTGAGTATAGGCATGAGCCATCTCGTGAACAAGTACTTGGAGGGAGTCTTCTATCGATACCCAAGAACCTATTACTATACCTACAGGCTCTTTGCCTTTGTAGAAGTAATACCCAGCAAAATTCTCAGATATCTTTTTCCTAATTACTGGGATATCAGGTAATCTGGACTTGAACAAAAGAACGTTCAAGGTCCTGTAGAGTAGATCGAGATATTTACTTCTCATGCACAGGACCCCGAAAAACGCGGCCAGTTAAATCGTCCCGAAGAGGGTATCGAAGGTACCCTATCGGGATTAGAATATTCTAGTATTCTTATCGTAAATAGGCTCGGGCTTGTAATCCAATCCCTTCGCCTCTCTATTATTTTCCCACTTCCTTCGGTCGTGGAATAATCTCGCTTTCAGCGAGAATAGAGATTTCTTTATATCAGGATATAGTCTATCGGGCGTCTCTTCAAGACGCCGATATCCAAATCTTCTTAACAATATCTCTTCTGTTAAAGCATTAGTCAGAAAGGATCTTATATAAAAAGCTTTCTTATAAGATATCTTCTTTTCTTTATTTTCTATCAGATCCGGCCCTTTGGGGGCCGTCTTATCTACTTCTTTATTCATATTTCTTAATTTACTCCTATAGTATCGTCAGATTTTTAAGAGAAAGTCAAGAGTTTTTATTTAGCTTCCTCTATTTTATTATTCTAGGTAGGTATTTTAACATAGAACTCTCCTTATAGTCAAGTAATATCTATCCTAATTCTGATTAAAATCTGTATAAGACAGAATATCCCCTTTCTCCCAAAGCCCCGCTCAAACGCTCCGTAAGGGGATTACAGGGGATAGGAGCGTACATCTAGATACAGCAGCTATGGAGGTACAGACCCCCTATTTCCCTCCCTATATGCAGCCCTAGAGGCTCATTTCTCTTTTACCCTCCCGGATAGGGAATGTGTTATCACCATCCCCAAAGCTATCTCTTTAGAGGGGTGGGTGGCCCGCGGAACGCGCGGCGAGGCGACGAGCTGAGCCAGATGTCGGTTCGATATTATGTTAAATCAAGTTATGGCAAGTTGATGGCTAAGAATTATGTAATGTGTATGATGTAAGCCATG
>Ga0207702_10000474_pt1 | contig 45055 bp, 44 predicted proteins | sample KBSCornC62_FD_184302 | JGI IMG/M metagenome (GOLD analysis project Ga0207702, IMG submission 184302) | Corn rhizosphere microbial communities from Kellogg Biological Station, Michigan, USA - KBS Corn C6-2 (SPAdes) (version 2) | ecosystem: Host-associated > Plants > Roots > Rhizosphere > Soil ... | reverse complement strand
CCCTCGTCGGTGCCGAGCCCGCGTTGCGGCACGTCGCGCGGCATCACGAGTCGCGGCCTCAAAGGCCGGCCGGGCATGCCGATCGGATCGGGCGGCACACCGTCGTCGCACGGCGCCAGGCGTCCTTCGCACAACGCCTCGAACGATTCGCGCGTCAATGCGACTTTGGTTTCAGGCTCCGCGCACTCGATGCACCGCTTCGCCGCGTCGAACAACCCGCTCATGCAACCCTGCTCGATCCGAGTTCGATCAGGTCTGCCTGCATCGCCAGCTCGATGGACTGCGGGCGGTACACCGACTGCGCGTACCACTTCAGCCACACCGACGGATCGATGGTCTCGTTGACGCCGCCACCGATCACGCGCTGGTAAGGCTGCTTGAAGAGCTTGTAGATGCCATACATGAACTGCGCGTAGGAATCGTTGGGCGCATCGAGTTCCGCGCCCGCTGCCGGCACGAAGTCCTCGCTGAAGGCGAGGCCTGCGCCCTTGGCTTTGGCCTGCATCCAGGCGAGGGCGATTTCGGGCAAGGTGTCCGGGCTGTGCCCCGCGCCATCGGTTTTCTCGCCGCCGCCGATGTCGGAATGCGCCCCCACGAACCAGCGCTGCTCGACTTCGATCTGCTGGGGCTTCCACACGGTCGGTGATTCGCCCGCCGCCAGTGTTTCCTTCGGGCGCGTCCACTTGGTCGGCTTGAAGTCGGCGCGGTGCTCGTCGAGCGCCAGCGCCTGGTACGCGTATTGCACGATCTTGCTCAGGTCCGTGTCGTGGAACGCGTAGCGTTTGCGCGAGAACGGAAACCACGACGCCACGCCGGGGATGCCGAGCGAACCCACCGTATCCCATACGCCGACGAAACGGATCGTCACGTCACGGGCCTGGTGCCGGGCTCGCCACGCGGCGGTTGGATCGACGCCGTTCACGAGCAGGCCCGGCTTGTCGTCATTGCCATAGTACGTGTACGCCTCATCGACGGCCGCGCCGGCCACGCTGCCCTTGGCATCCGGTTTCAGCAAGCCGCATTTGCGGATCAAGCCGCCAAGGCTGCGCGCGGTGTACGCGCCGCGACTGAAACCGAACAGCCAGATTTCGTCGCCGTCGCGCCACTGTTCGGACAACCACTTGTAGCCTTCCTCGACGTTGCCGGAGAGACCGAGGCCGAACGCGCCACCGAGCAGATGCTCGATGCCCGGCTTGACACCCACGCCAGGCACATACTTGCAAATTTGCTGGACACCGGAAGCATCGGAAGGCGCGATGAGCTTCCACAAACGCTCGACGTTGGTGCGCGTCTGCACCTTGCTCCAAGTGCCGTCGAACAGTGTGATGAGTCTGCGCGGCATGGCTCATTCCCCAAAACGCAACGAAGACATGTAGCCGGTAGCCCGGATGGAGTGGAACCGAATCCGGGAACGAGTCTACGCAATATCCCGGATTGCGCCGCGGCGCGCCTTCATCCGGGCTACACGCTGCCCACCGTCTGGCCTTCGGCACCCTCTCGCGGCGTTGCGGGGCGAGGGAAACCAATCACGCACTGCGCCGTTGCGCCTTCGCCTCATCCGACCGCGCGAATTCCAGTTGGCGCAGGTATTCGGTGTCGACGCCCGTCACGTAGTTACCCGAGAAGCACGAATCGTCGAAGTGCTTGAGGTTTTCGTTGCCTTCGGCCACGGATTCGATGAGGTCGGGCAAGTCCTGGTAGACCAGCCAGTCGGCGCCGATGGTGTCGCGGATTTCCTCGATGCTGCGTCCGTGCGCGACCAGTTCCGCCGGCGCCGGCATGTCGATGCCGTACACGTTGGGGTAGCGCACCGGTGGCGCGGCGGACGCGAAATACACCTTGTTGGCACCCGCTTCGCGCGCCATCTGCACGATCTGCCGCGAGGTGGTGCCGCGCACGATGGAATCGTCCACCAGCAGCACGTTCTTGTTGCGGAATTCCAGCGGAATCGGGTTCAGCTTGCGGCGCACCGAACGCACGCGCTGGCCCTGCCCTGGCATGATGAACGTGCGCCCGATGTAGCGGTTCTTGACGAAGCCTTCGCGAAACGGAACGCCCAGCGCGGCAGCCAGCGTGGAACCCGCGGTGCGCGAAGTATCGGGAATCGGAATCACCGCGTCGATGTCGTGATCGGGACGCTCGCGCAGGATTTTCGCGGCGAGCTTTTCGCCCATGCGCAGGCGCGCCTTGTACACCGACACGTCCTCGATCATCGAATCGGGGCGAGCAAGATAAACGTATTCGAAAATGCACGGCGCGTGCACCGCGCCTTCCGCACAACGTCGCGCGGAGATCTCACCGTCAAGGCTGACGAACACTGCCTCGCCCGGCGCCACGTCGCGCACGCGCTTGAAACCCAGGATGTCGAACGCGACCGATTCGGATGCCAGCGCGTATTCCTTGCCTTCCGGCGTGTCGCGCTCGCCCAGCACCAGCGGGCGGATGCCGTGTGGATCGCGGAAGGCCAGCAAGCCGTAACCGAGGACCAGCGCGACGCAGGCGTAGCCGCCCTTTGCGCGCGCGTGGACCGCCGCAACCGCCTTGAAAAGTTCGTCCGGCGTCAGCGCGTGGCGTTCCTGGATCTGCAGCTCGTGCGCCAGGATGTTCAGCAGGATTTCCGAATCGGAATCGGTGTTGATGTGACGGCGATCGTTTTCGAACATCTCGCGCCGCAGCGATTCGGTGTTGATGAGGTTGCCGTTGTGCGCGAAGGCGATGCCGTACGGCGAATTCACGTAGAACGGCTGCGCCTCCTCGGAATTCTCGGCGCCCGCGGTGGGATAACGGCAATGACCGATGCCCGCGTGACCGCGCAACTCCTGCATGTCGCGGGCGCTGAACACGTCGCGCACCAGCCCCGGCCCGCGCCGCATGTGCAGCTTGCGGCCGTCATAAGTCGCGATGCCCGCGGCGTCCTGGCCGCGATGCTGCAATACCGTCAAGGCGTCATACAACGCGGTGGCGACTTCAGTCTTGCCGACGATGCCGATGATTCCACACATGGAGAGTCGTGCCTCGAGGAAAGCCTGCGTATTACGCTTCGGTCAAACGAGGTCATGCTTCCACAACCCCATCAAGTCCGCATGAAACAAAGGCGCGGACTTGATCGCCCCTTGACTCAAGGGGCTGGTAAAACCGTTGCAAAACCTGCCGTTCATGACCGCAATGGATGGCAGGGCGCTATTGTCCCACATCACCACGGGTTCGACCTTGCCCGGCGTCATGTCCGGTTGTGCTTGCGGCCGCCGGTGAAGACGTGCCGGGATGCGCCAACTGCCGCGCCGCCTGCTCGACCGTGGATATGGGGATGGAATGCACCGCAGGCAAGGACTTGCCGCCGACTTCCATGTAGTGGGTGACTTCGGCCGGCAACGCCCCGGCCAGCCAGGTGGCGCCATTCTGGAACGCCGGCAGCAGCGTCGACTGCTGGTACCATACGGCCTCGCGGGGAACCGGCGTGAAACCCAGCATCAGCACAACGAAAGTCACCAGCAACAGGCCGCGCGCCAAGCCGAATGCCATGCCGAGGAAGCTGTCGCCAACGCGCAGGCCGCTCCACGTGATCATGCGGCGCACGGCCCAGGCAATCAGGCCGCCGACGATCAGCACGCCGACGAAACAGGTGATGGACCCGGCCACGATGCGCTCCGCGGGTTCGTGCAGCCATTGGCCGTAGATCTCGCCCACCTGCGCGCCGAACACGAATGCGATCCAGAACGCGGCGATCCAGCGGGCCAGTGACAGCACCTCGCCGACGAGGCCGCGCATCAACCCGATGAGCACCGACACCAGCAGGACGGCGAGGATGACAATGTCGGCTACGTTCATATCTGTGCGATCGTCCCTGATCGCCGCATTAGGCGGCGGATTGGTGGGTAGGAACTTTTCGCGCCTGCGAATACCAGAACGGCCATCCTTGGCCTGACTTTTCACAACAGCTACTACGCATGGAGCAAATTGACGGGCAGCGATCAGGGACGATCGCACTATTCCTGCGTGACGATGTTGCCCTTCACGTTGAACTTCCGCGCGATCTGCTCGCGCGTGGATTCGGCGACATTTCGCGATGCAAACGGGCCGGCGCGCACGCGCCACAACTTGCCCTTGGCGGTGCTCACGCTGTCCACGTAGCCGTCGATACCTTGCCCGCGCAGGCGGTCGCGCATCCTGTTCGCGGAAGCCTCGTCGCTGTAGGCCGCGAGTTGCACCGCCCATGCTCCGGGCTGTTTGGCGGCGATGGCGGATGCGGGCGCGTCACCGGTCTGGTTGACGACCCCCGAATCGATGCTCATCGAAACCTTTTCGAAAGCCTTCAGCCTGAGGCGCACAGCCTCGGCTTCGGCACGGCTTTGGAACGGCCCTACCCGCACGCGCATCACCGCTTTGCCCTGCCAGGTTTCCGGCGAGGCGAGCGCGGCGAACCCATGCTGCTTCGCCTGCGCGACCAGCCTGTCCGCGCTGGCGCGATTGGCATAGACGCCAAGGTTGACCGTGTACAGCGTACCGGCCGCCGCGCCCGCACCACCGGCAATCGGTTCGGCTTTCACAGGGGCCGACGCCGCGGGCGCCGAAGGCGTCGGCGTCCTGGCGACCGCAGCCGCGGGTTCGGGTTTGGGCGCCACCACGGCGGGCGCGCTGGTGGCGGGCGCCGATGCCGGCGCGCTAGCCGTGGGCTCGGTGGTCGCCTCGATCGGCAACCCGGAACTCAGCGGCTGCAACGCCGCGGCCGGATGGCCTTCCAGGTTGAGCGTCGCGACATGGTCGGGGTCGTTGATCGCCGCCGCGGTGCTGGAGCCCGCGCTGGCGCCATCCGGACCGACCTGCAGTACACGCGTCTGCATTTCGCCGCTCGGTTCCGGCACCGCCTTGATGCTGGCCGGCGGCGCACCGGAGTCGGAACTTGGCAGCAGCATCGGCACGAAGATTACCGCCAGTGCGATCAGCACCGCGGCGCCGAGCAAGCGTGTTTTCAAACCTGATTCCATGTCAGCGACACCACGATGCGAGGCACTGGCGTTGAGCTGCGCGCAGCAGGCGCGTCCGCTCGAACGCCGAAGCCACGGACGGACAGAATTATAGCGGGGCCGCCTCACGCAGCACCGGGCCGACCACGTGAAAACTCCCGAACGCGATGATGCGGTCATCGGCGGATGCATCCGCGCGCGCCGCGGCCAGTGCGGCGGGAATGTCGGGATACCCTGCGCAGTTCACCTCGGGCAACACGGCGCGCACGCGTGCCGTCAGCCGCGCCACGGTTTCGCCGCGTGGCGATTCGTCATCCAGCCCCGCCAGATACCAGTGCCCGATGCGCGCGCCCAGCGCCGCGACCACGCCTTCGATATCCTTGTCCGCGAGCGCGCCGAACACCGCGCGCGTCTCGCCCTGCACCGGATGCCGATCCAGCCAACGCGCGAGTTCGCGCGCCGCCTGCGGATTGTGGCCGACGTCGACGACGAGGTCTGGGTTGCTTGTCAGGTGTTGCAGGCGACCCGGCAACAGCGGTGCCGAGTGTCCGGAATACCGCCCCTTCTCCAGCGCGCGGGCATCCCAGTGCACGCGATCGCCCAACGCGTGCAACGCCGCGACGGCCGTGGCCGCGTTGTGGAACTGAAAGGCGCCTTCGAGGGCAAGCTCTCCGGCCAGCAGAATTTGCGTACCGAACTCCTCCTCCCGCGCCACGTAACGCGATTGGTCCGGGTCACGATGCCACCAGCGCAACGCATCGGTCCGTGGTTCCCAGCCGAAATCGCGGCCCAGCACTTGCACCTGCGCGCCGATGTCGCGGGCGTGGTCCAGCAGCGATCGCGGCGGGTTGGTTTCGCCCACGATCGCGGGTTTGCCCGCCCGGAAAATGCCCGCCTTTTCGCGCCCGATCGATTCGCGGTCGGGACCGAGGTATTCCATGTGGTCAAGATCGACCGTCACCACCACCGCGCAATCGGCGTCGATGATGTTCACCGCGTCCAGCCGGCCACCCAATCCGACTTCCAGCAGCGCGACCTCCAGTCCGGCGCGCGCGAACACGTCGAACGTCGCCAGCGTGCCGAATTCGAAATACGTCAGCGTGATATCGCCGCGCGCGGCTTCGACGCGTTCGAACGCCGCGACCAGCTCGGCATCGTCCGCTTCCACCGCATCCACGCGCACGCGTTCGTTGTAGCGCAGGATGTGCGGCGACGTGTAGGCGCCCACGCGCATGCCGCCCACGCGCAACAGGGTTTCCAGGAACACCACCGTGGAACCCTTGCCGTTGGTGCCGCCGACCGTGATCACCATCGGCGCGGGTCGTGGCGCGCCCATGCGCTGCCAGACCTCGCGCACGCGGTCGAGGCCCATGTCGATGCCACGCGCATGGATTTGTTGCTGGTATTGCAACCATTCGGTGAGGGTTTTCATGACCCATGCATCAATTCGGAAAGCGCCCGGACGCACGCGGGAAAAAGGCAGGATTGTCATCCCCGCCGCTGCGCGGCGACTCCCTTCCGTTGGAAGGGGGTAAGTTCCACGAACAGCGCAAGGCGTTACGCAACCTTCGCGCGGTGCGTCAGGATCGCCAGCAGATCGGCGATGCGATCGCGCAATTCGCGGCGATCGCAGATCATGTCGATCGCGCCGTGTTCCAGCAGGAACTCCGAGCGCTGGAAGCCTTCTGGCAGCGTCTCGCGCACCGTCTGCTCGATCACGCGCGGGCCGGCGAAACCGATCAGTGCCTTCGGTTCCGCGATGTGGATGTCGCCCAGCATCGCGAGGCTCGCCGACACACCGCCGGTGGTCGGGTGCGTCAGCACCACGATGTACGGCAGCCCCGCGGCGCGCAGGCGCGCCAGTGCGGCGGAGGTCTTGGCCATCTGCAGCAGCGATTGCAGGCCTTCCTGCATGCGCGCGCCCCCGGTGGCGGTGAAGCAGATGAAAGACGCCTTGCCGCGCAGCGCCGCTTCGGCGGCGCGCGTGATCTTTTCGCCAACCACCGAACCCATCGAGCCGCCCATGTAGGAAAACTCGAATGCGCAAGCGACCACCGGCATGCCCTTGACGCTGCCTTCGATGGAAACCAGTGCGTCCTTCTCGCCGGTGGCTTTCTGCGCGGCGAGGATGCGGTCGCGGTACTTCTTGGAGTCCTTGAACTTCAGCGCATCGACCGGGCCCATGCCTGCGTCGAGTTCATTGCCGCCCTCGTCGAGGAACGCAGTGAGGCGCGCGCGCGCGCTGATGGGATGATGGTGGCCGCACTTCGGGCACACCATGAGGTTGCGCTCGAGTTCGGGCCGATAGAGCCCGATGCCGCAACCGGAACACTTTTCCCAAACGCCTTCCGGCACCTTGCCGCGACCGGCCGTGCCTTCGGTACGGATTTTTGGCGTGGTCAGTTTCTGCAACCAGGACACGAGGGATTCCCCGTTGGATTACAGCCGCCAAGGATACACCGCCCGGCAATCCCGCCGGAAGCATGCCGCTGCCCGTGTAGTGCATCAATTCGAAAACAAGCTCATTGGCGTTGAGGCAATGAGCCTCGGAGGCTGAACGCCATTGTTCCTTGGCTTCCGGCCGATCCCCGTTCAAGGCCGGTCCAACGCTCAGAGCCTGCCGGGACTCGATCCGGGGACGAACGGAAGTTCAACCCGCCGTACGTGGGGTGGTTTCAGCGATCCCCCCGGGCAGTGTCGACATCGATCCGTCCCCACACAAGCTTCCACGCCAGCAACAGGCAAATCGTCCCGCCGATCGCCAGCATGATCTTGCCGAGCTGTTGTTGGTCGCTCAAAAGATAGTTGCTGCACAACCGCACCGGCGAAACCAGGTACAGCCAGCCCAACCGAAACGTCATCGCGACCCCCTCGACCAGGAACACGCCGCGCACGACGAACCCCGCCCGCGGCCAACTGATCGCCAGCGGCCCCCCGATCAACAGCGGGACGCTGATGAATTTTGCGATCTCGATCGGCGGCGCATCCAGCGCCGCATCCAGTGCACGTGGCAACATCCATACGATCGCCGTCAACGAGGCCAGCACGAATCCGCTGATGCCGCTGCGGTTCCATGCGACCACCGCACCAATCCACCGACGTGGCGCGAACAACGCCATGCGCCATCCCGCGAACGCAAGCATCGGGATCTGGACCAGCATCTGCAGGGTCATCGTGGCCTCAAGTGCATGCCGAACCGGCGGCAGCGCGAGCGCCAGCCACAGCGCCACTCCAAGCCATGAGCCCCAGCGCGGCGACACGATCACTGCTCCGAACCTTGGAGGACGTATTGCTCCGCCTGGCCCGGCGCATCCCAGTCCGTGATCGCGACCAGCCGCCCGCGCGGATCGACCACCGCAATCGCAGCGTTGTGGACGTAGCCGCCCAGTCCGTCGGGTACCGCGATCACGCCGAACACGTGTTTCAGCGTAGCGAGATCCTTCACGTTGGTCGGGCGCACTGCAAGCCAGCCTTTCCCGTGGTCGCCTGAGCGGCGCTGATACCCGGCAAGTCGCGCCGGATCGTCGTGGGTGGCATCGAAGCTGACGCTGACGAGCGTCACTTGGCCCTCTGCAATCGGGCGGGCCAGCCTGCGCTGCAATTGCGCGAATTCGCTGCCCTGGACCGAGCAATACGTCATGCAGCGGGTGTAGATGAAGTCCACCAGCAGCCAACGTCCGCGCAGGCTGGCAAAGCTGGTCATCTGTCCGCCGGCGGTCTGCAGCGGCACTGGCGGTAGTGCACGGGGATGTTCGCGCACCCCGATTCGGCGCGCTGTTTCGGAAGTGAACGCCCGGAAGCCGTCGGTGGCGGCCGCGAGGGTCGCCACACCTGCGGCGAGAAGCAATAGGCTAACCAGCAGCGTTCGTAGTACCGACACCGACAACTCCGGGTGACGGCGATGGCGGCTTCAGCAGTCCGACGGTGATACGGATCGCGAAATACAGCATCGCCAGCACGACCAAAATGGCGCCGATCGAGCCGATCTTGTCGGTGAAAGTCCATGCCTGCAGGTGCTCAGCCATGCGCCGCGGCACGCTTACGCGACCGCCGTCGAGGAACCCGAACACGAATATCAGACCGCCAATGAGGAAGACGGGGAAACCCATTTTGTCCGCGCCCGAATTCGGCGGCGCGTTCGCGCGACTGCCGATCACGTGGAACATCAGCGACAAGGCCATCGCCAGCACGCCGAGCAGGATGTAGAAATGGAAATGACCCGGAACCCACTGGGTGTTGTGCATCGCCGAATTGATGCGGATCGTGCCATCTAGGATGGCCGGCACGATACCCGCGGCCCAGCCGAACATCGACAGGATCATCAGCCGGGATGGCATGGTCCAGCGGATATTGGAGCGGTAGATGTTGGTGAGCGCCCCGTACGCGGTCACCAGGAACACCGGGAATCCGGCGCCCCACGAAACGATCTGGCCCATGATCGCCAGCCAGCGCGGTTGCGCGAAATCCATCAACAGATGGTGCGGGAACACGACGACCACGAACACGGTGCTGACCGCCCACGACCACAGGAACGGACGCGAAATGGGATAGGGCTTGCCGGTGTAGCGTGGCAGCAGTTCGTAGATCGCGATCACGCCCATGTAGATCGTGGCGTTGATGTACATGTGCCCGAACCAGTAGATCAGGTTCTTGGCGACCAGCGCATTGAGCACTACCTGCGGATAGAAGATGTTGATCAGGCTCATCACGAGCACTACGGCACCGGCCAGGATGCCCAGCGAGTTCGTGATGATCACCATGGTGCTCGCGACGACCGCCTTCGGGTGGTCGGGATCGATCTTGCCGCCGAACAACCATTGCAGGCCCAGCGCACGACCCAGGTTGCCGTGCACCTTGATGATTCCCGCCGCCGCATCGAGGTAGAAGATCAGCGAACCGACACCGATCAGGAGATAGCCCAGCATGAACAAGGCCGACGAATCAGCCGTCCACATCCCCACGCCATGCACCGGCAGCGGATACAGGAATGTCCACAGCGCGCCATAGCCGCCGACGAAGATCGACGCGATGATGCACAACGCCCCGAGCAGGAACAGCACGAAATTCGCAACAAACGCCCACAGGTGCAACCGGACGTACTTGCGCAGGAAGTACCACATGACCGCCGTGGTCGCCAGCGATAGGGTTCCGACCATCCCGGCACCGTGCATGGACAGAAGTTTATAGAAAAGGTCGGGCGGCATGCTCAGCCACTTGGCTTGGCTCATGCGCATGATCAGGCCGATCAGCATCATCAGTACGAACAGCGCGACGGCCGTGATGATGTACAAATTGAAGGCTGCGCGGACACCGCCCGCGAGCCGCTCGTCGTCGGGATACATGGTGAGCGAAGCCATGGTCACTCCCCTTTGGCTGCGACTACCTGGAGGGTAGTCTTCATGGGCGCATGCCCGAGCCCGCAATACTCGAGGCATTGCACCGTGTAGGTTCCGGGTTCCTTGAAGGTGTGCAGCAACTTGTTGGTGTAACCCGGCATCGCCTGGGACTGGGTCACGATGAGGCCGTCCGGCGCATAAAGGGCGAATCCGTGGTTGACGTCGTCGCTGGTGACGCGAAACTCGACCACGCTGCCGGCCTTCACGGTGGTGGGTGTCATCTGCCACGACCATTGGCGCCCGACCACGTCGACGACCTGTTGCGCATCGAGCGTGTCGTGCTGCGGCGGGATGGGAAAATGACGAAGCGTGGCCCAACTTCCGGCGACGAAACCAACGAACAGCACCACGAACAGCCACGCCTGCAGCGCGTGCGCCGTGCGCGTGGATTTGCGGGTCGCATCTTGGTCAGCGGGCTTGCCCGCCTGGATGATGACGTGGATGAAGCCCAATGCGACCAGCCCCATCCCCACCAACGCGATCGTCCAAACGACATTCTGCAGGATCATGGAGGGACCCTCCTACGCTGCAGCAGCGGGTGGCCCCTTATACACCCGCCATCAAAGGGCGTCTTGATCTATATCAATATGCTATAAGTTCGTTATAATTCAATGTATTACATTAACACTGCTGCCTGCGAGTCCATTCAAGCGCTGTTTCCGAGGTCGTTGAGCGCAGCCCGAATCGGAGCAAGGAACCCGCGCGCACGACCGCACGCATCTTCGGTCGAGGCCGCCCCGGCCAGCGTTCCGACCAGCGCCGAGCCGATGACGACCGCGTCCGCGAATGTAGCGACGGCCTTCGCACTGGCTGCATCCTTGATGCCGAAGCCGACCGCGACCGGCACCGCGGCGCGCCGGCGAATTTCACCGACTCGTTGGGCAATGTCCGTGACCGACAACCTGGCCGCGCCGGTGATGCCGGCAAACGACACGTAATACAGATAGCCCTCGGCCATTTCGATGGCGCGCGCCAGCCGTGCATCCGACGTCGTGGGCGCCGCAAGCAGGACGCGTTGCAAGCCCGCGTCGCGCAGCGGCTGCATGGTCGCGTCTTCCTCGATCGGGCAATCGACGACGAGCACCCCATCGACGCCCGCATCGGCGGCTTCATGCGCGAAGCGTTCGATGCCGTGGATCTCGATCGGATTCAGGTAACCCATCAGCACGATCGGCGTTTCCGCGTCGCGCTTGCGGAAGGCGCGCACCCAGCCCAGGATGTCATCGATGCCGACCTTGTGGCGCAACGCGCGTTCGTCGGCGTGCTGGATCACGGGCCCGTCCGCCATCGGATCGGAAAACGGCACGCCGAGTTCGATCGCGTCCGCACCGGCGTCGACCAGCGCGTGCATCAGGGCAACGGTCGCGTCCGGAAGCGGATCGCCCGCGGTGATGAAGGGGATCAGCCCGGTGCGCTGACTCGCGCGGAGTTGCTCGAAGCGTGCGTGGATGCGGTTCATTGGCAAAAGGGACAAGAGATGAGTGGTGAGGGCGAATCTTCGATGCAATCGGGCAGGTCCAACAAGGTTGCCCCGCCCTGCGCGGAAATTGCACAGACGAGAGACCGCGTGCCCGGAGCACCCTCGCTACTCGTCCCTCGCCCCTCGCTTCTCATAGCTCGATATGCTCCCGCTGCGCGATCGTATGCACGTCCTTGTCGCCGCGCCCCGACAGGTTGCACAGGATCAGCTTGTCTTTCGGCAATTCGCGCGCGAGCTTGATGGCCTGCGCGACCGCGTGGCTGGATTCCAGCGCCGCAAGGATGCCTTCGGTTTCGCACAACAGATGGAACGCTGCCAATGCTTCATCGTCGGTGATGCCGACGTATTCGGCGCGCCCGGTGTCTTTCAGGAACGCGTGCTCCGGGCCGACCCCGGGATAATCGAGCCCGGCCGACACCGAATGCGTTTCGGTGATCTGGCCATCGTCGTCGCAAAGAACATACGTGCGATTGCCATGCAACACGCCGGGCCGGCCGGCCGCGAGCGATGCCGCATGATGGCCGGTCGCGATGCCCTCGCCCGCCGCTTCCGCACCCACGATGCGCACGTCGCGATCATTGAGGAACGCATGGAACAAGCCGATCGCATTCGAGCCGCCGCCCACGCACGCGGTCAGCACATCGGGCAGGCGTCCGAACCGTTCCAGCATCTGCGTACGCGCTTCGCGCCCGACCACCGCGTTGAAGTCACGCACCATCATGGGGTACGGATGCGGGCCCGCTACCGTGCCGATGATGTAGAACGTGTCGGCAACGTTGGTCACCCAGTCACGCAGGGCTTCGTTCAATGCGTCCTTCAGGGTTTGCGAACCGGACGTCACCGGCACCACTTCCGCGCCCAGCAATTTCATCCGGTACACGTTGATCTTTTGGCGCTCGATGTCCACCGCACCCATGTATACGACGCACTTCATCCCGAAGCGCGCGCACACCGTCGCAGTCGCGACACCGTGCTGTCCCGCGCCGGTTTCGGCGATGATCCGCCGCTTGCCCATCGCGCGCGCCACCAGCGCCTGGCCGATGGTGTTGTTGATCTTGTGCGCGCCGGTGTGGTTCAGATCCTCGCGCTTCAACAGGATCTGTGCACCACCGATGCGGTCCGACAACCGCTTCGCGTGATAGATCGGCGACGGTCGACCGACGTAGTGCTTCGAGTCGTCGGCGAATTCCTTCTGGAATGCCGGATCATCACGGAGGCGTGTGTACGCCGCGGTCAACTCCTCCAGCGGCGCGATCAGCGTTTCCGCAACAAACGTGCCGCCATACACACCGAAGCGGCCATGCGCGTCGGGATAAGCGTGGTAGTCGATGTCTCTCATGTGTTTCCAGGATCCATGTCCACGGCGATTGGGCGCAGCGGCGCTGAAGGTCACAGGTTCCGACGCGCGCCCTGCTTCAACTGTTCGACCGTTTCGGCCGTGAGCGGACCGAGCACGCCGCGGCGCTGCTCGGGAATGTGCGCGGCCGGATCATTGTCGCCGAACACGTAGTAGTCCAGCAGGTTGCGCCACGCCGCGCGTTCGGCCGGCGGCAGCGCGCGAAACGCAAGCAAGCAGTGATACAACGCGGCTCGCCCGTGCCCGCTGACGTAACCCGGCACGTCGATCGGGTTCCACCAGTAGTTGACCAGCGCGTTCAATTGTTCCAGCGATTCGACGTGGTGCCACCACAATGGCGGGATGTAGATGGCGTCGCCCTCGTCCAGTTCGGCTGCCTGCGCCGTTGCCAGCGCGAGCTTCAGGCGCGGATAGCGTGGATCGTCCGGACGATCCAGCCGCGCCATGCTGATCGCGGCGCCGGTGGGCGCGTAATCCAGCGGACCGACGTAAAGATTCGGCAGCTGCTCAGGCGGGAACAGCGTGAAGCGGCGCGTGCCGCACACCACGCAGGCGATGTTCTGCTGCGAATCGAAATGCGTCGGCGTGACGGTGCGGTTGCCCATCCACAAGCGCGGCTCGATGCCTGGGGGGAGGAACGGCAGGCTGTGATCGACCAGCAGATCCGGCAGGCACTCGCGGATCAGCACGCTCTGGATCACCAAGCCCGGCGCGTGCGGGCGCTGGCTGTATCCCGCCAGCCGCTGCAGCCCGAGCGTGATCGGCACCTTGAAATGCTGGTAGTTGAAATCGCCGAGATCGGAGCTGTAGCCGATGATGCCTTCAGCGTCCGGTGCAATCAGCAACGTGGTGACGTCGGCGCCGTTGTCCAGCTCCGCCAGGCGCTGCGCGAAGGCGGTATCGGATTGCCGCGCCAGCTTCACGATCGGCCAGTCGCGCACGAGGCCACGGATCACCAGCGGCTTGCCGCGCGCGACCACGCCGGCCAAGTCGAAGTCACGCGCGTTGCATTCCTCGATTCCTGCGGGGGGCGATGTGCTGGCAGTGTTCATGGCCGTTCCACATCGGCGACTCGCACGGCCGAGAAGAACGCACGCATTTTTGCAGCATCCTTGACGCCGGGCGAGGCTTCCACGCCGCTGGCGAGATCCACGGCCCACGGCCGCACGGCACGTATTGCGTCGCCCACGTTCTCGGGATTCAGCCCACCGGCGAGCAGGATCGGGCGCCCGAAGTCGCGCGGAATGCGCGACCAGTCGAAGGTCTTGCCGCGGCCGCCCTGCTGGCCGGGTGGATGGCCGTCCAGCACGAAGCCTGACGCGCGCGGATGCGCCGCCGCGAGGGCATGCACGTCGACGTCGCCGTCCATGCCGATGGCCTTGGTGTACTTCGTGGCGAAAGACTCGCAGAATGCGGCGCCTTCGCTACCGTGGAACTGCACAAGGTTCGGCCGCACGCCCTCGATGATCGCGCGCACGCGTTCAACGGAAAGATCGTGCGACAGCACCACCGCATCCACGAATACTGGCAGCATGTCGCGGATTGCGCGCGCCCGTTCGATCGACACGCAGCGCGGACTGGTCGGCGTCATCACCATTCCGATTGCATCGGCGCCCAGCTCGCACGCGAGCAGCGCATCCTCGACGCGGGTGACGCCGCAGATTTTCACGCGTGTGCGTAGCATTTATGCGAACCGCTCGCGCGCATGGCGCGCTCCTACAAAGTGACTTCGGGTGGAAGGCACCATTCTGGCGGATAACGCGGCCCGATGAACGTCAGCCCTTGCGGCATCGCGGTGACGCCCGCGACGTTGCGGTCGCGTGCAGCCAGCAATTCCGCGATCCATTCGACCGGGCGTTCGCGGCGCCCGACTTCCAGCAGCGAGCCCACGATGTTGCGTACCATGTGGTGCAGGAACGCGTTGGCCTCGATCTCCACGATCACGCGCCCGCCCTCGCGCCGCACCTCGATGTGCGTAAGGTTGCGGCGCGCGTGGCGCGCCTGGCACGACACCGCGCGGAAGGATGAAAAGTCCTGCTCGCCGACCAGGGCTTGCGCCGCGGCGTGCATCGCGTCGGTATCCAGCGACGCGCGTTCCCACGCAAGGAATCGTGCATCCAGCGCGGGACGGATCGCGCGATTGAGGATTGCATAGCGATAACGCCTTGCGCGTGCGGAAAAGCGTGCGTGGAAGTCATCGGGCATCGCACGCGCCCACAGCACCGCGATCGCGCGCGGCAGGCGCGTGGTCGCGCCCAGCACCCAGGCGCGCGGATCGCGCATCACATGCGTATCGAAATGCACGACCTGGCAGCGCGCGTGGACGCCGGCGTCGGTGCGGCCCGCGCAGGTCACTTCGACAGGATGATCGGCCACGAACGACAATGCGGCTTCGACTTCCGCCTGCACGCTCGGCCCGTGCGACAGCCGCTGCCAGCCGAGGAAATCGGTGCCGTCGTATTCGATACCGAGCGCAACGCGCATCGCGTCAACGGGCCCTAGGCCTCTACGCCGGCCAGCAACCGTTTGGCCTCGTCTTTCTGCGTCTGCGTGCCTTCCTCGAGCACTTCCTCGAGCATGGCGCGCGCACCCACCGGATCACCCATGTCGAGATAGGCGCGGGCGAGGTCAAGCTTGGTGTCGACCGGGTCGTCGCTGTATGCGGCTTCGTCCGCCAGCGTGCCGGGTGCCGCGGCCGGGTTTGCAGCCGCGGGCTCGATCTCCGGCGCGGGCGTAGACCCGGCTGGCGCCGCAGGCTCGCGCAGGGCAGCCAGGCCATATGGATCGTCGTGCGTCGCGGTTTCAGGTTCAGCCGGATGCGCATGCACATCATCGAGAATCGTCTCGACCGGCGCCTGTCCGGCGACCACTTCCTGCTCGTCGACGAACGGCTCCGTCGTGTGCGGCGATACATCATCCGGATCGGCGAGCGGACCGCGCGACGGGCCCTCCAAGGCCGGGCGGCGGCGCCGGCCCGACAAGCCCAGCACGATCAGCAGCAACACGATCACGCCCGCGACGACCCACGCCAGCGGGCGCATGTACCACGGCGTCGCGGACGGCGTTACGGGTTTCGCGATCGGTTTGTTTGCGGCCGCGGGCGCGCTGGCGGCCGCCTTGGCACTTGCATTGGCCTTTCCGGAACCCGCGCCGGGCGCCGCGGCCGTACCCGATTGCACCGCGGCGAGCTTGCGCTGCAATTCGGCGACGGTCGCGCCCTTCAGGCTCAACAGCTTGCCGCTCTTGGCCGAGATGTCCTGCAGGCTGCGGACGCGCGATTCCAGCTCGGCATTGGACTGGTTCAGGCTGACCAGGGTCTCGCGATTGGCCTGCAGTTGTTGTTGCAGTCCCGCGACCGTCGCCGAGCCGGTGCCACCAGCCATGCCCGGCCGGCTGTTGGTGCCACCCGCCTGGCCGGTCGGCGGAGTCAGCGTCAAATGATCGGACGCAGTCGGTGCCCTGACCGGCTTGGGCGCGGCATTGGCCGCGGCCTGCGCGGCCGTGCCTTCGACCACCGTCGCAGGATGCGGCTTCGCCGCGCGCCACGATTCGTACTGGCGATGCACTTCGGCGGCCGCGGCAGCCGCGCTGCGCTGGTCGATCAGGTCGCGGGTGGGGATGCGCAGGATCGCACCGGCCTTGAGGTTGTTGATGTTGTCCTTGAAAAACGCGTCGGGATTGGCTGCCTTCAGCGCCAGCATCATCTGGTCGATGTTGACGTCCGAGCCTTTGACCATGCCGCTGGCAATCCCGTACAGGGTGTCGCCATGGTGGACGTCGATCCTGGTGGGCCGGTAGGCCGGCTGCGCTTGCGGCGTCGCCGGTTGCGTGCCACTCCGGGCTGCGGGCGCAGCCTGCGGTACTGGTTTCGGCGCCACCGGTTGTGCCTGCGGCTGCGGGAATTGCGATGGCGCCGGCAGCTCTGCCGATGGCGTTGCCGCGGCGCTCGCCGAAGGCGTGCTGGCCACGGGCGCCGCCTGCACCGCAGGCGCGGGTGCGGCAATGACCGGGTTCAGCAGCACCACGAACTCGCGAACCTGCTTGCCCTCGCGCGTATTCACCTGCACCAGGAAATCAAGATACGGATCGGTGACCGGCTGGGTGCTGGTGACGAGGATCAGCTTCTGGCCGTTGTTGTCGGTGACCACGTGGAATTGCAGCGTCTGGTCGGTCGGCGTGACCTGCAGGCCAGCGCGCTCGAAATCCTCAGCCGGTGCCAACCCGACCGTCAGGCCATCGAGTTCGGTAAGGTTCTTCGGCTGCAGCGGAATCGCCGCCACCAGCGGCTGGTTCAGGGTGGACTTCACCTGGATTTCGCCAAGCTGCAGCGCCAGCGCGGGGAGTGCCGTCGCGGTGAGCAACGCGGCACATGCAATACGGAGTTTCGACTTCATGACCTGATGACCCCCGCCGACGGGCGAACACACGCGGCCCGGTTCAGCACAAGGCCCGCGCGAGCGCAAGGGTATTGCAGAAACAGCCAATCACCAAGCCCGCCGGACGACTATGGCCGTTGCCCGGCAGAGGCGGCGGACGTCGGCACGCCGGCAGCCTGAAGTTTCTGCTGCAACGCGGCGATTTCGGCATCGCGCTGCTGCAACTGCTTCGCCTGCGCAGCGTTCTGTTGCTCCATCTGCGATACCTGCGCCTGCAATGTCGTGTTCCGGGCGCGCGCAGCCGCGATCTTCGCGTCGGAATCCTTCACTTGCGCCTGCAAGGCGGGCGTCTTGTGTGCGTGCCCGGATGCGGGTGGCGCGGCCATCAGTGCACCCGGGGCGCCAAGCAGCGCCATACCAAGAACGATGCTGCGCAAACTGGGGTGCAACGCCATGGTCGATACTCCGCGGACAGGCCTCAAAGATACTCTTTTATCAGGATCTCGGCGATCTGCACGGCATTCAACGCCGCACCCTTGCGGATATTGTCGGAGACGATCCACAGGTCGAGGCCATTCGGATGCGAGATGTCGTCGCGGATGCGGCCGACGAACACGGGGTCCTTGCCCGCCGCGTGTCCGACCGGCGTCGGATAACCGCCGGACTTGCGCTCGTCGACCACCACCACGCCTTCGGCCCGTTCCAGCAGCGCGCGCGCGGTGGCGGCGTCGATCTTCTCGCGCGTTTCGATGTGCACCGCCTCGGAATGGCCATAGAACACCGGCACGCGCACGCAGGTCGGGTTCACCTGGATCGAATCGTCTTCGAGGATCTTGCGCGTCTCCCACACCATCTTCATTTCTTCCCTGGTGTAGCCGTTGTCGAGGAACACGTCGATGTGCGGGATCACGTTGAACGCGATCTGCGCCGGAAATTTCTCGGGCGCGATCTGGTGGAAATTGAGCAGATCGGCAGTCTGGTGGCCCAGCTCTTCCATGCCCGAACGCCCCGCACCCGAAACCGATTGATAGGTGGCAACGTTGATACGCTCGATGCCCGCCGCGCGATGGATCGGCGCCAGCGCGACCAGCATCTGCATGGTGGAACAATTCGGATTGGCGATGATGCTGCGGTTGGTGTATTCGGCGATCGCGTGTGGGTTGACTTCAGCAACCACCAGCGGCACGTCGTCCACGTAACGGAATTCCGAGGTGTTGTCGATCACCACCGCGCCGGCCGCGGCGGCGCGCGGCGCGTGCTCGCGGCTGACCGAGCCGCCCGCCGAAAAGAACGCGATATCGATGCCCGCAAAATCGTATTTCGCCAGCTCGCGTACCGTCACCCGTTTTCCACCGAATCCCAGCGTCTCGCCCGCCGACCGCTCGCTGGCCAACGGTACCAATTCGCCGACCGGGAATTCACGCTCTTCGAGGATCGACAACAAGGCCTCGCCCACCGCACCGGTGGCACCGACCATCGCGACGTTGTAACGCTCTTGCCTGCTCAAGGGTTCATCCTTCCAATCGTGTTCGGCGCGGTCAATGCGACGACGCCGGAATGCGCGGCGCCACTTCGCCCACGTCGCCGCACTGCGCGCGGTGGCGAAGCGCGTGGTCCATCAACACCAGCGCCACCATCGCCTCGGCAATGGGCGTCGCACGGATGCCCACGCAGGGATCATGACGACCCGTCGTGCGGACCTCCGTTTCTTTGCCCGCTGTGTTCAGGCCGCGACCGGGCATCAGGATGCTGGAAGTCGGCTTCAATGCGATCGACGCGACGATATCCTGCCCCGACGAAATGCCGCCCAGTATGCCGCCTGCGTTGTTGGACGTAAAGCCGTCCAAACGCATCTCATCGCGATGTTGGCTGCCCTTTTGCGCAACGCTGGCAAAACCTGCGCCAATTTCGACGCCTTTCACCGCGTTGATCGACATCAGCGCAGACGCCAGCTCCGCATCCAGCTTGCCGTACACCGGCTCGCCCCAACCCGGCGGCACGCCGGTGGCGACGGTGTTGATCCGCGCCCCGCAGGAGTCGCCGGCCTTGCGCAACGCGTTGATGCGCGCTTCGAGTTCCGGGACCTGCGCGGCGACCGGCCAGAAGAACGGGTTGCTTTCGACCACGCTGAAGTCGATTGCGTCATCGGCTGGCAGATTCGGCACGATGTCATCCATCTGTGCCATCCAGCCGTGCACTTCGGCGCCGTATTTTTCCTTCAGCCATTTTTTTGCGATCACGGCCGCCGCCACGCGCATCGTGGTCTCGCGCGCCGAGGCGCGGCCGCCACCGCGCGGATCGCGGATGCCGTATTTCTGCCAGTACGTGTAATCCGCGTGGCCGGGGCGAAAGACTTGCGCGATCCCGGCGTAATCCTTCGATCGCGCGTCGGTGTTGCGGATCAGCAACGCGATCGGCGTGCCGGTGGTCCTGCCCTCGTACACGCCAGAGAGGATTTCCACCTCGTCGGCCTCATGCCGCTGCGAGGTGTAACGCGATTTGCCGGTGGCACGGCGCGCCAAGTCATGCGCAAACTCTTCCGGCGCGATCGGAATGCCGGGCGGACAACCGTCGATCACGCAGCCGATCGCCGGCCCGTGCGACTCGCCAAAAGTTGTGACGCTCAGGAGTTTGCCGAAGGTATTGGAAGACACGGCGCGCGATCCGTCAGAACCAGCCGTGCAAGCTTAGCGGTCGCCGGACGCGTCTGCCGGCGCCAGCCAATCGCCAGCCTGAAGCGTGAACATCGCATCGCCGTCCTGGTCGGCGCCGCGGCGCATGCCCAGTCCCTCCAACAGCCGCATGCACATGAAGTTGCGCGGCTCGACGAATGCCATTGCGCGCTGCTTGCGCAGGCCGCCGAACACGAAATCCAGCATGACTTCCAGCGCTTCGCGCGCATAGCCCTGGCGCTGGTGTGCGGGCGCGAGACTGATGCCCATTTCCACCGTGGCGTCGTCCATGAAATGCAGCCCGAGATCGCCGATCAGCGTGCCGGACTCACGCAGGCGGATCGCGCGCTGCCACCAGGTGCCGGGCGTATCGGGCGTGAGACCGTGTTGCGCTTCGATAAAGCGCGTGGCATCCGCGACCGATGTCGGCTTCCAGCCCTGGAAACGCGCCACTGCGGGATCGCCGCGGTACGCCAACAACGCGTCCGCATCCTCGTCGCGCAACGCATCCAGCCGCAAGCGCGCGGTGACGATCTCCATTGCTAACGCTTGGCGGCAGCGCGAATGGCCGCCGCATGTTCAAACAGACCCCGGCGTTCCAGCGCGAACACGCCCATCGGCCCAACCTTGAACTCAATCCACACGAACGGCACTTCCGGCAGCAGGGCCTCAATTGCACGCTCGCTTTCGCCGACTTCGACGATCAGCAAACCATCGTCCGTCAAATGGTCCGGCGCATCGCGCAGGATGCGCAACGCGATGTCGAGCCCGTCCGCGCCGGCGGCCAGGCCCAGCTTCGGTTCGTGCGCGTACTCGCCCGGCAGCGCCGCGTATTCGGCATCGGTGACGTACGGCGGATTGGAAACGATCAGGTCGTAACGTTCGCCGCGCAAACCGTCGAACAGATCGGAACGGATCGCGCGCACGTGTGCTTCGAGTTGGTGCAGCGCGATGTTCTCGCGCGCCAGCGCCAGCGCGTCGTCGCTGATGTCGGCGATGTCCACGTGCCAGTGCGGGTTGTGCGCGGCCATCGCGATGCCGATGCAACCCGAACCGGTGCACAGGTCCAGCGCGCGCTCGACTTCGCGGCCGTCCAGCCACGGCGAAAAACCGTCCTCGATCAATTCCGCGATCGGCGAACGCGGTACCAGCGCGCGCCGGTCCGACTTGAACGGCATCCCCGCGAACCACGCTTCGCCCACGAGATAGGCCACCGGTTCGCGCGTCTTGATGCGGCGCTCGACCAGCGCCAGCACGCCATTCTTCTCTTCCGCGGTCAGCCGCGCGTTGCCATAGGCCGGCGGCAAGCTAGGCGGCAAATGCACGCTCGACAACACCAGGTGCGTCGCCTCGTCGATCGCATTGTCGTGGCTGTGCCCGAACGTCAACCCCGCAGCATTGAAGCGGCTGGCGGCGTAGCGGATCAGGTCGATGATGGTGGCGAGTTTGTCGGTCATTCGAATGGCAAGTCGGCCGCTCCCGCGGCCTGCAAAGAGAAAAGAGTAAAGGGTAAAAGCCATCCACACCACGGCCATGCTTCCCCTTTACTCTTTATTCTTTACGCCTGACCCGTGGCCGCGTTCGAATGTCTCCCACCATCCTCGTCCAATACCTGCTGCCGCAGAAAACCCTCAGCCGCATCGTGCGCGTCGCCACGCGCTGGACCTGGCGGCCGTGGAAGAACTTCCTGATTGGTCGCGTGGTGCGCGCGTACCACGTCGACATGGGCGAAGCCGCGCAACCGGACCCGTTCGCGTATTCGAGTTTCAATGCCTTTTTCACCCGTGCGCTGCGCGCGGGCGTGCGGCGTGCCGATCCCGATGACGACGCGATTCTCTCGCCTGCCGATGGGCGCATCAGCCAGATCGGCCGCATCCGGGACGGCCGCATCCTGCAGGCCAAGGGACGCACCTATTCGGCAGCCGAACTGCTGGCCGATTCCGATGCAGCCGAAAAATACCGCGACGGCGCTTTCGCGACGATTTACCTTTCGCCACGCGATTACCACCGCGTGCACATGCCGCTGGACGGTGAACTCATCGAAACCGTGCACGTACCCGGACGCCTGTTCAGCGTCGCGCCCGACCCGGTCGCCGGAATCCCGAACCTGTTCGCCCGCAACGAACGCCTGGCCTGTCATTTCGAAGGCGAGCGAGGGCCGTTCGTGGTGGCCATGGTCGGGGCCATGCTGGTGTCCGGCATCACCACCGTCTGGAGCGGCAAGGTCGTGCCGGGTTACGCACGCGCCATCGTGCGGCGGGACTGGCGCGGGCGCGGCATCCGCCTCGCACGCTTCGCGGAAATGGCGCGCTTCGAGATGGGCTCCACGGTCATCGTGATGGTGCCCTCGGGCCGGTTCGATCCGGGGCACGACCGCGAGAACGCCGTTATGGTCGGCCAGCGACTCGGGCATTTGTCGCCGGCAGCCGATCAAGGCACAATCCCCGGCTCAGGGGCTACGAGCAAGACCGTGTGAGGGATTCCGCCTTGATATCGCAATTTCAGAAGGCCGGCGAGCATTACCTCCGGCGTCTGGTCACGCGGGTCACCAGCATGGGGCGCGTCGCACGGTTGCGGCGCCAGTTCGGTGAAATCGAGCAACGCAGTCTGGATCTGCCGCGCTCCTACCGCGACCAGCTGGCCGAGTTGATCAGGCGGGAATGCGACAACGTCGAGGCCGCGCCGGACCCGTCGCTGTACGGCACCCAGGCCGAGGACGGCGCCACCACGAATGGCCTGGACCTCGGATTCGACCGCGCCCGTTCCGACAACGTGCAGGTGCGGATGCGCGGCATCGCGCTGTGGATCGCGCTGGTGTATCGCGAAACCCGTGATGCCGAGGCGTCCGAATCGCAGGAACTGCACCGTGCCATCCTGCGCGTGATGCGCGAGCTCAAGGTTTTTTCTTCCCGCGTCGAAGGCAACGGAAATTAGCGTTATCGATCCCGCCCCTCGGGCCGGATGGCAAAAGGCCGCCGCACGCACCCCATGATCGAACACGGACACGCGACCCACACGGGTCTGCAACGCGCACACAACGAAGACAGTTACTGGGCGGACACCGAACGCGGGTTGTGGCTGGTCGCCGATGGCATGGGCGGTCCGGCGCGTGGCGAGGCTGCCAGCGCCATCGCGCTGGAGACCACTGTCGCCGCGATCGACGCCGGCATCCCGCTTCCGGATGCCTTCAGGCGTGCGGGCGCGGCGGTCCTCGCGCATCCGGCCCAGCACGGCGCCGCCGCGCCGATGGGCAGCACGCTCGCCGCGCTGAAACTCAACAATGGTGGATTTGCGGTGGCCCGGATCGGAGACAGCCGGATCTATCTTTGGCAGGACAACAGACTGGCACGTTTGCCGCACGCGCGACCGCCGATCGACGCTGAAATCGCATCCGGCGAACCGCCCCCCGCACCATCACGCAACCGCGCCACTCAGGCGCTCGGCATCACGCCAACGCTCGAACTCGATACGCAGCCGGTCACCGGCCCATGCGTCCCAGGCATGCAGTTCCTGCTCTGCAGTGACGGCCTTACCGAAGAACTGGACGACGCACGCATTGGCGCGATCGTGTCGCGCACCGACCTGGCCGCACAGGAATGCGTCGATCACCTGCTGCTGGCCGCGCTCGATGGCGGCGGCCGCGACAACATCACGGCGGTGCTGGTGCGGGTCAGGTAACGCGCCGGCTACGCGCCGGCCGCTTCCTCGCGCTCCCACAAGCTGCCGGCGGACACCTTGTCGATAGCCGCGAGCCGCGCCGCGTGCGCGGCGGTGTCTGCTTCCGTGGCGCGCCGCACGCGCGGGCGCACCGACGCATCCCACGCGGCGACGCGGATGGCTTCGGCCTGCGCGTCGGCGCCGTCCAGCCCCAGCGCCAGCGCGCCCTGCCCGGCAGTCATCGCCACCCAGACGTCGGCAAGCAGGTGCGCGTCGAGCAACGCGCCGTGCACTTCGCGATGGCTGTTGTCCACGCCGAGGCGCTTGCACAGCGCGTCCAGCGTGTTCTTCTGGCCGGGATATTTCTGGCGAGCCAATGCCAGCGTGTCCACGACCGCGGCGTGGTCGGCGACGCGTCCGAAGGTTCCACCCGCATGCCGCAGTTCGCTGTCGAGAAATGCCGTATCGAATGCGGCGTTGTGGATCAGCAATTCCGCGCCGGCGATGAAGGCCACGAATTCCTCCGCGATCTCCGCGAAGCGCGGCTTGTCGCGCAGGAACTCTTCGGTGATGCCATGCACCGCCACCGCACCGGCATCGATGCTGCGTTCCGGATTGAGGTAGCGATGGAACTCGCGCCCGCTGGGACGCCGGTCGATCAGTTCGACGCAACCGATCTCGATCACGCGATGCCCGCTCTCGACCTCGAGCCCGGTGGTTTCGGTATCCAGCACAACTTTGCGTGTCACGGCATTCCCTTGAAATGTTCGGCCTGTTCGCGCGCGGCGCGGTCCACGCGTTCGTTTTCCGGATGGCCGGAATGGCCGCGCACCCATGCCCAGCGGATGTGGTGCCGCGCACACGCAGCGGCCAGGCGTTGCCACAATTCCTGATTCTTGACCGGCTGCTTGTCCGCGGTGCGCCAGCCGTTGGCGCGCCACTTCGCCACCCATTGTTCGATGCCCTGCTGCACGTAGCGCGAGTCGGTGGTCAACCGCACCTCGCACGGACGTTTCAACGCTTCGAGCCCCGCGATGGCCGCCATCAGTTCCATGCGGTTGTTGGTGGTGGCGGCCTCGCCGCCCGCAAACAATTTTTCGACGCCGCCCCAGCGCAACAGCGCGGCCCAGCCGCCCGGCCCGGGATTGCCGAGGCAGGCGCCATCCGTGAACAACTCCACCGCATCGCTCATGCGCACTGCCTGCGCGCACCCGGCATCACGGGGCTGCGCTCAACCACGCGATGCGCCGATGCGCGGCGCAACGGCAACGCCGCCAACACGCTGCGACGAGCTTCGACGATCCAGGCGCCGCCCGCGCTGCGTACCAGCCAGCGCGGCAGCCCGGCGGCACCGCGCGCGCGCGGCCAAGGCGCGCCGCAACGCACCGCGGGCACCACGTCCAGCCCCGCGCGCCGCAATGCGCGCTCCCAGCGCCGCGGCGTCACGCCGTAGCGCCACAGGGATCGCGGGTGCAACCCGGCGACCAGCAATCTTCCGTGGGGCGCCAGCACCCGCGCGAGTTCCGGCGCGAACGACACATCGGCTGCATCCGGGAAACACGCCAGCACCGCGCAAAAGGAATCGTCGGCGAAAGGCAGTTCGCCGAGACGCGTACGCAACGGTCCCCGCCAACCCGGTCCCGCCTCGGATGGGTTCAAGGCGGTCCAGCAGGCAATCCCCGCCGCCGCGGGAACAGGCATGCCGATGCCGTCCAGGAACAAGCCGTGGGTACCTACCATGTGCACGAGGCGTGCCGTGCAAGTTGCTGATATGTCAGCGCCGAGCGCCGCCAAAGCGGCGGTGTCACGCCATGACCTTCCTGCTGGCTGCTGGCTTTGCAATCTGGCTAACTACCCGAGGCTACCTGAGCATATTGTGACGGAATTGTGAGTCCGCGATAAGCGCCTGCCGCCATTTAACGCCCAGCTAACGAGGCGAATGCACTCCCCTGCTACGGTTGCGGCTCCTTTTGGCCGGATGCCGCATGCAGTCCCTGCGCCCACTGCCCGCCTTGAGCGACAACTACATCTGGTTGCTGGCCGACAACGCGGCCGGCACCGCGTTGGCGGTCGACCCGGGCGAGGCGCGCCCCGTGCTCGACGCACTGGCCGCGGACGGCCTGACGCTGACGGCGATCCTGCTGACCCACCACCACGCCGACCACATCGGTGGCACATCCGAACTCATCGAACATTTCCCGGGGGCCGTCGTCTACGCGCCACATGACGACCGGATCCCAGGCGCCGCGCGACGCGTGGCGGATGGCGACACCGTCAGCATCCCGTCGCCGGCCGCGCGTTTCCATGTCATGGAAGTACACGGCCACACGCGCAGCCACATCGCGTACCACGGCGAAGGCCTGCTGTTCTGTGGCGATACCTTGTTCAGCCTCGGCTGCGGGCGTCTGTTCGAAGGGCAACCCGCCGACATGCTGGCTTCGCTCGATCGCCTTGCCGCGTTGCCCGGCGACACCCGGGTTTGTTGCGGCCACGAATACACGCTGGCCAACGCCGCCTTCGCGCGGACGATCGAGCCGGACAACCACGCGCTTGCGACAAGGACCGACGCCGCCCGCGCGTTGCGTGCGCGCAATGCCCCCACGTTGCCTGCCGTGCTGGACGACGAACGGGCCGCCAATCCCTTCCTGCGCGTGGATGCGATCAGCAACGACCGCATGCCGTGGCCGAACGGCGCTGCTCCCTCGCAAAACCGCGTGGATCGCTTCGCGGCCCTCAGGCTTGCCAAGGACCACTTCCACGCATGAGCACGCCGCGCACCTGCACCCGCCTTGGCCTGACGCTTGCGATTTCAATGGTGCTCGCGGCCTGCGCAACCCCACCCACCAAACCGCCGCCGACCCCGGCGGTCGTGACCGCGCTCCCCATGGTGCCGGCGCCGCAAGTTGCACCTGCCACCGGCCCGGAAGCGGCCAACGAACCGTGGGCCAGCATCGTGGCCAGCGACGTGATGCACGACTGTGCCGATTCGCCCCTGATCCGCGCGAACGCGGCGATGTACACGCGCTCGCCGGCGCGTTTCGAGCAGCTTCTCGCGCAGTCGCTGCCGTTGATCATGTACGTGCACAAGCAACTGCAGGAGGCCGGAATCCCCGGCGAATTTTCCATGCTGCCGATGCTGGAAAGTTCCTACAACGCGGCCGAACCCGGGCACCGGAACAATCCCGCCGGCATGTGGCAGCTAATGCCGCGCACCGCACACCTGCACGGCATCACGGTGAACCGCGCCTACGATGGCCGTCTTGACCCGGTGGCTTCGACCCGCGCCGCCATCAGGATGCTGAAGGCGCTCAACCAGCAGTTCGAAGACTGGCGCCTGACCGACATGGCCTACAATTCCGGGCCTTACGCCGTACTCGGTGCACTGCGCGATCATCCCGAACTCGGCAGCGACGCCATCCCGGCCATCCCGGTCAGCCGCACGACCCGTACCCATCTCGCGCGCCTGATGGCATTGAGTTGCATCCTGCGGCAACCCGAACGGTTCCACGTCCAGCTGCCGAAGCCTTCGCTCGCGGATGAACTTGCCACCATCGAAGTCCCCGCCGGCACCCGTCTGAAAGATGCCGCCGGCATGGCGGAAATATCCGAAGCGGCATTGCGCGCGCTCAATCCGGGCTACATCGGCAGCAGCGTGCCGGCCGACAGCCCGCGCACCCTGCTGTTGCCGACGGGTGCCGTCGAATCGCTGGCCGCCGCGCTGACGGTCGGTGCTTCCGAACCGGTCGCACAGGTCAACACGCGGGAAGAAAACAGCGGCCCCAGCAACAACCTGCCGCTGCCGAACGAACCCGCGCCGCCGCCGCAGGACAACTCGCCGGCGCCGCCCGCCTCCGCCCGGCACTACCGCGTCAGCAAGGGCGACACGCTGTGGTCGATCGCGCACCGCCATCAGGTCAGCGTGAAGGATCTGAAACGCTGGAATCAACTGCGCGACAATGACGTGCGCCCCGGGGAAGAGTTGCGCGTAAAAGGGTGAAAGGACAAGTCGCTTGCTTCGCGAGCTGCAAGTCGCGTCTGCAGCGCTGCGAAGAGGACGCGTAGCGCCAGGCTTCACTCTTTACCCTTACAATCACCGGCTTTCCTGATCCCGAACCGGAGCACAAGCCGCCATGGGTTTCCTCGAAGGCAAGCGCGCACTCGTCACCGGCATCCTCAGCAACCGCTCGATCGCGTGGGGCATCGCCCGGGCCCTGCGCCGCGAGGGCGCCGAACTCGCGCTGACCTATGTCGACGAGAAGCTCCGCAGCCGCGTCGACGAAGCCGCCGCGCAGCTCGGCACGGACATCGTGTTGCCGTGCGACGTCGGCAACGACGGCGACATCGAAAAGCTGTTCGAGAGCCTTGGCAAACGCTGGGACGGGCTCGACATCCTGATCCACTCGATCGGCTTCGCACCGCGCGAAGCGCTGCAGGGCGCGTTCCTCGACAACCTGACGCGCGAGAACTTCCGGATTGCCCACGACATTTCCAGCTACAGCCTCGCTGCACTGGCCAAGGCCGCGCGTCCGCTGATGAAGGGCCGCAACGGCGCGATCCTCACGCTCACCTACCTCGGTTCCGAACGCGCGCTCGCCTCGTACAACGTGATGGGCCTGGCCAAGGCCAGTCTGGAAGCCAACGTGCGCTATCTCGCCCTCAACCTCGGTCCCGAGGGTACCCGCGTCAACGCGATTTCCGCGGGGCCGATCAAGACGCTTGCCGCGTCCGGCGTCGCCGGCCTGCGCAAGATGCTGGAGCACGTCGAGCAGGTCTCGCCGCTGCGCCGCAACGTCAGCATCGACGACGTCGGCAACGCCGCCGCCTTCCTGTGTTCCAACCTCGCCGCCGGCATCACCGGCGAAGTCGTGTACGTGGACGCCGGTTACAGCACGCTGGGCATGGCGGGGTTGGACACCGGCGCCTGATCCTCGTTGCGCGCCGGAATCCGAACGAGCTGTCACGCGTTATTCGGACGCCGGCCGATGAGGACGGGTTGGAACAGCACGTCGTCCCGGCGCTGCACGTCGACGAATCCTGCCGCCAACATGAGCTGCAGGAGGCGCTGGATCGACACGGCGTAATAACGGGTCGTGAGCGCGCGCGTGTCGCACCTGCCACCGGATTCGACGGTCAGATAGAGCCTGAGGTCGTACTGGTCCGCGTCCCACTCCCACACCTGCACCGCGAGAACACGGCGATCTCCGTCGCGCCTGAGGCCGTAAGGCCGTACGTCCGGGTTCTTGCGCTCGATCGAAGCGTAGTCACGCACCGAAATGGCCATCCAGCCACCGGGCGTCAGGACCCTGCGAAAACTGGCAAAGGCTCGCCCGATTTCCGCATCCGAGAGCAGATGGGGCACGCTGTTGTCGCAGGCAATCACGGCGACCGCCGATCCGGATTCGGCACCGGCGAGTTCCCGCATGTCATCGACGCGCACTTCCGCTTGCAGCGCACGGCGTTCCAGTTCAGCCTTGAACCGCGCCACGGCCCCGGCAGACAAATCGGACGCAATGACGCAGTGGCCCTGGCTGAGCAGCCCAAGCGCTTGCGTCCCGACGCCACAGGCGACATCGAGCACCCTGTCGCCGTGCGCGATGCCCAACTCCGCGAGCAGATTCGACAAGGCGAGGCCCTGGCGCGAGACCGCGTCGTCCCAATCCGAATAGAGCAACGGGTAAAACGGCGCCAGCTCGTCGTAAAAACCTGCCGTATCCGGATTGCCCATGGTACCGCCTGGCTTGCATCACGCATGGACGTGACGACGGACGGTACCACAACAGTGCTTCCCGTATTCCGGTTATGCGACTGCCCACGCAGCGGGAATTCGTCCACCGCTCCGATACGGGACGCTTTGAATTCCAACCGGGGTCACAACAAAAAAGCCGCGCAAGGCGAATAGTCATCGTCCATGCAACCTGCACCGCTGCTTCTGGTCATTGCCCTCGCGAGTGCCAGCGAACAAATCACGTTCGTGGGCAGCGTGGTGACACCGACAGCCAAGAGCGTGCCCGTCGTCACTTCCGAACCTCGGCAAGGCACACCACACCAAGTCGTGGTCGCTGGCCGGTTCAACGATCCGCCACGCGTCATCACGGTCAAGCCACCGCGGCAAGCCGGCAGCCCGACCGAAGTTACCGTCACGTATCTCTGAAACAGGATTGGGGACGGAGGGAATTAAGTCGCAAATTAATTCCCTCCGTCCCTTTTTGGTTACAGCCGCTGCGGCGCAGTCTCGATCTTGGCGTGCTTGCGCAGGACGTCCAGGAAGCCTTGCAGGTCGGCCTCGCCGAATGCGCGCGCCATCTGTTCACGCAGGAACCCTTGTGCCTCGTTCGGCACCTTGGACGTGTCGCCGGGGTTGACCGCGGTCAGGTCCACCAGCGCGTAATGCCCGCCCTTGAGTGGCACGAGTGCGTGGGTGCCCGCATCCTTGGACGGGTGCGCCATTTGGAAAACCGCCTTGAGCAGATCGGGGTCGATATTCTCGGCATTGCGCAGGACGCCGGTTTCCTGCTGGACCTTCTGCCCGGATGCCTGCGCGAGCGCATCCAGCTTCTCACCGCCCTTGAGCTTCGCGAAAGCCGCGTCGGCCACGGTTTTGGCGGATGCATCGACGCGCTGCTGGATAATGGCCTGCTTGATCTGGTCGCTCACCTGCGCCATAGGCTTCGGCGCCGCCGCGACGTGCTTGTCGACATGGATCACGACCATGTGGTTGTCACCCAAGTCGATCGGATCGGACGTGTTGCCCTGCACCAGCACGATGTCGGAAAAAGCGGCTTTCACGACCTTCGGATTCGCTGCAATGCCGGTCTTGGCACCTTCGCGGCCGAACAGCGGTGTGGTCTGGATGGTCAGCCCGAGTTTCTGCGCGGCCGGCTTCAGCGAGGTCGGATCGTTGTAGATCATGTCGGTCAACTTGCCGCCGATATCGCGGTAGGTGTCCTCACGCGCGCTCTTGGTCGCCTCGGCGGCCAACTGGTCGCGGACCTGCGCAAACGTTTCGGTGCGTCCTTCGCGCACATCGCGCAGGTCGATGATGTGGTAACCGTCGGAGATCAGCACCGGCGCGGAAATCTCGCCCTTCTGCATCTTGTCGAGCGCCGCCTGGAATTCGGGGCCCGCATCACCCTTCTGCAACCAGCCGAGGTCGCCGCCCTGGCGTTTGGAACCCAAGTCATCGGAATATTGTTCGGCCAGTTTGGCGAAATCGGCGCCGGACGCCTTCGCCAGCGCATCGACCTTCTGCGCCTGGGCCAGCGCTGCCTGCTTCTGTGCGGCGCTCGGGTTCGCCGGAAGCTTGATCAGGATGTGCGATACCTGCCATTGCGCGGGGCTGACAAAGCGCGCCTTTTCCTTGTCGTAGCGCGCCTGCAGAGCCTTGTCGCTCAAATCCGGCGTGACCTTCATGGTCGCGGCGTCAAGGTCAATGTAGTTCACCGACACCTGCTCGGGCGTCATGAACGCCGATGTGTGCGCCTTGTAGTAATCCGCGACCTGCGCGTCGGTGACATTCTGCTGATCGGCGGTCGGCGCAGGCGGCGCCAGGTCGACGAAACTGAAATCGCGTTCCTGCAACTGCAGGCGCAGGAAAGCCTCGGCATCGGCCTTGGTGCTGAACGCGGTACCGACGATGGCTTGGGGAATCTCGCGGCTCGCGAGATCCGAGCGGATGGAATCCTGGAATTCCTGCGCGGTCTTGCCGATCTGGGCGAGGTAGGCGAGATACGTCGTCGAATCGAACTTGCCGTTCACCTGGAACACGGGATACGAGGCGATCTGGTCGCGGATTTCCGAATCCGGCACCCGCACGCCCAGCTCGGCGTTTTCGTTCAGCAGCAATTGCCGGTTGACGACCAGCTTGAGCACCTGCTGCTTGACCTCGGGTTTCTCGAAATCCGCCGCCTCCATCGTGTTGCCGGGCGCGTTCATCTGCGCCTGACGGTAATTGTTGAAAGCCGTCTGGAAATCCTGCTGCGAGATTTCGTGCCCGTCGACCTTGGCAACCCACGTCGCGTTGCTCTGGCTGAAATAGCCTTCGATGCCGAAGAACAGGAACGCCACGACCACCAGCACGCCGAAGATGGCGATGACAATCCAGCTCTTGAACAGGTTGCGAATGAATTGCAGCATGGGTACCGCCGTAGGTGTCCGGGTCAATCAGCCGACTATTGTAGGGGAAGCGCCGCCCCGGGCGCTGTGTGGTGGGTGCTGAGGGGATCGAACCCCCGACCCTCTCCGTGTAAAGGAGACGCTCTACCGCTGAGCTAAGCACCCCGCTTCATTCAATACCGCATTGCGCGCAGCGCGATTATCACTCCCCCTCGCCCGCTTGCGGGAGAGGGCAAGGGGTGAGGGCAAATCTCGCGACGACTTCCCGCGTCAGCCGCAAAGCGGCTTCCGCGTGCGACACATCCATGTGCCCGCTTCATTCAACACCGCATCGCGCGCAGCGCGATTTCACCAACCTCCCGAAACGCAGCGGCCGACGCAGATCGCGTCGGCCGCTGAAGTCAGCACACGACCGGCGCGAGCCGGCCACGCTTCAAAGCTCAGTTCAGCGCGTCCTTCAGCGCCTTGCCAGCCTTGAATGCCGGCACCTTGGAGGCCTTGATCTTGATGGTGGCGCCGGTACGCGGATTGCGGCCGGTACGCGCGGCGCGCTTGCGCACCACGAAGGTGCCGAAGCCGACCAGCGACACGTCGTCGCCCTTCTTCAGTGCACGCTTGATCTGGTCGGTGACGGCGTCGAGCGCACGGCCTGCATCGGCCTTGGACAGATCGGCGTGATCGGCGATTGCGTTGATCAACTCAGCTTTGTTCATGGAGACTCCCTCTTGGGTTTCGAGCAGCCCGTGGAATGTTCGGTGGAAGAGCGTTGTTCCGGTTCTACGGAATCACACCCGTCCGGTCGTGTTGCGGTTCCCGTATCGATGCGCGACATGGAGCGTCTGCGTCGCACGGCCCGGTCTTTATACCAGCGCCTCACGGGGGCCGCAATAAAGGCGGGGCTTGGATTTCAACGCGATTGCACGCGCGGCGCAACCGCGGAAATCCGGATCACGGAACGGACACAAGCGCAAGTGCCGGAGGACGACACGCGAGGTATCGCGGCTATCGTGTTGATAGCGTGTTCAATGCGTGCGCGAAGCGCCGCCGTCTTCCGGCTGTTCACGCACCGCCTCGGCCGTCACATTCGCGGGCTCGACGCGCGCAGGTTCAGGCAGCGGTGTCAGCGGCCGCTCGAGCGCAAGATCCAGCACCTGGTCGATCCAGCGCACCGGATGGATGGTCAGCGCATCGGTGATGTTCTTCGGAATCTCGGCGAGATCCTTCTTGTTTTCCTCTGGGATGATCACCGTGGTGATGCCGCCGCGATGCGCCGCCAGCAACTTCTCCTTGAGTCCGCCGATCGGCAGCACGCGGCCGCGCAGCGTGATCTCGCCGGTCATCGCGATTTCGGAGCGCACCGGGTTCTTCGTCAACGCCGACACCAGCGCCGTGCACATCGCGATGCCCGCGCTCGGTCCGTCCTTCGGCGTCGCGCCTTCCGGCACGTGCACGTGGATGTCGTACTTGTCGTGGAAATCGGTTTCGATGCCGAGCCGCTGGCTGCGTGCGCGCACCACCGACTGCGCGGCCTGGATCGACTCCTTCATCACGTCGCCAAGCTGGCCCGTGAGCGTAAGCTTGCCTTTGCCGGGCACCACGCTGGCTTCGATGCTGAGCAGTTCGCCGCCGACCGACGTCCACGCGAGCCCGGTCACCAAGCCCACCTCGTTCTGCTGTTCGCGGCGGCCGAAATCGTGACGACGCACGCCGAGGTACTTGTCGAGATTCTTAGAATCGACCTTCAACGCGGCAGGCGCGCGTTTCTTCGCCGCCGGCTTGGCCTTGGCAGGCGCGGCTTCCGCGGCCTTCTTCGCCGTCTTGTCCGCTTCGGCCAGCGTCAGTTCCTTGACCACCTTGCGGCAAATCTTCGCGAGTTCACGCTCCAGGTTGCGCACGCCCGATTCGCGCGTGTAGTAGCGGATGATGTCGCGCAGCGAACCTTCCGATACCGACAATTCGCTTTCCTTCAGCCCCGCCGCCTTGATCTGTTTCGGCAGCAGGTATTTCGTCGCGATCGCGACCTTCTCGTCCTCGGTGTAACCCGGGATGCGGATGACTTCCATGCGATCCAGCAGCGGACCGGGAATGTTCATCGAGTTGGCGGTGGCGATCCACATGACCTCGGACAGATCGAAATCGACTTCGAGGTAATGATCGTTGAAGGCGTGGTTCTGTTCGGGGTCGAGCACTTCAAGCAGCGCCGCCGACGGATCACCGCGGAAATCCATCGCCATCTTGTCGATCTCGTCCAGCATGAACATCGGGTTTTTTGTCCCGACCTTGGACATGTTCTGGATGATGCGGCCCGGCAGCGAACCGATGTAGGTGCGGCGGTGACCGCGGATCTCGGCCTCGTCGCGCACGCCGCCCAGGCTCTGGCGCACGAACTTGCGGTTGGTCGCGCGCGCGATCGAATGGCCCAGCGACGTCTTGCCGACGCCCGGCGGCCCCACGAGGCACAGGATCGGTCCCTTGATCTTGTTCACGCGCTGCTGCACGGCGAGGTATTCGAGGATGCGCTCCTTGACCTTCTCCAGCCCGTAGTGGTCTTCGTCCAGCACCTGCTCGGCCATGCGCAAATCCTTGCGCACCTTGCTGCGTTTTTTCCACGGCACGCCGGTCAGCCAGTCGAGGTAGTTGCGCACCACCGTGCCTTCCGCCGACATCGGCGGCATGTGCTTCAGCTTGTTGAATTCGGCCTTGGCCTTCGCGAACACCTCTTTCGGCATGCCGGCGTCGTCGATCTTCTTCGCCAGCGCGTCGATCTCGTTGCCGCCCTCCTCCATGTCGCCCAGTTCCTTCTGGATCGCCTTCATCTGCTCGTTAAGGTAGTACTCGCGCTGGCTCTTCTCCATCTGGTTTTTTATGCGCCCGCGGATGCGCTTCTCGACCTGCTGGAGGTCGAGCTCGCTTTCGACCAGGCCCACCAGCATTTCCGTGCGCGCGCCCACCGCAAGCGTGTCCAGCACCTTCTGCTTGTCGGACAACCGCACCGACAAATGCGTCGCGATCGAATCCGCGAGACGCGAGAGGTCGTCGATGCCGGAAAGCCCCGTCAGCACCTCCGGCGGCAGCTTGCGGCTCTGGCGCACCAGTTGCTCGAACAGGTTCACCAGCATGCGCGCGGCCGTTTCCAGCTCGACGGCCGGGCGGTCGAACACCGGCTGCAGCGGAACCACGTGCGCACGCAACATGCCGTCGGTTTCGAAACAGCTTTGCAGTTGGCCGCGCGACTGGCCTTCCACCAGCACCTTGACCGTGCCGTCCGGCAGCTTCACCAGCTGCAGTACGCTGCCAATCGTCCCGACCGCGTGCAGATCGGCTTCGCCCGGGTCGTCCGTCTCGGGTTGCTTCTGCGCAACCAGCAGGATGCGGCTGTCGCCTTCCATTGCGGCTTCCAGCGCCTTCATCGACTTGTCGCGGCCGACGAACAGCGGGATCACCATGTGCGGATACACCACCACGTCGCGCAACGGCAGCGCGGGCAATTCGAGGGTCGCGGTGAGGGATTCTTTGGGTTCGGTAGCCATGTTCGATTCAGGGGTCGTCACTTCAGCCACGAATGCGGGCGATGACACGAGAATGGAGGCGGCGCGGCGCTGGATCAAGCTCAAAGAGCGGTTTCGCACGCCTTACCCGCCCGATCCCGGTGGTTCGCCCTTTGGGCCGCCTGCGGCGTTCAAATCGGCAGTCCTGCCGATTTAGTCGGCGCGCGAGTGACTTTTCTCTTGGCCACGCAAGGGAAAGTCACCCGCGCGCTCGGGAGGCGCGCGGAAAAAGACACGGGTGTCGAATTCGAGACTTCGCGCGGGTGCGTACCCTCACCCGGCGCTTCGTGCCCCCTCTCCCGAAGGGAGAGGGGGCGCCTCAGTCAGTCGCCCATCTGCTTTTGCAGATGCTCGCGACGTTCCTGCGCGTCCAGTGACAGCGTGGCGATCGGGCGCGCTTCGAGGCGTTCAAGGCCGATTTCCTCGTCGGTCTCCTCGCAATACCCGTAGCGGCCTTCCTCGATCTTGCGCAGGGCCTTTTCGATCTTCGAAATCAGCTTGCGGTAGCGATCGCGGGTGCGCAGCTCCAGCGAGTTCTCGGTCTCGCGGGTCGCGCGCTCGGCGTCATCGCCCACGTCGCGCACCTCCTCGCGCAGGTTCTCCATCGTTTGTCGCGATTCCTCGACCAACTGGTCGCGCCAGTCCTTCAGCTTCTGGCGGAAGTACGCCAATTGCCGCGGACTCATGTATTCCTCTTTCGCGTTCGGGTGATAACCCTTGGGCAAATCGATGTTGACCGTGGACGGCAACGCGTAACGGCCATCCTCGCGGGTGATGGTCTGCTCGTCCCCACCACCGGCAACCTTCAATCGCGCTGCCACGCCACCGACCGGTTTGACATGCACGGGCTTGCGCACGGGCGCGTGCGCCGGCGCATGATTCACGTGCTGGGCAGGCGCCGGATGGGTGCGGGTCGCGTGTTTGCCGGCATGCTCCTCGGCACGCGCGGCCTTCTTGGCGACAGCCGGTTTGGCCGGCTTGGCCACGTGAGTCGTTTTTGCGACCTTCCTGGCCAAGGGCTTGGTGGGCGTGGCCGGCTTGGCCGGTTTGGCCTTTTTCGGCGCAGCCTTCGCGGCCTTTTTCGGAACGGCCTTGGCGACCTTGTGCGCGACCTTGGCCAGCGCCTTCCGCGCGGCCTTGGCGACGGGCTTCTTCACGGGCTTGGCCTTGGCCGTCTTGGCCGCGGACCTGGCTGCCTTCGGACTGCGCTTGGCGGCGCGTTGCTTCGGTTTTGCCATGTTCCCTGCACTCGATATTGTGGAGATGCGACCGCGTGTTATAGCGTAGTCAATCCGGCCCGGCAACCGGTTTCATGAACCGGGCTCCGCACCCCTCCGCCTGCGACCACATCCTCACGTGACACGCTTCCTGCTGTTCATGATAGCGGCTTACAAACGCCTGTTGAGCCCTTTGCTCGGCGCACGTTGCCGTTTTTACCCCACATGCTCTACCTATGCCCGCATTGCGATCGCGCGCCATGGCCCCTGGCGCGGCAGCATCCTTGCGGCATGGCGTATCCTGCGCTGCCAACCGCTGTGCGATGGCGGCATGGATCCCGTTCCCGACCACTTCACGCTGCGCCGCTGCAAATTCCACGGAGAAGAATGAATGGCCGACTGGCTGATCAAGCACGCCGAACTCGTCAACGAAGGCCGCCGCTTCCACGCCGACCTGCGCATCCGCGGCCAGCGCATCGCGGAAATCGGCGGCGACTTGACCGCACGCGCGGACGAGCAGTTGTTCGACGCATCCGGCCTGTGGCTTCTGCCCGGCATGATCGACGACCACGTGCACTTCCGCGAACCGGGTTACACCGCCAAGGCTGACATCGCATCGGAATCGCGGGCGGCGGTCGCGGGCGGCGTCACCAGCTTCATCGACATGCCGAACACGAAACCCGCGACGCTGACGCACGAACTGCTGGAAGACAAGTACGCAATCGCGTCGCGCACGTCGCTTGCCAATTACGCGTTCTACTTCGGCGCCAGCAACGACAACCTCGACGCGATCCGCGCGCTTGATCCGCGCAAGGTGCCCGGCGTGAAGGTGTTCCTGTGCGAATCGACGGGCAACCTGTGCGTGAGCGACCCGGCGGCACTGGACGGCGTGTTCCGTGATTCACCCGTCACCGTCGTGGTGCACTGCGAGGACAGCCGCATCATCCACGCCAACCTCGACCGAGCGAAAGCCGAGTACGGTGATGACATTCCGATGCGGCTGCATCCGGAGATCCGTTCGCGCGAAGCCTGCTTCGAGTCGACGAAATGGGCGGTCGAAACCGCGCGCCGCCACGGCACGCGCCTGCACGTGCTGCACGTTTCCACCGCCGACGAACTGGCGTTGTTCGAACAGGGCCCGATCGCGGACAAGCGCATCACCGCGGAAACCTGCGTGCATTTCCTGCGCTACAGCGATGCCGACTACGCCACGCTGGGCGGCAAGATCAAGTGCAATCCGGCGATCAAGGCGGCGTCCGACCGTGAAGCGCTGACGCGGGCGATGGCGGATACGCGCATCGACATCCTCGCCACCGACCACGCGCCGCACCTGGCATCGGAGAAAGCCAACCCATACACGAGCTGCCCCTCCGGCATTCCGCTGATCCAGTTTGCGCTGCAGTCGGCGCTGGAGTGCGCGTTCCGCGGCGCCTTCACGCTGGAACGGCTGGTCGAAGCGTACGCACACGCGCCGGCGACGCTGTTCGCGATCCAGGATCGGGGTTATCTGCGCGAAGGCTATTTCGCCGACCTGACGCTGGTCGATCCGGGCAAACCGCAAGCCGTACGCGCGGATCTGGTCCTGTCGAAATGCGCCTGGTCACCGTTCGAGGGCGAAACGTTCCGTGCCAGCATCGCCGCGACGTTCGTCAACGGCAATCTTGCTGCGCGCGACGGAAAAACCCTCGATGCGCCCACGGGCATGCGACTGGCATTCGACCGCTGAACGCAACGATCGATCAATCGAAGTTCTTCGCCACGTCAGCGACTGCATCGTGCGGATGCAGGCTCTCGTGGTGCGCGGCGCGGATGCGATAGCCGGCGACGCGCGGGTCGGCATCCAGCGCGACGCGGATGCGGCGCGCGGCGTCTTCGCAGAACATCAGGTTTTCGGCGTTCAATTTCGCGAAGGCTTGTTCGTCCTCGCGCTTGACCGCGGTTTGCACCGGCGTTCCCAGTGCGCCTTCGATGGCGTCGATCAATTCCGAAACCGGCAGGTCGAAGCCGGGTGCCAGCCGCACCATGACGCTCGCGGTGCTGCGTTGCGCGTGCGGCGTGGCCGCCATGCCGCGTTCGGAGCCCAGCCACTCGCGCACCGCGCGTTGCGACGGCACGGCGCCGGCGAAATCCTCGTCGAAACGTTGCTGGTTGAGTTGTCGCGACAGTGCCGCCGAAGCGGGACACGTCGAGGAATAGCTCACTTCGCAGCCAAGCTGCACGCTGAAGTGTTCGTCCAGCAACTGCGCTTCGACGGTGACGGGATACGCGCGCCAGCCGGCGTTGTCGCTCATCAGCGCACGGCGTTTCAGCAATTGCGAATACTCGATGCGCAACCGCGCACGACTGGACAGGTCTGCATGCGACGCGACCAGCGTGTGCATCAGGCTGCACAAGCCGGACGGCGTCAGCGCCTGCTCGCCCAGCGATTTTTCCAGGGCGAGGTACAGCCGCGACATGTGGATGCCGCGCGCGGCCGGGTCGGCCAGGTTCACCTGCACCGAAACACGCGCGGGAACGGTGAGCGTGCTGCCCTGTCCGTCCGCGCAACGCACCGGCAGGTCGATGCCATCCATCCCGACCCAGTCCAGCGCGCCACCCGCGACGGGCTCGGCGCCGGTGGCGACATCGGGCAAACGTACGTTGTCGGGAACAGTGTTCATGGATGGGACTCGATCGGCGCCATGCTTCGCCACGTGCGGGCCGCGCGCCAGGTTTTCAACAGGCCACGAAGGCCGAATGCAGATGATCGCAAACCCGCTAGCGGTTCATCGGCCCGCACCGCGCGGCCCAGCGCATCCTGGTCGTGCTGCCGACCGACAGTGCGGAACAGGGTCAGCGGGCCCTGCATTCTAGCGGCGCCGGCCAGTTCACGCTGCAGCTCCGCTGCGTAGTCCCGCACCGCGGCGCGCCGCGCCGGGCCGTCGCGGCCCAACGCATCGATGGTCAGTCCATGTCGCGCCAGCAGGTTCATCGGCAGCGGTGAGCGCCCGCGTTCGACCATCGACTCGAGTGCACGCAGGTTGGACACGAGATGTGCCAGCAAAGTGACCTTGGCCGCACGCGGGTTCGCCACGGCGCTGCCAAACCAGACGCGTGTTTCCAGCTCCGCAATCGCGTCCGCGAAGGGCGCGACAACCTTGCACTGCGCCGCAAAATCCGCAGGCGGCGGCGTCATCAGCAACACCATCGCGGCCTCCACCGGCGCCGTCCAGGACGCGACGGGCACTGCGCCCACACGCGGGGCGGCGAACAACCCTTGCGTCAAGGGATGCCGCGCTTGTCCTCCCGACGCGTGCTGCATTTCTTCGCGCCACCAACCGAGCCGCGCCGCCGCCACCTGCGGCTCGCGCGCTTCGCGCACGACTTTCAGCCACTCGTGCTCCAGCGCGGCGAGCGCGCCAAAGGACATGTGTTCATCGGATCGCAGGAACAGCCACGCGACCGGGCGCTCCGGACTGGCGCCGCGCCATTGCGCCAGATAATCATCGAATGCGCTTTCGCTCACGCTGGACCCAGCAAGGCAGCCAGCTGGCCGGGCGTGGCGCTGATCGCGTCCGGCTGCCAGTCGCGCGGATCGGCGCCGTCTAGATAACCCCAGGCTGCGGCGACCGTGTAAAGGCCGGCCGCGCGGCCGGCGAGAATGTCCCGCGGATCGTCGCCCACGTACACCGACTGTCCGGTCGCGACGCCGGCGAGCGCACAGGCGTGCCGCACCGGCGCTGGGTCGGGCTTGCGCTGCGGCAGCGTGTCGCCGCCCACCACCGCCGCGGCTCGCCCGTCATAGCCAAGCTTCGTCAGCACCAGCGCGACCAACCATGCGGCCTTGTTGCTGACCACGCCCCAACGGACACCGCGTGCTTCAAGTTCGTCCAGCAACTCGTCGATGCCGGCGAACGCGTGCGTGTTCGCCATGCCGGTGGCGACATACCGTTCGAGGAATCGCGGCAGCACGGCGTCGATCGCGGCCTCGTCGTTGCCGACCGCGCAACGCAGCACCGCGCGCGCGCCGCGGGAGACGGTCTCGCGCACGATTTCGTAGGTCGGCGCTACCATGCCGCGCTCCCGGCACAGCGCCGCCAGTGCACCGTGCATGTCACGCGCCGAATCCGCCAGCGTGCCATCGAGGTCGAAAAACACCCCGGCCAGCGGTCTGGGTAGCGGCTTCATGCCAGGGTCTGCTGACATTCGCCCAAGCGAGCCGCGTTGCTTCCGCAGCGGCTGCCAGACAAGGCTGCGCGCCGCAGCGCCATAGTGGGCCTATGGTCAAGGCGCGCACCGCCGTCTGGCAGCCGCTGCGGAGCAACCCGAAGGGCCGAGGCCCATTGCCCGCAGGGCTGCGTCATCGCTCGTCGATGTATCGACATACATCTTCCTCACTCTTCCTTGCCCTGCGGGCAACGGGCCGACGGCGCGGCCACTTGGGCGAATGCCAGCAGACCCTAAGGCTTGCTGGCGCTGACCAGATAATTGATCGCCGTATGCGGCGTCAGCCATGCCTTGCGATTCAACGGGTTGTAGGCGATTCCTGAGATCTCGTCGAGTGCCAGGCCTGCCGCACGCAAAAGCCCCGCCAACTCGGAAGGCTTCAGGAATTGCCGGTAGTCATGGGTGCCGCGCGGCAGCAGACGCGCCACGTATTCGGCACCGATGATGGCGGTCGCGAAACTCGCGGCCGTACGGTTCAAGGTCGACAGGAACAGCTTGCCACCCGGCCTCAACAGCGTTGCGAGGTCGCCGACCAGCGCCGTCGGATCGGGCACGTGCTCGATCAATTCCATGCAGCACACCGCGTCGAACACGGCGGGCTCGCCAGCGGCCAGATCGCGCGAGGAGCACAGCCGGTAATCGATCGCGAGCGGCGACGACAACCCGGCGTTGGTTTCGTGCAGATGCAGCTTCGCCACCTCGATGACTTCCGGCGCCAGGTCGATGGCCGTGACGTGTGCGCCGGCCTTCGCCAGCGCCTCGCTGAGCAGGCCGCCGCCACAACCGACGTCGGCCACGCGCGCGCAGTGCAGCGCGACGCGTTCGGCCACGAATGCGAGCCGCACCGGATTCAGGTCGTGCAGCGGGCGGGACTCGCCGTCAGGGTCCCACCATCGGCTGGCCAGCTTGCCGAAACGGGCCAGCTCTTCGGGATCGGCATTGTGCGCGGTGCTGTTCACTTCATCCTGACTCTTCAAAAGCTTTGTCCGCGAAGAAAGCAATAAGGCTCTATCTGTTCCTGCTTCGCGTTCTTCGCGTCCATTGCGGATTGATTTGTCTTTTTCATTTGAGCGCCGCAATGCGCTCGCGCCAGCGGCGGGTTTTTTCCAGCACGCCGGCAAGGTCGAAATCGACCAGCGCACCCGCCGCGAGTTTGCGCGTGCCGTCGATCCACACGTCGCTGACCTGCCGGCGCGAGACGGCATAGGCCAAGTGCGAAATCACATTGTAGAGCGGCTGGGTTTCCACTTCGTCCATCTTCACCGCCACCAGGTCGGCACGCTTGCCGGCCGCGATGGATCCGATCTTCCCATCGAGCTGCAACGCCTTGGCGCCATTCAACGTGGCTGCACGCAGCGCGAACGCATCGTCGAACGCCGCGGCATCGACTGCCACGGCTTTCGCCAGCAGCGCGGCCGTGCGCAGCTCACCGAACATGTCGAGATCGTTGTTGGACGCGCAGCCGTCGGTGCCGAGCGCGAGGTTGACGCCACCGCGACGCAGTTTTTCCGCGGGACAAAAACCGGACGCGAGTTTCAGGTTGGATTCGGGGCAGTGCACCACCGACACCCCTGCTTCCGCGCACGTCGCGATTTCCGCATCGCTCACCTGGGTCATGTGCACCGCGATCAGGCGATCGTTCACGAGACCGAGTTTCTGCAGCCGCTGCATCGGACGCAGGCCGTGCTCGCGCTTGCTGTCTTCGACTTCCCGTGCGGTTTCCATCAGGTGCAGGTGCACCGGCAGGTCGAGCTGGTCGGACAGCGTGCGGATGCGCTCGAAGGATGCATCGGCGACGGTGTAGGGCGCATGCGGCGCAAAAGTTGTACCGATCAACGCATCGCCACGATATTGGTCGTGCACCGTCAGCGCGCGCTCGAAATATTCGTCGCGATCCTTGGCCCACGCGCTCGGGAATTCGATGACCGGCAAGCCGACCATCGCACGGAAGCCATGCGCCTTGTATGCGGCGGCTTGCGCGTCGGGAAAGAAATAGTTTTCGCTGCAGCAGGTCGTTCCACCACGCAGCATCTCGGCGATCGCCAGTTCCACGCCGTCGCGCACGAAGTCGGGGCCAATGACTTTCGCCTCGACCGGCCAGATGTGTTCCTGCAGCCACTGCATCAGCGGCAGGTCATCGGCCAGGCCGCGCAGCAGCGTCATCGGATTGTGCGTGTGCGCGTTGACGAGGCCCGGGATTAGCGCGTGTTCGGGCAAGTCCACGCGCTCGCGTGGCGCGTATTTCGCAGCGGCATCCGCTTGCGGCGCCACTTCGATGATTGCGCCATCGTGCACGGCAACCGCGTGACCTTCGAGCACCAGCCGGTCAGGTTCTACCGGCACGATCCAGCGGGCGGAGATCAGGAGATCAATCGATTGAGACCGCGCTTCGTTCATTGCGTCCGTCAGCATTTGGCGTCATTCCGGACGCGGCAAAGCCGCGATCCGGACTGTGGAGGCAGGAAGCCGGAACGAACATCGGCGCAGCCGATGGCCCACAGGGCGAGCGCCAAGGAAGGCGCGAGTATACCCAGTGTCTTGGCTCCGATCATCGAAGACACTGGATTCCGGGTTCCGCCGCGACAGAGTCGCGGCAGCCCCGGAATGACGGCGTTGTGGATGCTTGCGAAAACGGCAACAGGCTACTTTACGCGACTGACATACTCGCCGGTGCGGGTATCGACGCGGATCACTTCGTCCTGGTTCACGAACAGCGGCACGCGCACGGTCGCGCCGGTTTCGAGCTTGGCCGGCTTGCCGCCGCCGCCCGAGGTGTCGCCGCGCAGGCCAGGATCGGTCTCGACGATTTTCAGTTCCACGAAGTTGGGCGGCGCGACCGAAAGCGGGATGCCGTTCCAGAACGTGACGATGCATTCCTCCTCGCCCTTCAGCCACTGCGCGGCGTCGCCCACGGCGTTCTTGTCCGCGGTGTGCTGCTCGTAGCTCGCCGGATCCATGAAGTGCCAGAACTCGCCGTCGTTGTAGAGATACTGCATGTCGGTATCGACCACGTCGGCGCCCTCGACCGAATCGGTCGCCTTCATGGTCTTTTCCGTGGTGCGGCCGTTCTTGAGGTTGCGAATCTTGATGCGCGTGAACGCCTGGCCCTTGCCGGGTTTGATGAAATCCGCGCCGACGATCACGTAGGGATCGCCGTCGACGATGATCTTCAAACCGTTCTTGACGTCGTTCAGACCATAACTGGCCATGTTGCTTGCTCCGTGGATGCGTGGCGCCGCCCGTGCCGTGATGGCCCTGACCGGGCGACTGACCTAGAATGACGGGTTTACCGGGCTGTCGACACCCGGCAAAAAAGGCCCACCATGATAACCGCAATCGGCCAATCCACGCAGCCAGAGCCGCTGCCCGACTGGCGCCAGTCGCTGCGCGACGCCGTGACCGATCCCCGCGAGTTGCTGGCGCTGGTCGGCCTGCCGCAGCTCGCCGAAAAACTGCCGGCCGCCGATGCAGGCTTTGCGCTGAAGGTGCCGCACGGCTTCGTCAAGCGCATGCGCCGCGGCGATCCGCACGATCCGCTGCTGCTGCAGGTGCTACCGCAACGGGCCGAACTGGACGACACGCCGGGCTTTACCGACGACGCCGTCGGGGACCTCGACGCGGTGCAGGCGCACGGCGTGCTGCACAAATACGAAGGCCGCGCGCTGCTGATCGCGGCCGGGTCCTGCGCGATCAACTGCCGCTATTGCTTTCGCAGGCACTTCCCCTACGCCGAAGAACTGGCCGCCGCGCACGCCTGGCATGAGGCGATCGATTGCCTGTCGAAGGACACCTCGATCCGCGAAGTGATCCTGTCCGGTGGCGATCCGTTGGTGCTTTCGACACAAAAGTTGACCGACTTAACCGATGCGCTGTGCAGCGTGCCGCACGTGATCCGCCTGCGCATCCATTCGCGCCTGCCGATCGTGCTGCCGGAACGCATCGACGAAACCTTCTGCGCGTGGCTGTCCGCATTGCCGCTGCAACGCGTGGTGGTGCTGCACGCCAATCATCCGAACGAAATCGGTGCCAGCGTGGACGCAGCCTGCGCGCGCCTGCGCGGAGCCGGCGCG
>Ga0207702_10000473_pt1 | contig 45429 bp, 43 predicted proteins | sample KBSCornC62_FD_184302 | JGI IMG/M metagenome (GOLD analysis project Ga0207702, IMG submission 184302) | Corn rhizosphere microbial communities from Kellogg Biological Station, Michigan, USA - KBS Corn C6-2 (SPAdes) (version 2) | ecosystem: Host-associated > Plants > Roots > Rhizosphere > Soil ... | reverse complement strand
AGTCCAGATCCCACTGCAGCTCTTCGGCGTCGCGGCCCATGCCGGCGGTGCGCACGATCAGGCCCATTTCGTCGGGAACGGTAAGGTGCTCCAGCGCTTCCTTCAGGGCCTGCCGGTCTTCACCCTCGATGCGACGCGACACGCCACCCGCCTTCGGGTTGTTCGGCATCAGCACCATGTAGCGGCCGGCCAGGCTGATGAAGGTGGTCAGCGCCGCGCCCTTGTTGCCGCGCTCTTCCTTCTCCACCTGCACGACCACTTCCTGGCCTTCGCGCAGCAGTTCGCGGATGTTGGACTTGTACGGGTCCATGCCCTGCGTGAAGTACTCGCGGGCGATTTCTTTCAGCGGGAGGAAGCCGTGGCGTTCGGCGCCGTAGTCGACGAAGCAGGCTTCGAGGGAGGGTTCGACGCGAGTGATGCGGCCTTTGTAGATGTTGGCTTTTTTCTGCTCGCGGGAGGGGATTTCGATATCGAGATCGTAAAGGGTCTGGCCATCCACGATGGCCACACGCAACTCTTCACGCTGAGTTGCGTTGATCAACATTCTTTTCATTGTGATTCCTCGGCTTGGCCGCGCGTCGCGCGCCGCGGTGGCGCCTGGTGTGGCGGCCTTTCCGGGGATCGCGCCGCTGCGGTAAAGCGGCATAAATAAACGGTAACGTTCCCGATACCGGGATGATTCTTGGCACGCACGCCGCGCTGTCTGATCCAGCAAGACCGGACAAGCGGCTACCCGAACCGTTACGATGAAAGGGTGTTTGCGACCGGCTGCGAAGAAGCGCGGCCGGCGCAAACCTCGCCGGCGTAACAGGCGGGCGCCAGGTCCTTAACTAATGTCGGTGGACCCGGCTGAGCGCTGTGCGAGTATCCTCTCACCTCAGGTTTTTTTCAATGCAGACGGCAACTTCCCCCGATGTACCTCATGGGGTGCGTCAAGTAGAGATCGGTCCGGAGCGCGACGGTCAGCGCATCGACAACGCCCTCGTGACCCTGCTCAAGGGAGTGCCCAAGAGCATGATTTACCGCCTGCTGCGCACCGGCCAGGTGCGAGTGAACGGCAAGCGCGCCAAGCCCGATACGCGTCTCGCCCAGGGCGATACGCTGCGCATTCCGCCCGTGCGGGTGGCCGAGCGTCCGGCGGAACAGGGCGCCCCTCAGGCAGCGCTCGCGGCGGTTTCCGAAGCGGTGATCTTCGAGGACAAGCATTTCCTGGTGATCGACAAGCCAGCCGGCATGGCCAGCCATGGCGGCAGCGGGGTGAGCTTCGGGGCGATCGAGCTGCTGCGGCAGGCCCGGCCCAAGGATCACCTGGAACTGGTGCATCGTCTGGACCGCGATACTAGCGGCGTGCTGGTGTTCGCCCGCACGCGCGCCGGGCTGACCGGCCTGCAGGCGGCGATCCGCGCCGGCGAGGTCACCAAGCAATACTTATGTTTGATGGTAGGGCACCCGAACAAGGCCAAGTTCGACGTCAACGCGCCGCTGAAAAAGTCGGTGCTGCAGGGCGGCGAGCGGATGGTGCGGGTGGCGGACGACGGCAAGCCCTCGCTCACTTTCTTCCGCGAGATGGAGCAATACCCCGGCGCCCGCCTGATGCAGGCCACCCTGGGCACCGGTCGCACGCATCAAATCCGCGTACACGCCGCGCACATCGGCCATCCGCTGGCCGGGGACCCCAAGTACGGCGACAAGGAGGCGAACAAGCGCTTCCGCGACCTGGGCCTGCATCGGCTGTTTCTGCATGCCTCGAACCTGTCGTTCGAACTGGATGGGCGCGCGTATGGTTTCTCGGCGCCGCTGCCTGATGATTTGAAAGACGTGCTGGATGCGTTCGCGGCCAAAGGAAAACGCAGGCGGTGACGCAGGTTTAGGGTGTGAACCTCAACCTACAAAAAGAATCTGGCGCTGACCTCGAGCGAGCGCAGCAGTCCGCCGCCGGCGAGGCCTGACTCCACCAGCAATGCACAGGTCGCATGCGCCAATGCAATCGGCAGCACGCTGCGGGAACGCTGGTAACACCACGCCCACCACAGCTCGCCGACGAAGCATAGCTGCATCAGCATGCCGTTCGGTGTATGCAGCAGGGCAAACACCAGCGCCACCGGCACGATGGCCCAGTCCGGCCGGTGAACGATTTGCTCGAAGCGCCGCAGCAGCACGATCAGCATCAGCCATTGCTGCAGCCAGGCCCAGGCGAAGTACGCGATGACGTGTCCAGGCAGCAGCGGGCGCAACGTATGACCAAAGAAGAGAATCAGTAGCCCGGCGATCGGCAGCATTCCTAGCGGCCATAGCCAGTCGACCGCTGCCGGCGGGCAGCGCCACAGCCGCGGCAAATGGTGGCGCTCGATCGCCAGGGCATACGCCAATCCGCCAGCGAAGGCCGTCACGCCCAGCGGCGTTGGGCGCAATCCCCAATGCAGTCCCATGACCAGCCACAACGGCCCCAGCAGGCAACCGGCAAGGTCGACCCAAGGCCGTAACGGACCATCCAAGGGCCGCAGCACCAGCCAGACGAGCACCAGCAGATAGATGGCGCAGGCCGTCCACATGATGGCGAGAGAGGAGGGTGGCGCAGGCCGTGCTTGTGGCATCGCCCCCATCGGCACAATCAATGCGGCCGGCCAATGGGCGCGCAAGCGATCACGCAGCGCCAGCATGGTTTGCGCGCTAATGCCGTCGGGCAGGCGAAACAGCGGCATCGGCCAGGCTTGCGCGCGTGCCGCCTCGCGGTCGACATCCTTCGCTACGGTCAGGTCGACGGAAACCTCCTCCAGACGTGGCAGCGGCTCGGTCGTCAGCAACTCCGCGGAGGCCAGGCGCAAGCTGGCGCCGCGCGGAATCTGCACGCGCAAGCGCAGCATCTGCGCGATACCAGGGGCCGCGCAGTCGCCGTGGCCGGCGCTTTTCCAGGTCAGGCTGCGCAAATCGATACGCAAGCCACGCATATCGGGCGTCAGTGAGTGCGCGGCCAGCGCCAGACAGGCAGGCACCTGGTCGCCTTGCCAAACCAGCCCAAGCGTGCCGGCGGCGCTGCTTTGCAACCGCAGTTGCAGGATCGGCCAATGCCGCAAATCGAGCGACCAGGCGATCGGCAGGCCCACCTCAAAGGGGGCGCCGTCTTCGCTCGTGATCAGCAGCTCGCCATCCTCGCGCGCGACCGTTGCGCGGCCGAAGGCGCGGCCGGCGATCAGGTCGCGCGGCTCGTGCAAAGACCATTGCCATAATGGCTGACCGGTCTGCACGCGCATCCATTGCTGCTGGGCCTGATCGAGCAGGTGCGCAGCGGTGATTCGCGCGGCCAGCCAGCCGAGCGCTACACAGATGACGGCCGCCACCTGCACATAGCCGGCCAGCGCCCCGACGGAGCGGATGCGTGCCGCTACGCTCAACGTTCGAGCAGGGCGTCCACGCGCGCGGCGCAGATGAAATCGTTCAGTGACAGGCCACCGACGTCATGCGTCGACCAGTGCAGCTTGCAATGGCCATAGCCCGCCTCGATGTCGGGGTGATGGTCTTCGTGGTTGGCCATGAAACCTACCGCGTTGATGAAACCCAGCGTGTGATGGAAATTCTCGAAGCGGAAATCCTTCACCAGCGCATCGCCTTTCGCGCCGAGTTTCCAGCCGGGCACCAGCGGCAGCAGTGCCGAAATGGCCGCCTCGTCCAGCGCGTGTTCCTTGCCTTTGCGCGGTTGGCAATGCTGGGCGGATAGCGGAAGGGCAGTCATGACGATCTCCATCGTTCGCTCAAACGCCGAAAGGTTACGCGAAAAACGATTCGTTCGGACATTCACGCGGAAACAGTACTAAAATGGTGCGGTATAGAGCCCGACACGAGCGGGCGGTCCTAAGTGGTGGTTGCGGAGCAGGCATGATCGAGATTTCCGAACGCGCGCAGCAGCATTTTCTGCGCCTGATCGCCCAGCAAGGCGTGGACGGACAGGGCATTCGCCTGCGTGTCACTTCGCCCGGCACGCCGGCCGCCGATTGCGAGCTGGAATTCTGTGAGCCGGCGGAACTCACCGGCAACGAATGGACGGTCGAGTGCCAGGGCTTCAATTTCTACATCGAAGGCGACAGCGCACGCTGGCTGGAAAACGCCACCATCGACTACGAACCCAGCCAGACCGGCGGCCAGCTCAACATCCGCGCGCCGAAGATCAAGGGCGATCTGCCGGGAATGGAAGCGGGACTGGTCGAGCGCGTGCGCTACGTGCTCGACGCCGAGGTGAACCCGCGCATCGCCGCACACGGCGGTCGCGTAAGCCTGCTTGAGGTCGATGCCGATGGCGTGGTGGTGCTGCAGTTTGGCGGCGGTTGCCACGGTTGCGGCATGGTCGACGTCACGCTCAAGCACGGCGTGGAAAAAACCTTGCGCGAACGCGTGCCGGAAATCACTGCGGTGCGTGATGCGACCGATCACAAGGGCGGCGCCAATCCCTACTACAGCAAGAAGGAAGGGCAGTCCGCGATGGGCTGACCGCAGGTCGGGTTACCCTCGTCGACTCGATCCAGAGGTAACCACTCAACGGTAAATCGGCAGATCAATCGCCTTGCACGTGCCCCTGCAAGGTATCGAGCTTCGTCGGCAGTGACGAATAGTACGAAGCGATGTCCTCGATATCCTGATCCGACAGCGTGGCCGTGAAGCCTTTCATGATCGGGTTGCTGCGGCGGCCATCCTTGTATTCGTGCAGCACCTGCTGGATGTAGCCGTAGTACTGGCCGGCCAGGCGAGGGTATTGCGGATCAACCGCGTTGCCATCGGCGCCGTGGCAGGCGAAGCAGGCGGCGGCCTTGGTTTTGCCGTTGGCGGGATTGCCGGCGGCCAGCAGCGGCGCTGCAACCAGCGCAAGAGCCATACCGAACGAGAGCAGCGTAAGCGCGCGTTTCATGCAGTCGGAATCCTTGGGCCGTTACTTCGAAGCAATGCCGGAGAGATAGGCGGCAATGTCCTGGATCTCCTGGTCGGAGAGGCTCTGCGCCTGCGCCACCATGGTCGGATGCGTGCGATCACCCGACTTGTACCCGTGCAGCGCATTGATCAGGTATTGCTCGTTCTGTCCGGCAATCTTCGGCACCGGATATTGCGGATACGCGTTGTCGGTGCCGGGAACGCCATGGCAACCATTGCAGGTATAGACGAGGGTGCGGCCGTTGGCTTTATCCCCTGTCGCATGAGCCGCGCCGGAACACACCAACAACACCGCGGCAGTCGCCAGGCCAAACAATTGCAGTCGAATCATCAAAAGGATCCCCAAGGTTCCAGCGGATGCGTGCAACGTACTCAGCCGAGTATAGAGGTTGCTCGGGAGCGCTCACAACAGAGTTTCGGCGCACCTTCGAAGTGTTCAACCGCGCCTCACCGTCATTCCGGCGAACGCCGGAATCCAGTTTGAATATGCAGTCCGCAGCACTCAAAACCGGTTTTGAGTGCTTCGCACACCGTATTTGCACTGGATTCCGGCGTTCGCCGGAATGACGGTGGAGCTAGCCCAAACCTGCGGAGCGTCACTACGGAAAGGACAGGCAGCGACAAAAAGCCGCGCATCATCCCGCGCTGCCGCAAACTCAGAACAGGTTCTTGATGATGTGGATGCCCGCGGTGTATTCGCCGACGATGGTGCCAAGGCTGACCAGGAAGAAGTTGAGCAGCGTGCGGGCCACGCGGTTGGTCCACCAGCCGCTCCAATGCACGATGTCGTCGCGCAGGCTTTCGAAATCCGCCACGCGCGGGCGTCGCACCCACGCTTCGACCATGGCGCTGATGCCGCCGGAAGGAATACCTGGGCGGAACGGTTTGACCGGTCCGGCCACGAACGCAGCAAGTATGCTCAAGGGATGCGCGCGCGCCAGCAATGCGCCGAGCGCGGAGAAGCCACCGGTGAACAACACCCAGTCACGCAGCGCCTGCGCACCCAAGGCCGCGTTGCGATGGAACGCGTAACCGATCGCGGCGAATATCAGCAGCACCAGTCCGACGGCGAGCCATTTCGGCCACTGCGCTTTCGGTGGTGTTTTCGCCAAGTCCGCGACCGTCACGCTCGGGTCTGCCTGCTGGATGCGCAGGTGTTCGCATAGCCCTTTCAAATGGCCAGCGCCGATCACCACCAATACCTTGCACGGATTGGCCGTCACCGAGCGGCCGGCTTCTTCGCGCAGGCGCGCAGCCATGTATGCATCGCGCTCGGCGATCAGGCTGCGATACAGCGGCGCCGATTCGTTGGCGAATTCACTGAAGGCGCTTTCCAGCATGTCGCCTTGCTTGAGTTTTTCGATTTCCTTCTCGTCGATCGTTTCGCGCTCGAACACACTGGCCAGCAAGCCGCCGAGCAGGCCGAAGCGTTGCCAGAAACCCACGCTGTGCCACGCGCGCTTGAGCGTGGTGCCCACTTCGCGATCGACCAGCCACAGCGGCACGTCCAGCTCGACGGCACCATCCATCGCCGCTTTCATTTCGGCGCCGGGCTGGATGCCGTATTGATCGGCCAGGCGCTTCTGGAAAGTGGAAAGCACCAGGCTCGCCGCCACCATGCCGGCCTTGCCTTCGCGGATCACCCGAAACAGATCCATCTGCTTGAACGCTTCCGGATCGCGCATGCCCTGCGCGCGGCTTTCGCACAGCTCCACCGCGATCGCGTTGAAGGTTTCGTTGGCGAGCAGCGCCTGCACCGCTTCCACACTGCTGCGCGACACATGCGCCGTGCCCAGCACCACATATTCCACCCCGTCGCGCTGCACGCGTTCGATCGGCTGGCCGTTGAGGTCAGGCGTGGGGCGGAGGCCGGCTTCGGAAGTACTCATGCAATGGGGACGACGGGTAAGGGAAGACGCCCAGCATGGAGACTTGAGACGTGCAGTGCAAGCCGGGCTTTTTCGATTCCTTCTCGTTTCCGGAGAAGGGATCGAGCCATGCAATCAGTCGCGGAAACGGCGCAGTAGGTCGCCATACGCATCGATGCGCCGGTCACGCAGGAACGGCCAGATGCGCCGCACGTGTTCGCTGCGCGCCATGTCGATCTCGGCCATCAGCAACTGGCGCTGTTCGCCGCTGGCCTGTGCCAGGAACTCGCCCTGCGGACCGGCCACGAAACTGTTGCCCCAGAACTGGATGCCCGCGCCGACGCCGGCCGGATCGGGCTCGAAACCGGTACGGTTGCAGGCCAGCAGCGGCAGGCCATTGGCTACCGCGTGGCCGCGCTGCACGGTGATCCACGCTTCGCGCTGGCGATCCTTCTCGGCCTGGTCGTCATTCGGATCCCAGCCGATCGCGGTGGGATACAGCAGCAATTCCGCGCCGGCCAGCGCCATCAGCCGCGCCGCTTCCGGATACCACTGATCCCAGCACACCAACACGCCCAGGCGGCCCACCGAGGTATCGATCGGTTCGAACCCCAGGTCGCCCGGCGTGAAGTAGAACTTCTCATAAAAAGCCGGATCATCCGGAATGTGCATCTTGCGGTACTTGCCGGCGATCGCCGCGGAGCGGTCGAACACCACCGCGGTGTTGTGATACAGGCCGGCGGCACGTTTTTCGAATAGCGAAGCGACCACCACCAGCTTCAGTTCCTCGGCCAGCTTGCCGATGCGCGCCGTGCTGTGGCCGGGAATGCTCTCGGCATGGTCGAACTCGTCGACCGATTCGTGCTGGCAGAAATACGGACCGTTATGCAGCTCCTGCAACAGCACCAGTTCGGCACCGGCCGCGGCGGCTTCGCGCAGGCCGGTTTCGATGGCGTCGAGATTGGCGTCACGGCTGCCGCGGTGGGTTTCCTGCAGCAGCGCGACCTTGAGTGTCTTGCGGGTCATGCGGGCGTTTCCTGCTCCGCCGTTGCGGCGGGAAACGCGTAGTTTAAGGCAACATTGACTAAGTATCGCCGTCGTCACCAGCCCTGTCTGTTCGCAGGCCACAGGGCCGTCGGCGAAGGCAGACTGGCTGTCTGTCGATACCAGTCCCCCTTCCAGTGCACGGGAAGGGGCAAAAGCGTCACCGCCCGTACATCAACGTTTGCTGCGCTTTTCCGATCACATGCCCGTGCAGCATGAAGCCCGCCAGCGCCGCCGTCGCATTGTCCGGAACTTCAACTTGCGGCACATCCAGCGCATACACCGTAAACACATAGTGATGCGGCTTGTCGCCAACGGGCGGACAGGGGCCACCCCAGGTGGTGGTGCCGAAATCGTTGTGCACGCCGCGGCCGCCGGCCGGCAGTGCACCGCCTTCGGGCAGCGCGTTGATCGAGGCGGGCAGGTTAAGCACTACCCAATGCCACCAGCCGCTGCCGGTCGGCGCATCGGGGTCGTACACCGTTATTGCGAAACTGCGTGTGGCGGCTGGTTGCCCTTGCCAGTGCATCGCGGGTGACAGGTTCTGGCCGGTGCAGCCAAAGCCGTTGAAGGTGTATTTCTGCGCGATGTGTCCGGAGGCATCGGCGGCATCGACACGCAGGAAAAAATCACCCGCGTGTGCGGCGAAACTGCTGGCGGCGAACAGCACGGCTAGCGTACGGCGCATGGTAGGCACTCATCAGGGAAGATGCGTGCATGGTAGGCAGGCGCATGATGCGCACCTGCCACGCAGCACGCAATCAATCGCCCGAAACGCTCACGTGTTCATCGGGCGTCGGCACGCCTTTGCGCACCTGCGCATCCACCACGGTGGCGGAAACGATGTCGCTGCCCACATTCACTGTCGTGCGCAGCATGTCCAGGATGCGGTCCACGCCCAACACGATGCCGATACCTTCCGGCGGCACGCCGAACGTGGCCAGCAAGCCGGCAATCAACGGCAGCGAACCACCTGGAATTCCAGCCACGGCCACCGCGCTCAGCACCGACAGCAGCATCAATACGAATTGCTGACTCAGTGACAGTTCCACCCCGAAGGTCTGCGCCACAAACAACACCACGCAGCCCTCGAACAGCGCCGTGCCGCTCATGTTCATGGTGGCGCCCAATGGCAGCACAAAGCCGGCCGTGCTCGGCGCGAGCTTCAATTCATCGCGCGCCAGTGCCAGTGAAGCGGGCAGGGATGCGCTGCTGGAACTGGTGGAAAACGCGGTGACGAGCAGCGGCCGGATCTGCCTGAAGTACTCCAGCGGTTTGCGCGCGGTGAGCAGGCGCAACCACATCGACATCGTGCCGAACAATTGCAGCGCCAAGGCAACGGCACAGCCCAGCACGAATACGGAAAGCGTCAGCAGGATATCGGGCCCGACCTTCACGATCACGCCATAGATCATGGCCGGTACCGCGTAAGGCGCCAGTTTCAGTGCGAAACCGACTATGCGCGTCATCACGTCGCTGATCAGGTCCAGCGCAGTTTGCAATTTCAGCCGCTTTTCTTCGTTCAGTTGTGTGGCCGCGGCGCCCACCAGGATCGCAAACACGATCAACGGCAGCACGTCGCCAAGCGCATTGCGACTATTGCCGACAAAAGCGCCCAGCAGGTTGCGGGGCATGAACATGTCCACCAACGTGGCCAGCGTCATGCCGGGTTGCGCTTGGGAGCGCTCCACGGTCTGCTGCGCGCTGCCGCCGTATTCCTGCATCAACAGCTCTTTGGCGGCGGGAGCGAGGTGATGGCCCGGCTGTAGCAGATTCATCATCAGCAAGCCGATGGCCACGCCGATCAACATGTTCGCCGCAAACAGCGCGAACGTGCGCCACGCCAATGGCCCGAGGCGATCCAGTCGCCCCAGTTGCGCCACGCCGGAAGCGAGCGAGGCGAATACCAGCGGGATCACGACGAAGAACAACATGCGCAGGAAAATCTGGCCGAATGGGTCGAGCACCGCCGATGACACGCGTTGCGCGGCCTTCAAGGTGCCGGGATGAAATTCCCCGATGCCGAGCGTGATGACGGCAGCCACGATGCCGATGATCAAACCCCAGAGAATGCGCGTGGCCAGCGAACTGGAAACAGTGCTCATCCGGTGAGTCCTTGTCGCCCAAGTCGGTCGCTAACGTAGCACTTTTTGGAGGTCGTGTCGGTCAGGCTTGAGAGTGATCATCGAAGCGGCATGGATCCCGGCTTTTCGTTCGGAAAACGATGCTGGCATCGTCATCCCGGCCCATCAATCAATCACGCAACTCGGAAGGCAACGTGCCAAAGCGCATACGAAACCGGGTGGCGAAACGTGAAGGCGAAAGATACCCGCAATCTTCCGCAATACGTTTCAACGGCTGCGCGGTGGTCTGAATCAAGGTGAGTGCGCGCGTCAGGCGCACCTCCTCCAATATGGCGCGGAAGCTGCTGCTCTCGGAAGCCAGCTTGCGGCGCAGGGTGGCGACACTCATGGCCAGTTGTTCGGCAATCGACTCCGCGCGCCACGCCTGTTCCGGCGCGCCGGCCATCAGCAGGCGCACACGTTCAGTGATGGTGAGGCCGTTCGCAAGCTGGGGACGAAAGCCAGCCAACGCCAGTACTTCCAATAGTTCGCGCACGCGATGCGCGAGCACCGCCTGCGGCAATTGCTGCTGCAACCCCAGTTCGGTGTGGGCAAAAACCTGATCGATCACGGGAGCGGGCGGCAGCGTCGTCCAGCGTAAGGGCCGCGTGTCTGCCGGCCATGTTTGCTGAAGCAGCAGCTCGCGTGACACGGCCAGGCAGCTGGATCGATACGGCCCATCCACAGCCGGGTGATTCTCCACATTCAGCAGCATGCCCGGTGCCACGACCAGATAATGGCCGGGTTCGATGGCGGTGCGACGCGTGCCATCGGCAATGCGCTTCTGCCCGGCCTGGATGCGTGCCACCACAAGATCGCCAAACGGTACCGCAGCCATGTATTGGCGGCGTCTGGCGTGATAGTGCAGCAGCGCGACGCTCATGCCGGGTCGCTCAGCCCAGCAGCCCCGCCGGCAATTGCATGGTGATGCAATGCAGGCTGCCGTTCTGCCAGATCAGCGGACGGCAAGGAACCTGCACGACGGTGCGGCCGGGATGCGCCTGGCCAATGATGCGCGCGGCTTCGTCATCCGCCGCATCGCCATAAGCCGGCACCAGCACGGCGCCATTGACGATGAGGTAATTCGCGTAGGATGCGGCGAGCCGCCGGCCTTCGTCGAGGATTGGCTTGGCCCACGGCAACGGATACAGCGTGTACGGTTTTCCATCTGAGGTGCGCAAGGCGGCCAGTTCCTCGCCCATGCGCTGCAGTTCGGCGTGGTGTACGTCGCCCGCATCCGTGCAGCTCTGGTAGACGATGCGATCGCCCGGCGCAAAACGCGCCAAGGTGTCGATATGCGCGTCGGTGTCGTCGCCTTCCAGGTAACCGTAGTCCAGCCACAGCACGCGCTTGGCATGCAGGCTGTCGCGCAGGATCGCGCTCATCTCCTCGCGCGATTGCTCCGGATGACGTTGCACCAGGCAGCGCCAGGTGGTGAGCACGGTACCGGCGCCATCGCTTTCGATGCCGCCGCCTTCCAGCGCCCAATCGATGCGCTTGTGTTCAGCGGAATCGAACACGCCGGCCTGCACCAGCCCGGCAATCAGCGCATCGTCCTGCTCCGCGCCAAACTTGCCGCCCCAGCCGGTGAAACGGAAATCGGCGAGCTGGAAGCGGTTGCCTTCACCACGCAGCGTGATCGGCCCCGAATCGCGCAGCCAGGTGTCGTCGTAGGGCAGTTCCACGAAACGGATACGGGTGAGATCGGCATGGGCAGCTTGCAGCTTCGCGATGACATGCGCGCGCAAATCCGCATCGGCCACCACGATGATCAATGACTGAAATTGCGTGATCGCGGCCGCGAGCGCGGTATAAGTGGATTCCACCTGCTCGAGCCGCTCGGCCCAGTCGGTGCCCGCATGCGGCCAGGCAATCAACACGGCGGCCTGCGGCTCCCATTCGGCCGGCAGGCGCAAGCTGGAATCGGTCATGGGGACGATACTCGCGCTATAGGGATGTGCCCGGCGGCTGGCCAGGCAGGCAAGTGTGGAAGTTTACGATGCGGCTAGCTGTTGCGCGAGGTGGCTAGGGCCTGTGAACAGGCCCTGGCACTCGATGATGCTCATGCTTGCCTCTCGTCATTCCGGCCTTCGCCGGAATGACGAGCAAGACGATCAATTCACCGCGCCAGGATCGCGGTTATTCCCCGCCGGCGTATTCAATACCGCGTGGATCACGTGGCTCTTCTCGAAGTACACGATGAAGTTGGCGTATTCCCAGCGATTGATGGTCGGGTGATGCGCGGAGTCCCCGCCACGCGGCGAGAGCTTGCGCAAGGGCGCGCCGTATTTTTTCTCCACCTGTTCCATGCTCATGCCGCGCGCCGGCAGGTTCATGCCTTTTTCTTCCTGCACGCGCTGCTTGAGCGTTTCCTGGGCATGGGTGGCCTGCGGCATGGTCAGCCCGGCGCCCAGCGCGATGGCCGCCAGCAAGGGCAGGGTGTAACGGTGCTTGAACATGATTCCCCTCTCCGCACAAAGCGTTGCTGCGCCGTTGTAGCAGAACTGCCCGAGCCACGCCACGAGCAACAACCGAAGATGTGATCACCGTTATCATGTGCGACCTCGGGCGTCCTGGCCCGGCCTCAGCCTGGTTCCACAATGATTGCGTTTCGCCATTTCGCCCTGCGCCGCGGCAGCCGGTTGCTGCTTTCCGATATCGACCTGGTAATCCAGAGCGGCTGGCGCCTGGGTGTGGTGGGGCGCAATGGCTGCGGCAAGTCGAGCCTGTTCGCGGTGCTGCAAGGGCAACTGGAGGCCGACGCCGGCGAACTGGACATGCCGGCCAGGTTGCGCCTTGCCTCGGTGGCGCAGGAAACGCCGTCCTTGCCGGACCCGGCCATCGATTACGTGATGGGCGGCGATGTGGAGCTGGCTACCGCGCTGCGTGACGAACTGGATGCGCAGGCGCGCGGCGACACCGAAGCGATGGCGCTCGCCCATCACCGCATCGAGGAATTGCACGGTTACGACGCGCGCGCCCGCGCCGGCCGCCTGCTGCACGGCCTTGGCTTCAGTGCAGACACGCACGAACGCGCCGTCAGCGAATTCTCCGGCGGCTGGCGCGTGCGCCTGAACCTGGCCCGCGCGCTGATGGCGCCGTCCGAACTGCTGCTGCTCGACGAGCCCACCAACCATCTGGACCTGGATGCGGTGCTATGGCTGGAAGAATGGCTGCGGCGCTACCAGGGCACCTTGCTGGTGATCTCGCACGATCGCGAATTCCTCGACGGCGTGATCACCCACACCCTGCATCTCAACGAAGGCCGCGGGAAGCTCTATACCGGCAACTACAGCGCGTTCGAGCGCCAGCGCGCCGAACAACTGCGCCTGCAGCAGATCGCCCACGAACGCGAACAAGCCGAGCGTGCGCATTTGCAATCCTTCATCGATCGCTTCAAGGCCAAGGCCAGCAAGGCCAAGCAAGCGCAGTCGCGCGTGAAGCGGCTGGAGAAAATGGCGGGCACCGAAGCGGTGCGTGCGGAGCGTCCGTTCCATTTCCAGTTTGCCGTACCGGAGAAAGTGCCCGATTCCATGCTGCAATTGGAAGACGTCCAGGCGGGTTACTCCGCTCTTCCCTCATCAACGTCAGGGCACGCTTTGGACGTGGATGGTGGTGAGCGTGGCTCTTCGTCCCGGACGGGTGAAGGGGTGAACGTCATCCTTACCGACGTCCGTTTTCGTCTAGAGGCCGGCGAACGCGTCGGCCTGCTCGGCCCCAATGGCGCCGGCAAATCCACGCTGGTGAAAACCCTGGTCGGCGAATTGGCCGCGCTGGGCGGCGAGCGCAAGGTGCACAAGGATCTGAAGATCGGCTACTTCGCCCAGCACACGGTGGAAAGCCTGCACGAAGGTGCCAGCCCGTTCGATCATCTGCAAGACAAGGCGCCCGGTGTCGGCGCGCAGGTATTGCGCGATTTTCTCGGTGGCTGGAATTTCGCGGGCGATCGTGCCTTCGAATCGGTGGATGGATTTTCCGGCGGCGAGCGCGCACGCCTGGCGCTGGCCTTGATCGCCTGGGACAAACCCAATCTGCTGCTGCTCGACGAGCCCACCAACCACCTCGATCTGGACATGCGCGAAGCGCTGGCCGATGCCTTGGCCGATTTCGATGGCGCGCTGGTGCTGGTGTCGCATGATCGCCATTTGCTTGGCATGGTTTGCGACAGTTTCTGGCGCGTGGCCGATCACAAAGTCGAGCCGTTCGACGGCGACCTGGACGATTACGCGCGCTGGTTGCGCTCGCGTGGCAACGCGCCGAAGAAAACCGAAGCGGACGCCAAGCCATCGGAATCCGCCGCCGATCGCCGCCGTGCCGCCGCCGCGCAACGCGAGAGCGAAAAAGCGACGCGCCAGCGCGTAAAGAAAATCGAGACGCGTGTCGCCGCGATCGACGAAGAACTGACCAAGCTGGAACAAAAACTCGCCGATCCGGCAACCTACAACGGCTCAACCGCCGAGCTGATGAAGCTCGGCCAGCGCCAGGCCGAGCTGCGCAAAGAGAAGGAAACGCTCGAGGCCGAATGGCTGGAGCTGTACGAACAATTGGAAGCCTGAGCGGACGATGGAAACCACCACGCGACACGTGGAGTGCTGGCTGCCTGATCTGCAGCGTTTCGATTCGATGCATCCTCTCCGCGCGCTGCTGCGGCAGAGCAACCGTATTACGGAGGGTGCGAAAGGCTATCTCGGCGGCTTGTCTGCCTATTTCTCGTGCGAAGGTGAATTGCCCGCCGCAGCGCTGATCCGCGAGCATCTGGTAGGCGATGCAGCCAGTGCGTGTTGGCTGAGCGCGGACCCGGCGTGGATTCAGCCGGACATGAGCGGCGCGCGTTTGCTCGCTTGCGGCCAATTGCCGTTGAGCATGGAAGAAGCGCAAGCGCTGGTTGAGCCCTTGCAACCGGTTTTTGCCGAGCAAGGCATGGCGTTGAATGTGTCGTCTCCGCAACGCTGGCACCTGCGCGTGCCGGCGCACATTTCCTTACCCAAGTTCGATGCGCCGGAGCAGGCGCTGGGCGAAGATCTCTACGACCATTTGCCGCAAGGGCCGGAAGGGCGGCGATGGCGCGTGTTGTTGAACGAAGTGCAGGTGCTGTTGCATCAGCATCCGTGCAATGCGCAACGGCGCGATCGGGGGCTGCCGCCGATCAACAGCTTGTGGTTCTGGGGTGGCGGCGTGCTGCCTGCGCGTGTCGACACGGCGCTGCGTGGCGTGGTCGGTGAAGATCTTTTGCTGCTGGCGCTCGCGCATCGTGCCGGCATTCCGGCACAACGGCGCACGGTATCCACGATGGATGCGGCGCAAGCCGGCTGGTTGCTCGATCTGCAGGATCAATCCGCAGATGCCATCGCCAGCGAATGGTGGCCGTGCCTGCAGGTATTGAGCAAACGCGTACCGCTGTTGTTGTCATTTGCCAGCGATGAGCGCTGGTTACATCGACCCTGGCATCGCTGGCGTTTCTGGCGAGGCCGCGCGTGATGCCGCAGCTTCTGAAACGACGTCCGCTGCTGGGCCAACCGGCAGGATGGGGCGATGCGGTGCCGGAATTTCTGCAGCGCATTTACGCGGCGCGCGGCGTGTTGGGTCCGGAACAGGCGGAGCATCGGCTCAATCGCATGCTTGCGCCGCAGCAGTTGAGCGGCATGCAGCAGGCGGTCGGTTTGCTCGCCGAAGCCATCCGCGACGATGTCTCGATCATGATCGCCGGCGATTACGACTGCGATGGCGCCACGGGCACCGCAGTCGCTGTGCGCGGCCTGCGTCTGCTCGGCGCGCGGCGCGTGGATTACGTGATACCGAATCGTTTCGTGCACGGCTACGGCCTCACGCCGGAACTGGTGGCGTCCTTGCCCGCACACGCGCAACTGATCGTCACCGTCGACAACGGCATTGCCAGCGTAAGCGGCGTCGCGGCGGCACGTGCGCGCGGCATGCGCGTGATCGTCACCGATCATCATCTGCCCGGCGATCATCTGCCGGAGGCGGACGCCATCGTCAATCCCAACGTGCAGGGCGATGGTTTTCCCAGCAAGGCGCTGGCCGGCGTGGGTGTGATGTTCTACGTGCTGCTGGCATTGCGCGCGCATCTGCGCGAGCTGGGCTGGTTTGCCGACAAACCTGAGCCGGATCTTTCGGTGTTGCTGGACCTGGTTGCACTGGGCACGGTGGCCGACCTGGTGCCGCTGGATTTCAACAATCGCGTGCTGGTCGAAGGCGGCATGAAACGGTTGCGCAGCGGACGCGGCTGCGCCGGCATCGTGGCCTTGGTCGAAGCGAGCCAGCGCAGCGTCGCGACACTTTGCGCCAGCGATTTCGCGTATGCGATCGGCCCGCGCCTGAACGCTGCCGGGCGGCTCGAAGATATGCGCCAGGGCGTGGAATGCCTGCTTACCGACAATCCCGCGCAGGCGCGCGCCTACGCGCAACGGCTCAGCGCCATCAACCAGGAACGCCGCGACCTGCAGGCCTCGATGGTGGCCGAAGCGGAAGTGATGGTAGCCAGCGCGGCGCATGTCGACGCGCAAACCATCGGCGTCACCTTGTTCGAACCTAGCTGGCACGCAGGCGTGGTGGGGCTGGTCGCGTCCAAGTTGAAGGAGCGCCTGCATCGGCCGGTGATCGCCTTTGCGCCGGCGGGCGAAGACGATCCCGATCATCTGCGCGGCTCGGCGCGTTCCATCGCGGGCTTTCATATTCGCGATGCGCTGGCGGTGGTGGATGCACGCCATCCGGGCTTGATCGAACGCTTCGGCGGCCACGCCATGGCTGCTGGCTTGAGTCTGGCCACGCAACACTATCCACGTTTTGCCGAAGCTTTCGATGCGGTAGCGCGCGAGTGGCTGAGCGAAGAACAACTGCAAGCCGTGCTCTACACCGACGGCGAAATGCCGGCCGGCATGTTCACGCTGGAAACGGCGCGCATGCTGCGCTTCGCCGGTCCCTGGGGGCAGGCGTTTCCGGAACCGCTGTTCGAAAACCGCTTCGAATGTTTCAGTTGGCGCACCATGGGCGAGCGCCACCTGCGCCTGAGCTTGCGCGATCCGCGCGACGATGCCGTGCACGATGCGGTGATGTTCAACGCCTACGATGGCAAGCCACCACCGACGATGATGCGTGCGGCGTATGAGCTCACCATCAACGATTGGCAGGGCAGGGAATCGCCAAGGTTGCTGCTGCGCTACATGGAGCCGGCGTAGGCCGGGCACCGATATTCACCTCCCTTCACTTGCCTGGCTGCTCAAATAGCGCTTGGATAGCGCAACCAGGCACGAAGGAGCATCGTCATGATCGAACAACTCCCCTCCCTCCCCGCAGGTGTGCTGGGTTTTCGCATGAGCGGCCAGGTCACCGCGCAGGACTATGAAACCGTGATGGTGCCGGACATCGAAGCGGCCTTTGCGCTGAGCAACAAGCTGCGCCTGGTCATCCACATCGACGATGAATTTACCGGTTTCGCGCCCGGCGCCATGTGGGACGACGTCAAGCTCGGTTTCCGTCACATCAGCGGTTGGGAGCGCACCGCGCTGGTCACAGACGTGGGCTGGATCCGCGCGATGTCCAGCGTGTTCGGCATCACCATGCCGACGCATTTCCGCCTGTTCTCCAATTTGCAATTGGATGAAGCGGTGCGTTGGGCGTCGTCCATCTGATTGCCGTCGTAGATTCGGGCTACTTGATAAAGCTGTACTGCAGCGAGCCCTGGATACGCGTGTCGGTGTTGTAACGGTTGTCTTGTACTTCCAGCCGGCCATGCAGCAACTCCAGCCCAACCGTGAGCGCGGGCATCGGCGTCCAGATCATGTTGGCGGCGGCGTAATCGCTGTTGTGGAAGTCGCTCGTATTCAACCAAGGTGAGCGCGGCACGCGCAGCGCCCCGTAGACGAGATTGCTGCGCCAACTGTCATTCCAGTAATGCGTATAGGCAGCATACGCACCGCGTTCGGTCAACAAATGTATTCGGCCATCCGCACTCACCACCGCATCCAGTCCCGCGCCGCCGAGATCGTTGAGATAGCGCGCGATGCCTTTGCCCCAGTTAAGGCCGAACATCAGCAGATCGCTGTAATCGGCGAAGCTCGCCATCTTGAACGATCCACTCAGTTGCGCGCCGCCGCTTACCATCCGCCGGTTTTGTTCGTTACTGCTGTAACCGAGCTGGCGCACGACGCCGCCCAGTTGCAGATGACCCCAACTTTGTTCGGTGCGTGCGGCGATGACGACATCCGGCGCGTGCTGTGTACCATGCAGGTTCGTCGAAGCGTCGATGGCGCGTAGTTCGGAAGTGGGTTGTTCGGCGGCCAGCGTCAGGCTGCTGGTTTCCCCGAGATGAAAGAACTGATGGATGCCGGCGCGCCGCGTCGCGATCACGCTGTTCGGTCCGGCGAAATCCAGCGTATCGGGAATGGCGTCGACGTCGGTCAGGGAGGACCAGCCGAAACCGGCATAGGTATTGCCCAACTGGCCGTACGCCTGCCGCAGGCGGAAGCCGTACTGGCCATTGCCGCCGCCGTAGAAATCGTTCTCGAAATAGAAGCGCAGTGTCTCGTCGAAGATGGTGGGGCGCCGGATATCCAGGCTGAAACGCGTCTGGCGCGCCTGCAGGTTGAAATTGCCGCGATCGCGTGTCGCGGGTATCGGGATGGTGGCCGTAGCGAATGCATCCGGCGAACCCATGCTGCGGGTGTCGTAGATCATGTCTAGCTTGGCGTAGCCGCCGATGCGCGCGATGGTTTCCGTGCCCGGAATCCGCACGAAACCCTGCAGCGTCGGATCGGTAGGCGGCGCCTCGTTATCGATGCGCGAGGCGGAATCCTGGTCTTCGGAAACGCTTTGCTGGGGTGGCAGGGGCGAGCGCTCGGCATGCGTGAGCTGCAAGGCATCGACCTGGGTACTGGGCACCTGGGTGACCGGTGTTTGCGCTGGCGCCGTAGCCGAAGCGGGTGTCGATGCCGCGGCTGTAGCTGGCGGCCGCTCCGCTTTCAGCTCCTTTACCTCGGCCTGCAAGGCCTGCACCGTGGCTTTGAGTTCGTCCACTTCCTGCTGCAGGCGTTGCGTCTGGTCCTGTTGCGCAAAGGCGGATGGCGAGAACAGGGCAACCGTCAGCAATGCACTCAGGCACTTCTTCCGTTCCATAGTGGGTCCCTCGCATGGAAGCGCTGCATGGCGAAGTCGGTACCAAAAAACCTTCGCAACCCCTTGATTGGTGTGAAATCTGAGCAGGCGAACGGCGAAGAGCGCGTGAAGGCCGGGGCCGGACGGGGTTTGCCATTTGGCCGTCTGGGCCGCTTGCGTGCCGTTCGGGCTTGTGTTGTAGTCGGCCCATGCAGACCTTCCTTGCCAGCCATCCGATCCAGCTCGCCGCCCTCGCGGATGGCGCTGTCGTAGCTGCAACAACCCTGAATAACAACGCCAATAACAATACCTGCAACCGCGGGTGGGCCGGCGTGTAGACGAAAGCAACATCAACACACGCAAAAGGGCCCGCCAAGTGCGGGCCCTTTTGTTTTTAGCGTTTCACTCAACCAGCGAGCCAAAGGAAAATCCATCATGTGCGCCATATTCGGGATGTTCGATCTTCAGCCAGGCGACGATCTGGCCGCGTTACGCCAACTGGCGTTGGAGCTGTCGCAGCGCCAGCGCCATCGCGGCCCGGATTGGAGCGGGGTGTTTGTCGATGCCGGCGTGATCCTGGTGCACGAGCGCCTGGCCATCGTCGACCCGGCCAGTGGCTCGCAGCCGCTGCGTTCGCGCGACGGCCACCTGGCGCTGGCGGTGAACGGCGAGATCTACAACCATCGCGAGCTGCGCGCGCACAGCGGCTACGATTTCACCACCGGCTCGGATTGCGAAGTGATCAACGCACTCTACCGCGAGCATGGTGCGGATTTTCTCGGTCAGCTCAACGGCATTTTTGCGTTCGCCTTGTGGGATGGCGAGGCGAAGCGTTACCTGATCGCGCGCGATCCCCTCGGCGTATGCCCGCTGTACTGGGGACACGATGCGCAAGGGCGCTTGTGCGTGGCGTCGGAAATGAAGGCGCTGGTAGGCGTGTGCGCCGACGTTGCGCCGTTTCCCCCGGGCCACGTCTACGACAGCGCCACCGGCGAGCTGCAGCGGTACTACCAGCGCCCGTGGCGCGATTACGAAGCCACCAAGGGCCACGGTCCGGGCGAATTGCGCAAGGCGTTCGAGCAGGCCGTGCATCGCCAGTTGATGACGGACGTGCCGTACGGCGTGCTGCTTTCGGGCGGCCTGGATTCCTCGCTGGTCGCCGCCTGCGCCGCACGCTTCGCGCGCGAACGCGTGGAAGACGACGACCGCAGCGAAGCATGGTGGCCGCGCCTGCATTCCTTCGCCATCGGCCTGGAAGGTTCGCCCGATCTTGCCGCGGCGAAAATCGCGGCCGATGCCTTGGGCACCGTGCACCACGGCTTCGTCTACAACTTCTGGGAAGGCCTGGACGCACTGCCCGAAGTGATCCGCCACATCGAAACCTACGACGTCACTACCATTCGCGCTTCCACGCCGATGTACCTGCTTGCGCGCCGCATCAAGGCGATGGGCGTGAAGATGGTGCTGTCTGGTGAAGGTTCCGATGAAATCTTCGGTGGCTATTTGTACTTCCACAAGGCGCCGTCGCCGGAAGCCTTCCACGAGGAAACTGTGCGCAAGCTCGACGCGCTGCACAGCTACGACTGCCTGCGCGCCAACAAATCGATGATGGCGTGGGGCGTGGAAGCGCGCGTGCCGTTCCTGGATCTGGAATTCATGGAAACGGCGATGAGCATGGATGCCGCGCACAAAATGGCCGGCAAAGGCCGCATCGAAAAAGCGGTATTGCGCGAAGCTTTCGCCGGTGCGTTGCCCGATTCGATCCTGTGGCGCCAGAAGGAACAGTTCAGCGATGGCGTCGGCTATGGCTGGATCGATGGCCTGAAAGCGCACGCCGAGCAGGCAGTCAGCGATCGCGAGTTCGCCGCTGCCGCATCGCGCTATCCCTTCAACACGCCGGCAACGAAAGAGGCATACCTGTATCGCCGCATCTTCGAGAAATTCTTCCCCGGCGAGGCCTGTGCGGCGACCGTGCCGGGCGGCAAGTCAATCGCGTGCTCGTCGCCCGCCGCGTTGGCGTGGGATCCGGCGTTCGCTGCGATGGCCGATCCATCCGGCCGCGCCGTGCGCGACGTGCATGCGAATGCGTTGGAGGCTGCACCGTAAGTGCATGCTTAATTCTTTATCGGAGAATTTCAGTAGGTTGGGCTGAGGCGCAGCCGAACCCCAACGTCGCCATGCACATTCCGACGTTGGGGTTCGGCCATGCCTCAGCCCAGCCCACGGGAGGTTTTCCGCGAGGTTGTCCTGCCAACCTGATCGGCTAGGCGCTTCCGCGCCCGGTTTGCTAGCATTACCGTTTATCTCGCGCCCATCGGGCGCCAAGCCATCAGGTTTATTCCACATGATCGAGACCAATCCGATCCTTGCGCAGATCGCGGACCTCACGGCCCGCATCGAGTCGCTTAGGGGGTATCTTTGACTACGACGCCAAGCGTGAGCGTCTGGAAGAAGTAAGCCGCGAACTGGAAAGCCCCACCGTTTGGGACGATCCACCCCGCGCACAGGAACTGGGCCGCGAACGCGCCCGCCTCGACACCATCGTCAGCGGCATCGACCGCATTACCTCCGGCCTGGCCGACGCCGGCGAGCTGCTGGACATGGCCGCCGCCGACGGCGACGAGGACACCGTGCAATCCGTGCAGGCCGACATCGGCAAGCTCGACGCCGAAGTCAGCAAGCTGGAATTCCAGCGCATGTTCTCCGGCAAGATGGATTCGGCCAACGCCTTCGTCGACATCCAGGCCGGCGCCGGCGGCACCGAGGCGCAGGACTGGGCGGAAATGCTGCTGCGCATGTACCTGCGCTGGTGCGAAGCACGCGGCTGGAAAACCGAGCTGATGGAAGTGAGCGCGGGCGAAGTAGCCGGCATCAAATCCGCCACCTTCCGCGTGGAAGGCGATTACGCCTACGGCTGGCTGAAAACGGAAATCGGCGTGCATCGTCTGGTGCGCAAGAGTCCGTTCGATTCGGACAACCGCCGCCACACCAGCTTTACCTCGGTATTCGTGTCGCCGGAAGTCGACGACGACATCGACATCGAGATCAACCCGGCTGACTTGAAGACCGACGTCTACCGCTCTTCAGGCGCCGGCGGCCAGCACGTCAACAAGACCGAATCGGCAGTGCGTATCACGCACGTGCCCAGCGGCGTGGTGGTGGCCTGCCAGACCGAACGCAGCCAGCACGCCAACCGCGACCGCGCCATGAAGATGCTGGCCGCCAAGCTGTACGAGCTGGAGATACAGAAGCGCAACGCCGAAAAGGATGCGCTGGAAGCTTCCAAATCCGATATCGGCTGGGGCAGCCAGATTCGCAACTATGTGCTGGACCAGAGCCGCATCAAGGATCTGCGTACCGGCATCGAGCGCACTGATACGCAGAAGGTGCTGGATGGCGATCTCGACGATTTCATCGAAGCAAGCCTGAAAGCAGGATTGGATGCCGGCGCCAAGCGCGTTGATGCCTGATCATCGAGGAGTCATAGCATGAAAACGATCTACGCAGTTCTGTTCGCATGTGCCAGCGTCGCGCTTTTCAGCCACACCGCGAACGCTGCCGACCAAACCGTCAAGCAGGACGCGAAAGATGCCGGACACGCTATCGGCAACGGCGCCCGCGATGTCGGTCACGCCACCGCGCACGTCGCCAAAACGATCGGCCATGGCGCAAAAGAAGCAGGCCAGGGCATCGGACACGGGGCGAAGGAAGCCGGGCAGGGCATTGGGCATGGCGCGCGGAAGGGTTGGGATGCAACCAAGCACGGCGTCAAGCACGTGTTCGGCAAAGACGGGCAATGACCGCCTCGCTGTTCAGCAATCGGCGATACATAAAAGAAGCGCTTGGCACTCCCTTTGAGCGCTGGCAGCAATGGAATCTCCATGAGTGAAGCAACTGAAAACCTGATCATCGACGAGAACAAGCTGATCGCCGAGCGCCGCGAAAAGTTGAAGGTGCTGCGCGAGCAGGGCATCGCCTTCCCGAACGACTTCAAGGTGGACGCGTTTGCCGGCGATCTGCAAAACGACTTCGCCGACAAAGATCAGCACACCGCCGAAGCCATCGAAGCGCTGGCGCGCCATGTGAAAGTCGCTGGCCGCATCGTGCTCAAGCGCGTGCAGGGCAAAGTCAGCTTCGTGCAGATGCAGGATTTCACCGGCCGCATCCAGCTGTTCATTCATCAGGGCACGGTGGGTGAAGCAACGTACGAAGCGTTCAAGGGATGGGACGTAGGCGACGTCGTCGGCGCCGAAGGCCTGTTGATGCGCACCAAGACCGGCGAGCTGTCGGTGAAGGTGCAAACGCTGCGCCTGCTCACCAAGAGCCTGCGTCCGCTGCCGGACAAGTGGCACGGTTTGGCCGACGTGGAGCAGCGTTATCGCCAGCGCTACGTCGACCTGATCGTTACCGAAGAAGCGCGCCGCACCTTCATGCTGCGCTCGAAGATCATCGGCTACATGCGCAAGTGGCTGGAGGCCGATCCGTACCGCTTCATGGAAGTGGAAACGCCGATGATGCACATCATCCCCGGCGGTGCCACGGCGCGTCCGTTCATCACGCACCACAATGCGCTGGATATCGATCTCTACTTGCGCGTTGCGCCGGAGCTGTACCTGAAGCGCCTGGTAGTCGGCGGCTTCGACCGCGTCTACGAGATCAACCGCAACTTCCGCAACGAGGGCGTGTCCACGCGACACAACCCCGAATTCACCATGCTGGAGCTTTACCAGGCGTATGCCACCTATCACGAAGTGATGGATCTCACCGAGGCGATGATCCGCGACACGGCGAAGAGCGTACTGGGCACCACCAGGCTCGCCTGGGAAGGCGCCGAAATCGATGTTGGCCCCGCGTTCCGTCGCTGGCGCATGGAAGATGCCGTGCTGGAACTCAACCCCGAGATCAAGCGCGAAGAACTGCGCGATCGCGACGCCATGGCTGCGCACGCCAAGCGTCTGGGGCTGCAGGTGAAGCCGAATTACGGCTGGGGCAAGCTGCTGCTGGAAATTTTCGAGAAGACGGTAGAGCACACCCTGGTGCAACCCACCTTCATCATCGACCACCCAGTGGAAGTGTCGCCGCTGGCGCGCGAGAACGATGTCGACAAGGGCATCACCGATCGCTTCGAACTGTTCATCAACGGCAAGGAACTGGCCAATGGCTTTTCCGAGTTGAACGATCCGGAAGACCAGGCCGCTCGCTTCCAGGCGCAGGTGGATGCGAAGGAATCGGGCGACGACGAAGCGATGCATTTCGATGCGGATTACATCCGCGCGCTGGAAGTGGGGTTGCCGCCGACCGGTGGGCTTGGCGTGGGTATCGATCGCTTGGTGATGCTGTTCACCAACTCGTCGTCGATCCGCGATGTGTTGTTGTTCCCGTACATGCGACCGGAAGCCTGACCCGCTTTGACTCCCTCTCCCCTACGGGGAGAGGGCTGGGGCTGAGGTATCCCCACGTTTTTGCTCGTCATTCCGAGCGAAACCCAACATTCATGTGGATTCTTTTCAGAGCGAGTCGTCATTCCGGCGAAGGCCGGACGGAGCGCGAAGCGCGGAGAACGTCCGAAGGACGGCCCCGAAGGGGTGAGCGAAGCGAATCATCCATCGACAACCTCGCCAGATGCAGGTCCATCCAGCGATAGGCCCTCCTCTTGGGTCAAGCCACTTTTGCGAGTCTGGCGCAAGACCGCAAAATGGATTCCGGCCTTCGCCGGAATGACGTCGTTATTTCTATGCCATTCGGGTAGAACGTAGTTCTCTGATTTTTCTGGAATCCGAGAGCAAAAACGTGGGGGTACCTCAGGGGCTGGGGTGAGGGGCCAACCTCGCGAGAAGGGCTGTGATCCGTCGTCTCGTCGGTTGGCTGAGGCCTAGCCTACTGAAGTTCACACGCCCCCGCTGGCACCCGATTCCATCACGCTCGCTGCCGGAGCGCTTCGATACCGGCGCGGACAGTCTCCTTGGCAGCCCTCAAGCTCCATGGCGGATAGGCGAGCAGGGATTGGGGCGTTCCGCGTAGCAGTGTGCGCCAGGCGGCTCCCGATCGACCTGCGCCGGCGTAGAGCCGCGCCAATACCAGCATGCTCTCAGCCCGTCGGCGGCGTGCAACGGCGCGCAGCCGTTTGCTGGGAAGCGTTGCGGCGTACTTGTCGTACAACTGCACCCATCCTTCATACGCGGCGATGCGGTTCGCGCTGTAGTTCGCGCCATCGCCTGCGCGAATCACGGCCAACGGTTCGTCGACGACGGCCACGCCACTGCACAAGCTCAAGCGAACGTAGAGATCATAATCCTCGGCAAAGCGCTGACCTTCGTCGAAGCCTCCCGCTTCCACGACCAGGCTTCGTTCGGCGAGCACTGAATCGATGGCGATGTGCGCATCGATCGTGAGGATGCGATCCGTGATGTCTCCCGCATGGGGAATCCACGGAGCAAAGCCATCCCGCGCGATCGGGCACCCATCATGGTCGATCAGGTCCACCGCCGTGTAGCTCCAGCGGCAGCCGGGCGATCCTTTTAGTGCTTTCAATTGCGTGGCGAGCTTGGCCGGCCGCCACAGGTCGTCCGAGTCCAGGAACGCCAGATAGCGTCCCTTGGCTTGCCGGATCGCCTCGTTGCGTGCGATCGACGGTATGCCAGTATGCGGCAGCCATAGAACCGTCACGCGCGGGTCCTCGATGCCGCGCAGATAAGCACGTGTCTCGTGCGACGAGCCATCGTCGGCGACGATCAACTCCCAATCGTCGAACGTCTGCGCCATGGCCGAGGCAATGGCCTCCTGCAGGTAGGCTGGACGGTTGTAGGTCGGCAGGATGATGGAAACGATCGGTTTGCCCATGCGGGAGATAACCGCCGGGCGTTGCGATTTATTCCAAGGCTAGGGCCCGTTTACGCTATTTGCGGGCTACGCAAATAGTGTAAACAGGCCCTAGAACTCCAGCTCCTGCGCCGCGCACAGGTAATCGATCATCGGCGCCAGCCGCTTGTAGCTGGCCAGCATGAACGGCAACAACTCAGCCGAGCAGGCCAGCGCCTCGCCGAACTGCTCGCCGGCGGCAAAGTCCTTGCGCTTCAGATCCTCGATCAGTTCATGTTCCGGATCGTAGCCACGCGGCGGGCGCGTCAGCGATTCGCCCCAGAACGTGAAGTGCTCGCGGAACGCCTTGCTCTGCGTGGCGCGTTTCCATGCCGCCGGGTTGTCCGCCAGAAAGGCGCGGATGCGCTTCAAGGCATCCGGCTCCGGATGCCACATGCCGCCGCCGATAAAGCAATCGCCCGGCTGGATGTGCAGATAGAACGAGGGCGCTGGAATCTCGTGCCGCCGCTCATGGAAGAAACGCGCACTGGCCCACGGCTTGTACGGTTCCTTGTCGTTCGAGAAGCGCGTATCGCGATAGATGCGAAACAGCGAACCGCCCATCTTGCGTGGATCGGCGCGGAAATGCGCGCTGACCTTGGCCAACGGCGCCTGCATGTCGGTGATCAGTTCCAGGAACGGATCGCGCACGTCGCGTTCGTATTCGGCCTTGTGCTTCTGGAACCACTCGCGGTTGTTGTTGGGGGCGAGGCTCTTGAGGAAACGGAAGGTGGCGGGCGAGAAATAGGCGCGGGGCATAATGGTTTGATGTTCGATAGGTTAGTGTGTGTGAGGACGCAACAATGTCGGCGCAGCTTGCGGCAGAGGCGAATTGAGGCAAATTTTCGATCATCCTCGTTCTCGCCTCACCGTCATTCCGGCGAAAGCCGGAATCCAGTGCAAGTATGCGTCCGAAGGACACAATAATTTTTTATCGGGTGCTTCGCACAACATATTAGGACTGGATTCCGGCTTTCGCCGGAATGACGATGAGGAACGATTAGGCATTCCGCCAGATTGCCTGATTTTCCAACCCTTTTGCCAAGCAGAAGGCAAATTCGTCGATCACGCAAACGCAACGCCCGCTTCGACGGCTAGCTGTTCGCCCCACGCCTGCAACAGATCGAGCAATCCACCCTTGTCGTGCCCAAGCGGATCGCTACGCAACAGCGCCAGCTTCGCAAAATAATCCTGCAGAGTAAGCGTGGTGAGTGGAGTGGGGCGCGTCAGTCGTTGAACGCGGAACATTTCCCAGCGTTCGCGCTCCTCCGGCGTCAGCGTTTCGGGCCAGTTGCGCGCGCGATAGCGGAACAGCAATTCCGCATAACGCGCGTCGCGGAAGTTGAAGCTCCGCGACCCCAACTGCGCGGGTGGCGTGGCGCGCACGTCGCGCAGCAGGCGTTTGTCCGAATCCGGCAAGAAGCCTCCATACAGCGCCAGCTCCGGATCTTCCGCGGGTGGCAGTTCGGCGGCTCGCTGGAAAATGCGACGCAGCTTTTCACTAAGATCCGCCGCCGCACGCAACTTATCGGCGTGCGCAAGGCAACGATCCATGTCCAGTTGCAGCCGTTGCAGATCCACGCCTTTCAACACGGAAAGCGGCGCCAATGCGGGCGAACGATTCGCATGCACAGTGCGCAAGGGAATGCGCTCCACGCCTTCGGGCAGATCGGCGCGCGCGGTAAAGATACGATCGACAATGTCCTCGACGTCCAGCGCCAGCAGATCGCAGGGATCCTGCGCAAGATCGTAGACGATGATTTCACCCGGGCGCGCCGGATGCACCGCGAGCGGCACGATGACCGCCAGGCAGCAGCGGCTGGCCGGGTAGCGCGACGATACGTGCACCAATGGCGTCATGGCCGCGACGTCGAGCAATTCGAACACGCGCTGCTTGCGGCGCAGCCCGTAATGCCAATCCCAAAGCCGTGGCTGGCGGACGCGAATCAAGCGCGCCAGGTCGATCAGCGCCTCAACATCCGAAAGCGCATCGTGCGCGCGCGCCTGCTGCAGATGATTGGCGGTGGCCAGATGCTCGAGCTTGAAGCTCAGCGTGCCGTCCTCATGCGTCGGCCACACGATGCCTTCGGGCCGCAGCGCCGCGCACATGCGCACCAGGTCGATCAGATCCCAGCGCGAATTGCCGTTCTCCCATTCGCGCGCATACGGCTCGAAGAAATTCCGGTACAGAAGCTGGCGCGTGAATTCATCGTCGAAGCGCAGGGAGTTGTAGCCGACTCCGCAGGTACCGGGCGCGGCCAGTTGTTCGTGCACGCGCGCGGCGAAATCCGCTTCGATCAATCCTTCACGCTCGGCCTTTTGCGGCGTGATGCCGGTGATCAGGCAGGACTCCGGGGATGGCGGCATGTCATGCGGCGGCTTGGCGAAGAACATCACCGGCTCGTCGACGATCTCCAGCTCCAGGTTGGTACGGATGCCGGCGAACTGGATGGGGCGGTCCCGGCGCGTATCGGTGCCGAAGGTTTCGTAGTCGTGCCAGAGGAGGGTGTGCATGGCGTGATTTTAAGTGAACCGTTAATCGGGAGTCGTAAATCGCAAATCGTAAGGGCGGGCCGCCTGCACCGGCGGGCGGCGGCTCTTCACTATTTACGATGCCCGATTGACGATTCCCGCCCATAACCATTTGGCGCCCTATCCGCCCCCAGCTAAACTCCCCGTTCAGGAGGGCGCATGAGCCAAGCGAACGAAGACAACCTCATCTGGATCGACCTGGAAATGACCGGTCTGGATACCGACAACGATTCGATTCTCGAAATCGCCACCATCGTCACCGACAAAGACCTGACCATTTTGGCCGAAGGTCCTGTCTTCGCGATCCGTCACAGCCTGGACCGCCTGGAGTCGATGGACAGCTGGAATCGCAACCAGCACCGCCGTTCCGGCCTGTGGGACCAGGTGGTGGCGTCCGACGCCACGCACGCGGTGGCCGAGCAGTCGACGCTGGAATTCCTCAAGCAGTGGGTGCTGCCGGGCAAGTCGCCCATGTGCGGCAATTCCATCTGCCAGGATCGCCGCTTCATGCATCGCCAGATGCCGCAGTTGGAGCGCTTTTTCCACTACCGCAATCTCGACGTATCCACCTTGAAAGAACTGGCGCGCCGCTGGGCGCCGACGATCAGCCGTGGCTTCGCCAAGGAATCGGCCCATACCGCGCTTTCGGACATCCGCGATTCCATCGACGAACTGCGCTACTACCGCCAGTTCATGGGCACGCTGGGCGGGGTGGAGCAAAGCGCATGATCGATCCGATGTTCGCCACCGTGCTCGATTGCAACGGCCGTCCGTTGACGCTCGATCGTCCGCGCGTGGTGGGCATCCTCAACGTCACGCCCGATTCGTTCTCCGACGGCGGCCAGTTCGCCAGCGTGGAGGCCGCCGTGGCGCACGGCCTGCGGCTGGCGGAAGAAGGCGCGGACATGCTCGACGTGGGCGGTGAATCCACCCGCCCAGGCGCGGCAGATGTTCCTGTCGAAGACGAACTCAAGCGCGTGATTCCCGTTATCGAACAGCTGGTGGCGCGCACTTCCTTGCCGATCGCCATCGACACCTCCAAGCCGGAAGTGATGCGCGCCGCCGTCGCCGCCGGCGCCGGCATGATCAACGACGTATATGCCTTGCGCCGCGACGGCGCCATGGACGCCGCCGCGCAACTGCGCGTGCCGATCTGCCTGATGCACATGCAAGGCGAGCCGCGCAGCATGCAGGATGAGCCGCACTATGAAGATGTCGTCGGCGAAGTGCATCGCTTCCTGATGGATCGGCTGTTTTCATGCGAAATGGCCGGCATCGATCGGCGCAACGTGATGGTCGATCCCGGCTTTGGCTTCGGCAAAACGCTGGAACATAACCTTGCCTTGCTACGCAAACTGGAACGGTTTGCGGATCTCGGCAGCGGTGTCTACGCAGGCTTGTCGCGCAAGACGATGATCGGCACGCTCACCGGTCGCCAGGAACCGGCCGAGCGCGCCGCGGGGTCCGTTGCCGCGGCATTGATCGCGGTGCAACGCGGTGCGCGCATGGTGCGCGTGCATGATGTGGCGCCCACGGTGGATGCGTTGAAGGTTTGGCATGCCGTGCATGCGGGCGATACGCCGGAACGGCACGACAAGCCCAAGGTGCCGAGCTGGCCGGATGACGAGTAGAAGGCTGCAGCTTGCCATGACCAGCTCCCTCTCCCCGCCGGGGAGAGGGTTGGGGCGAGGGGACAACCTCGCCCGATTTCCCAGCAAAACGTAGGAAAGGCAAAGCGCACACCTTTGCCCGTGCCACGATTTCCCGCAAGCGTTGCCCCCTCACCCTAGCCCTCTCCCCAGAGGGGAGAAGCGATGGGAGTGCATAAATTGCAGCTAAAGCGATAACCCCCAGGCGGTGTAGCATTCACGCCTTACCGACACGCTTGTCCCTATTTCCCAATCTCTGCTCCACCAAGACGACACCCATGAATCAACGCAAATATTTCGGTACCGACGGCATCCGCGGACGGGTAGGCGAGTGGCCCATCAGTGCGGATTTCGTGCTGCGCCTGGGGCGCGCACTGGGCGTGGTGCTTGGCCGGAATCGGAAAAAATCGTCGGGCCGTCCGCTGGTGCTGATCGGCAAGGACACCCGTGCTTCCGGCTATATGTTCGAATCTGCGCTGGAAGCCGGCCTCACCGCGGCGGGCGCGGACGTTCGTCTGTTCGGCCCCATGCCCACGCCGGCGGTGGCTTACCTCACCCGCAGCCTGCGCGCGGATGCAGGCATCGTGATCAGCGCTTCGCACAACCCGCATTACGACAACGGCATCAAGTTCTTCTCCACCGACGGCGAAAAACTCTCCGACGAGATCGAAGCGCAGATCGAGCAGGAAGTGGAAGCGCCATTCGCCACGGTGGATTCGCATCATCTGGGCAAGGTGGTGCGTGTTACCGACGCCGTGACACGCTACGCCGAATTTTGCAAAACCACCGTGCCGGAAGATTTCAGCCTGGCCGGCACGAAGATCGTGCTCGATTGCGCGCATGGCGCTACGTATCAGGTAGCACCGAAAGTGTTCGCGGAACTCGGTGCGGACGTATACGTGATCGGCGACAAGCCGGATGGCTTCAACATCAACGACAACATCGGCTCGACGCATCCGCAAGCGCTGCAGAAAGCGGTGCAGGAACAGCATGCGGATATCGGTTTCGCCTTCGACGGCGACGGAGACCGCGTGCAGGTGGTGGACCGCAACGGCGTGCTCGGCGACGGCGACGACATGCTGTATGTACTGGCGCGCAGTTGGCAGGCGCGCGGCCTGCTGAAAGGCCCGGTGGTCGGCACGCTGATGAGCAACTACGGCTTGCAGCAAGCACTCGCGGGCCTGGGCGTGGAGTTGATCCGCGCCAACGTGGGCGACCGCTTCGTGCTGCAGAAACTGAAGGAGCACAGCGGCGTGCTCGGCGGCGAAACCTCCGGCCATTTGCTGTGCCTCGATCGCGCCACCACCGGCGACGGCATCGTCGCGGCGCTGGCTGTGCTCGAAGCTCTGAAGTTTCTCGGGCAGGACATGGCCGACGCGCGCCAGGGCCTGACAAAAATGCCGCAAATCATGATCAACGTGCGTGCCGCCGGTGCGCGCGAAGCGCTCAATACCGACGCTGTGCGCCAGGCCCTGGCCGATGCCGAGCAGGCATTGCGCGGCCGCGGCCGCGTGGTGCTGCGCGCCTCCGGCACCGAACCGCTGGTGCGCGTGACGGTGGAAGCCGCCGACGAGGCCGAAGTGCGGCAGATGGCAGAACGCTTGGCGGACGTCGTAAAATCCGCCACCGAACGCTCGTGAACCAGTAGCGCCGTCTTTGCGCGGCGTTGCAAACAGGCTCCCAGGTCGCCATGGAATTGGCCCGACGTGCACCGCCCCTGCGGTGGCGGAACACCTATGACCGCACGCTCAACCTGTGGAAAAGCCCATGGACACCACCGTCAAAACCAAGCAAGTTCCCACCCTCGACATCCGCCGCTACGACAGTGACCGCCCGGCGTTTGTCGCCGAACTCGGCGCGGCGTATCGCGAATTCGGTTTCTGCTGCATCAGCGGCCACGGCATTGCACCGCAGTTGATCGACGGTGCCTACGATGCTTTCCAACGCTTCTTTGCACTGCCGACCGAAACCAAGCTGAAGTACCACGTGCCCGGTTCCGGCGGCGCGCGCGGCTACACGCCGTTCAAGATCGAAACGGCCAAGGACAGCCGCTATCCGGACCTGAAAGAGTTCTGGCATATCGGCCGCGAGATTGATCGCCATTCGCGCTTCGCCGAGTTGATGCCGCCGAACTTGTGGCCGGCGGAAGTACCCGGTTTTCGCGAATACGGTTACGAGCTTTACCAGGCGCTGGATCTGCTCGGCAGCCGCGTGCTGCGCGCACTCGCCCTGCACATCGATCTGCCCGAGGATTACTTCGACGGCAAGATCGACCAGGGCAATTCCATTCTGCGCCCGATCCATTACCCGCCGATCACGCAAGAGAACATTCCGAACGTACGCGCGGGCGCACACGAAGACATCAACTTCATCACCCTGCTGGTGGGCGCCAGCGCCGAAGGCCTGGAAGTACTCACGCGCGAAGGCGAGTGGCTTCCCATCACCACCGAAGGCGACGCCATCGTGGTGAACATCGGCGACATGCTGCAGCGCCTGACCAATCACGTGTATCCCTCCACCACGCATCGCGTGGTGAATCCGCAAAACGCGAACGCACGCAAGCCGCGCTATTCCGTGCCGTACTTCCTGCATCCGAATCCGGATGTGGTGCTCGATCCGCTGCCGCAGTGCATAACGCCGGACAACCCGCGTCGCTACGACACCTCGATCACCTCGCACGACTACCTGATGCAGCGCCTGCGCGAGATCAAGCTGATCTAACGCACCCACGTTCCCTCTCCCTCCGGTAGGTTGGGTAGAGGCGCAGCCGAAACCCAACGTCGCCATCCACATGCAACGTTGAGTTTCGGCTGCGCCTCTACCCAATCTGCGGTAGCCCCAGCTTGCGCTACAGTTCCCGGGCCACCCCGGAGCTTCGCCGCATGTCCGCCACACATCGTCACCCGCATAAAGAACGCCATTTCGCCGCATCCGACACCGTGCGCGACATCGTGCTGGGCATGGCGGACGGCCTCACCGTACCGTTCGCACTCGCGGCCGGCCTTTCCGCCGCCAACGTCGCCAGCCGCGTGGTGGTGGTAGCTGGCGTGGCGGAAATCGCGGCGGGCGCCCTCGCCATGGGCCTGGGCGGTTATCTCGCCGCGCGCGGCGATATCGATCACTACCATTCCGAACGCAGCCGTGAATTTCGCGAAATCCGCGAACTGCAGCGTGAGGAAGAACGCGAGATCGTGGATATCTTCAAGCAGTACGGCCTGGACCGTGCGGCCTGCGAACCGATCCTCGCGCACTTCCGCAAGGATCACGAAGCCTGGGTCGATTTCATGATGCGTTTCGAATTGGGGCTGGAAACGCCAGATCCCCGTCGGGCTTTGCGCAGCGCTGTCACCATCGGCGGCGCTTACATCGTTGGCGGTCTTGTGCCGCTCGCGCCGTACATGCTGATTGCGCAATTGAAGCCTGCGTTGACGGTATCGATTATCTGCACCGGCATCGCACTGGCAGTGTTCGGCGCTGCAAAAAGCCGCTTCACCGGCGTGAGTGTGTGGCGCAGTACGTTGCAGACTGTATTGATTGGCGGCCTCGCATCAGCAACAGCATTTCTGCTTGCGCACTGGATTGGCGGAGGCTCATAAGACTATACGGTGCGAAAGATCCGCTCCTCTCCTACGTGTAGTAGGGGAGGGTTGGGGTGGCGTGAAGCAATCTCGCGATGCATTTCAACGATGCGGCAAGCTTGTACAAACCCGGCTCTCCCCTTCGCACCTGATTCGCGTCGAACCTCAGCTACACCATTGATTTCGTGCTCGTCGCCCCAGCGAAAGCCGGGGCCTAGCGACTTTAAAGCGGAAAGACACTGGGTTCCGGCTTTCGCCGGGACGACGACCTAGCATTACGTAACACTCAGCATCATCTGCCCTCAGCTGAGGTTCGACCCTAATCAGATGCACGCAAGGAAGGGGGCAAAAGCTATGTCGCCAAATCGTCATCCCGCATCCTGCGCCCGATACCGCTTCGACTGCTTCGCCGACATCTTCAACGCCAATCGATCCGGTATCAGCTTGAACAAACCTTTGACCGTGCGATTGAACTGCCCCGTCACGTGCACCGCTTCACCGCGTTCTACCGCCTCGATACCTTCCTGCACCACGTCTTCCGCACGTTGCCACATGAAGCTAGGCATCTTGCTCACCAGCGGACGTGTACCCGTCACGTCGTGAAACTCCGAAAACGTAAACCCGGGACACAACGCAGATACATTCACGCCCGCACCCGAATTTTCCAGTGCTAGCGATTGCGAAAACTTGATCATGTACGCCTTGCTCGCCGCATACAGCGTGTGTCCCGCCGAGCCCGGCACATGCCCTGCCAGCGACGCCACGTTCACGATGCGCCCATAACCTCGCTCGCGCATGCCGCGAACCAGATGCCATGCCAGTTCGGTCGGCGCCGTCACCAGTACGCGGAGAAAATCCGCATGCACGTGCCAGTCGCTCTGATCGAGTCGGCCAGGTACGCCGTAACCGGCGTTGTTGATCAGCCAATCCACCTGCAAGCCGCGTTGATCCAGTGCCGCGCAAAGGTGTTCCACTGCATGCGGATCGGCCAGATCGCTCGTCAACACCGTGGCGTTGACGCCATGTTGACTGTGCAGTTCGGTCGCTAGCGCATCCAGGCGATCGGTACGCCGCGCAGTCAACACCAGATCGTGTCCGCGTGCTGCGAGCGCACGGGCAAAGGCCGCGCCAATGCCGGCGGATGCGCCGGTGATCAGGCTGAGCGGGCGAGCTTTCGTCATAAGTTGTTTCCTGGATCGATATAAACGGCAAATCCATCAGCACACGCGTTGCCGTGCCTGTGAGCGGTGGTTAAGCTTGCCAGCTTTCATTTGTAACGGATGCGGGCATGCGTAAGAAACTCGTCGCCGGTAACTGGAAAATGCATGGCAGCCGTTCGATGGCCGAAGGCCTGGTGGAAGCGATCGCCAGCGCCGCGCCGCTCGACGATATCGACGTGCTGGTGCTTCCACCGTATCCCTACCTCGCCCCGCTCACCGATAAGTACGGCGCCTCCGGTATCGGTTTTGGCGCGCAGGACGTCAGCGAGCACCAGGGGCAGGGCGCCTTCACTGGCGAAGTGTCCGCCACCATGATCGCCGACCTCGGCTGCCGCTGGGCGCTGGCCGGCCATTCCGAGCGCCGCCACCATCACACCGAAAGCAACGAAAAGGTAGCGCGCAAATTCGCCGCGATACGCGCCGCAGGGGTCACCCCCATCCTGTGCGTGGGCGAAACGCTGCATCAGCGCGAAGCCGGGGAGACCATGGAGGTGATCCAGCAGCAGTTGCACGCCGTGCTGGCGCTGACCGGCATCGGCAGCTTCGACACCGCCGTGATCTCCTACGAACCGGTCTGGGCCATCGGCACCGGCAAAACCGCCAGCCCCGAGCAGGCCCAAGAGGTGCACGCGTTCATCCGTAGCCAATTGGCGAGGGAGGATGCTATGATTGCCCGTCTGACCCGACTGCTTTACGGCGGCAGCGTCAAGGCGGCAAATGCGGCAGAACTGTTTGCGCAGCCGGACGTGGATGGGGGGTTGATCGGCGGCGCTTCGCTCGTGGCACCCGAATTCCTCGCCATCTGCAACGCAGCCCGTTAAGCACACCGAACCCTACGCGAGACCTCATGTTCGTCATCTTCAGCGTGTTCTACATCCTGATCGCTGCAGCGATGATCGTGCTGATCCTCATGCAGCGCGGCGCAGGAGCAGATGCCGGTTCAGGCTTCGGCGCCGGCGCATCGGCCACCGTGTTCGGTGCCCGCGGTTCGGCCAATTTCCTGTCGCGTTCCACCGCCGTGCTGGCCGCGCTTTTCTTCGCGCTCAGCCTCGGCATGGGCATCTACTTGAAGGTCAATGGTGGCGCGATCCGCCAGCAGCAGGCCAACAACGATCTCGGCGTGATGGCAGGCCTTGGCAACAAGCCCGCCAAACCGCAAAATGCGCAGCCCGCCGCCCCGGCCCAGCCGCAGGCAGCGGTGCCGGCACCGGCCGGCAACGGCGAAGTCCCCGCTGCCCAGCCGGCCCCGGCCAAGGCACAGCAGGGCGAAGTCCCCGCACCCACGGCCCCGGCAGCAGCATCGACCAGCAAGAAGTAACAATCGAAACACAAGCCCAGGTGGCGGAATTGGTAGACGCACTACCTTGAGGTGGTAGCGACGCAAGTCGTGGGGGTTCGAGTCCCCCCTTGGGCACCAACACTAGTTTCAGCGAGTCTCAGCGAGTCTCATGAAGCGCGCTAAACCCCGCAATTTGCGGGGTTTTTTGTGTCCGCCGTTCTCAGGGTGTCTCACCAGATCCCAGGATGTTGTGTATGCTCTTGTGTATGAATATGGATTTCATACACAAGATGGTCCCCGCTGATGCCTAAGCACGCGAAACCACTCACGGAACTGGAAGTCCGTAACGCCAGAGCCAAGCAGGGGGCCTATACGCTCGCCGATGGCAAAGGCCTTTATCTCCAAATAAGTAAGGCTGGATTGAAGACGTGGGTAGTCCGCTATCGGCTTCCCGGTAGCAAAACAGCTACGCCAGCCAGCATTGGCTATTACCCGGCGATGTCGCTCGCAGATGCGCGAGTGCATGCTATCCAGATTCAACAGGGCGCCAAGGCCGGGAAGGCGACCCCGGGTATTCGTAAGGCACAGCAAATTGCTAGCGCGTCAGATGCTGCCTCGAGTGAGGCTCAGAGGTTGGCTGAGGCCGAAGCTGAGCGCTCCACATTGAGGGCAAGTGCTCGAAGGTGGCTGGCTGACAAGCTGCCCCATTGGGCTGACGAAACCTATCGCAAAGCACGACTCGTGGTGGAAGGCTATTTCGTCGCAGAGATCGGCGATTTGGACATTCGCAGTTTGCAGAGCAAGGATGTTCGGCCACTGCTTCTCAGGATGGCTGAAGGCACGCCGCAGCTCGCAAAGAAGGCAAAGCAATATATTGGCCGGATAGTGGAGCAAGCTATCGATGAAGGATTGAGGCCCGAAGAAAGCGCCTTGCGGCTGGATCGACTGCTTCCGACTCGTCGCGCCGGTCATATGCCTGCGGTCACTGACGATGAGGGTCGGCTAGGTGACCTAATGCGGGCAATAGATGGGTACGGCAACAGGGTAGTGCGTGCAGCTCTGCTTTTAGCAGCATGGACAACCGTGCGATCGGGAGTTGTTGCAAGTGCTCGTTGGTCAGAAATTGATTTGGAGCGGGCGGAGTGGCGTATACCCGGCAAGGAGCCAGATGGGCGAAATCGTATGAAGACCGGCGTCGACTTCGATACGTCCTTGCCGACCCAAGCCATCGAAGTGCTCAAGGAAATGCAGCAACGGAGCCATGGCGCGGAGTATGTTTTTCCGCCGCAAGCTAGACAGAAGTCCGCGCATCTATCCCGCGACTCTCTGAGTAAGGCGCTACGCGACATGAACTTCAGAGGCGAGCATACGACGCACGGTTTCAGGGCGTCGTTTCGCACACTTGGGCGCGAGCGGCTAGACGTTGATGTCGATGTGCTGGAGGCGCAGCTTGCGCACGCGCCAAAGAATGAGCTGGATGCGGCTTATGCCCGCGTCAAATTTCGAGAAAAGCGAAGGCAGATCGTACAGTCGTGGGCTGACTACTTGGAGGAGTTAAAGGTCGGTGACAACATGCTCGGGCATGCCTGAAAAGCATGCTGAAGCAAGCCGATCTACATGGCTAATGACGACAGGAGTGACGATGGGTGCCAGTCACTGCCGCTCCTAAGCTTTCGGCTACCGGCGTCTCTTCTCTTCTGCTCTGCACGCTAATGTCTGCCCCCCCCCCGGCCGGGCCGTGGCTTGGGTGGCTCTAGGCATTAGGTTGACTTTCGAAATTCGAGTGGTAAGATTTTCTTACCGCCGTAAGAATTGGGAGTGCGCATGAACGCAGAGCTCATTGAAACCAAGCTCATCGAAGTCCTGCAGGGGATACAGGCTGCGAGCGGGGAAGACTGTCCGCTGATCGTCGGTCAGACAAAGCCTCTGGAAGATCTGCCGCAGTTCGACAGCAAAGTATGGCCCGTGGCGATTGGGATCGTAGCGGCAGAGCTCTCCATCAATGTTCCGGACGATGTGAACATTTTTAAGCACCCGGATAGCGCAGAGGCCATGACAATCGATGAGATCGTCGCTCGACTTCTTGCCATGGCGGAAGCTCCACAGGAAGAAGCTGAAGCGGTGAAGGTCAAATGAGCGATCCCTCGGAAAAGTATTCCACTCTTGGCGCCCGGCTTCGCGAGGCGCGCATGTTAGCGGGTCTCTCCCAAGGGCAGATTGCGCGCCTCCTAGAAATGCATCGCCCAACCATTTCGGAGATAGAGGCCGGAAACCGGAAAGTCTCCGCTCTTGAGCTATCAAAATTTGCTGAAGCTTATGACGTAACCACGTCATGGCTTCTGCAGGAGGTTCCAGACCAACTAGAGGCTTCTGATCCAAGGCTTCAACTAGCTGCACGAGAACTCGGAAAACTGAAGCCGGCAGACCTTGATCGGCTACTTCGACTTTTGGCGTCGATGCGAGAGAAGGATGAGGGGTCTCGCGAATGAAAGCAGTCAAGTCGGCTTCCAGTAATTTGACTTTGAGAAAGTCGCTTGCGATGAAGGGGATGCAGGCAGCGATTGCGGCCCGTTCGGCGACTGGTCGCGATCAAAAAAGCCCAGTGTGCGTATACGAGATCTGCGAAGCGAACAAGGTCACTGTCCGCTTCAATGACATCAGCATGGAGGGCATGTACGACAGGGCGCCAGTTCCCCGCATCCACGTTTCTTCTTTACGACCGGTGGCGCGAAGGAACTTCACCTGCGCACACGAGTTGGGTCATCACGTCTTTGGCCATGGCTCCACAATCGACGAACTACGTGTCGATGATGCGTATGAGGAAAAAGCGCCTGATGAGATCTTGGCTGATGCTTTCGCCTCTTTCCTTCTTATGCCCACACTGGGGATTCGGGATGCTTTCAATCGGCGAGGTCTCTCGCCCGAAAAGGCGTCCCCCATTGAGCTATATGCCATGGCGTGTAGCTTTGGCGTTGGGCAATCCACCCTAGTCAATCATCTAGCTTTCTCAATAGGCGCAATCTCGCGGGCGCGACGGGATTTCCTCGGAAAAACAACCCCTAAGGCCATTAGGACTGCCTTGCTCGAAGAGGAAGTTCCCGAGCACCTCACTTATGCCGATGAGTTTTGGAACTCACCCACACTTGACGCAGAACAAGACGCGTTTTTGCTGCTCCCGCGGGGTGTGGTGTTCGACACAGATTTTCTCGTCCCCGAGAAGTGGATGCGCGACGGGGTGCTTCTTCGTGCGGTACGTCCGGGAATTTCGCGAGTAACAATTCCGGGCACTGATTGGGCGACCTACGTCCGTATCGCCCGGCATCGATACATCGGTTTGGCAAAGTATCGTCATCTTGAGGAGTCAGAGGATGAGTAAGCTGGCAAGGGATACGCATAGTCCGGTACTTGTGGACGATGGAAACCTTTCACGAGCATGGTCCCGAGTTTTTCTTCATGCACTAGATCATCCGGGAACTTCGATAAGTCCGCTGATTCTCAGCGTTACCGGGTTTGGTGATGACGGAAAACCTCTAGAGGACGAGGCCGTTCGCAAAGAACTCGACGGTGTCCTTTTGTCCGAAGATCACCTTTCAGTGGGAGATGTCGCCTACACGATATTTCCGCAGCGGCTTTGGCTCATTGCGAGGGGCGATCGAAGGAAACTATTCGAATACTATCGCTTGGCCTTTCCTCGCTATCAAGCAATCAATCGGCGCAACAATCGACGCGGACTGTACTTCGAGCGCCTGATGAGCTACCGCAGAGGCCCGGAGGATGGTAACCAACTGGAATGGATCCTCAAACTCTACGACTCGCGCAAGGGCGTGCGCAAATCTATGTTTCAGGCAAGTGTGTTTGATCCGGAGCGTGACCATGTTCGTGACGCTCAGCTCCAGTTTCCCTGCATGCAGCAGGTTAGCTTCGAACCGACCGGCAGCGGTCTCGTGGTGAACGCCTTCTACGCGACTCAACAGCTATTTGTTAAGGCGTATGGAAATTATCTCGGACTTTGCCAGCTGGGTGCCTTCATGGCGCACGAAATGAAGATGCCTCTAGCTCGCCTAAACGTTGTAGTTGGTATCGCGAAACTCGAAAAGATCAGCAAGTCAGACGCGGCGCTCGCGCCTCTAATAGATGCAGCCCGTCGATGTGTTGAAGCCGGTATTGCCGAAGTCGAGCTAGAGAAAGCAAATTGAGCAGTAAAGATTCTAAGGCGAAGCCTTCTTCGTCGACCAAAGCCTCGATCAAGTCAACCTCCCAACATCTCTTGCCGGTAAAGGTAAGCGAGGTATACGACAGTTACTGGAAGTTTGCTGTCGAGCGCCAGAGCGTTTTCTTCAAGAGGCTTGAGGGGCAGCCTGAGCCGTGGACAGATGACCCGGTGATATCTGCGCATAAGTTCACAAATGCTTATCGCGCCTCGGACAGGGTCAGTCAGTATCTAATAAGGAACGTCATCTATAGGGATGATTTACCTTCAGCGCCGGATGAGGTGACGTTTCGGGTTCTCTTGTTCAAGTTATTCAATAAGATTGAAACATGGGAGCTGCTTGAGCACTCACTCGGAAGAATTACGTGCCGCGATTATGCCTTCGGTAAGTATGACAAAGTACTGAGTCAGGCCATGCGAGCAGGGGGGCGGATCTACTCGGCTGCTTACATTATGCCTCCGGGAGGTACCGCGTTCGGGTTCACCGCTAAACATCAAAATCATCTGAAGCTTCTTGAGCGCATGATGTCCGATGATATTTCGGGGCAGCTCGCAAAGATGTCGCGAATGCAGGACGCTTTCGAACTTCTGCGCAGCTATCCAACCATTGGGGATTTCTTGGCATATCAGTTCGTTACCGATATCAACTATGGAGAAGTGACCAATTTCTCCGAGAGCGAATTCGTCGTTCCCGGTCCCGGAGCTCGCGACGGCCTGCGGAAGTGCTTCTCAGATACCGCTGGATTGAACGAGGCTGAGTTGATTAGGTTGGTAATGGACAGCCAAGAGAAAGAATTTGAGCGACTCGGTCTGTCTTTTAAGTCGCTTTGGTCTCGACGGCTTCAGCTTATTGATTGTCAGAATCTGTTCTGTGAGGTTGATAAGTTCGCTCGTGTAGTTCACCCAGAGGTGGCTGGCATCAGCGGTCGCGTTCGCATAAAACAAAAATTCGTTCAGACAGGTGCGCTTCCACGTCCTTGGTACCCACCAAAGTGGAATCTGAACGAAAGAATTGAGTCGACAACGTTCGAAATGGAACAGCTCGGGGCTGATGGCAACGTCAGCGTTGGTTCTCAACGTAAGCTAGTGCTTGGGAAATCACATGGATCTCGATCAGTATCAAGCGGAAGCAAAAAAGACCGATAAGACCTATGGAAGCGGGGAGGCAACGGACTCTGTAGTTATTCCGCTGCTCGGCCTAGCTGGTGAGACTGGAGAATTGCTCAGCGAGTACAAGAAGCATCTGCGCGACGGAAACTCGCATATGCTCTTCAAAGACCGCATCAAAGAAGAGCTTGGTGATCTTCTCTGGTATGTGTCCAATGTTGCCGGCAAGTTCGAACTAAGCCTGAGTGAAGTTGCTGTCTTTAATCTGAAGAAGACTCAAGATCGCTGGTCGCCTCACTCCGCCCGTCGTCAGTTCGATGCATCGTTTGGAGAGAAGGAAAGGCTTCCTCGACAAATGCTGGTCGAGCTGCGCGAAGTTTCGTATGAAGGCAAGACCCGCCTACGAATGGAGCTCGACGGAGTTCAGCTGGGCGACGATCTTACGGATAACTCCGACGATCAGGACGGGTATCGTTTTCACGACGTATTTCATCTTTCGTACGTTGCGGTACTGGGTTGGTCACCGGTGCTTCGTAAGCTCCTCCAAAGGAAGCGCAAGAGTAGTCCGGCTATCGACGAGGTTCAGGATGGTGGTCGAGCGCAGGTGATTGATGAAGGCATTGCAGCCCTCGTCTTCGAGTACGCAAAACACCACAGCTGGTTGTACGGCGTTGGGCAAATTGACTACCAACTCCTTCGCACGATTAAAGGCCTGACCTCATTTTTGGAGGTCGGTGAGCGAAGCGCAGCGGAATGGCAATCCGCAATCTTTCAGGGCTTTGACGTTTGGCGTGAAGTCGTCAAGCACAGTGGCGGATTGATACTCGTCGATCAGGACGCCTTGTCGATACGGTTTATTCGCCCTCCGTGTGAGAAAAATAGTTCCAGTGCAAACGACACACCGACTGCAGTCGTGAGTGACTAGCAATGAGTGCCACGATTGCTCACGGGGTCGATCTGCTTGAAGTAGAGGGTTTCGCTAGGCTATTCGACGGGCCGGGTAGGCCACATTTGTCCCGATACTTTACTGATGCTGAGCTCGACGCCGTCGGGTCGGATAGCAGGCGCTGGGAAAAGCTCGCAGGTCGATTCGCGATGAAGGAGGCTGTGCTGAAGGCTCTCGGTACGGGCTGGGGGGATTTCATTGGGTTCAAGGACGTGGAGATTTTTACCTCCGTCCTTGGGGCACCAAGCGTTACCCTTCATCGAAAACTAGTAGATATCGCTGCCGTTGCGGGCATTGATCGCTGGCTGGTAAGTTCTTCCCACTCCAATGGTCAAGTCATGGCAAGCGTGATCGGTGTCGGCACATATTCACCCTGACTGTCGCTTAGCCGAGAACTGAAGTAGCGGAGCCTCCAAGATCGAGACTACTTAGGGAGACAATCTATGGACAGCATGGCAACCGTGGCACTGGCAGTCTTGATCGTTGGAGCAATCATTGGGGCGTTGGCGACGTATTTTGCAATGAAGGGAGTGGTCTCCCAGAAGATTGCCGCCGCTGTGGCAAGCGTAGACGCCAATCGGATTTCTCTTGCGGAACAGCTGAAAGCCTCGATCGCGGAGGTCAAAAGCTTGACGACCCGTCTGACAGATGCCGAACAACAACTCACGGCTCTGCGCAATAAGTCCGGGGATGCGTTAGCGGAAAACGCTTCACTTGCTGAGAGAGCGAAGTTGATTGCCCCGTTGGAGGAGCAGCTGGCGGAGAAGGGGCGCCTAGCTGGTGAGAACGCCGCCGAAATCGTCACCTTGCGAGAGAACTGCAGCAAACTATCTGCAGAGCTAGAGGGCAAGATTTCACTTGTAAGCACTCTGAAGGAAGAGTCTAAAAACCTGTCGTTGAGCCTCTCGCAGGCCGGGGAGGAGCGCGTAAAGCTTGCGAATGAATTAGCTGATCTGCGCGAAGCGATGGGACGACAGGCCGCAGAAATCCAAGCTCGCGATGAAACGATCTCCGGCTTGCGCACTGATTTAAGCGGGCTTATCGAGCGTCACGATAAGGCAGCATCCGAAGCCGGTCGGTTGCAAACTTCTCTGGCCGAGGTCAATACCGCTTTGGAGGCCGAGCGAACTCAGTCCAAAGAGAAGATTGCCTTGATCAACGAGGCCCGGGAACAGCTTTCGAACCAATTTAAGGCGTTGGCAAGCGAAATTCTTGACGACAAGAGCAAAAAGTTCACTGAGCAAAACCAGACGAATCTGGGCCAGCTCTTAGAGCCACTCAAGCAACAGCTGACTGACTTCAAGGCAAAGGTCGAAGAGGTCTACGTCAATGAAGGAAAGGACCGTTCGGCACTTGGAGAGCAGGTTCGTCAGCTCATCTCATTGAATAACACGCTAAGCCAAGATGCTCAGAACCTTACTTCAGCGCTGAAGGGGGATCGAAAGGCTCAAGGTAACTGGGGTGAGCTTATTCTCGACGACGTTCTGGAGAAGGCGGGGCTGATTTCTGGTCAGCACTATCGGAAGCAGGATGCCATCAAGGACGAAAGCGGGACCTCTCATGTCATTCCGGACGTCATTATCGACTTACCGGGTGATCGCCACCTCGTGGTCGACTCCAAGTTGACGCTACCTGACTACAGGGCATTTGCTTCGGCAGGCACCGATGAGGACCGCACGGACGCACTCAAGCGTCACATTGTTCACATCCGAAATCATATGAGGGGGTTGTCAGAGAAGAACTACCACTCTCTGTACGGGCTTAGCTCTCTCGATTTCGTTGTGATGTTCGTGCCACTCGAGCCAGCTTTCATGTTGGCCGTAACCAACGATGCAGAGCTATTTCAGAACGCTTGGGAGAAGAACGTACTTCTCGTTAGCCCTAGCACTTTGCTCTTCGTCGTGAGGACAGTGGCCAACTTGTGGCGCCAAGAGGGATTGAGTCGGAACGCTCAGCTGATATCGAGTCGCGGCGCAGAGCTATACGACAAACTTGTCGGTTTCGCCATGGATCTGGACAAGCTCGGCAAGAGACTCGAGCAGGCACAGGAGAGCTACAGGGATGCACGGATCAAATTGTCCAGCGGCAAGGGCAACGTTATCCGGCAAGCTGAAATGCTCAAGACTCTCGGCGTGAAGCCAAGTAAGTCGCTTCCGCCGAGCTTCGTGGATCAGCTGAGCGACGAAGATTTACCCTTAATCTCGGATCTGGCAGATGACATGAATCCGCTGACAGTGCCTACAAGTAGTACCCACTCTTAGCGCATGGTTTTCGAGATCGAGAACGCAAAGAAAACCATTTAGGGGCGACACATGATAGACAAGAAGGGGTTCTTCTTCACTGGTGACGAGTTGCTTGTTGTGGCGGAGGTTCTCCGACATCAATCGATTGCAGTAGAGGATGATGAAGACGCGCAGGGGTACGACCTTGAGCAAGCGAAGATTCTGAACACGTTCGCTCAAAAGTTGCACGACTTATGGGACGGAGACCCTAAGCAAATTTACGAAGTAGTAGAACATCGATAGCTGAGTAGGAAGTTAGGGCCTTCGTCCGGTTTTGCAGACATCCGGCTACATACGGACATAGCCCCAGTTTTTTAAACCGAGCCGTTTTGCCCATTCTTTCGCAGTGTCTTTGTCTCCTGCGCCTAAGAGTCGAGTCCGGTCGAACTGTTCAATGAGCGACCAGCTTGCGATAACTCCTTCCTTGGGTTCGTCGAACAGATAGAACTGCACCACATCGGCGGTCGTCGCCAAGTAAAAACTATCTTTTCCTACTCGTTTTCCCGGCTTTGACACGTAGGTAATCGTCTGTCGTCTTGCCATCGGGGTGCTCCGAGCGTGGTGTAGACCGAGCTTATCCGTAGAAAGGTCCGGCCTTCAAATGGCCTAAGGGGGTAAAGTATTGGCGCAGTCGTTCTCAGCCTTTGCCCCTTTGCTGAAAGTGTAGGCAAGTGGGTGGCGGCGAGAATTCGCCAAACTTGTTTT
>Ga0207702_10000470_pt1 | contig 45673 bp, 50 predicted proteins | sample KBSCornC62_FD_184302 | JGI IMG/M metagenome (GOLD analysis project Ga0207702, IMG submission 184302) | Corn rhizosphere microbial communities from Kellogg Biological Station, Michigan, USA - KBS Corn C6-2 (SPAdes) (version 2) | ecosystem: Host-associated > Plants > Roots > Rhizosphere > Soil ... | reverse complement strand
CATTGCCGGAGGCGTGCGGACGGCCGTGACCGAGCTGACCTGCTAAACGTCAGTTATCAGAGAGAAAAAGTCGATATCGGTGAACTTCTGCGGACCCCTGCGGAGGGGCGCCTGGCGGAGAGGGTGGGATTCGAAAGCCGGCCCATTACTGGCCAAAGTCAGCCAAATCCTCCACTATATCGTCCTTCGGTGCCCCCATGAGTGCCCCCAAAAAAGTGAGATTGGGTGACACGAGTTGGGGGCAGAAACTTTAGTAGCGGGCGCTCAAAGCTACCATAGGAGCCAGAAGAACACTCCCATCGGGTGCTCAAGCGGCTGATTTTTCCTGCAAATCGGCAGTGCAAAATCACCGGCACCAACAATAGCACCAACACGACTTTTGGAAAAGGGTGGACCTCCCCGGACGAGGGTAAAAATAGGCTGTCCACTAGCTGTCCACTAGTCGCCTTAGTAGTACCCATAAGGCGGGCGAAAGGCGTAATCATTATCGCCGAACAGCTTGTTTTTTCGAAACGCTGCTCGAGACCGTCAGCGGCAAACGCCCCTTCGCGCGAGGCTAGCGCACACGCGTTTCGGCAATCTCCTTGATCCTGCTCCGGAGTGGCGCCTGATCGGCTCCGACCGACCGGTAGCGGTGCGTCTTGCGATCGAACCGGAGCACGGCGCAGCTGCGCCGTTCACTCACCCGATAGCGATCCTGCACCCAGTGGACGATCTCGCGCAGCCGACCAGGCGCTAGGCTTTTTTTGTCAGAACTTCCTGGAGCATGGCCTTGTCCAGCGACAGGTCCGCCACAAGCCGCTTGAGCTTCTGGTTCTCTTTCTCGAGCTGGCGCATCTTGCGCAGCTCCGACGGCCCCAGACCACCGTACAGCTGCTTCCAGCGGTAGTACGTCGCCTCGGACACACCCATCTTCCGGCAGACCTCGGCGACCGGTGTTCCAACCTCGGCCTGACGCAGCGCAAACGCGATCTGCTCGCCCGTGAACTTCGACTTCTTCATGCAAAACCTCCAGCTTCCGTCAGCTTCGATCTTGCCAGATTCCTCTCATTCTCGCTGGAGGCATTTTCCGGGACAGGGTCAGCGGGGAAGCGTGCCGCCTTGGTCTGGTAGGCGATCGAACGCACCTCGCGCTCGGCCACCTCCGCCTTGCACAACTGTGACAGGATCGGCGCGGCGCCATCGAAGGCTGGTGCCCCTTGCTCGATGAGGTCCGCCCCGGCCTGGGCCATCCCGTACACATTGAGGCCGCGCAGCATGACTACGGCGGCAGCGCTGGCAAGATCGTGAAGCACGGGCGGTCTCCCTACTGCGCAGCGCATCGTCGCGTTCGAGATTGGCCTTTGGCTCACGCTGCAGGCTCAGAGCTTGCGGAGCGTCGATCCTTGGCGTGGTGCGGGCCTTACTGTCGGTCAGCCATGCGCGGGGTCGACGACAGCATCTGCCAGACCTGCTGCTCTGTTCCGATTAGAGACATTATGCTGGGCCGCCATTAAAGCCAGATCGCGGTGGCCGCCCTGGGCAAGTGTACTAACTCTCGCAAGTCCCCGACCGTGCATTACGCAGTCGCGTTCACGAGATGGTCCGACACAGTGGAGACGAACGCGCGAAGGCGTTGGAGACGCCGTAGGTCGCGGTGGTATCCCATCCAAATATCTCGCGCGGGCGGCGGCGTCGGCAGGACCAGCCTGCGGATACCGGCTATCTGATTGCCGACCACCCGCGGCAGCACGGCGATGCCAACGCCCTGTTTGCACATGCGCCCCTGGACGTTGCGGTTGTTCGATCGCAGGACCGGTGTCGCGTTCGGGAAGCTTTCGATGAGCCACGCGATATCAGGGAAATGGCCGGTGGATGTGTCATGAGTGATCAGCCGGAAGCCGGTCCCGTCGCCATATTTGGGGTCGGCCGACTCGTCTGCGATGTATGCGCCGTATTCCAGCCTGCAGAGCCGCCGCTGAACGACATCCGCAGTATCGAACGGAACTATCCGAAAGGCGACGTCAGCCTCCCGTTGAGCAAGATTAAACAGGCGCGTGCCAGTTAGGATCTCGACCTCGACATTGGGGTACGCATTCGAGAAGCTCCCCAGAATGGGAGGTAGGACATAGGCCCCAAACCAGTCCGCTGACGAAATGCGTAGACTGCCTTCGAGTTTCTGCGTCCGCCCCGCAAGCCGGCGCTCCATGGCCACCGCGCCTTCTTCCATTTGCTCGGCCAGCGCGATGATCGCGTGCCCCTCGTCGGTCAGAATCAGACCGTCTGCGGTCCGCTGGAAAAGCGTGTGACCGATCGCCTGCTCAAGTGCGCGAAGGCGCCTACCGACAGTCGGATGGCTCGTCTGAAGGGTACGCGCGGCCCCGCCGAGCGTGCCGGCGCGCGCAATCGCGAGGAAGATCCTGACATCACTCCATTCCATTGCGGTCACCCAAACAAAAATGAACAGCGAAATTACAGATGTGACAGTTCAAGAACAAATTTAATGGCCTAGGTTCCATCTGTTCGCGGTTCCTTCCCCTCGCGGGTTTGGGGTAACCTCGTGTGCGAAAGCCAAGGGAAGCTCGCCCGGACCGCGCGCTCCTTTGCGCGCACACGCAGCTTCCGTGACCAGGCGGGCTCTGATCGGCACATCAGCGCGGTAACAACACGGCATTGGGGATAACAACTAGGAGAAGACGAAATGAAAACGTGGTTCATTACCGGTTGCTCAAGCGGCTTTGGCCAGCGGCTGGCGCTCGCTGCGGCACAACGCGGCGATCGGGTCATCGCGACCGCCCGAGATGTCACGACGATGGAGAAAATGGGCGAGCCTTTCAGCGGGCGCATGATCGCCTTGCCACTGGACGTAACAGACGCAGCGGCCGCCAAGGCGGCGGTTGCCAAGGCGGTCGAGATTTTTGGCGGGTTTGACGTGCTCGTGAACAACGCCGGCTATGCGCTGTTCGGCGCGATCGAGGAATGCACGCCCGAGGAATATCGGCCGATGTTCGAGGTGGACGTCTTCGGTCTGATCGAAACCACTCGAGCCGCACTCCCAACCTTGCGGCGTTCGGGCGGAACGATCGTCAACATGTCCTCCGGCGCGGGCATTGAGGGCCGAGGCGGCGCAGGTTACTACCATGCGGCCAAGTTTGCCGTGGAAGGGATTTCCGAGGCGCTCGCCGACGAGCTCGGGCCGTTTGGCATTCGTGTGCTGATCGTCGAACCCGGACCGTTCCGCACCGATTTTCTCGGCCGCTCTATCACGATGGCGGCCAACGCGATGTCGGAATATGCCGCGAGCTCGCGCGAGCAATACCGGGAAACCAACAACGGCAAACAGGCGGGCGATCCCGACAAGGCGATCGCAGTGATCCTGCATGCCGTCGATGCCGATGACGCTCCGCTGCATTTGCCGCTCGGCCCGGTGGCGCACGCGATCGCGGAGCGCAAGCTTACTGCGTTCCGCAGAGATATCGACGCCTGGCGCGACATCACGATGCCCACGGACTTCGACCAGCCCTGAGCGGCAACCGCGAGTGCGGGACGAACTTCTACATCCAACTGAACAGCGATCATGATCGCGGCGTTGAAACGACTCACTCAGCAGCTGCTCCCGGTGGCCGGCATCAGGATCGACGCCGTCACCGGGTCAGGCCCGCCGTAGATCGTGCTTCGTGGATGATAAAATGGTGCGAATAGCGCAAGGTTATGTCGCTGCTGGCTAAAGCGTTTCGGCGTGGAGCCGGCGGATCTCGACGGGTGGGAGAAGGCCACCATGGCGCATGACACGCGCAAGGCCATGGCTGCTCTCGGGCATGAACCGTACGCCGCAAACCGCGCTCTATCGGGGAACTATTACCCATTGGGCGGTCCTAGACATTCCGCCTTCCTGCTGGGCCGAATGGAAGACGATTGCGATGAAAAGTGCTCCAAACCGCAAAATTTTGCCCACATGGTGAGGGTCTGATCGTCGCGACAGTCAATACCACCGGAACATCAATCAGGGGGGAACCATGTATCAATTCCGGACTGCAACTGCGCTGGGCACTATTTGCTGCTTGATGGTGGCTACCCCCGAGATGGCGGCGGCGTCACCAAACGCCACGGGAGAATCGACGTTCGATATCCCGGCGTCCAGGCTGGACGTGGCATTGCGAGCATTTGCCATTCAGTCCGGACGTCAAATCATTTTCGACGCTGACCAGATCGCAAAATTGAGCAGCCCGGGGGTGCGCGGGCGCCATAACCATGCAGAGGCACTTCGTCTCGTCATTGGCGACAATTCGGTTACGACGACCATTACGCCCAATGGTGTTGTGGTGGCAGCCTATGCGCCGAAAAAAGCAGCAATTTTACACCCTGCGCAGTCTAACAAATTGGAAAACCTTGGTAACGCTGACGCCAGTAACGTCGGCAGAATCGCACAAGCCGTTCCCGAGGACAGCTCAGGCGGAGAAATCACTGTAACGGCGCAAAGGCGCGCCCAGCGAGGACAGGACGTGCCGGCCTCAATCGCCGTTGTTTCGGGCGCGAAATTGGACCAGTACAATATCCATTCTCTCGAAGATATATCAATCCGCACGCCCGGCGTTAGGGTAGCCCAAGCGCCCGTTTCAGATTATCTCGCCATTCGCGGCGTTGGCTCGTCCCTGAATGGCGGCTTTGAGCAGTCGGTTGGAACCTTCGTCGATGGCGTCTATCGTCAACGGTCAAAATCCATGCGCGTTGCCACCTTCGATGTGGCGCAGGTGGAAGTTCTCAAGGGGCCGCAAACGACCTACTTCGGCAATAATGCTATTGCAGGCGCCTTCAATATAACCACGCGCAAGCCCGGGCATACCTTTGAGGCTAACGCCACCGCTGCCTACGTTCCGAAGACCGACGAATTCCGGCTTGAAGCGGGCGCTTCGATACCCTTGTCTGACGTTCTCAGCGTACGCCTGGCCGGCCAAGTAAGTGGCATGAACGGCTATGTTTACAACCGGAACCTGGAACAGCGAGAGCCGCGGACCAGAGACGTGATGGGTAGGGCATCGGCTCATTGGGAACCCACCAGCACCGTTACCGTCGAAGCCCGGGTCGATTATGGCAGGCTTCGAGACAAGGGAATTCTCTCAACCGAGATAGAAAATTGCCCGGCGCCGACCGTTTATGGCGCTCCCAAAGGGGGGTGCGCTGCCGAAATTGCGCTGCATGGCTCTGCTTTGGATAACCATCTGGACTACAGCAGCTATGCGGGAAAGTCGTATCATGATCTTGACTTCACCGAGGCGGAAATAACCAGCACTTTTAACGCCGAGACTCACAGTGTCATCCTGACATCCGGATATTATCACCACCAAAGCAATTTGCTAAACGATTTCATAGCGGTGCCCGGACCCCTGGTCACCGTCGGGGGTCAGGAAGAGGCTTTTCCCAATCTGTACCGCGAAAGGTTTGAGAGTTTCAGTCAGGAAGCGCGAATTCAATCGACCGGCAAGAACACGCTTGATTATATGGCAGGTCTTTATTACCAGCACACTACGCTTAATCTGAATCAACTTGTCGGCTATAATTTCATTCCGCTCGCAAAGCGTGCGCCTGAGTATTTTTCGCCAACGCAGGCGATCGATGGCAACATTATCGATCGACAAATATCCGATACCATGTCGGCATTCACCACGTTGACCTGGCGGGTGACCCACCGCCTCCGTCTAAACGGTGGGCTCCGCTACTCGATCGTGGACAAGCGGGCTGAACGATCGGTCTCAGCAGGCACCATGTTGACTTCAACCTTCGAGGCGGCAGGATACATGCCTGCTTCGCCCGACGCGCAGGCAGCCATTCTTCCCTTCTTGCCATTCGACAAGGGAAATATTGAAAATCCTCATCGCTCGGACAATGCCCTCATGCCGTCGGCAGGTCTGCAATATGACGTCAATTCCGAGACGATGGCTTACTTCACCTTCACAAAGGGTTTTAAGGCGGGAGGATATTCCACTTTCTTGTCGAAGGCTTCGTTCGGCCCCGAATCCGTTCATTCCTACGAGGTCGGGGTCAAGGGAAGCCTGTTTCATCGCCTAATCACATACGGTTTGTCGGCGTATCTTGCGGATTACCATGACCTTCAGGAGACGACGACGATTCTACTTCCCTCCGGGGCCACGACGCAGATTGTCGGCAATGTCGCGGGATCGCGGAGCAAGGGGATAGAATTCAGCTTTTCGTCGAGACCCGCGCAGGGCCTCAATATCGGTTTCGACCTCGCGTACAATAACGCCGTATACACGGATTACACTTCTGCACCCTGCACCGTTTTACAGTCGATCAATAACTCCACATGTGTCCAAGATTTGTCCGGAAAGCCGCGGGCTTTCGCGCCAAAGTGGACCGGCAACCTGAACGTCGACTGGTCGTTCCCAATATCGGGCTCGCTCAGTCTGGACCTTGGGATCAGTCCCTATTTCACGTCGAAGTTCTATCAACAACCCTTGGCGGACGATCTGCTGCGTCAGCCGGGATATGCCAAGCTGGATGCACGCATCGCCGTTGTATCGACCCACGGCTGGACGGTGTCTCTCCTCGGGAAGAACCTGACGAACAAGACGACTGCGAGCTTTCGACAGGTTCTGCCTGGTTCCCCAGGTTCGATTCAAGCGCTGGTCGATCAGCCGAGGACAATCGGCCTGCAGCTATCTTGGGAGCACTGACGCCCGCGCTCGTCTTACCCGAGCGTGATTTTGGAAGGACAACCAAAGTGAAAGCTAGGCTGACTGGAATTATTGGAGTGATGTTCTTGCTCGTATTTGGCGCGGGGGTTGCGGCATCAGCCGCTCCGGAACAAGGACCTCTGTCGAATTATAAAAGTTCTTCTACGCGTCTCGTACTGCTCGGCACCGGTGGGGGACCTATTCCTCGCGTCAACAGGTCTCAGTCAGCAAGTCTTATTCAAGTCGGGCAGTCCAGCTATCTGGTTGATGCGGGGGACGGCGTCGTCCGACAACTCGTGGCAGCGGGGGAGGCGCCAGCTGATATCAACTTCGTTTTCCTCACACATCTCCACTTCGACCATGTCGGAGGCCTTCCGGCATTGATTGGTTTTCGTTGGAACAACAAGCCAGCGGGGAATTTGAGCATTTACGGTCCCCCTGGCACGGCGGCCATGACTGCTGGAGCCCTGAATTTCTTGGCAATTCCTGAAATACTTTATGCGGTTACCACGCCTCCGGGACCGACCTTGGCGCAGATGGTCAATGCGAATGAAAAATCTTTGACCGGCCCCACTGTTATTTATCAGGACGCCAACGTGAAGGTTACTGCGGTCACGAACAGTCACTATGTAAATATAGCTGAGAGTGAAAGGCCGTATCACACGCAGTCATGGGCATTGCGATTTGATACACCGGATCGATCGATTGTCTTCACCGGCGACACCGGCCCAAGCGCGAGCGTTGTCGAACTAGCGAAGGGTGCGGATATTCTCGTAAGCGAAGTTATCGATCTGGAGCAAACAATTGCCTGGATTCAGCGCAAATACAATAGACTCGATTCTTCCACTGCTCCGCTCGTAGAACATATGCGAAAAGAGCATCTGACGGCTGAAGAAGTGGGAAAGCTGGCAAAAGCCGCGAACGTCAAGATGGTCGTGTTAGATCACCTGGGAATGGCACCTGACTCAGAGAGTGATCTCCGTCACTTTTCGGACCGTGTTAGGAAAGAATATGATGGAGTGGTCGTTACAGGAAAGGACTTTGAAGAATTCTAAATATGTATTTATGCAAGCCGATAGGTCTTGTTGCAATCGGAAGTTTATATTCACGTTAAATAACCACGAAGCACCATATTACGTAGCTGATGCGCCGCAATATATTGTTGAGTATCTGTTTTCCTTATGCCGGAAAGGATCCTGGAATGACTGACATGACGGGAACAATGGACAATGCCGCAGCGGGAGGTTGCCCGTTCCATTTCCCATCCAGAAGCTTTGATCCGCTGAACGACGAGTTCTGGGCCAACCCCTGGCCGATCCTTGAAAAGCTGCAGAAGGAGGCTCCCGTCTTCTATTCGCCGGAACTGGATTTCTGGATCGTAACGCGCCACGAAGACGTCCGGAAGTGTTTTCTGGACAACAAGTCGTTTTCGGCTGCAATTACGATCGCGCCGATGAGGCCGCTGACCGACGAAACGATCGCCAGTTTCGAGAAGTCCGGGTTTCGCGACGGACCTTCGCTTGTCAACGAAGATTCTGCCACGCACAAGGCGCGCCGGGCGCGTCTCTCGCGCCAGTTCGAAGTGGCCAAGATCAACGCGATGGAGCCGTTCATCCGCCAGACCGTGACCCGCTATCTCGACAGAATCGTCAAGAAGGGTGAGGCGGACCTGATGAAAGATTTCATTTACGACATCCCGCTTCTGGTGGTCTTCCATTTGCTCGGCCTGCCTGACGACGAACTCAAGAAGGTGAAGAAATGGGCCGGCGATACCGCGCTTCTATGCTGGGGGCGGCCCGAACCGCATCAACAGAAGGCGATGGCCGACGCCCTCGGGGAATACTGGGCTTTCGCCAAGAAATATGTCGCGCATAAAAAAGTCAATCCCGGAGACGACCTGATCAGCCTTGCAATTCAAGGCCAGAGAGAAGAAGGCGAGGAGATATGGTCGGACGAGTATCTTTTCCGGCTTTTGCTCAACTTCACGTTTGCGGGTCATGAAACGACGACCAACGCGGCTGGCAACGCAGTGATGAACTTGTTGCTCGACCGCAAGCTGTGGGAGCAGATCGTCGCTGATCCGGCCGGCATTCCCAATGCCGTCAACGAACTGCTCCGCGTTGGATCCTCTATCATAGCCTGGCGGCGAAAGGCCCTGGTCGATGTCGAGCTCAGCGGTGTAAAGATCCCCGCTGGCTCAAATATCATGATGTACAACGGCGCCGCAAATCGCGATCCTGAAGTTTTCGCTGATCCGCAAACGATCGATCTGCAACGCGACAACACCAACAAGATGCTGTCATTCGGATTCGGCCCGCATTTGTGCCTTGGTAACCCGCTCGCAAGGCTGGAGATGCGTGTCATGTTGGAGGAGCTGGTGCGCCGTCTGCCTCAGGTGGAGCTCGTGCCGCAATCCTTCACCTTTTCCCCGATGAACTGCAATGCCCGGGGCCCCGACCACATCATGACCCGGTGGGATCCCCATGCGAATCCGGTCCCCGCTGACCGGCCGTAGCCTTATCTTCCCAGCTGGACAGCCACACGCCAGACGGCGGGGGGCAAGGAGGCCGCTTGGCCTCGCCGTCAACCACGCCTCTCAGCGGTCGGGAAGCCATCATCGAGGGCCTATCCTGATCGCCAACCACCAATGCTCTCGATGCAGCTGCTTGTTATGTCTGCTGGGTCGGGCAAATCTACGATAAGGGAAAATGTCAGATGCTTGATTTGTATGGGGGCTTCGGCAGCCAGCAGGCCATCGATGCTGCCTATGATGTCGAAGGCGCGGCCGATATGGTTGCGTACGAAAAGTGGTTCGTCGAAAGCAGCGAACGCGCCCGCCGGGATCACCGTTGCAACCGTTCGGTGCCCTATGGTCCAACCGTTATGGAACACTCCAACGTGTTTCCCGCAGCCGAGTCAAATTCGCCAATCCTAGTATACCTTCACGGCGGCGCTTGGCGGTCGTTGAGCGCTGATATATTTGATTTGATCGCGCCAGGGCCGATTGCGGCCGGGTTCGCGGTGGTGAACGTTACCTACGCCCTGTGCCCTAGCGTTACCATCAGCGAGATCGTGCGACAGGCACGTGCTGCCGTAGCCTGGGCCGCGCGAAACGCGGCTAGCTTTAACGGCAACCCGGACCGCATCTTTGTCGCCGGGCACTCCGCGGGCGGTCATCTGGCAGCAATGTGCGCGCTTACATCCTGGTCGCGAGATTACGGCCTGCCCGACGACCTAGTTAAAGGGGTCATGCCGATCAGCGGGCTTTTCGACCTGGAGCCCGTGAGCTTGTGCTTCATGCAATCTTCCCTCCGCCTGACTGGCGACCAGATAATGAGGGAAAGCCCGTTACGACACGTCCGTCCGCTGTCGATGCCCATGACCGTCATCTGGGGCGAACAAGAACTGCAACCGTTCAAGGACCAAGCCGCCCAGTTTGGAGCGGCATGGCGTGAACAAGGCAATGTTGCGGAAGACTTGGTTTTGAACAAAGATCATTTCAATATACTTGACGGATTTCAGAGACTGGACGGTGCATTGACCGAAGCTCTTATAAAAATAGCTAATAAATATCCTGGAAATTCGAGAAAAAATAACGATTATAGATGAAACTGACGCAATAATTTGTAAATAAGATCACCTCGCGGCGAAATTACTCTGACTGCATCGATGGATTGCGTTCGGTCAGTTGGGATTATGCCCGAATTTACTGAAGTGTTTGCGCGTTCGGCAGACTGAAAAATGTGGGCAAGCTTGCCGATCAGGCCCCGCAGGCCGCTGACGGTCCGCTCGCCAGACATGCTCATCGTTGCCACATAGCCCGAACCAGATTTTTTTGCCAGGTAGCTGAGGATTTGCTGGCTGCGACAGTCTTTGGCCTCTGCATGTCGCTCAAGGCAAACCAGGTGTCGATCCATGACTCCAATTGCGCTGGCCGGTATTCGTTGTCCGACGGCCGCTACGCCGGGCACGGCGATGGCGTCGACAAATTCCATGCAGGAGCCGAGGTCCGGGATCCGGATGTCATCGGGGGAAGAGCCCGTGCCGTGGTGATGACTAATAGGAAAGGCGACCCAATCAATCGCCCTGGGGCCGATCACTCCCTCGGCGGAATCTCGCACAGAGCGATCGAGGGTGACGCTGCCTTGCAATATCGGTGTTCAACACCCACGGATCGCGCTGGCTCGGAGACGACGCCTTAATGGCCGAACTCGATGGCTCTCGTGTGATAGGTCTACCCGGTTGTCCCGTGGCTAAGGCCGGCATTTCTTGCAACGTTATGCCTGACAAGGATTTTAGGGCTGAGCAAACGGACGTTGCGTCGGAAGAAGACGAGGGGCTAGCTTTTCGGGCGCGTTCGCAATCTCTGGAGGTCGCATTCTACCGAATAAGGTCAAGGTGCGGATTGTGTTCCGCCGTTCTGGGCCAACGGCTTTGCTTTGCAACGCGCCACGGTGCAAAGATGCGAGACGGGCGACCACCCGATACCGGCCGAGTGTTTCACTGATGAAGTCGGCGACGCAGGAGTGTAAGGTGGCGGGCAGCCTGGAGGGCCTTGTTACAGAGTTTTACCAGCCACTCCTCAAATATTTTCGTCGCAAAACCCGTGACACGCAGGCGGCGGAAGATTTGACGCATGACGTCGTTGTGCGGCTGGCTCGCTACGACAAAGACGAAATCAGTGTTCCGGCTGCTTTGGTTTTCACCATTGCCGGCAACGTATTGCGCGACTGGCAAAAATCTTTCTCAAGAAAAGACTCAAGGAAGTCCGAATTGAATGAAGAGATTCTTGCAGACGACATCTCCTCCGAACGAATATTGGAAGCCCGTGACGAGTTGCGCAGGGTCGAAGCCGCTCTCGAAGAAATGGGTGATCGCACGAGATCTATATTCATTCTTTTTAGAATAGAACGTATGTCACAAAGTGAAATCGCCCGAATTTTCAGAATAAGTGTCAGTGCCGTTGAAAAGCATGTGGCCAAGGCGACAGTCCGTCTCGTGCGGGAGCTTCAGCGATGAAGCCGGATATGACCGTAACCGATGAGATGATCGAGTCCGCGGTGATATGGCGGTTGCGCCTCGGCGAGGCGCCTGCCGATGCGGAACTTCAGGCATCCTTTGAAGAATGGCTGAAGCGGGATGCTGCGCATGTCGAAGCATGCGTGATGCTGGGAACAGCTTGGCGCTCACTCGCGGAGTGCGCATCATCGACCGAGATCCAGCAAATGCGCGCTAGCGCGCGGAACGATGGCAGCGACTCGAACTATAGAAGCGACTCGCCGGTAGCTGAGTGGCCAAGCCGCCTTCGCGTGTTAGGCTTGGTGGCTTTGGTTGCGCTGGTATTCAGTTGTGCAGGATTTTATTTGGCGGGTCCGCATTTCGTCCCTCAAGACGAACGCGTGCTGACTGCCGGAATCGACGCTCCGCGTTCCGAGCGGCTGGCTGACGGTTCGCGCGTCATCCTCGACAAGGATTCCCTCGTTCGCGTTTCCTATTATCGGAGTCGACGCGAACTCGTCTTGGAGCGCGGACAGGCCAGGTTCGAAGTTGTCAAGAATGCCAACCGACCCTTTTCGGTTTCGGCGGACGACAAGACGGTCGTGGCAACCGGTACCGTTTTCGTCGTCTCTTTGGAACCGAGTGGCTTTGTCACCACGTTGCTGCGTGGCGGGGTCGATGTTTCACCGCGCAATCAGGGTTTTAAGGCCATGCTTGGCTTGGGTGCGCCTCAGATGAGCCTGCATTTGAGGCCAGGTCAGCAATTGCGCGATGTCGGCGGTAGGCTGGAGCTGCTTTCCAATGTTGACGTCGCAGCGGTAACGGCGTGGCAGAACGGTCGGCTGGTTTTCGATCGGGAGCCGCTTGGGCAGGCCGCGGCACAAGTGAACTGGTATTCTCCGAAAGCCAAGGTGACCGTCGATCCCGTAACGCGCAATCTTCCGATCAGCGGGGTGTTTAATACCGGCGATGCCGATGCATTCGTCTCCGCAGTCCAAGCACTTCATGCAGTCCAGGTGACACGCGAGAGTGATGGCGCATACCGGATCGGGTCGTGCAAATAAGCAATAGTATTGCCAGATACGACTATTTATGAATATTATCGAGATTGCCCTGCCTCGGCCGTGTCGCGCGGGCCCTTCCCTGGTCTCTCCGAGCCTAGAGGCCTCCCAAGATCCGTTTGGGCAACGCTGGTGGTGCTTGCCCGGTTTCTTCGCGATTTAGGATGAGGTTGCGGTGCCTGAGGTTGCCATGGGAAGGATTCGTCTGGGTTGGACTGAACTGGCTAGCGCAGTGGTTTCTGAGCTGCGCTCGATTGATTCCTGTCGAGATCTTGAGAGGCTGGTTGATTCCATCACTCGCGAGATGGACTTCCGATTTTACGCCTTGGCACATCATGCGGACCTAAAAAATTCGGCCGACACGCTTGTCAATTTAAAGGCGTACCCCGAAGCGATATTCGAGCGTCTCGTCAACCAACATCTCTTTCGGCGAGACCCGGTCGTCCGCGCTTGCCTGTACACTGGGGGTGCCTTCCTCTGGTCGGACCTGCAGGCATATGTCGATCTCGATGGTCGTGACCGCGCGGTGCTGGACCTCGGCCTTCGTGAGGGCCTAAATGAGGGCATTACTGTGCCCTACACCCGCCTCGGCGATCACATGGGCTCGTGTACCTTTGCCGGAACCGCGCATCCCGATCAGGCGCACCGATACCTCGGTACAGCCCAGATGATCGGCATCTTCGCCTTCCAGGCTGCGCTGCGCCTGACCTCAGGTGGCGGGTTCCGGCTGGCCAATCATCCACGCCTCCATCCACGTCCGCGCGACTGTGTCGTCCTCGCCGGCCGCGGCTATTCGAACAAGGAAATCGCCCGCGCGCTCGACCTGACGCCCCGCACCGTCGATGGCTATCTCACCGAGGCGCGACGGCTGTTCGGCGCGCACGACCGCACCGAACTGGTGGTCAGCGCAGTCCTCGCGGGCGAGGTAGGCCTGGCCGAAATCGCTCGGCGTCAACCCGAGTAATTGCTCGGTCTATAACGGCCCTGCCTCTGCTGCTCTCTTTCCGGGGACATTCCACCCCAAGGAGAGCGCCATGATCCATGTGATCAACAACGAAACGGCCGCACGCAGTGGACCCTTGCTCGACACCATGTTTGCCGACCGCAAGCGCCTGTTCGTTGATCTGTTCGGCTGGGACGTGCCGGTCATCGACGGACGGTTCGAGATCGACGAGTTCGATACTGCGGCGACCATCTATCTCGTGGCTGCCGATGACGATGGCGCACACGAAGCGTCGCTGCGGTTGATGCCGACCACCGGGCCGCACATGCTCGGTGAGCTCTTTCCGCATCTCTGCCCGCTTGGCGTCCCGACCGGGCCCGATGTCTGGGAGACCACTCGCCTGTGCCTGCCGCAGCGGCATGGCGCGGCCCGGCGGCGTGAGTTGCGCAATCGCCTGTTTTCCGCCGCGATCGACTTCGCGCTCAAGCGGAGAATCTTGCGTCTGACCGGCCTCATCCCCGAAGCGTTCCGGCGTGAACTCCTGGCCATGGGCTGGCAGGCCGAGCCACTGGGCCCCGCCGTCCGCCTCTCCGGCGATCTGGTGGGTGCTTTCATGGTCCACGTCGATATCGATACTCCGGCCCGCCTCGCCTGGACCGGCGTCTATACCCCTGCGGAAAGGGCGGCCGCATGAGCGCGCTTGATCGCCATGCCTCGATCCTCGCGCGAGACGGCTGGTGCGTTCTTGGCCGCGCGCTTGCTCCCGAGGTGCTCGCACGCGTCGACCGCGAGCTCGATCAGCGCTTCCACGCAACGCCATTTTCTCAAGGTGCTTTCTATGGCGAGCGGACCAAGCGCTTCGGAGGTCTGCTGACCCGTTCGGCCGCAGTATCCCAACTGGCCATGCACCCGCTCGTGCTGGATCTTGTCGAGCAGATGCTGCTGCCATGGTGCGATCGCATCGCGCTCAACCTGACCCAGGCAATCGAGATCCACCCCGGCGCGCAGCCGCAGGCGCCACACCGGGACCAGGACATGTGGGGCGGTCCCAAGGGTTGTCTCGAATATCTCGTCAACGTGATGTGGCCATTGGTTCCATTCTCCAGGCTCAACGGCGGGACGCGGCTGTGGACTGGCAGTCACAACGATCCCGATGTCCCGCAGCTGCCCGAGGACGAAGCCGTGGTGCCCCATCTTGTACCTGGCGACGCTCTCGTCTTCCTGGGCTCGACGCTCCACGGTGGGGGCGGCAACCAGAGCACGGGTCCGCGCCGCGGCATCGTCATCAGCTACTGCCTGGGGTGGCTAAAGCCATTCGAACTCCAGTGGCTGGTCTATCCGCCAGCCGTGGCACGGAATTTTACCCCCGAACTTGCCGCACTTGTCGGTTACGCCCAGCACCGCCCTAATCTTGGCAACGTCGAAGGCCAGTGCCCCTCCATCCTCTTGCGCGATGGCGTTCCGGACTATCTCCCCGCAGTAGACGCCTTGCGTCCCGACCAGGTCGAGGCGGTCGACTTCTTCCTGCGCTCGCAGCTCGGCGAGATGGGCTGAGCAATGTATCGCTCGCCCGCCGAACCTGCCTCCTATGCCGCGATCGCCGGTCTCGGGCGGGCGGCGGCGGCCTGGGAGGTGCTACGCCGCAATCCCGATTATCAGGCCGACTTCGCGGCATGGCGGGATTGCGACGGGCAGGGCGACAGCACGCGCGCCTTCGCTGCGCGTTGGGGGCTGCACTTTCCCTGAAGATCCCGGGCTGAACTGTACCCTGGCCGCGCCCATGTGGAGCGCGGACGTCGACCCGTGCGTGCTGTCGGTGACGGCCGAACCGTCGGTTGCCAGGAGCGTGGATTTTTCTCGCCTGCCCGCGGCGGCCATCCATTGCGACGGTGTCGAGCGCGTCCGGCTCATGCTACGCGATATGGTCTTTCGCCTGGACGTCCGTCACGGGTCCATTCGGCAGCCGTGCCGTCTTACCTACCTGATCGAGCAGGATGCCCGATTGCCCTGCCAGCTCGAGACGATCCGCCGCCTGAATGCCTGCCTCTCAGGATCGCCGGTTCGGTTTGCCACCGACACGGCGTGGCTCCGCCGCTTGGCGACAGCACTGCAGGTCTGGGATGCGCGAACCGCAGGCTTATCGTTGCGGCAGGCGGCTGACCAGGTGTGGGGACCAGGAGAATGGCCGGGGCCTGGCGAACACCGCAAGTCTGCGGTGCGCCGCTACGCCAGGATCGGGGAGGCGCTTGTGCAGGGCGGGCCGAACCCAGTGTTTGCGATTGCGTAAGGTAATTATCTGGCCAGAGTCTCTGCCGGCAGATCGGTCATGAGCAGGATGTGTGTTTCGATGCCAAGCGCCTTGGCGATCGCGTCCAGACGATCGACGGTGACACTGTACCTCTGCCGCTCAAGAGCACTGATGTAGGTTCTGTCGAGCATCGCAGAGCCTGCCAGAGCTTCCTGAGAAAGGCCTCTCGCAGCCCTCAGGAGACGCAGATTGTGCGCGAGAATTTTCCGGCTCGACATGAAGCATGTTGAGCCCTCTTGAGCACGTTTTTACCATGGCGTAAGCTCTCCAAATAGATGTGTAAACACCACAATTGGAGCGCTTAGTGCTGCTAAATGAAGCCCCTACCGGGCAGGTGTCGGAATATGACCGCAAGCACCTCGCCGTCTATGCCGAGTTGCTGGATGCGGACGCTACCGGAGTTGGCTGGGCAGAAGGCGCAAGAACTCTGCTTTGCATGGACAAGGACACTCCTTCCGCCATTGCTCGCCGATGCTGGGAAAGTCACCTGCATCGAGCCCGTTGGATCCTAGGCGAGGGATTTGCTGACGCGATTGTAGCCTTCAACAGGCGATAGCCGGTATTTGAGACGGGTAATCTAGTCATTGCGTCTCGCGGCTTTGCCGCGACCGCGCTCTACGGCTCGCACAGATGCTCGCCGCCGAGCCCCTGGGGTCTCGGCCATTCGGTGACGATCGCTGACACTGGTGTAGTTGACGCCGCGCCGGTGCGAAGCGGCGTCGCTTGGTTTGCCTCTCCCGTTGCGGCGGGTGCGGGCGGCGCTCCCGGCTAGTCCCGTCGCGGCCTGCGGCAACCCCGGCGCTGCGCTTGGGGTGCTCCACTACGTTCCGCCCTCACGGTGCCGCCGGCCGCTGCAGCCGGGCCTCTTGGTCGCTCTTTACCGCCCACCCCCGCCTTAGCGGGGAGGCATTGTGCCTTTTTGGGGTGGCGTGGAGGAAAGCCATGCGTGAGGCCGCCAGCCGCCGTTCCCGCCGCAAGGGTGCGGGCGAAGTTCGTCAGACCGAGAACCGGGCGAACCTTTATGATGAGGTGACCGCGCGGATCATTTCCGAGCTTGAGGCCGGGCGTCTCCCTTGGGTCCAGCCGTGGGGCGCGAGCGGTGGAACCGGCCCCGGCCTGCCGCGCAATGCCCTGACGGGGCGCAACTATTCGGGCGTCAATGTCCTGATCCTGTGGGGCGAGGTGATCGCGCATGGTTGGCCGTCGCAATCGTGGCTGACGTTCCGGCAGGCGCAGGAGGCGGGCGGCTGCGTTCGCAGGGGCGAGCATGGCGTGACCGTCGCCTATGCCGACCGCTTCACCCCCGAGGCCGAGAAGGAACGCGCCACGCGCGACGGCGACGAGGCCAAGGCGGTGCCCTTCCTCAAGCGCTTCACCGTCTTCAATGTCGCGCAGTGCGAGGGGCTTCGCGCCGGGCTGGCGTCCGATCCGGTACCGCTGCCCGAGCGCGAGATCGTGCCGGTTGCCGAGGAAGTGATCGCCGCGTCGGGCGTCGATTTCCGGATCGGCGGCACGCGCGCCTTCTATGTGCCGAGCCAAGATTTCGTTCAGGTGCCGCCGCAGCCAGCGTTCTTCGAGCAGATCAATTACTACCGCACCTGCCTGCACGAACTGACCCACGCCACCGGCCACGCGAAGCGGTTGAACCGTGGCCTGACCAACGGTTTCGGCAGCAAGGATTATGCCCGCGAGGAATTGATCGCCGAAATGGGCTCGGCCTTCCTCTGCGCGGCGCTCGGCATCATGCCGACCGTGCGCCATGCCGACTATATCGGTTCGTGGCTGGAGGTCTTGCGCGAGGATAGCCGCGCCATCTTCCGCGCTGCCAGTGCCGCCACCAAGGCCGCCGAATGGCTGCTGGCACGCCATCGCGACGCGCAGGCCACGCGCGACGCAGGGAGGATCGCGGCATGATCCTCCTGACCCCCGAACTGCGTTCCGCGCTGCGCGCGAACGACATTTCGCGCCGTGCCTGCGATGCCAAAGGCCAGAACTTCGACCCGCCGCCCTTGGTCAAGCTGTTCAATCCCATGGGCGCGGCGACATGGCTGGCTACAGAACTGGCCGAGGACGGCGATACGCTGTTCGGGCTGGCCGATCTTGGGTTTGGTTGTCCCGAACTCGGCGCGTTCAGCCTCTCCGAAATCAAGGCCGTCCGCTTGCCCTTTGGCCTGTCGATCGAACGCGACCTGTCGTTCGAAAGCGCAATCCCGTTGTCGGTCTGGGCCGAATGGGCGCGCCGCGCCGGTTCGATCCTCTGGGCCCAAACCCTTCTGGGCCGTGCCGTCCGAGGCGGATCGAGCCCCGACAAGGATCCTGATCATCCGCATCGTTCCGGCGAACCGGACGGCGGTTGAAGCGCGGGCGGCGCGCCTCGCCGCCAATCCGAAAACCGGTCCGCCAACCCCGGAAAGAGCGACGGACCGGCACTCACAAGGAGCCCGACCATGACACTCGTTTTCATCGACCAAGACAAGCTGTCCGTCAGCAAGACCAACATGCGCTATGGCAGGAAGGCCCCCGATGTGTCCGACATCCTGCCGACAGTGCGCAAGCGCGGCGTCATTCAGACGCTGCTCGTTCGCCCCAATTGTCAGGACGGACATTTCGAGATCATCGCGGGATCGCGGCGCTTCCACGCCGCCCGGATCGTCGCGCAGGAAACCGGCGAGGCCGAGCCGCTGCCGTGCCGCATCCTCTCCGACACCGACGACGCCGCCGCCGTCGAGGCGTCGATGATCGAGAACCTCGCCCGGCTCGACGCCGACGAGGTGACCCAATGGGAAACCTTCACCCGATTGGTGAAGGAAGGCCGCGACGTCGCCGACATCGCGGCGACCTTCGGGCTTCCCGACCTGACCATCGCGCGGGTGCTGGCGCTCGGCAATCTGCTGCCCCGAATTCGCAGCCTCTACGCGGGCGAGAAGATCGACCGCGCCACCGTCCGCCACCTGACCCTTGCCAGCAAGAGCCAGCAGCGCGCGTGGCTGGCGCTGTTCGACGACCCGGACAGCTATGTCCCGACCGGCCACCAGTTGAAGGCGTGGCTGTTCGGCGGGCAGTCGATTCCGGCCCGGTTCGCGCTGTTCGACCTCGACGGCTTCAAGGGCGCGACCGTTGCCGACCTGTTCGGCGACGACCGCTATTTCACCGACGCCGATGCGTTCTGGACCGCGCAGAACGAAGCCGTCGAAGCGCGCCGCACCGCCTATCTGGAGGAAGGCTGGAGCGATGTCGTGATCGTCCCGCCGTCCGAGCACTTCCAGACATGGGAGTTCGAGAAGGCGGCGAAGCGCAAGGGCGGGCGCGTCTATGTCGATGTGCGAAGCAACGGCGAGGTGACCTTCCACGAAGGCTACATGACCCGCAAGGAAGCGCAGCGGGTCGCGCGCGGCGATGTTCCGGAGGCGATCAAGATCGCCCGGCCCGAGGTGACTTCGACGATGCAGACCTATCTCGACCTGCACCGTCACGCCGCCGCCCGCGCCGCATTGCTCGGGCATCCCGGCATCGCGTTGCGCCTGATGGTGGCCCATGCCATCGGCGGTTCGCACCTGTGGCGCGTCTCGCCGGAGCCGCAGACGACCCGCAATGATGAGGTGCGGGAAAGCCTCGAAACCTCGCGCGCCGAGACAGCGTTCGACGAGCGGCGCCGCGCGGTGCTGGCGGTGCTCGACTTCTCGCCCGAGGAGCCGACCGTGACCGGCGGCAACGGTGACGACTATGGCGTGGCGGGCATCTTCCTGCGCCTGATCGAGTTGCCCGACCCGGTGATCATGGAGATCATCACGGCCATCATGGGCGAGACGCTGGCGAGCGGCAGCGCCGCCGTCGCCGTGTCGGTGTGCAGATCGGCGTCGACATGGCCGATTGGTGGCAGGCCGACGCGGCGTTCTTCGAGCTGATCCGCGACAAGGAAGTGCTGTCGCGGATCGTCGCGGAGGTGGCAGGCGAGACAGTCGCCACCGCCAATGCGGGCGAGAAGACCAAGACCTTGAAGCGCATCGTTCGCGACCATCTGGACGGCGCGGACGGGCGGACCAAGGTCGAGCGCTGGGTTCCGAAATGGCTGGGCTTCCCGGCGTCCGCCTATACTGACCGGGGCGGCGTCGCCACCGTCGCGGCCCATGCCAAGGTCGAGTCGGCGCGGCCCCCCGAGCCGGACCCCGAAGGTCCGGAGCAGGCCGAGGTGATGACCGAGGGGGCCGAGGAAACGGCGCTTCCGATCGCAGCCTGAAAGAGTGCCGGGCGGCGCGTCCGTCGCCCGGCTTTCCGCCAATTCTCCCAAAATCCGGCCGCGCGTCCTCGCCCGAAGCCTGGCGGCTTCGCGCTCGGACGCGCGGCTATTTCGGGCTCGCGGTGGGAGAGCGGCGTCACCATATGAGGGCGATGACCGACGCCAGCCGCAAATTCGCCATTCAGTCCACATCTGGACGTTTCGCCATCCGGTGCAGGAACGACCGGACCTAGGAAAACTGGCCGTTCATACGGTAGGAGCGCAACAACGGGGATGCTTGCACCAATAGCCGTATTGAATGCCTGCGGAGTGCCATTTCTCGAGTTTCTGTCTTGGGATCTGGAGCCGGGCGGGCCACGCCCGGCTAGCGGCTTCCCTTGTCACGGGTTGCGCTTGTCCGATGCAGATGCCTGAGGGGTTGAACGGCTTGCGTCGGCGGCAGGGTGCTTCCGCGATGGAAGGGTAATGAAATACTGGCCATTAACACCTGGGAATATGATGGTTCTCTCGGTGGCGCTCGACGTGGCGTCCTCAGTGGGGGTGGAGGCAATCGTGACATTGGTCTGGCCATTTATGGCCGGTGAGAAAGTATATAGGGGATTTGCATTAGCAATCCCACCGGTAATCGCCATCACGCCGGCGGCGATCGTGAAGTTATAGTGGATTTTGTGATTCAATTTAAGAGACATTGTATTTCTCCTCAATGGAATGATTTGTAAAGTGGTAATGTAGCGAGAATAAAAAGGCGGATATGCTTTCGCCAGACAGCGATATTAAACGCACGCTGAGTGGATTTATCAATTTTCTGCCTTGGGATCGGGAGCCGGTCGGACCGAACCCCCCAGCGGCTCCCCCTCCAGGGGCGAACCGCCGCCGGGTTGATCAGCGATGACCTCTCAGAGGCGATCGATCACCAGGGCTGGCCGTCGCCAAACGACCAATCCTCCTTGTCGACGAAGACCATGTTGATCATGATATCGTCGGGGCGGACGGAGAGCTTGGCTTTGAGTTCGTCGGCCACGAACCGGTAGAAGGCGAACTTGGTGTCTCTCTCGTTTCCGACGGTGCTGGTTACCTGGATCAGCATGAAGTCAGGGGACCGACTGAAGCCGAGGAATTTGGGATCGTAAATTAGGTTTTCGGCGGTGTGCTCCCCGACGACGACGAAGCGGTCACCGTCGGGCGCCTTGAGGATATCGATGATGCCCCTGTAGACGATATCGGCCATGGCGGCGCGGTACTCGGGGGTTTTACCTTGGATCAGATCGATGCGTGCGAACGGCATTGTAGCCTCCTTCAGGTTGGGTTTCGGATTAAGCTTCGGTCGAGGAAGTGAGTGTTCAGGACTGGTTATCGAGCTCGGGCACGCCGCTGTTCCGGTCGGCATAGGCGGCCAGAAAGGCTGGGCGGCGCTGCCAGCGCTGCCAGTAGGCATCGATGTGCTCGAACCGCTCGTCGAGCGGGGTGGCGTTCACCGGAAATTTCGAGAAGGCGATCGCGGTCGCCATCGTAATATCCGAGAAGGTCGGTTGTTCCCCGCCCAGCAACCACTCGCGGCCATCCGCCAGATGGCGATCGACAAGCGCGGCGTGAGCCAGCGCCACCTTGCGGGAATGCTCGCCCCACGCCGGATTGCTGGTCAGTTCCAGCTTCGGCCCGAGCCCCTGGTGCAGCACATGGAAGGCCGTGACGATGGGATACAGGATATGCACCCAAACGCGGTTGTCCCACATCTGGTCGAGGCCGCGCTCGTGAGGCGTCGAGCCCATGATCTTGCGGCCCTCGAAGGTGTCATCGAGATAGCGCGCGATGGCGGAGGTCTCGCTCAGGAAGGAACCGTCCGCGAGCGCCAAGGTCGGGGTCTCGCCCCATTGGTTCATCTTGAGGTGTTTCCAGCCGCGCTGCTCGCCGACTGGCGACATGTCGTAGATCGTTTCATTGAACCGATCGGCGATGCCCTTTTCGTGCATGAAAATCCGCAAGCGTTGCGGGTTCGGGAAGGCCGAGGGAGAGGTGAAGAGTTTCAGCTTGTCGGACATTGGGGGCTCGCTTTCATCTGTTAGCTAGTCACCTGCCTGTCAGATGACAGGTAACTCACTACGACTCGAATCTTGCGTCGTCAACCCCTGTCTGCCATATGACAGGTGAAACTTGGAGATGGTGGAATGACGAAAGAGAATGCAAGGGAAGCGATCCTCTCGGCTGCGCGGGAAGCGGCGATGGCTTATGGCTATGGCGGCATCAATTTCCGCGATCTTGCGGAAACGGTCGGCATCAAGGCTGCGAGCATAAACTATTATTTTGCCAACAAGGCGCTTCTCGGCGAGGCGGTCGCGCGTCGCTATTGGGAGGACATTGCCCGCGATCTGGACGCCATCTCGGCCGACGCGCAAAGTCCGATGGATGCGCTGCGGCGATACCCGGCAATTTTCCGCGCCTCGCTCGAACGCGACAATCGCATCTGCCTCAGCAGTTTTATGGCTGCCGAATATGACGAACTACCCGACCCGGTGTTGAAGGAGGTGCAAGCCTTTGCCGACGTCAATGTCGCCTGGCTGGCCAAGGAACTCACGGCTGCGAAGGTGGTCAGTCCGACAGCGAGCGAGGCGAGAGCGCGAGCAATTTATGCTGCCGTCGCTGGTGCTCAAATCATCGCCAGGAGTCGCGCGAATATCGCAATGTTCGATTCGTTGATCGAGAGCTACCGCGAAGCGGGTCTGCTACCAAGTTAATCAGCGCGTTCGGCTTTCGACGAAACCAAAAGGGATCGACATGACTGAAAAGACCGTCAAATTTCCTGGCCCTGATCATCCCATCACGATTGAACCCGCCTATAGGCGCGTCGTCGTTGCGTCGGGCGATGGGACGGTCGCGGACACCGTTAAGGCGCTTGTGTTGCGTGAGGCGAATTACCCGCCGGTTCAGTACATACCGCGCAAGGACGTAGATATGAGCGCGCTCGTCCGCTCGGAAACGACAAGCTACTGCCCGTATAAAGGCCAAGCATCTTACTTCAGTATTCCGTCTGGCGGCGGACGGTCCGTCGACGCAGTCTGGACCTATGAAGCGCCCCATGAGGCCGTCGTAGAGATCAAGGATTACCTCGCCTTTTATCCGGATCGGGTTGAAGAGATCAGCGAATCAGACATTTGAGTTCGATTGACGTCCGCTTACAAGTATGAACGGAGTTCACTCGAACGCCCGTTATTGATCGGGAGCGGTAATGTTGCCTGAACTCAAGAATGCCCGCTCCGCCATGCTATCTTTACGAAAGCTACCCGAGCACTTCCACCACTTTCGCCGTTCATCGGCGGATGGATCAGCATCAGGCGTCAGTCGCACCGAATGTGATTTACGTCTCAACAAGCGCAAGCCTTCCGCCTCTACCGCCAAGGGCAAATGGGCGTGAGCTATAACATCAGAATACTTTCCAGGGTGTCAAAACCGGTCGGCAGTAACACCGCCGCGTCCGCCACGCCTTTCCGCTGATCAAGAGGTGTCAGAACCTTGGCTGAAAACGCCGGCACCTTGCAGTTCGAGCCCAGAGCCTGACGCCACAAACCCTGCCAGCCCGACTTCGGGCTGGCAGCGGCCATCCGCTTGCTCAGCCAGCGCGGTCGCACCAGACCGGTTTCGGCCGGCCGCGCGGCCACCATGCGGCAATGCCCATCCGCACCAGCTCCGATCCGAGATCCTGACCGTCGACGGTGACCGTTGCGACGGTCCGGTTATAGCTGCGACCGACCCGGCGGAAGGTCACGTCTCGCCCCGCAAGCAGCGACGTGGCCCGGTCCTTCGCGCGCAATCCCAGCGCGACCTCGCTCGCACATTGGGCCTGATCGCGGTGCGTTTCCGGGGCGTCGACCCCCGCGATCCTGATGCGCTCACCGCTTTCCAGCCGGAACGTATCGCGATCAGTCACCCACGCCACGCGACCCGAACCGTCATGAACCGCCGCTCCGGCAGGCGCCGCCGTCAGTGTCGCGACAGCAATGGCGAAGATCGAAAGGGCACGAAGCATGGTGACGATTATCGCCTTGCAGGGTACCCGTTGTCGAGCGTCGGCCACTCTGGTGCGAACCTCCAGCATTTCGACGGCCGCCCTGAACGGACCTCTTTGACGGCGGGTCTGGCGGGGTCCCCCGGTCCCGCGACGGCGTCGCCGACCTTCTTCCCCGGCGCGTGCCGCGCCTTCCTCGCGAGGCAAGAAGCCCGGCTTTGGCCGTCCTCCGCTGTGCTGCGGCCCTTTGGGTGCGGGACCGTCCTCCGCCCGCCTGATCGACCGCCTGTCGAGGCCGCATCGGGCGGCATCGCATCACTTGAAGGAGGTTATCATGGCACAGATTGGCAGCTTCACTCGCGGCGAAAACGGCGTCTACACCGGCGAAATCCGGACTCTGACGCTTCGCGTCAAGGCGACCATCCGCCCCTGCGAGCGCGACAACGAGAAGTCGCCCGACCACCGGGTCAGCGCATCGGGAGTCGAATTCGGGGCGGCCTGGACCAAGGCGGCGCGCGAGACCGGCGCGGAATATCTGAGCCTCAAGCTCGACGATCCGTCGTTCCCGGCACCGATCTACGCGACGCTCACCCAGGGCGAGGACGGCGAGCACAAGCTCATCTGGTCGCGCTGAACCGGGTGCCCGCGCGCAACCGCGCGCGGGCACGAGCGGCGAGCCGGGTTTGCCATAGCTCGCGAGAGACCTTGCAGGCGGGGGCGTCTGCTTGTGTCAGCTTACCGTCGCACGGACCGACAAGCTCGTGCCACCCGGCGTAACCCACGCCGCTTTTCCTGGCGAAGGCGAGCCCCGCGCGCTCCGGCGCGCGGGGCGTTCCCGCGTCTCGACGTCGGGTGTGTCGAAAACGCGGGTCACGATTCCGACACTCCCCGGCCGGTGTCCCGCCCGCCATTCCCGGTGTCAGCGACGGCAGATCGCCGTCCCTTTCGGACACGGACAGGCAATATGGACAGCGACGACGATATTTCCCGCGCGACCCGCGCGAAACGCGGCTCCCCCTATCTCAATACCGATCAGGCGGCGGCCTATCTGAAGTTCTCCAGCCGCCTCCTGAAGCGGCTGCGGCGCGCCGGCAAGGGTCCGGTGTTCCGCCTGCATAGCCGCTTCGTCCAATATCATATCGACGATCTCGACGCATGGTCGAAGGCCCGGTCGATGGGAGGCAGCGACCATGACCAGGCGTGACATTCGCGGGACGGCGACACCGCTGCTGGACTGGGGCGAACAGCTTCGCGCGGGCAAGCAGCGGCGCCGGATCCTCGGTCGCCGCGTCGCGTTCGCCGGCATCGGCATCTCCCTCCTCGGCCTGACGATGGCGTTTCCGCCGGCCCCGCGCCTGGTCTGGAATGCCAGCGCCAGCGCGCCGATCGGTCTCTATGCCGTGACCCCGGGCGCACCCGTCGATCCCGGCGACATGGTCATCGCGCGCGTGCCCGATCCGTGGCGGATGATGGCGGGGCAACGGCGCTATATTCCCTCCAACGTGCCGCTGGTGAAGCGGGTCGCCGCAGCGGCAGGAGACGAGGTCTGCGCGCTCGGCCAGGAAATCTTCGTCAACGGAAAATGGGTCGCCGAGCGCCGCGTTGCCGACGCCAAGGGGCGGCCGATGAAGTCGTGGAGCGGGTGCGTGCGGCTGCGCGGCCGCCAGCTTTTCCTGCTGATGTCGGACAGTCCCGCGTCCTTCGATGGCCGCTATTTTGGCGTGACCGATGGCGGACTCGTGGTCGGAAAGGCACGGTTGCTATGGGCGCGCTGAGCCGGCTGCTCCCGGCCATGCTGTTGCTGGCCGCCACCCCCGCGCGAGCCGACGAGGTCGAGCGCTGGCGACCGATGATCGAGGAGGCGTCGACCCGGTTCGGCATCCCGACGAGCTGGATCGAGCGCGTCATGCGGGCCGAAAGCCAGGGCCTCACCACGCTGAACGGACGCCCGATCAGGAGCCATGCCGGGGCAATGGGCCTCATGCAGCTCATGCCCGCGACCTGGGCCGAGATACGCGCGCGCCTCGCTCTTGGCACCAATCCCGACGATCCGCGCGACAATATCCTCGCCGGCACCTTCTTCCTGCGGCTGATGTACGACCGCTTCGGTTATCCCGGTTTGTTCGGCGCCTACAATGCAGGGTCGGGTGCCTGCGCCGCGTATCTGGCGGGCACGAGACGGCTTCCCGGCGAGACGGTGGCCTATCTCGGGTCGGTCGGCGGCGCGTCATCACCAACGTCGCCCACCATTCCATCCGCACCACCGCCCTCGCTGTTCGTCGTTCGGCGGACCGTGTCGGAAGGCCGATCCTCACCCACGGCAAGTGAGCAGCAGGCGTCGCTGTTCGCTGTCCGGAACGTCACGCCATGATCGCGGGCGGTGGAGGGGCTCGTCTCGATAGACCGAGCATGACGGCTGCCGAAGCGGCTATTAAGGCCCGTGGGTGCCCCCCAATTTTCTGCGAAAATCGGTTCCCCCCACGTCCGCTTCGCGGCGCTCCGCTACGCTTCGCGGCCCTGACAGCCGCTCCGCCACCCGTCTTCGTGCGCGTGTTCTCAATCAGGAGAACAGAAGCGAAGGAGATGATCATGGGCATGTTTCAACCCATTTCAGTGGCGTCGGATCGCGTGATGGCGGCGCTGGTTTCGGGGCTGGAGATCGAGTTCGGCCACGGTGTCGGGGAGGCTCTGGCGCATCGGTTCCTGGAGGCCGAGGAGACCGATTTTCTCTGGGATGCGCGGGATCAGGAGCGCTGGATCGGCGCTTATGAGAGCATCGACGATGAGGAAATCGACCTGGATCGGGTTCGGATTTTGGGGCGACTGGACGGCAGATGGTTCGTCGCGGTGATGATCGTAGATGGCGATGGAAACGCGCACGGGATGATGGGTAAGCGAGAATTCGGGCGACGGAAGCAGGCATTGGCGGCTTTTGCGGATGCTTGAAAGTCGGATCGCTTCAAGCCGGGACGCGGTGCCGGGTCGGCATCGTGTCCCGGCTTTTTCTTTGAGCCGAGGATTGGGAGAGGAGCGGGAAGAAGGGGGAAAGCGAAAGCAAGAGAAAGGCACTGTCTCGCGACAGGTGCCAAGTGATTGTCTGCACATCGTTTTTCCGAGAGACATGGCGCGAGCGCCACGAGACATGCTCGCCAGGATTGGCCGGAATCCGCCGTTTTTGGCGCGAATTTGCGAGATCCATGGCCACGACGGTGCCCGGAGATGAGCGACGACGACGAGTTCAAGCCGCGCCTCGGTCGGCAGCGCCAGCAAGGCGGCAAGCGCGCGCGACGCTACCTCGGCCGCGTCGTCGGCGCGGCGATCCGCTCCGCTGAGAAAGGGTCGGTCAGGAGTCGTCGATTCGACGGCAGCCGCATAGGCCGTGGCGCGAGCATGGGACGACTTCTCTCCAGCCGCGACCGGTTCGGCGGGCTGCGCGCGCGACGCGCCGTGGTGAAGACACGCCTGGTCCGCATCGGCACCAAGGGCATGCCCGCCGCGCGAGCCCATTTGCGCTACATTCAGCGGGACGGAGTGACCCGCGAGGGCGCGCCGGGCGAGCTGTACTCGGCTGAACGCGACACGGCCGACGGCAAGGCATTCCTCCAGCGCTGCGATGGTGACCGCCATCAGTTCCGCTTTATCGTCTCGGCCGAGGATGGCTCGGAATATCCAGACCTCAAGCCCTATGTCCGCCGGCTGATGACGCAGATGGAAGCCGACCTTGGCACCAGGCTCGACTGGGTCGCGGTCGACCATTTCAACACTGCCCATCCGCACACCCATATCATGCTGCGCGGCGTCGATGACACCGGCCAGAACCTGATCATCGCCCGCGAGTATATTTCGCACGGCATCCGCGAGCGCGCGGCCGAGCTTGTGACGCTCGATCTTGGGCCGCGAACCGACCAGGAAATCGAGGCCCGGCTTAGGCACGATATTGGCGAGGAACGGCTGACGGCGATCGACCGGCGTTTGATCCGCTCGATGGATACCGACCGCCTGGTCGCATCGGCGGACCGCGATCCCTTCCAGCAATCGCTTCGGGCCGGCCGTTTGCAGAAGCTTGCCAGCATGGGTCTCGCCGAAAATGTCGGCGGTGGCCGCTGGCAGCTCGCCGACGATCTGGAGGGGACGCTGCGCGTGCTGGGCGAGCGGGGCGATATCATCCGCACCATGCAGCGCGAACTGACCGCCCGGAATCTCCAGCGGCCGTGGGTCGGGCGGAGCCTGTTCGGCGCCGGGGAAACCGACCCTGAGCCGGTCGTCGGCCGCGTGATCGCGCGCGGTCTCGCCGACGAGCACCGTGACCGCCACTACCTGCTGGTCGATGGCGTCGATGGTCATGCCCATTATATCGATATCGGGCGCGGTGACGCCGTCGCGCCGATCCCCGAGGGCGCGATCGTGCGGGTGTCGGCGCGCGGCCTGAAGGTTCGCGACGCCGATCGCGTCGTCGCCGAGGTGGCGGCAGCAAATGGCGGGCGATATTCGGCTGACCTTCACCTGCGGCACGATCCTTCAGCTACGCAGGCGTTTGCCGAAACTCATGTCCGGCGCCTGGAGGCGATGCGCCGGTCCGGCGCCGGCGTTGAGCGGGAGGCCGACGGGACCTGGACGATCCCTGCGGACCTTGTCGATCGCGCCGCGGCCTATGAGGCACGCCGTCATCGCGATCAGCCTGTCGAGGTTGAAACCCTCTCGGTCCGTCCGCTCGACCAGCTTCGCGACGCCCACGCCGCGACCTGGGTCGATCGCGAGCTGGCGTCGCAGTCACCGCTGCCGATCCGTGACGCTGGATTCGGACGTGATGCGCGCGCGACCATGGCGGCCCGCCGTCAATGGCTGGTCGAGCAGCAACTCGCCGACATCGAAGGCGACCGAGTGCGACTGCGCGCCAACGCGATCATGATGCTTCAGCGACGCGAGCTTATGCGCGCCGGTGACGAGTTGGCAGCCGAGCTTGGCAAGCCTTTCGTCGAGGCACGAGCCGGGGATGTGATCGAGGGGCGATTGCTGCGCCACGTGGATCTCGCCAGCGGTCGGTATGTGGTCGTGGAGAAGAGCCGGGAGTTCACGCTTGCGCCTTGGCGCCCAGCTCTGGAAAACCAGCTCGGTAAGACTGCGTCCGGGATCATGCGACAGGATGGGGTCAGTTGGCGGCTCGGGCGCGGGCGCGCGGGACCAGGCATCTCATGAGGTTTTCGAAGTAGGTAATTCAGAATCGAGTTTGACGGGAACGATTTTTTACAACGCTTGCCCTATCGCGACACCTCACTTAGCCTCGGTCGTGTTCGAGTGGCATTACCTATCGCGTCCCGTGGAAGAGTCTTCACGGGACAGAACTGGAGCCGTGTTTTTGGAGGGGGCTTAGGTTGATCGCGTTTCCGCTCATTGAGCGGGTCACTGTGCATCGCTATGCCTTATATCCGGGGCGTGAAAATAGCGGTGAGCTTGACCTGAATCTTGGCCAAGGTCCTTGGCTGGTTCTCGGCGTCAATGGCCTCGGCAAAAGCACTCTTCTCCTTCTTTTGCGATATCTTATCGCTGGACCGGTGCGTACGCGCTCTGCTGGATTCGCAGGTGAGCGCGAAGATCTTCAACTTGTGAATAATCGTTTCTTTGCGGTCCGCGTGGCCGGAGGAGCGGATGACGCCAGGGCAGATATTGTAGTCCGGTTCGGCGCGTCGACTCTTACTGTTGAACGTTCGCTTGGAAATCTGGCGCTGACGCGGGTCACGGTGACCACGGGTACCGCCTCTCGTTCGGTTCAAACTGAGGAAGAATATCGCGAGCTGATCACTGAACTGATGGGCGTCTCGCAGTTCGAGGACGTGGTCCGCGTCCTCGATCATCTCATCTTCTATCTTGAAGGACGGCAAGCCCTGATCTGGGATCTGGCGGCGCAGTTCGAGCTGTTTAGAGCCCTTCTTACCCCAACTCTTTCCGCAGACCTTCGCCGCCTGGAAGGCGAAATCGTCTCTGCCGATAGTGCCGCGCGCAACCTCAATGCAACATTGTACAAGATCACTCAGCGCCGCGATCGCGAAGCAACGAAGCGGGTAACCGCCGACGATACCCGCGCGCGTATCGCTGCCGCACAGGGTGAGTTGGACGCCCATATCAAGGACGAGCTCGCCCTGACGGAACAGCTTGAGGCTGCCGAGGTGCAGCGATCTGATTTTAATCTTCAGCGCAAGCGCGGCGAGAAGGCCGTCGATGATGCAGCCCAGGCATATGAGAAGCTTAAGTTCGAGGTGTTGCGGCAGGCGTTTGCCGGTGTGGCGCCGACGGAGCAATATCTGTTCTTGAAGCTCTTGTCGGAGCGAATCTGCATTGCGTGCAACCAGGCCGCGCCGGACGCCGCTGCCGAACTGCAGAAAAGACATGATGAAGGTTGCTGCGTTGTTTGCGGCAATCCTCGCAAATTCGATGAGAATGTCGAGGATATCGGCGATGCCCTCAAGGCCAAAGCGGTCGACGCCTTCCAGGGCCTCGAGGCGCGACGGCTCGAGCTGGAAGAATTCCAGCACCAGTATGTCGATGCGAACAATACCGTTTACGCATTGCACCAAAAGGTGTCGGCAATCCGGTTAGCCGGCGAGGAAAAACAAAGTCTCATTCGGCGTCTCCGCAAAAACCTGCCCGCGGAAGAAGGCTTGGCACTGAGCCGGGAAGAGGAACGGATTAGAACGCTTCGAAGCGAAGTTCTCTCGTTTCGGCAGGAGCGTGAGACCGCCGAACGTTCAATCGAGGAGTTGCTCACTCAGCTGAGCGGAGCGGTGGAACAGATTCGAGAGAAGCTGGAGCAGGCATTCAACGATCAGGCCGCGCCGTTCTTTGCCGAGAGCGTTAGGCTCGTTTATGCGCCCAGAACCGCGAAGATCGGTCAGGGCGGCCGATCCTTCGAATTCCCCGCATTCGAAGTTGAGATGACATCGGGCGCGACACTCGGGCAGTTTGTTAGGCGGACCCCTGAACAAGTCTCGCTCTCCCAGCGCGAATATCTTGACATCATATTCCGGATGATCCTCGTCGCCGTGCTCGGCGAAGGCGAAGGTTCGCTAGTCATCGATGGCCCCGAGGGATCGCTCGATGCCGTTTTCGCGGGTCGGGCTGGCGATCTGTTCGCCAGATTTTCCAGCAGTGGGCGGACGAATGTGCTGCTAGCATGCAATATCGTTGAGGGGGGGTTCATTCCTCATACCCTGGCAGCCTACCAAAAGGACGCCCGGCCAAGTCGGATAATCAACCTGCTTGACCAAGCGACGCCAACGCAGGCCCTTCTAACATTGCGCCCCCTATATCTTGACAAGGTCGCCGAAATTCTCGCGCGCGATCCGGAATCATGATGGCGGTTCCCAGCGAGAGCGATATCCGCATCCGTGCCCGTGTCTTGCAGATTATGGCGGCTCTGGAACGCGCGGGCGCGACACCAATCTCCAATCGTGACCTTCATGCGGTTGCCTATCTCGCCAATGTGCTCAGCCCACTTTGGGACGTGGAACCGCTGGAAACGTCGGTCCTCAAAGACCGGGACGGGCCTCGTTCGTCGGCACTTGAGCACGAAGTGGATCTCTGCATAGGCTTGGGATTGATACTGGTTGATGCTCTTCGCGCTGACCCTGAGAATCCCGCGCGGCTGGATGCGACCTATCGGCTCAACGCCAAGGTGGCGCGGCCTATTCTCGCGGACATCTCGATTCTGCCGGATGAGCAGATGGTCGAGAAATATCTAAACGAGCTCGCTTTCGCGTTTGTGGAGATAAAGCCCGGCTCCAGAGACGACGCTGCGTTGCAGGATGCATCCTGGTCCAATCCGGCCGTTGCCGAGGGCCGCATCGTCGATTTCGGCGAGCATGCCGAGCGTGCGGCAGTGAACCCAACATACAATGCGGCCCAAGCGTTTCAGCGGTTCGCGCCCGAAGGGGTGAAGCTCGATCGCGCGGAGAAGCTCCTGATGTATGTGCGGCTTCTCAAGCGGAGGGCGCATGGCTGACTCGCTTGGCGGCATGAATTTGGAAGAGATCGAGGCCGCCTCCAAAGAGCAGCCGTTTCCTGACAACGCGGGCGCATCCCCGTCGGAGCGTTTCGTCTTGAAGGTCTCCGCGCTGGTCACTGTTCGCCAAGCGCAGGGCGACGCTGGTGGCGTCGCAGTCTTCCTTCAGAGCGATGCACTGCAAAGTGATGCCGAGGGATGCGGCGGGGTATTTCACCCGTTCCTCGCCATGGGAAACGATGCGATCACCGAGAAGGTCTGGCTGTCCAATGCGACGCTAGGTGGTGCCTATGCGCTCGACGTGGATTGCAGTGACCAAGCCGTCATCTTTGAGAAGGTGCGCTCGTCCGGGTTCGAGAATCTACCCGCACTGGTAATTGATTGGCGCGGCGCTGTGCCGGTCGGTCGATTCTACCCCGGCGGCCTTGGCGATCTCGAACAGGTTCAGGAGGTGCTGCTCGCCTACACCGAAATTACCGCAGACGATCTCAAAACCTGTCTCGATACAGCCCACCGGACCTCCCTTGAGACGCCCCAACGGGTTGGAGAGGGGCATGCAGAGCAGATTTGGACTGATGCGGGCAAAGGCTGGCCCGCGCACCGCCCCGAAGAACGCATCCAGGGCAAGCTAATCCAGCACCTTCGAGCGCGGTATACCAAGCACATCGTTAGGGCTGAGCGGAAGAATGACGACGGCATCACAGACCTGATGATTTTCGCACATACGAAGGATGTGGCTGGCCAGAAGATAGTCGTGAACGAGTGGGTGCTTGAGCTGAAAGCGCTGACAGACAAGACCGAAACAGGTAATTCGATTCCGCCCTCTGATATCAAGAAGCGCATCGCGGACGGCCTGATTCAGGCAGTTTCATATCGAAAGGAGGAGCACGCGCGTCGCACAGCACTCTGTTGCTATGATATGCGCGCCAATGACGAAGGAGACGAGGCCTGTTTTGCAGAAGTGAGCGCCGAAGCGGCGACTGAGGACGTCGTTCTTTGGCGCTGGTTTATCTTCCGGACCACGAAAGATTTGCGAAGCGAAAAACATGGCGTCAAGAAGGCTTCAGCTGCGCTCCAGGGTAAGTAGGGTCTCGAGCAGTTCTTGCCTGCCGCCTTGTTGGGGGGATGCCCGCATCGAACGGAACGGCTCATCTGCGAGTTTACGAAAACCGATGCTCTTCGCGATCTCGGCGAGAATTTCCGCGACCGGCACCTGAACGCCATGATATCGGCTGTCACCCACTACCAGATATGCACGGCCCTTTCGCACGAGCGATCCGTGCAGGCGCCGCATGATCGTCTGCATGTCCCCGAAATAGGCAGTGACCATGTCGGGGATCGTTGCATTCCAGAGATGTTCACGAACCTGGTCCAGTTCGTTCGCAACCCTCTTCAATGTATGTGAATTTACTCCCCCGACGTCATAGTCGCGTTTGATCTGGACGTGGCTGCGGAGCGTTTGAAGACGCAGTTTCCGGTTTGCGATACCGCTGTCGAGGTAGCCACAGACCCACAGTTCCACGTTATAAACATCGGTGTAATCGAACGAATTTGGATAAGGCGGGGAAAAAATCGCCACATCATATTCGCCGGTCGATGGTGTGAGCACTCGGGCATCACCGCGCAGCAGATCGTAGCCGAGGTGCCGCCGATTGCGGAAGCGTTGAATATCGTAGACGGCTTGAACGAAAGCGGCGTCAAATAGGCTGATCACGTCATCTGCTGATGCTTGACGGTCCTCCCAGTGGCGCCGATATCGCCGGCCTTTTCCGCTAACCACCACGTTGCTCACCGCAAGTGATACAGGTGCCAGCAAAACGCGAAACAGGCGCCTGTGCGAGCGGTTGCGCACTGCCATAATGGCATCGCGAAGCCCCGCGAGTCGACGGGCCACCTCAAGACTGAAGATATACCGTCCATCCTTCCCAGGAGCGACGAAGGTGATAGGCGCGCCCGGAAACATCGTGTCCGTAGTCGTATTGTCTGCGCGCTTTAGAAGGTCCCCGTAGTCATCAAGTAATTTGGCAGCGTTGTAGGTCGCAAGCTTGGCTTCGATCAAATCCGCGAGATAGGGATTGACCTCGATTGTCGTCGGGGCAGCGCCCAAGAACTGACTGGCGAGCGCGGTTGTCCCCGAACCTCCGAACGGGTCAATGCTGCTTTTGACTGGTCGTCCGAGCGCATCTCCTGTTTCTTCGAATGCTTGCGCGATCAATTCGGGCGCAAAGGCTTCCTTGAATGCCCGCCAGGCTTGAAAGGCGACGAGCGGTGTCCCCGCATTTGTCGAAAGATGGGTAGGCGCGCGTCCTTCCAGCCAATCCTCAAGGGTAGCGGTTCGGGTCTCGATCAATAGCCGCGGCATCCTCCACCTCCCTCTTTGACGGCCTGAAAGCGATTCTCAGCCACTACACGTCGCTCACCATCTGATTCCGCTGATGGCGATACAAGTCTCGGCAAGATGTCAACTTGGCAGTTGCTCGAAACGTGCAATTGGCCACGCCCCGAGGATGCCCCCGTCTTAGTCGGGCATGTCTGGTTCAGCGTCATATCGCTTGGGAATTCAGCGTTGATTGGATGCTGGCGACGCTTTCGATCACTGCATCGAAGCGAGGCGGCGTTCCGAAGATCATCGCAGACATCGCAGCATAATCACGACGAAGCTCATCATACATACTCCCTTCTGGACAAAGAGCGAAGGTCGGCGACACGGCAGACGCCAGATCGAAGTCTGGTCTATTAAAGAACATGCGTGCATGTGCGACGCAATCGACACCGAGCGCCGGATTGGCCAATGCCCGCTCGCCCACCTCCGACTGCATCAGTGCGTGAGCGTCATAGTAGTGGCGCGAGATACGATGCCCGCCTGCCCGTAGTTCGCCTCGGATATCGAACCATCTGCGGAGGCCATGAAGGATCACTACCTTGTCCCAGAAGGTCCGCTCGGCATCGACGATCGTTACGTTTGCTATGGTGAGGTCGAGGCCCGGTGCGTCGTCGTCGGTATAAGGCCGGATGGACCGGACCGAATGCGGATCGAGCGCGGATTTGGCTCCGGATTCGATTTTCACTACCTTGTCGATATAGCTGCCCGACGGCGTGACCGTTGGGTAACGGACCAGCAGCGTCTGGCTTTCCTCGCCATGCGGTGTGACCAGGAAGCGGTTTGTCGGGAGGCCCGTTCGCGCGGCCGTCGCGGCGGCGATGACGGAAAGGCCGTCGAGCAGCGGCCCGTTCAGATAGGCTTCGCAGGCAACCTTAATGGCATCCAGCGCCGCTTCTCGCTTCTTGCGGCTTAGGGCCTGCAGTTCGGCGACAGTTGCAGCCTGGCCTAAATCGTCGCGAAAGACGGTGACGTCGATGTCCTCGGAAAAGCGCTGGATGAGGCCGAACCCTTTCGAAAGCGAAGTCCCACCCTTGAACAGCAGTCGCGGGCCATCCGATAGCCCATTGAACAGCGCGTCAAGGGTCCAGCAGACCCAGAAATCCTTCTCGACATTCTCCGGGGTCGTGCCGAGGCGCAGCGCCGTGGTAGTGAATAGACCCGCGCGCGTTTGCTCGTCCGAGGATAGGATCGCGTCATAGTTGCTGTTCATGCCGTAGATCGCTCTCGGCTGAGTATCGGCTGCAGATACTCCTGCATCCATGCAGGCAAAGCAGAGAGTCCGTCGCGCAGATCGGCGCGAAGCTGGTCGCCGTCGGGATCGCGCCGAAGGATGCTGCCAAGTTTGCGGCGGAGCGTTTGGGCCTCCTCTGCATCCGTCATCGTGTCGCGCAACCAGTGGAGCGCCTGTACGACACGCATAGCCGGCCGCCCTGCCCAGTAGAGCTTGCTGGCGGCCGTCGGCCGGAAGGTAATGTCTAGGTTACCAAGATGGATGGTCTTCAGCCTTGAGTCGGTGTGGACTACAATCTTGGCTGGAACGGCATTGGTGAGGCCAAGATCATTGGCCGCCGTCATGCCATCGACAAGCACGCGGATTTGATCACGACGCGCGATCGCGTCGATGACCTGGCGGGGATCTGGTGGGTTGTTCTTTTGCGTCAGGCTGTTGACGGTCGGCTGGTCATAGAGTCCACGATCGATCCTCCGAAGCGTTTCGGTAGCTGCCAGCCTCTGGAGCACCTTATCGACCGCGTCGCGGGTACCGAGATCGAGAAAGTCGGCCGCCGTCCACACCCCGCGCGGTGCGCCGCTGCCGATTCGGTCGAGAATGCGGGTCTTGAGGTCCGAGGCTTGTACCATGTCCGAAATCTGTACACATATTTCTGACAAGGGTCCAGCCCTGCTGTCCGAAATATGATGATGCATTTCGGACACAGGCAACTGGCGGGTTTGCGAACAGTCGTCGTTACCGCAACGATAGGGCGACTGATAAACCGCGCCGGCGGCCGCACAGCCATATAGCAGATGAATACGCCGCTACCGAGATACCCACGATCGGTACCCTGGGACACCAGACAGGCACTGATGCCGGCCACCCGGATCATCGAAATTAGCGACCGAGCCCGCACAGGCTGATTCTCGTGCGGGCGGAGGCTCGCATGACCCCGACCAAACTGCTCATCGGACAGATCATCGTGGTGTTTGCCATCGTGCTGGCAGGCATCTGGTTCGCTACGCAGTGGGCTGCGGCGGAACTGGCCTATCAGCCCGAGCTTGGTCGGCCCTGGTTAATTGCTTTCGGTCGCCCAATCTATCTGCCCTGGGCCTTGTTCGGCTGGTGGTTCTCGTTCGAGGCCTATGCGCCGACCATATTCGAGGAGGCTGGCGCGATTGCCGCGACCAGCGGTCTATTCGGTTGCGCCGCCGCGATCTTCGGATCGCTATGGCGTGCTCGCCAGCGCAAGAACATCACAACATATGGCTCCGCTCGCTGGGCCAGTGCGAAGGATATCCGCAGCGCCGGACTGCTCACCGACTCCGGCGTTTTTCTCGGTCGGACCGGACCACGCTATCTCCGCCATGACGGTCCCGAGCACATCATAGCGTTCGCCCCGACCCGCAGCGGCAAGGGCGTCGGCTTGGTCGTGCCTACCCTGCTTGGCTGGTCGGGCTCGGCCGTCATCCACGACATCAAGGGCGAGAATTGGCAGCTGACTGCGGGCTGGCGCCGGCGCTTCTCGCACTGCCTCCTCTTCAATCCGACCGATACCCGGTCGGCACGCTACAACCCGCTGCTGGAGGTTCGCCGCGGTATCGAGGAGGTCCGCGATGTCCAGAACATCGCCGATATCCTCGTCGATCCCGAAGGCGCGTTGGAGCGCCGCAACCACTGGGAAAAGACCAGCCATTCGCTGCTCGTCGGCGCCATCCTCCACATCCTCTACGCCGAGGAGGACAAGACGCTGGCGCGCGTCGCATCGTTCCTGTCCGATCCACAGCGTCCTTTCACCGCCACGCTGCGGCGGATGATGACCACCAATCATCTCGGCACGTCCGACGCGCCGGTCGTCCATCCGGTCGTCGCCTCGGCGGCGCGCGAATTGCTCAACAAATCCGAGAACGAACGCTCCGGCGTGCTGTCGACGGCCATGTCGTTCCTCGGTCTCTACCGCGATCCGACCGTCGCGACGGTGACATCGCGGTGCGACTGGCGCATCGCCGACCTCGTCGAGGGCAGGTCGCCAGTCTCCCTCTATCTGGTTGTACCGCCGTCGGACATCAGCCGCACCAAGCCGCTGATCCGCCTCGTGCTCAACCAGATTGGCCGCCGGCTGACCGAGCATCTGCATGCCGAGAACGGCGGCAATGCCGCTGCCCGTCACAAGCTGCTGATGATGCTCGACGAGTTCCCCGCACTCGGTCGACTGGATTTCTTCGAGACCAGCCTCGCCTTTCTCGCCGGCTATGGTGTGCGCGCCTTCCTGATCGCGCAGAGCCTCAATCAGATCGAGAAGGCTTACGGCGAGCACAATGCCATCCTCGACAATTGCCATGTCCGCATCGCTTTCGCGACCAATGACGAGCGGACGGCGAAGCGCATCTCCGATGCCCTCGGCACCGCCACCGAACAACGCGCCATGCGGAATTATGCCGGCCATCGGCTGGCGCCGTGGCTCGCGCACGTCATGGTCAGCCGGCAGGAGACCGCCCGCGCGCTGTTGACGCCGGGTGAAGTGATGCAGCTTCCGGCAACCGACGAGCTGGTACTCATCGCCGGTACGCCTCCGATCCGCGCCACCAAGCTGCGCTATTATGAAGACACCACGTTCAAGGCACGGGTGCTGCCGCCGCCCGTGCTCGCGGACGACGACTATACCGATCGACCAGCTGCGCGCACGGACGACTGGGCTGGGATCGTCCGCGGCATCGATGCACGCCTTGGCGCTGTCGCCGACGGTGACGGTGACGACGTGGGCGGCGGTCTTGAGCAGGCCCGGCATCCCGGTCAAGAAATCGACCGGCAGGTGTCGCCCGACCCGATCAGCGCCGATCCGCTCGGCCTTGGTGAAGACGATGGCGATCTCGCTGCCGATCAGCGCGCGATGGACCAGGCCCGTGAGCTTGGAACGGCGCGCACTGTCTACGCGATCGACGCGAGCGCCGATGGTACCAGCGGGCATCGTCCCGGCGACCTGCAGCTGGATCTCTGACCATGGTCGAGAAGATCCGCCACCAGCTTTTCCTACCGAAACCGATAAGCGACCGTCTCGAGGCGCTCGCCGCGAAGCCCGGGGCATCGAAATCGGCAATCCTGACCGATGCCGTCACCGCCTGGCTCAACCGCCGCGGCGCCTCCGAACTGGAGGACCGGTTCGGCATCAGGCTCGATCGCCTGACCGCCGCGATCGGCCGGCTCGAGCGCGACGGGCATATCCAGCTCGAAACGCTGGCGCTGTTCGTCCGATACGAGCTGGCGATCCAAGCCCCGCTCGCCGAGAACGATCATGCTGGCCGCGCCATCGCCGCCAAGCGATTCGATGCATTCATCGCACAGGTCGGCCGGCAGATCGCCGCTGGACGGCGGACGATCGCCGACGGGTTCGCCGGTGCGCCGGAGTCTGGCCGGTGAGCGCGGGTATCTCCGCCGACCGGAGACGGGCGATGCTGCGCACGGCGATGGGGCCGGCGATCGCCGAAGCGCTCGCCGATGCTCGCGTCATCGAGATCATGGTCAATCCCGATGGGGCGCTGCGCCTTGACCGACTTGGCGAGGGACGCACCGACACCGCCGTGCGAATGGACGCCGCCCAGGTCGAGCGGATCATCCGCCTCGTCGCCTCCCATGCTCGGGCGGAGGTTCATGGTGACGCGCCGATCGTCTCGGCCGATCTCCCCCCGCATATCGAGGGACGCGCAGGGGAGCGGTTCGAAGGCGTGCTACCGCCCGTATCGACCGCACCCTGCTTCTCGATCCGCAAGCCGGCCGAGCGCCTTTACAGCCTCGACGACTACGTCGCTGACGGCATCATGGCGCCGGCCGCTGCCGACCGCCTGAAGGCCTGCGTCACCCAGCGCTACAACATCCTGGTCGCCGGCGGCACGAGCTCGGGCAAGACCACCCTCGCCAATGCACTTCTCGCCGAAATGGCCTGGGTCGACGAGCGCGTCATCCTGATCGAGGACACGCGCGAGCTGCAGAGTCCCGCCGCTGACACGGTGGCTCTCCGCACGCGACCGGGCGTCGTCACGATGGCCGATCTCGTCCGCTCGACGCTACGCCTGCGACCCGACCGTATCATCGTCGGAGAGGTGCGCGGTCCCGAAGCGCTCGACATGCTCAAGGCGTGGAACACCGGCCATCCGGGAGGCATCGCCACCGTCCATGCCAATAGCGCGATCTCAGCTCTCTATCGGATCGAGGGACTCGTCCAGGAGGCGGTGGTCACGGTTCCGCGCCGGCTGATCGCTGAGGCGATCGACATCATCGTCTTCATCTCCGGACGCGGCCTCCAGCGCCGCATCTCGCAAATCGCGCGTGTCGCCGGGCTCGATCCCGAGACCGGCGCCTACGCACTCGCCGACTTCCTCTTGCCCCTCAACCCCCAAGGAGAATGACCATGCAGCTCACCAAGATTCCGTCTCGCGGATCGACCTTCCTCGTCGGCGCGGCGATCGGCCTGACCCTCGCCATAGCCCCCGCCGCGCGGGCGGCGGGATCAGGTATGCCGTGGGAGCAACCCCTCCAGCAGGTGCTGGAATCCGTCCAGGGTCCGGTCGCGAAGATCGTCGCCGTCATCGTGATCATCGTCACCGGCCTGACGCTGGCTTTTGGCGAGAGCAGTGGCGGCTTCCGGCGCCTCATCCAGATCGTCTTCGGCCTGTCGATCGCCTTTGCGGCGTCGAGCTTCTTCCTCAGCTTCTTCAGCTTCGGCGGTGGGGCGTTGATCGCGTGATTGGCGCCGGCCAACATCTAGAAGGGTTCGAGGCTCCCATCCACGGGAGCCTCGGATCACCGATCCTGCTCGGCGGCGCACCGCGCGGGCTGGCGATCGTCAACGGAACTCTGGCCGCTGCCGTCGGCCTCGGCCTCCAGCAATGGATCGCCGGTCTCGTGCTCTGGGCGGTCGGCCACAGCATCGCCGTCTTCGCCGCGCGCCGCGACCCGGACTTCGCACCCGTGATGATCCGTCACCTCCGCCAGAAAGGCCATTTCGCGTGCTGAACCTCGCCGAATATCGTCACCGGCCCGACCGACTGGCGGACCATCTTCCGTGGGCAGCGCTCGTCGCGCCTGGCGTCATCCTCAACAAGGACGGGAGTTTCCAGCGGACGCTGCGCTTCCGTGGGCCCGATTTGGAATCCGCGACTGAGGGCGAGCTGATCTCGGCCTGCGCCCGCGCTAACAATGTGCTGAAACGGTTTGGCACCGGCTGGGCATTGTTTTTCGACGCAGAGCGCCGCGAGGCATCCGCTTACCCTGACAGCAGTTTTCCCGACGCTGCATCCTGGCTGATCGACCAGGAACGCCGCGCTGCCTTCCTCGGCGAAGGCGAGCATTATGAGAGCCGCTACCATTTGACGCTGACCTGGCTGCCGACGCCGGACAGCGCCGAGGCGGCAGGCCGTTCGCTGGTCGAGCGGCCCGATGCCGACAAGGGCCGCGACTGGCACGGAGCGCTGACCGGTTTCATCGCCGAAAGCGATCGTGCGCTGGATCTCTTCGCGAGCTTCATGCCCGAGATCCGCGCCCTCGATGACTCCGAGACGCTGACCTTCCTGCATGGCACGATCTCCAATCGCCCTTATCATGTCGCGGTCCCGGAGACGCCGGTCTATCTTGACGCGCTGCTCGTCGATACGCCGCTGACCGGCGGGCTGGAGCCGCGGCTCGGCGGAACCCACCTTCGCACCCTGACCGTGCTGGGCTTCCCAAGCATGAGCCGGCCGGGAATCCTCGATGCGCTCAACCATCAGGACTTCGGCTATCGGTGGGTCACCCGCTTTCTCGCGCTCGACAAAAGCGACGCCACCAAAGCGCTGATCAAGCTGCGGCGGCAGTGGTTCAACAAGCGCAAGTCGATCACCGCGCTCCTGCGCGAGATCATGTACAACCAGCCATCGCAGTTGCTCGACACCGACGCCGACAACAAGGTGGTCGATGCCGACCTCGCGCTTCAAGTCCTGGGCGGTGACCATGTCGCGTTCGGCCACCTGACCACGACCATCACGGTCAGCGACAATGACCGCGCCGGCGTCGAAGACAAGGTCAGGCGGGTTGAGCGTATCGTCAACGGGCTCGGTTTCACGACGATACGGGAAGGTGCCAATGCGGTCGAGGCGTGGCTGTCGTCGCTGCCCGGTCAGGTCTACGCGAACGTCCGACAGCCGCTGGTCCACACGCTGAACCTCGCGCATCTGATGCCGCTGTCGTCGGTCTGGGCCGGCCCTGTCCGCAACGCCCATCTCGACGGTCCTCCGTTGCTTCATGCCAGCACGGCAGGTTCGACGCCGTTTCGTCTGTCGACGCATGTCGGCGACGTCGGGCACATGCTGGTGGTCGGGCCGACGGGCGCCGGCAAATCGGTGCTGCTCGCGCTGATCGCGCTTCAGTTCCGGCGCTATGCGGGCTCTCAGGTCTACATCTTCGACAAGGGGTTTTCTGCTCGGGCAGTCGTGCTGGCAATGGGCGGCGCACACCATGCGCTCGGCCTCGGTGCAGATGCGGGTCAGACACTCGCGTTCCAGCCTTTGCGCAGTATCGACGACGCAACCGAGCGAAGCTGGGCGGCGGAATGGATCGCGGCGCTGCTCGCGCACGAGAAGGTCCTCGTCACGCCCGAGGTAAAGGATGCCGTCTGGTCGGCGCTCGGCAGCCTGGCGTCAGCGCCGCCGGAGGAACGCACCCTAACCGGGCTCACGCTGCTCCTCCAGTCGAATGCGCTTCGCACCGCGCTTGGCGCATATACCCTCGACGGCCCATACGGGCGGCTGCTCGACGCGGCCGAGCAGCATCTCGCCTTCGCCGATGTGCAGTGCTTCGAGACCGAAGAGCTAATGGGGCAGGCCGGCGTGGTGGCGCCCGTGCTGACCTATCTCTTCCACCGGCTGGAAGAGCGGTTCGATGGCCGGCCCACCCTGCTGGTGCTCGACGAGGCCTGGATATTCCTCGACCATCCGCTGTTCGCTGCGCGCATTCGCGAATGGCTGAAGGTGCTGCGCAAGAAGAACGTCGCGGTATTGTTCGCGACGCAGAGCCTCGCCGACATAGCGTCGAGCAGTATTGCGCCGGCCATCATCGAGAGCTGCCCACAGCGCATCCTGCTGCCCAATGATCGCGCGATCGAGCCGCAGAGTCGCGAGGCCTATGAGCGGTTCGGACTGAACGATCGCCAGATCGAGCTGGTCAGCCGCGCCACGCCAAAGCGGCAATATTATCTGCAGTCCGCGCGCGGCAATCGACTGTTCGAACTGGGCCTTGGTCCGGTCGCGCTGGCCCTGTGCGGCGCGTCCGACCCCGCCACGCAATCGCGGATCGACGCGATGATCGAGGAAGACGGCCTCTCGGATTTCGCGGCCCGCTTCCTTGGCGATGCCGGCCTCGACTGGGCCGCCGACCTGCTCGCCGATTTTCCCGTCCCCCAAGCAAAGGAGTAATGTGATGCGTTTCCTCACCCGAAAATATCTGATCGCGAGCGCGCTAGGTCTCGCGACCGCAGGCTCGCTCGCCATGGGCCTGGCCATGACAGCTACGCCTGCCCACGCGCAGCTGACGGTGTTCGACCCGAGCAACTACAGCCAGAACATCCTGACGGCTGCCCGGACGCTCACCCAGATCAACAACCAGATCCAATCACTGCAGAATCAGGCGCGAAGCCTGCTCAACCAGGCGAAGAACCTGACGACGATCGATTTCCCAGAGCTGCAGGCGCTGACCCAGACGCTACAGCAGGTTGATCGGCTGATGGGACAAGCTCAGGGCATCCGGCTTCAGGTCACCGGGCTCGACCAGCAATTCCACCAGCTCTTCCCGCAGAGCTTCGGCCAGGCATTGCGGATGAACGATCAGGTCGTTGCTGCGCGCTCTCGCCTTGACACCGCCATGACCGCCTACCAACACACGATGACCGTGCAAGCGCAGGTCGCCGAAAACGTCGCGGCCGATGCCCAGACCTTGTCTTCGCTGGTCGCGAAGAGCCAGGGCGCCGAGGGGTCCTTGCAGGCGCAGCAGGCCACCAACCAGCTGCTCGCGCTCAGCGCCAAGCAGCAGTTCCAGATCCAGAACATGATGGCCGCCCAGTATCGCGCCGAGACGATCGAGCGCGCGCGGCAGGCGCAGGCGCAGATCGACGCGCAGGCAGCGACGAAGAAGTTCCTCGGTTCCGGCACCGCCTACACCCCCCAATAGGCGCGCCGGAGGGCGGCGACGGTCCGCCTCCCGTCGTCGTCCGCCGCGGGGCGGGGCTTCGCTCCCCCGGCCTCGCCCCGCGGCCTCTTTCACTTCGCCGAGGAACCAACAGCCGTGAATGATCTCAATGTCATCGACCGCTTCATGCAGGCGTTCATCACCTACATCGACGCCGGCTTCGGGTTGCTCGGCGGCGACGTCCACTTCCTGACCGTGACGTTGATCGGCATCGACGTCACGCTGGCCGGACTCTTCTGGGCGATGGGCGGCGACGACAATGTGATCGGCCGTTTCCTCAAGAAGATCCTCTACATCGGCGCGTTCGCATTTATCCTAAACAGCTTCTCGACCCTCGCCGACATCATCTTCCGCTCGTTCGCGCAGGCCGGCCTGACCGCGGGCGGCGGCACATTATCGGCAGCGGACCTCCTCAAGCCGGGCCGCCTCGCAGGCACGGGGTTCTCCGCCGCGTGGCCGCTGCTTCAGCAGGTGTCCGAGCTGACGGGCTTCGTCAGCTTCTTCGACAATTTCCTGACGATCGCCGTGCTGCTGTTCGCCTGGGCGATCGTGATCATCACCTTCTTCATCCTCGCAGTGCAGATGTTCGTCACGATCATCGAGTTCAAGCTGACTTCGCTGGCCGGCTTCATCCTCGTGCCCTTCGCGCTCTGGAATCGGACCAGCTTCCTGGCCGAACGCGTCCTCGGCAACGTTGTGTCGTCCGGCATCAAGGTGATGGTGCTCGCGGTCATCGTCGGCATCGGATCGAACTTCTTCACCGAGTTCACGTCCGCGCTGCAGGGCCAGGAGCCCGATATCAACCAGGCACTGAGCCTGATGCTCGCCAGCCTCACCATGTTCGGTCTCGGCATTTTCGGTCCAAGCATTGCCTCGGGACTCGTCGCGGGCGCTCCGCAACTCGGGGCCGGTGCCGCGCTCGGGACGACCGCCGGCGCGGCGGGGATCACGATGCTTGCAGGCGGCGCCGCCGTTGGCGGCGCGCGCGCACTTGGCGGCGCGGCACTCGGCGCGGTGCGGGCCGGAACCTCGATGGGGTCGGCAGCTTCGACCGCCTACACGCTGGGGAAGGAAACCGCGTCGTCACCGACGATGGCGGCTGGCCTTGGCGGCGTGGCGCGTGCCGCCGGCAATGCCGCCCGCGAGCGCGCCTCGAGCGCGCTCGGCCTGGGCGAAGCCGCTTCGCAGGGTCGCGCGGCGGCATGGAATGCCCTCAACCGCAGCGGCCGGGCCGAAGCAGCGTCATCGGTCGACCCCGACGGCACGCCGGCCTGGGCACGCGCCATGCGCGGCCAGCAGACCGCCCGACATCACCGCCAGATCGCGCTGCACACCTTGCAGCAGGGTGATCGCGGCGGCGCCTCCGCCACCCCCGATATCAAGGAAAGGGACGATCGATGATCTTCAAACGCGCCGTCCAGCGTTACGGACGAACCCCGGAGCCGGCGACGCCGTACCAGCGTGCCGGGCAGGTCTGGGATGAGCGGATCGGTTCCGCTCGCGTACAAGCGCGCAACTGGCGCCTGATGGCGTTCGGGTGCCTTGCCCTCTCAGGTGGTCTCTCGTCAGGTCTCGTCTGGCAGTCGGTGCAGAGCCGCATCACCCCCTATGTCGTTGAGGTCGACCGGCTCGGCGAGGCGCGCGCCGTCTCG